>Ga0209902_100536_pt1 | contig 37445 bp, 32 predicted proteins | sample FECB27metaG_FD_188304 | JGI IMG/M metagenome (GOLD analysis project Ga0209902, IMG submission 188304) | Cyanobacterial communities from the Joint Genome Institute, California, USA - FECB-27 (SPAdes) (version 2) | ecosystem: Environmental > Aquatic > Thermal springs > Hot (42-90C) > Microbial mats...
ACCATCTCAGTTCGCGTCTCCCTCCCCCTTGCGGGGAGGGATTAAGGGTGGGGGGCTGCCCTCGCCGGCTTCTCAGTACGTCTGCCTGAGGTGCCCAACCTTGAGGCTGCTTGCGAGCGCATCCTTCGTCACCTTCACCCCCTTGCGCGGCGTAAAACTCAGCTTCACCTCCCGCCCCGGCAGCAGCGTCACGGCGTTGTCCGAGAAGTAGCCGGGCACATCGACCGTGGCGGTGACGAACACCGCCGGCTTGTCGGCGGTGAGCGTCAGCACCGGCGCCTTGTCGCCACCCGACCAGCTCGCCTTCACCTTGGCTTCGGCCAGTTCGTACGCTTTGTAGGCCTTGGGGAAGTAGTCGTTCTCGCCCAGGAGCTTGCCGTCCTCGGCGGTCCAGGAGAAGAACAGGAACTCGTTGGGCCCCAGATCGGCAAGCTTCAGCTTGGTTGCCACCACTGCCTTGTCGGGGTTGCTCTTCACTTTCGCCGTGGCGATGACGCGGGCCTTGCCATTGGCATCCACCGCCTGAACTTCCACAGCGATTTCAGCCTTTTCGGCGGTATCGTTGATGGCTTTGAGGAGGATGGTGTCGCCGTCCGGCACGGCCACGACGTTGATGGGATTGTAGAAGCGCTTCGCCATGTAATGCAGCAGCTTCCACTGCCCGCCATAGTCGAGGCTCGACCAGCTGGCGACGGGGTAGACGTCGTTGATCTGCCAGTAGAGCGTGCCCATGCAGCGCGGCTTGGTCGAGCGCCAGTATTCGATGGCGGTCTTGATGGCGAGGCCCTGCTGGATCTGGCTCAGGAACACCATGTTCTCGAAGCCCGAGGGGAAGCGGAAATAGCGCGTCATGGTCTCGAGGATGCGCGAGTTGCCGCCGGTATTGCGCTGGTGCGCTTCCATCACCGGCGAGGTCGGGTTGCGATCCTCGGGTTTGGTGAAGCTGTCGATGACATTCATCGAGGTGAAGCTCTGGAAGCCGAACTCCGAGGCGAAGCGCGGGTTCACCTCGCGATAGGCGGAAAAGTCCTTGGCCGAGTGCCAGACGCTCCAGTAGTGCGTGTCGCCGCGCGTATCCATCAGCCAGCCGTCGGAATAATCCATGTAGCCGAGCGAGGGCGAGGACGGCCAGAACCGGCGGGTCGGATCCTCGTCCTCGACGATATAGCCGAGCATCGAGTTGAGCCGGTCGTAGTTGGCGACGTAGCGCTCCGGCGCCGCCTTGGTCTCGGGGTACCAGTGGAGCGAGCCGATCACCTCGTTGTCGCCGCACCAGAGCGCGATCGAGGCGTGGTGGCTGAGGCGGCGGATCTGTTGGGTGATCTCGGTGCGCACATCGGCGAGGAAGGCCCGATCGGATGGGTAGCTCATGCAGGCGAACATGAAGTCGTGCCAGATGAGGATGCCGAGCTCGTCGCACATCTCGTAGAAATAGTCCGGCTCGTACTGCCCGCCGCCCCAGATGCGGAGCATGTTCATGTTTACCGCCCGGGCGCTTTCGAGCAGGTCGCGAACGGTGTCGGGAGTGATACGCGACGGGATGGCGTCGGCCGGGATCCAGTTGGCGCCGAACATCGAGATGTCGCGGCCGTTGATCCGCACCTTGAAGCTGTGGTCGATCTCGTCCTTCTCGACCAGCCATTCGAGCTTCCGCAGACCCAGCTTGCGCTTCGTCACTTCGCCGTCGAGTGTGGTCCAGAGCTCGTAGAGCGGCTGCTGGCCCTGCCCGTTCGGCCACCAGAGCTTTGGGTTCTTGATGGTAACGTTGTGGGTGAAGACGTTCTCGCCCGGCCGCACCACCACCTTGTCGACAAGCTTCTGCCCATCGACCTCGTGCATCAGCTCAACCGAACCCTCGGCGAAGGCGAAAACCCGAGTCGTGATCGAGAGTTCGACGGATTTCTTGCCATGCGCCTGCTCGACCGTCACGCTCTCCTGGCGGGCGAGGCGCGAGCGGCGGATCGCCATCTTGCCGTAGACACCTGTCGGCATCAGGCAGATGCCCCAATCCCAGCCGGCGTGGCAGGCGGCCTTGCGCACGAAGTTCATGTGCACGCCTTCGAGGCCGTTCGAGAGATAGTTGTAGGTGAAGGGGATCGGGAACGGGTGGGCGTCGGAGCGGGCCTTGGCCACATCGCGGGTCACCGCGAACTCGATGCGTAGCGTGTTGACCCCTACCTTCACCTTGCCGGTGACGTCGATGTCGTAGCGGATGAACTGGTTCTGCGTCTCGGCGACCGCCTCGCCGTTGAGGATCACCGTGGCGATGGTATCGACGTTGTCGAGGGTCAGCGTCAGGTAGCCGTCGATGTCGGCGGCGCTCGCCTCGAACTTCCGCTCCACCGTCCACGGGGTTTTGTTGACCCACATAACGTCGACTTCGTTCTGGCCGAAATATGGGTCGGGGATCTCATTGGCGTCGAGCAGCGCAGTATGCACGTCGCCGGGAAGCGTGATCGGCGCCTTGAGCTTCAGCTTCGGCGACGTCAGCTGGAACTGCCCCGCGAGATCGAGTTCGCCGTAGCCGGTCGTGGCAGGCACAGCCGCGGTCCTGGTCTTCGCCATGTGGGGAGTTCCTCCGATAGATGCCCGACGCGCAATCGATTGCAGCGCCGGCAGGCGACTGATGTAGCCGCTGCCATTCCAGCTGCCAATCCCCCTCCCCGTAGCTCCGGCAACCTCCCACTCTTGACATGTGACCATCTGGTCACCTATTGTGGTGACTGTGGATGCCGTCTTCAAAGCCCTGGCCGATCCGACCCGAAGGCAGCTGCTCGACAGCCTGCGCGACAAGGCCGGACAGACCCTGACCGAGCTCGAAAGCGGGCTCGGGATGACGCGGTTCGGGGTGATGAAGCACCTCAAGGTGCTGGAAGAGGCGAAGCTGGTGACGAGCCGCAAGGAGGGGCGGTTCAAGTACCACTACCTCAACGCCTCCCCGATCCAGGAAGTCGCGGACCGGTGGATCGCGCCCTACCAAAAGCCGTTCGCGCGCTTCGCACTCGATTTGAAGAACCAGTTGGAGAGTTCAGTACCGATGGCCGACAAACCGAATTTCGTGCTCGAGACCTATATCCGGACGACGCCGCAGGCGCTGTGGGATGCCCTCACCCGACCCGAGCTGACGGCGCTCTACTATTACGGCACCCGGATCGACAGCGCGCTGAAGCGCGGGGGGCCGTTCCGCTACCTTACCGGCGACGGGCAGGTGATGCTCGATGGCGAAGTCATCGAGGTCGAACCGCTGAAGAAAATCGTCTCGAGCTTCATTCCGAGCTGGGCCGAAAATTCGCAGCCGACCCTCGTCACCTTCGCGATCGAGCCGATGGGCGAGGTCGTCAAGTTCACCATCACCCACCACGACTACGAGAAAGCCAATGCCGGCATCGACACCGGTTGGCCGGTGGTCGTCGCGGGTCTGAAGACGCTGCTCGAGACAGGCAAACCGCTGAACCTGCCGACCAGCATGTGACCATCAAGCAGCGGCAAAACAGGGAAAAAGAAAATGGCGAAATACATTCTGGGCTTTCACGGATCGCCCGCCACCTCACCGGCAGACCTCGAAGGCTCAATGGAGAAATGGGTCGCCTGGTACCAGGGCATGGGCAGCGCCGTCGCCGACATGGGCAACCCGGCTGGGCCGAGCAAGACCATCGGCGCCGACGGTCGTGTGGCCAGCACCAACGGCAACGCGCTGACCGGCTATTCCATCCTCGAGGCCAAAAGCCTCGACGACGCGATCTCCCTGGCGCGCGGCTGCCCGATCTATGCCGCCGGCGGCTCGGTTGAAGTCGCCGAGTTGATGCCGATGTAATACGAAGGGCGGCGCCCCCGCGACGCCGCCCCCTTCCCTCAGATGCTGATGGCGTTGGCCGCGGCGTAGGTCTCCTTCAGCATCGCCTCTACCGGCAGCAGCGGCAGCAGCTTCATCATCAGGTTGCGCATCCAGATGCTGAACTTGCTTTTCGGCACGAAGCCGCCGACGGCCTTGTGCGCCAGCGTCTGGCTGGCATCGACGAACGGCTGCAGCCTGCGCTGGTAGTTCGCGAACGCCGCCTGGCGATTGTCGGGCGAGGCGTTCAGCTCCTGGGCGAGGACATACGCCCCCACCACCGCCATCCCGGTGCCCATGCCGGAGAGCGGCGAAGCGCAATGCGCGGCGTCGCCCAGCAATGCGACGCGGCCCCGCGACCAGCGCTCGATCACCACCTGGCTGATGGTGTCGAAGTAGAAATCCGGGGCGAACTCCATGTCCGCGAGGATCTGCGGCACGTGCCAGCCCTGCCCGGCAAAGCGCTGCCGTACGAACTGCTTCTGCGCCCCGACATCGCGATAGTCGCAATCGCCGAAATCGCCGTCGAAGAACATCAGCGCCCGCGCCTCGCGGTTCTGCCGGGCGCTGTAGACGCCAGCGATGGTGCCGGGGGCGCTGAACAGCCGGCCGGAATAGTCGAGGTTCAGCCGGTTGGGCACGGTGAAGATCGAGGCATAGAGCCCTAGATCGCGGACGAACTGCTCCTCCGGACCGAAGGCCAATCGGCGCACATTTGAATGCAGCCCATCGGCGCCGATCACCAGGTCGAAGCTCCGGACCCTGCCGCTCTCAAAACGGACTTCGACGCCGTCGTCCAGGTCGGTGAGTTCGGCGATCGAGTCGCCGAAGATGTATTCGGCGCCGGCCTTGGTGGCATCGTAGAGAATGCGCGCCAGGTCGCCGCGCATGATCTCGAGGTCGCCGCTGAAGGCGGCGGCCGGCATGGTGGCGACTTCGCGGTCGTGGCGATCGACATAGTACATGTCGCCCATATTGGTCGCCTCGGCCTTCACCGCATCGAGCAGCTCCATGCGGCGCAGCGCCTCCATCGAGGTGCCACGGAAATCCACCGCGTAGCCGCCCTCGCGCAGCTGCCTGACCCGCTCGACGATGGTCGGCTGGAAGCCATAGCGGCTGAGCCAGAAGGCGAGGGACGGGCCGGCGACGCTGGCCCCGGAGATCAGCACGGTACGGATCGGGTGGTGGGTCATCACGGCATCTCCTGTTGCGATGTCGATATTCATACGTATGTATAAAACATCTGTCTAGATGAATTTCATACGATCGTATAGAAACGACTCGTCGCAGCCGCTAGGAAGGATCATGGGACACAAGGAAGATCTGCTCGCCGGCGCCAAAAAATGCCTGCGCGAGAAGGGCTACGCCAACACCACGGCACGCGACATCGTCGCCGCGTCGGGCACCAATCTCGCCTCCATCGGCTACCATTTCGGCTCGAAAGACGCGCTGATGACCCAGGCGATCGTCGAGATGCTTGGGGAGTGGGGCGACCAGTTCGGTAGTGAGCCGGCGGCATCGATTGCCGATTATGGCGAGCGCTTCGCAAGGCACTGGCGCGACCTCGCCGCTGCCGTATCAGGCGATCGCCAGTTGTCGGCTGCCAGTTTTGAAAACGCCGCCACCGCCATCCGCATGCCCGAGCTCATCCACATCATAGCGGCCGGCCAGGAAGACGCGCGAGTCGGGCTCGGCGACGATTTCGCCGAACCGGATGCCGATGTCGAAACGAAACGCGCCGTCGGCTCGCTGATGCTGGCCGTCACCACCGGCGTCATCGCGCAGTGGCTGGTCGATCCCGTGCGTTCCCCTACCCCCGACGACATCGTGAAGGCCTTCCACGCCATCGGCGAGGCGTTTGTGCGGAAGTGAGGGCGTCTTCAGTGGTGATGACAGGCTACCAGGTCCCATAGCCACTCGATGTCATCCCAGCGAAAGCTGGGACCATCTATCGGCTGGCGCGGCTGTGAGTTGGGTCCAGCTTTCGCTGGGATGACATCGAGTTCGGTGAGACGGCAGAGCAACACGACTGCTTGACTCTCATAGCTAACGAATATAGCTATCATAGCTACATACGTTAGCCATTGAGGTTTTCCATGCCCACCACTACCGGTTTCCCGCCGAAGTCCGTCGTGACCACGCTGCGCGTCGAAGGGCTGGTGGCGCTCATTGCGGCCGTCACCGCCTACTGGTTCCTCGGCGGCAACTGGTGGCTGTTCGCGGTGCTGCTGCTGGCGCCCGATCTCAGCTTCTTCGGGCTCTATGCCGGCGAAACGGCCGGGGCGAAAATCTACAACCTCGCCCATACCTATGCGGTCCCCGCCGTGCTCGGCGCCATCGGCTGGTTCGGCGGCATCTTCTGGCTGACGGAAGTCGCACTGATCTGGGCCGCCCATATCGGCATGGACCGGGCCGTCGGCTATGGCCTCAAATATCCGGGCGTCGCCCACCACACCCATCTCGGCCTCATTGGCCCGGCGAAGAAGGCCGCACGCAGTGCCGACGCCCGCTAAGACCTCCCCTGCCCAGTTGGCGAGCATAGCTCGGACGCTGGTCGAAACCACGGGTCCCGACGCCCTCACCATGGGCGCCGTAGCGGCGAGCGCCGGCATCAAGCCGCCTTCGCTCTACAAGCACTTCGCCGACCGTGCGGCGATCCTCAAGGTGGTCGAGATCGGGATCCTCCACGAGCTCGAGGCCTATCTCCGGCGCGAGACGAAGGGGGTGGCGCCCAAGGCGCGGCTGATCGCCATGGCCACTGCCTATCGCCGCTTCGGCCTTGCCGCGCCCAATCGCTACAAGGCGATCTACAGCGGCAACGCCTTCACCGACCCCGAGATCCGCACCGCTTGCCTGTTCTCGGCGCAACCGTTGTTCGAGGAACTGAAAGCCGCGGGCATTGCCGAGGCACGCATCCTGCCGCTGTCGCGCACGCTGGTGGCGTTCCTGCACGGCTTCGTGCTGATGGAGATCGGCAACGCCTTCAATCTCGGCGGCAGCATCGAGGAGGCGTTCGACTCCAGCCTCGAGACGATCCTGCGAGAAATAGCCTAGCAGCCTGTCGATCCCGGCTGCGTTCACTCGTCGGGATGGTGAGAGCGGCCAACGCCGCCCAACCGAGGAGAAAGACGATGGGTTCGAGCGTATTGTACATGTCGATATCGGTGGATGGCTTCATCACCGGGCCGAACGTCCGGCCGGACAACGGTCTCGGCGACGAGGGCCAGCACCTCCACGACTGGGTGTTCGGCGATGCCGAAGGCGGCGATTTCGATGCCGCGGTCGCGCAGCTCAAGGGCGTCAACCGGCAGATCTGGGACGAGATGATGGCGACCGGCGCGGTGGTCGCCGGGCGCCATACGTTCGAGCCCGCCGGCGGCTGGAACGGCGATCATCACGACGGCGTCGAGATCTTCATCGTCAGCCGGCACGAGGCGCCGGAGTGGGTGCGCAAATGGCCGAACGTGCACTATGTCGACGATCTCGGTGTCGCGATGCGCGAAGCCAAGGTGGCAGCTGGCGAGCGGAACGTGATGATGCATGGCGGCGGCACGCTGGTGCCGATGGCGCTGAAGGCCGGCTTGCTCGACGAACTGATGCTCCACCAGGTGCCGTTCCTGCTCGGCGACGGCACGCGACTGTTCGACACGCTGGGGTTTGGCCTGCGCAACCTGGAGCGGCTGCGGGTGCTCGAGGGCGAAGGCGTCACGCACCTGCACTACCGGGTGCGTAAGTAGCCCCCTACTCCGCCGCCCTCAAATCAAGGAAGCCGCCTGACTGGCGGGCCCAGAGCGTCGCATAGTGGCCGCCGGCCGCCAGCAACTCGGCATGGGTGCCCTGTTCGACGATCCGCCCCGCTTCGAGCACGATCAGCCGGTCCATCTCGGCAATGGTGGAGAGCCGGTGGGCGATGGCGAGCACGGTCTTGCCCTGCATCAGCGTCTTCAGCTGGCCCTGGATCGCTGCCTCCACCTCGCTGTCGAGCGCCGAGGTGGCTTCGTCGAGCACCAGGATCGGGGCGTTCTTCAACAGCACGCGGGCAATGGCGACGCGCTGGCGCTGGCCGCCCGAGAGCTTGACGCCGCGCTCGCCGACAAAGGCGTCGTAAGCCGTGCGGCCCTTCTGGTCGATCAGCAGTTCGATGAAATCGTCGGCCTCGGCCGAAGCCGCCGCGGCGAACATCTCGTCGTCGGTGGCATCGGGCCGGCCATAGGTCAGGTTGGCGCGGATCGAGCGGTGCAGCAGCGAGGTATCCTGCGTCACCACGCCGATATTGGCGCGCAGCGACTCCTGGGTGACGTTCGCGATATCCTGACCGTCGATCGTGATGGTGCCGCCCTGCACGTCGTAAAAGCGCAGCAGCAGGTTGACGATGGTCGACTTGCCCGCCCCTGAGCGGCCGATCAGCCCGACGCGCTCGCCCGCCTTGATGTGAAGCTCAAGGTTGTCGATCACCGGCAGGGCATTGTCGTACTTGAAGCTGACATGGTTGAAGCTGATCGCGGCTTCCGTCACCAGCAGCGGCTTGGCATCCGGCGCATCGACCAGTCCGAGCGGCCGGGCGATCAGTTCGGCCGAGTTCTGCGCGGTGCCATAGTTGCGCATCAGGCCGTTGAGCTGGTTCATCAGCCGGCCGAGGAGGTTATAGAGCCGCAGCACCAGCCCGGTGGTGAAGGCGACGCCGCCGACGCTCACCAGCCCTTCGGTCCACAGGTGCACTGACAGCGCCGCAATGCCGGCAATCGCCACGCCGGACAGCATGCCCATTGCCGTGCGCACGCCGACCAGCGTCCGCGCCAACCTGGTCATGGCGGCGATGAAGCTTTCGAAACCCGACTTGACGAACTTGTCGTCCGCCTCGGCCGTGCCGAACAGTTTCAGCGTCTGGATGTTGGAGAAGCTGTCGACGATGCGCCCGGTCAGCACCGAGGCCTGCTCTGCGGCGGCGGCCGAGTATTTTCGCATGCGCGGCACGTAGTAGCGCGCCAACGCGGCAAAGGCCGCGACCCACAGCAGCACTGCCGCCGCCAGCCGCCAGTCGAGCTGGCCGACCAGCACCACCGTCGTCACGGTGTAGATGCCGATGAACCACACCACCTGCAGCAGGCTGACCATGAAGTCGCCCACTGCGCCGCCGGACTGCCAGACCTTGCTGGCGATCGAGCCGGCGAAATCGTTCTGGAAGAAGGTGAGGTTCTGCCGGATCACATGGGCGTAGGCCTGCCAGCGCACCAGGTTGTAGAAGCCGAGGTTGACGGTCTGCTCTTCCACCGTGGCCGACAGCCAGGTGATGATGAAGCGCACGCCCAGCGTCACCACCAGCATCCAGACCAGCTCCGGCCCGAACCCGGCGATCAGCCCGGCCCAGCCCTCGGCCTGGCTGGAGCTATCGAGAATGTCGACGATGCGGCCGACATAGTAGAACAGCGCCGCCTCGACCAGCGCCACCGCCCCGCCGAGCACCAGCAGAGAGGCGAATGCCAGCTTCGCCTGCGAGATGTAGAACCAGAAAAACCGCCAGGTCACCGCCGGCGGCTGCAGATCGCCGGACTTCCCGAATGGGTCGGTCCAGCGCTCGAAGAAGCGGTGAATGGGCTCGAGGAGCTTCATGGGTGTTCTCGTTGAACACTCAATAGCTTGAGTCCTAACGAAGGGAACGTGAAATCGCGGAAAGGGTGTTCTCGAGGGTTTTCGCGTGAACGAAAAATTGCCGCCATTGTGAAGGACGGGCCTAGGGAACGACTCCATCCATCTCGGGGAACAGGACCACGCTCTCGTTCACGGTCGCCTCGTTGCGAGATCCGACGAAAACGGCGGGCGTCGAGCTGCGATTGACGGCGACATGCAGAACGTTGGCGGGGATATAGACGTAGTCGCCAATGTTGAGTTGCTCGTGGTGTTCGAGATTGGGGCCCGAGTACATGTCCACCGCCTCGCCGGACAGCATGTACATGGCCGTTTCGTGGAACTCATGCACGTGAGCCTTCGTGCGTTTGCCGGGCGGCAGTGTCACGACGCCCAGGAACAGAGATCTCGCTCCGACGGTCTCTGCGCTGACGCCGGCAGCATATATCGAGCCCTGCACAGCAGCTTCGCTCTTCTGCCCCTTAACAATAGACGCTCGACCCTCATCGGTAGCGCTCATCGACTACTCCCTGTTGACGGCTTGCATCATTGCCGCAGACAAGACAGTTCCGATATTGATACCGGTAGTAACGATATTCCCAAGGGAAGAGCAAGGGCGGCGGACTGGTGTCCGCCGCCCCCTTATTTACTCAGCGGCTTCTGCCTCGGCTTTCATGTCGAGGAACCCGCCGGACTGGCGCTCCCAGAGCTGGGCATAGTGCCCACCGCCGGTGAGCAGCTCGGCATGGGTGCCCTCTTCGACGATCTGCCCCTTTTCGAGCACCACCAGCCGGTCCATCGCGGCGATGGTCGAGAGGCGGTGGGCGATGGCAATCACGGTCTTGCCCTGCATCAGCGACACCAGCTGTTCCTGGATCGCCGCCTCGACTTCGCTGTCGAGCGCCGAGGTCGCCTCGTCGAGCACCAGGATCGGGGCGTTCTTCAGCAGCACCCGGGCAATGGCGACGCGCTGGCGCTGCCCACCCGAGAGCTTGACCCCCCGTTCGCCGACATGGGCGTCGTAGCCCCGTCGTTCCTTGGGGTCCATCAACCCGGCAATCACGTCGGCCACCTTGGCGTGCTCGGCAGCGCGGATCATCTCCTCGTCGGTCGCGGTCTGGCGGCCGTACTTGATGTTCTCGCGCACCGAACGGTGCAGCAGCGAGGTGTCCTGGCTGACCAGGCCAATCGCGGCGCGCACGCTTTCCTGCGTGACGTCGCGAACGTCCTGCCCATCGATGCGGATCGAACCGGATTCCACGTCGAACAGACGCAGCATCAGGTTGACCAGCGTCGACTTGCCGGCGCCGGAACGACCGACCAGACCCACCTTCTCGCCCGGCTTGATGGTGAGGTTGAACCCCTCCATCACAGTGCCTTCCTTGCCGCGCCAGTAGTTGAAGGTGACGTTGTCGAAGGCGATGCCGCCTTCCTTCACCACCAGGTGCTTGGCCTCAGGCTTGTCGAGCATGGTGATCGGCTGGGCGATGGTGATCATCGAATCCCGCGTGGTGCCGATCTGACGGAAGATGTTGGAGCCGACATCGAGGATCCAGCCACTCATGTTCATGATCTGCAACGCGAACGGGATGGCCGTTGCCACTGCGGCGGCATTCAGCGTTCCGGCGTTCCAGCTGCTGAGCGCGATCCAGGCGATCGAGATCACGAGGCCGGCGTTGAGCAGGAACAGCGTCGACCACATGTAGGTGAACACCCGCATGAGTTTGCGGAACTCCACCGCGTGCTCGTTCACCGAGTCCGCCACATAGGCGTCCTCGTGACCGTCGGTCGAGAACGTCTTCAGCGTGTGGATATTGGTGTAGCTGTCGACGACGCGGCCGGTCATCACGGACTTGGCTTCCGAGAGATCCTCGGAATGCTTGGCGATCAGCGGCATGACGATGGTGAACAGGATGCCGTAGAGCACCAGCCAGACGGCAATCGGCACCAGCAGCACCCAATCGAGCCGGGCCAGCACGACCACCGCCACGATGACGAAGATGCCGGCGTACCAGACGGCATCGATGGTCATGTTGACCGAGGTCTCGATCGATTCCCCGGCCTGCATGATCTTGTTGGCGATGCGCCCGGCGAAGTCGTTCTGGAAATAGCTCCAGGTCTGCCGGATGACGTGCCAATGGCTCTGCCAGCGGACAATGTCGACGAGGTTGGGCACGATCGCGTGGTTACGCACCAGCGTATCGAGCAGGAAGGTGATCGGCCGGATCACGGCGATCACCAGGATCATCCAGAGGAAGGTCTGCCAGTGCAGCTCGAACATCTGCCCCGGCGGGGTCGTGGCGAGCAGACCGACGACGACGCCGACGAAGACCGGCATCATCGCATCGGCGATCGAGCCGATGGCCACCAGCACCATGCGGAGCAGGAATGCGCCGCGGAACTGGTTGACGAAATACATGGTGAACTTGGTCACCCCCATCGGGGGTTGAGTGTCCTTGGCCAGCGCTACCGGAGAGTAGCGGGCATCGAACCAGGCAATGACTCGGTTGAGCATTTTGAACTCATTTTCCGAGCCCGGTAACTGACTATCCGAGTCAGGTCAGGGCTCTAACGGATTGTTTTCGCTTCACTTTGGACCGGCTGGCGTTGGGGCCCGCGCTGAGGTCGATGAATCCGGGTTGATTGCGAGTTTCCATTTGTCCCCTCCTTGGGGTGGTTGAAATTATGTGTTGCGAGGCGGCCTACTCGGCCGCCTCCTCCTGTACGTCCATCTCGAGGAACCCGCCGGACTGGCGGGCCCAGAGCTTGGCGTAGACTCCGCCCAGCGTGATCAGCTCGGCATGGGTGCCCTGCTCGACGATCTTGCCCTGCTCCAGCACCACGAGGCGGTCCATCATGGCGATGGTCGAGAGCCGGTGCGCGATGGCGATCACCGTCTTGTTCTGCATCAGGAGCTGCAACTGGCCCTGGATCGCCGCCTCGACCTCGCTGTCGAGGGCCGAGGTGGCTTCGTCGAGCACCAGGATCGGCGCGTTCTTGAGCAGCACCCGGGCGATGGCGATGCGCTGCCGCTGGCCGCCCGAGAGCTTCACGCCACGCTCACCGACATGGGCGTCGTAGCCCTTGCGGCCCTTGAAATCGACCAGCCCGTCGATGAACACGTCGGCTTCGGCGAGGCGGGCGGCGGCAAGCATCTCCGCCTCGGTTGCGTCGGGGCGGCCATAGAGGATGTTCTCGCGCACCGAGCGATGCAGGAGCGAGGTATCCTGCGTCACCACGCCAATCTGCTCGCGCAGCGTATCCTGCTGCACGGTGGCGATGTCGATGCCGTCGATGGTGATCCTGCCGCTCTCGCGGTCGTAGAAGCGCAGCAACAGGTTGACGATGGTCGATTTGCCGGCGCCGGAGCGGCCGACGAGACCGATCTTCTCACCCGGCTTGATGGCGAGCTCGAGATGGTCGATGACGCCGGACGCCTTGCCGTAGTGGAACCCGACATCGTCGAAGCGCACGTCGCCCTTCACCGGGCCGATCGGCTTGGCGCCGGGCTGATCGGCGACGACGCGCGGCAGCGAGATCGAGTTGATGCCGTCGCGGACGATGCCGATATTTTCGAACAGCTGCGACATCTCCCACATCACCCACTGGCTCATGCCCTGGAAGCGCAGCACCAGCGCCGTGGCGACGGCAATCGCCCCAGGGGTCATCGAACCGTTGAGCCACTGGTTGATGCCGACCGCCATGACCGCGAACAGCAGCAGGTTGTTCATCAGCGGGATGACGATCTGTAAGAGGGCGAACATCCGCATCTGCTTGTGCACGGTGCCCATGAACTGATCCATGGCCTCGTGCGCGTAGGCTTCCTCGCGGTGCGAATGCGAGAACAGCTTTACTGTCGCGATATTGGTGTAGCTGTCGACGATGCGCCCAGTCATCAACGAGCGCGCATCGGCCTGCGCCTCGGCGACCTTGCCGAGCTTGGGCACATAGTAGCAGAGCAGCGAAACGTAGATGGCGAGCCAGACCAGGAACGGCACGGCCAGCCACAGGTCGCTCATCGCCGCCAGCACCACGGCGCCGGCGAAGTAGACGACCACGAACACCGTCACGTCGAGCAGCTTCATCACCACTTCGCGCACGGCCAGCGAGGTCTGCATCAGCTTGGCGCCGATGCGGCCGGCGAACTCGTCCTGGAAATAGCTCATCGACTGGCGCAGCAGGTAGCGATGCGCCATCCAGCGGATGCGCTGCGGCAGGTTACCAATCAGCGTCTGGTGGATGATCAGCGTGTCGAAGATCTGCAATGACGGCAGGATAGCGAGCAGCACCACCGCCATCAGGATGAGCTTCCAGCCTTCAGTCTGTAAGAACGTGGCGCGGTCCGCCGTGCCGAGCCAATCGATGATCGAGCCCATGAAGCTGAACAGCAGAATCTCGCCCAGCGCGATGCACGCGCCCAGCACCGCCATAGCGATCAGCCAGCGCTTGGCGCCCTTGCAGTAGTGCAGGCAGAACGCCACCAGCCCCTTGGGCGGCTGCTGCGGCTCACCGAGCGGATAGGGGTTGAGCCGATCCTCGAACCACTTGAACACTCTGTCGAACACGGCCGTCTCCCTCGTCCCATAGTCAGGATGGCGGCACGGCTACGGCCTCAACATAGGTTGAGGTCAAGCGGCTCTTGCCATCCGAGGGCTTTGCCCTCTTCTGTATTTTGGATTACGCACACGCCACGCCAATAGCGTGACGGAGGTGCGTGCTGGCGGGCCAGCCAGGCGCCAATCCCAATACCGCCGGAATCGGCAAGGATCGTGTCCAAATTGGCTGGTTGTCAGCCGCACAGAATACACTAACCATGGGATTCGGCTGTTGCGCCTGCGCCACAGTTGGTTAACGAGTTGATGTTGCGGAGAATTTGATGCGCGGCGAGAACGAAGAGACGGTCTTCCTCAAGGATTATGCCGAGACCCCCTACGCCATCGAGAAGGTCGAACTGGACGTCCGGATCGCCCCCGACACCTCGGTGATCCGTGCCCTCCTGACGCTGGTGCCGCGTCCCAACACCGCGCCCGGCACGCCGCTGGTGCTGGACGGCGAAGAGCTGACGCTGCGCAGCGTCGCCATCGACGGGCTGCCGCAGGCGCTCACCGCCTATGAGGCGACTGCCACGGGGCTCACCATCCACCAGCCACCGAACAAGCGCTTCGTGCTTGAGACCGAGGTGGCGGTCGAGCCGGAAAAGAACATTCGGCTGATGGGCTTTTACCGCTCCAGCGGCACCTGGTGTACGCAGTGCGAGCCTGAGGGCTTCCGCCGCATCACCTATTATCTCGATCGCCCCGACGTGCTGGCGCCGTTCAAGGTGCGGATGACCGCCGAGCAGGTGCTGGCGCCGATCCTGCTCTCCAACGGCAACCTGGTCGAGAAGGGCGCCCTGCCCGACGGCAAGCATTTCGCGGTGTGGGAAGATCCGTTTCCGAAGCCGGCCTACCTCTTCGCCATGGTGGCGGGCGATCTCGGCTCGATCCATGACGAGTTCACCACCGCCTCGGGGCGCAAGGTGGCGCTCGGCATCTACTGCGCACACGGCAAGGAGAGCGAGTGCCTCTACGCCATGGATTCGCTGAAGCGCTCCATGGCCTGGGACGAGCGCCGCTTCGGTCGCGAGTACGATCTCGACGTGTTCAACATCGTCGCCGTCTCCGATTTCAATTTCGGCGCGATGGAGAACAAGGGGCTCAACATCTTCAACGACAAGCTGGTGTTCGCCAAACCCGAGAGCGCTACCGACGCCGACTACATCAATATCGAGAGCGTCATCGCGCACGAGTATTTCCACAATTGGACAGGCGACAGAATCACTTGCCGCGACTGGTTCCAGCTCTGTCTCAAGGAAGGCCTGACGGTTTATCGCGATCAGGAGTTCTCGATGGACGAGCGCTCGCGCCCGGTGAACCGCATCGACGACGTGCGGCAGCTGCGCCAGACGCAGTTCCCCGAGGATGGCGGCCCGCTCGCCCATCCGGCGCGGCCCGACCGCTACAAGGAAATCAACAACTTCTATACGGCGACCGTCTACGAGAAGGGTGCCGAGATCGTCCGCATGCTGGCAACGCTGCTCGGCGAAGCCGGCTTCCGCAAGGGGATGGACCTCTATTTCGAGCGCCATGACGGCGAGGCCACCACCATCGAGGCCTTCATCAAGGTGTTCGAGGACACTTCTGGCCAGAACCTGCAGCACTTCCAGCAGTGGTACCTGCAGGCCGGCACGCCCGAGGTCAGCGTCACCGACCGGTTCGATGCGGCCACGCAGACCTATACGCTCGATATCGTGCAGGAGAACAAGCCGACCCCTGGCCAGGACGAAAAGCAACCGATGGTGCTGCCGATCAAGTTCGGCCTCATCGGTCCGAACGGCAGCCCGATGAGCTGGGCCTCGGTGTCCGGCGGCGAGGTGCGCGACGACCTGATCGTCATGGATACCAACAGGCTCAGCCTCAGCTTTACCGGCATCCCCAACCGCCCGGTGCCGTCGCTGTTCCGCGGCTTTTCGGCGCCGGTGCAGCTGAGCAGCAGCGCCAGCGAAGCCGACCAGCTGTTCCTTGCCCGTCACGATGCCGATCCGTTCAACCGCTGGCAGGCGCTACAGGACGTGTCGATGCGGCTGATGCTCGAGGCAATCGGCGGCAGGCCATGGAGCGACGCACAGGTCGTCGCCATTGCCGACGCGTTGGAGGAGACGCTGGCTTCCAAGGAGCTCGACCCGGCGTACAAGGCGCTGGCGCTGAACCTGCCGAACGAACAGACCATCGCCCGCGCTATCGGCAGCAATGTCGACCCCGACCGCATCCACGAAGTGCGCACCGGCCTGGTGACGGCTTTGGTCGCCCGGCTCGCCCCGACGCTGGAGAAGGTCTACCTGACCAATGATAGCCGTCTCGCCTATTCGCCCGATTTCCAGCAGACCGGCCGGCGTTCGATGAAGAACACCGCCCTTGCCCTCCTGGTGCTCGGCAAGGCCGAGGGTGCGGACAAGCTGGCGCGCGAGCAATATCAGCGGGCGCTCAACATGACCGACCGGCTGTCGGCGCTTTCGACGGTGGTGCAGTCTTGGACCGCCGATGCCGATGCGCTGCTGTCGGATTTCTACCGGCAGTACACCGCCGACCCGCTGGTGCTCGACAAGTGGCTGTCGCTCAATGCGCTCGCCGCCGACGACGCGGCGCTCGAGCGCATCAAGGCCATCCTTGCTTCGCCGGATTTCCCACGGAACAACCCGAACCGGCTGCGGGCGTTGATGGCGACCTTCGGCATGAACAATCCGACGCAGTTCGCGCGCCAGGACGGCGCGGGCTTCCGCTTCCTCGCCGAGTTCGTCGGGGATGTCGACAAACGCAACCCGCAGGTCGCGGCGCGCGTGCTTACGGCCTTCCGCGTATGGCGCAGCTTCGAATCCGTACGTCGCGGCGAGGCGGAGAAAGCGCTGAAATCGCTGCAGGAATCGGGCGAGCTCAGCCGCAACACGGCCGATATCCTCGAGCGGACGCTGGCTGGTTAACAGAACCTTAGCGCTAGAAGAATTTTTCTTTCCCGCTAAGTGATTCAGCCGACTCATGATTTTGGCTTCGCCGTCTTCCCGTTCAGAAACCCCTCTGGACAGTGACGGCGAAGCCGATTCAAAGTCCCCGCCAAGGGGCAAATCACTGGGTCGCTCCAATCACATAGACGGAGAACTTGATGCGGCCGACGGAGCAATCCGGCGACGAGGCGAAGCGATTCCGCGCGCCTGACGGACTGATGCGCGGCAGTTGGCTGCGCCGCACCATCATCGGCGCGCTGGAGTGGCTGCTCGTCCGCGCAACCGGCCGCGACACCGCCAGCGGCTATGCCGCGCTGATCGACACGCTGCCGTTCGGGGTCGCCTGCTGGGGCGCCGATGCGCGGCTCCTCGCCAGCAACGACCGCTTCGCCGAGCGCCTGGGCGTGGCGCCCGACGCGCTGGCGGCCGGCGCGGCCTACCACGAGGTAGTGAAGAGCCTGGCGCAGGGCGGTTACATGCAATCGGTGCGCGAGGATTTCGAGAACCGCCTGCTCGAGCTGCATCGCGAGGACGGCTCGACCCTCCTCATCGAGGAACGCCCGCTGGCTGGCTCCGGCTTCGTCACGCTGCTGATGGATGTCACCGAAAGCCGCCGCACCAACCAGCTGCTGACCACGGTGCGCGAGGAGCAGCGCCTGCTTGCCCGGCGCTACCATGAGGAAAAGCTCCGCGCCGAGGCCGCCAGCCGCTCCAAGACCAGCTTCCTCGCCCATCTCAGCCACGACATCCGCACCCCGCTCAACCACATTATCGGCTTTGCCGACATGATGCGGCAGCAGCCCTATGGGTCGCTCGGCGACCCGCGCTATCTCGGTTACGTCGAAGCGGTAAAAACCTCGGGCGAGCGGCTGCTCGGCTTCTTCGGCTCGATCCTCGAGCTGGCCGAACTCGAAGGCGGCCGGCGCGAGCTGAAGAGCGACCGCTTCACTGCCGACGAATTGCTGGTTGGGGTGTTCCGCCGCTTTGCCGGCCAGGCACAGCACGCCGGAGTGATCTTCGGCCTCGGCGGCCCCTGCACAGCCCCACTCACTGCCGATCGCTTCGCGCTCGAACGGATGGTCTCCAACCTGGTCGAGAATGCGGTACGCTTCACCCCGCGCGGCGGCAAGGTCACCCTCGCCGCCTATGCCGGCAGCGACGGCGTGGTGCTCGAAATCACCGATACCGGCATCGGCATGACCGCCGAACGCCTCGCCACGCTCTCACAGCCCTTTGTCTTTGGTGACGCCGCCCTCACCCGTGACCGCGAAGGCGCCGGGCTGGGCATCGCCATCGCCCGCGCCATTGCCGAGCTGTCGGGCGGCCACCTCGCCATCGACAGCCGGCAGGGCCTCGGCACCACGGTGGCGGTGAGCCTGCCGGTGTTGGCCGAGGAAGCGGCGAAGGCGGCTTAGGGACTTCGGTAGCCACCGGGCTCGTCCCACCCCCCATGTCACCCCAGCGAAAGTTGGAACCCATTTATCGGCTGGACACGGGCTGCGAGTTGCCAGCTTTGGTGAAGCCGCAAGGCGACATTACCGCTATCCCGTCCTCCTCCCCTGCAGCTCAGCCAGATACTCCCGCAGCAGCACCACGCGTCGCGGCCGGAAGCTGGTCCCGGCCAGCCGCAGCTGGCTGATCCCATCCGCCCGAAACATCCGGAACGCTTCGCGCAGGCAGCACCAGGCGAGAACGGTGAGCGTGCCTTCGGTGTAGACGATGGCCAGCGGCAGGATGGTACGCTCGGAAGTTGCGCCGGCCTTGTCGGTGTAGCGGATGGCGAGGGCCTCCTCGCGCCAGCACGCTTGCCGGACGGTGTCCATATCGAGCCCCGCGGCGAAGCGGGCGTCCGGTCGGTAAACCTGCGAGACGGCGTGGAACAGATGCTGCTCGCGATCATCCGGCAGCGTCGCCGCGACCTTGGCCAGCACCGAGGCTGCGGCTTTCGCCAGCGCCGGATCGCCCATCCGTTTCACTTCGGCCAGCCCCAGCGCGAGCGCCTCGATCTCATCGCAGTCGAAGGTCTGCGGCGGCAGCGCATAGTCCTCGATCAGCCGGTAGCCATAGCCGCGCTCGCCCTCGATGCGCGCCCCCGCAGCGCGCAGGCTGTCGATGTCGCGATACAGCGAGCGCAGCGACACCTCGGTCTCCTCGGCGAGGCGAGCGGCGGTGATCGGGGCGGGCAGCACGCGCATCGCCTGCAGCAGGCGGAAAAGCCGGTCGGGTCGGGCCATCATCCAACTGACAGAAAGTGGCAGTTGGCCCCGGCTATAGCAGGTCGCATCAGGCCAGCAAACAGGAGCCATGCTATGACCATCAAGACCACCACCCACCTCAACTTCCGCGGCGACGCCCGCGCCGCCCTCGTCTTCTACCAGTCGGTGTTCGGCGGCCAGCAAGCAGTCGTCACCTACAGGGACGCCGGCGCGGTGCAGAACCCCGACGAGGCCGACCAGGTGATGTGGGGCCAGGTGGAGGCCGAGAGCGGCTTCCGCATCATGGCCTATGACGTGCCATCGCGCCTCGGCTGGAACCCGGGCGAGATCCCGGTCTTCGTCTCGGTGCGCGGCAGCAACGCCGAGGAAGTCGCCCCCTATTGGCAGAAGCTCGCGGCTGGCGCGACGATCCTGCAGCCGCTCGCCCCGGCCAACTGGTCGCCGCTCTACGGCATGCTCAGGGACCGCTTCGGCATCACCTGGGTGCTGGATGTGGAAGTCGCCTACGCCCCCGCCTGAGCCACCTCGACGCCACCAGGGGTTCCATGGCCTAGTGGGCTGATAGAGCACCGGGGGCAGAGATGAGCGAACACAGGGACCTGCCGTTCTATGATGGACGGCCGGTCGAGATTTCCGGCCGCAGCTGGCTGCTGATCCTGCTGGCCGTGGCTCTCGGCTTCGCGGCCCTGGTCGCCCTGCCGCTCCGCGATGCTCACCTCAACTTCATCCCGACGATCCTCTTCGTCGCCATCCCGCTCGGCGCTCTCGCAATGGTCGCCGGCTCCAATTGGAGGGCGCTATTTGGCCGCTATGGCATCAAGCAGTTCGGCCAGTCGCTCGCTTTTGGCGTGCTCACCATCGTCGTCTCCGGGACGGCGGGCTTCCTGCTCAGCCTGCTGACCCCGATGGTGGCGAATCCGGCGGTGACATCGCTTGCCGGGATTGGGCCGGCCGAGCTCGTGCTGTTCCTTGCCCGCACCTTCATCCAGCTGATCGGCGAGGAGGTGACCACGATCCTGCCGCTGCTGGCGGTGCTGTGGCTCTGCGTCAGCCGGTTCGGCCTGTCGAAGCGCGTCGGCCTCGCCATCGCCGTCGTCGTTTCGACCCTGTGGTTCTCCGCCCTGCACCTGCCGACCTATGGCTGGAACATCGTGCAGTGCCTCGGCATCATCGGCACGGCGCGTATCGTGCTGACGCTCTCATACCTCGTCACCCGCAACCTCTGGGTGTCGGCGGGCGCGCATATCATCAACGACTGGGCGCTGTTCCTCGGCGCCTATGCCATTGGCCACGCGCTGATCGGGACGTGAAGACTAGAGCCCGCGCGCCTTGGCGTACCACGCCCCGGCTGCGGCGCTGACCTCGGCTTCCATCTCGCTGATATCGGCGGCGAGCCGCTCGAAATTCGGCGTGTTGGTGCGCTGCGCCAGCAGTTCGCGGAAGGCCTCGGTCCAGCCCTCGTCCTTGAACGGGTCGGCCAGCGCCGCACTCATCACCTGCAACACGGTGGAGTAAAGCTCGAGGATCTCGGCTAGCCGCAGCCCTTCGGGCACCAAGCCGGTTTCGGCCATGCGGCGCAGCACCACGCCGGTGGTGGCCTGCGGCGCGGCGACCGTGTCGCCGGCCACCAGTTGCGCCGACTGCGCGATGAACTCGAGATCGACCAGCCCGCCCGCCGCAAGCTTCAGGTCGAAGGCGTGGCGCGGCGGCCGCTCCTTGCTCATCAGGGCGCGCATGGTCAGCACGTCGTCGATGGTCTTTGCCCTGTCGCGTGGTCGGGCCAGGATTTCGGCCACGGTTGCATCGACCTTGGCGCCCAGTTCACCATCGGCATAGACGACGCGGGCCCGGCTCAGCGCCAGGTGCTCCCAGGTCCAGGCGCTCTCGTGGTGGTACTGAATGAAGCCCAGAAGGCTGGTGGCCAGCGGGCCGGCATTGCCCGACGGCCTCAGCCGCATGTCGGCCTCGTAGAGCACCCCCTCGGAGGTCGGGGCGCTCAGCGCCGCCAGCAGCCGCTGGGTCAGCCGCGCATAGTATTGGCTGGCCGCCAGTGGCTTCTCGCCATCGGACTCGTCGGCGCCAGCGGTGTCGTAGAGCATGATGAAATCGAGGTCGGAGCGGGCCGTCATTTCGCGGCTCGCCATCTTGCCGAAGGCGAGCAGCGCTACCCGCGCGCCGGGCACCACGCCATGCCGCTTCTCGAACTCGCGCCGCACGGCGTCGAACAGCCGGGTCAGCAACGCTTCGGCCAAAGTGGTGAACTGCTCCCCGGCCCGCGCCGCGTCCATCGAGCCGGCGAGCAAGCCCGCAGCGATCAGGAACATCTGCTCCTGGCCGATGATGCGGGCCCGGTCGATCACGTCCTGATAGTCGCGCGCATCGGCAAAGAACGCCTCGATCTTGCCGAGCAGCGTCTCGCGCCGCCGCACATCGTCGGCGAAGGCCGGGTCGATCAGCCCATCCATGACGTGGGCGCGGTGGATCACCGCGTCGGCCATGCGCGGCGCCGAAGCCATCAGCGCGACGAGCAGGCTGCGAAGGTTCTCGTGGTTGCGCAGCAGCGCGAAAAGCTGCACGCCGGAGGGCAGCCGCGACAGGAAGTCGTCGAAGCGCGCCAGCGCCTCGTCGGGATTGCCGGCACCCGAAATGGTCGCGAGCAGAGCTGGCAAGAGCTCGGTGAGATGGGCTCGCGCTGCCGCAGCGCGGGTCGCAGCGTAGCTGCCATAGTGCCACTTCTTCACCGTCTCGATGGCCTTGGAGGGGGCCTTGAAGCCCATGCCGCTCAGCGTCTCGATGGTCTCGGGGTCATCGTCCGAGCCGGTGAACACCAGGTTGCCGCCGCCCGCCGCGAGGCTTTCGCCCTCGGCGAAGAGGTCGGAATAGTACCCGACAACCTGATTCAACGCCGCCCGATAAGCCGTTTCGAATGCTGGCAGATTGGCTTCACCCATCAGTGTGCCGATCACCGCGATATCCGCCTCGGCCTCGGGCATCACATGGGTCTGCTCGTCGCGCAGCATCTGCAGCCGGTTCTCGACGCCGCGCAGGAACCAGTAGATCCGTGTCAGATCCTCGGCCGCCCGCCTCGAAATCCAGTTGGCCGCCGCCAGCGCCTTCAGCGCCAGTGCCGTAGGGCGGACGCGTAGCGCCTGGTCGCGCCCGCCGGCGATCAGTTGCTGGGTCTGGGTGAAGAACTCGATCTCGCGGATGCCGCCCAGGCCGAGCTTGACGTTGTGCCCGGCGACGCGCGCATCGCCGACATTCTTGGTGATATTGATCTGGCGCTTCATCGCCTGGATGTCGGCGATGGTCGCGAAGTCGAGGTGCTTCCGCCACACATAGGGGGCGAGGTCCTTGAGGAACCGTTCCCCCACCTCCCTGTCGCCGGCGCAGGGCCGCGCCTTGATCCAGGCCGCCCGCTCCCAGTTCTGCCCGCGGCTCTCGTAGTAGGCGAGCGCCGCCTCGGTCGGCAGCGCCACCGGGGTGGCGCCGGGGTCGGGGCGGAGCCGCAGATCGGTGCGGAACACGTAGCCGTGCTCGGTGCGGTCCTGCATCAGGCTCGCCAGCCGCTGCACGATGCGCGTGAAGAACTTTGTCTCCTCACCGCGCTCCTTCACTGCCCCCTTGTCGGGATCGAAGAACGCCACGATGTCGATGTCGCTCGAATAGTTGAGCTCGCGCCCGCCATGCTTGCCGAGCGCGAACAGGGCAAGCCCCGAATTGGCCGCTGTCGCCTCGGTCAGCGCACGCGCCGCGGCAAGCCGCAGCAGCACTTCGAGCCCGGCGTCGAGGGCCGCATCGGCAAGATCGGAGAGCGCCGCGGTGGATTGCGCCGTGGCCCAGCGCCCCTCGACTTCCGATACTGCCGCCAGCAGCGCGACGCGCCCCTTGGCGATGCGCAATTCGCGCCCGATCTCGTCCTCAGTCGCCGCTGCCTGCCCGGCCTTCGCCACCTGATCGAGCACCGCCGCCAGCGCCGTATCGGGCGACAGCTTTCGCGCCGCGGCGAACCAGTCGGCGTGACGATCGGCGAGACCTTGGAGGTAAGGGGCTGAAGCGAGAAGGGTTTCGAGCGCGACTTTCATGTCCCCTCGATACCCTGCCCCACCCCGGATGTCATTGCGGCGCAGGCGCTAAGCCTAAAAGTCACTGGATTTCGGCATCGGTCTCGCTATGTTCCCGCGCCAGCCAAATCCGAAGAGCCCCGCATGCGCACCCGTATTGCCGCCCTTACTGCCACCCTTCTGGCCGCCCTCGTCCTCACGGCCATCCCTGCCTCCGCTGCCGGTCTCGATGGCATGGGCCAGGCGATCTTCGGCAACAGCTTCAACTTCAGCAAAGCCAATATCGAGAAGGCGCCGGTCAAGGCGATCGGCGTCGGCAAGCTGACGGTGCAGTTGCAGCGCACCAAGCTCAAGGACGTGCAGAAGGCCTTTGGCGGCACGATCCGGCGCGAGGGCGACGGCGCCGGCCGCGCCGACTGGCTGTGCTACGGCGCCGAGGGCGCCAATGTGTGGTTCATCTCGAACGCACTGGGCGGATACGAGTTCGTGATGATGGTGGCCGCGGAAGCTGCCAGCAAGCCGTCGAAGAGCTGTGACGCCGCGCCAGCCGGGCTCACCGCGCCGAACTTCGGCATCCCGGGCCTCGGCGCCTCCACCGCCGAGCTCAAGGCCACCTTCGGCGCCGCCTCGGGCAGCAAGATCGCCTACCGCTCCGACCGCCCGGGCGGCTATTCGGACATCGCGCAGTATATCGGCTACCTGATCAAGGGCGGCAAAGTCGCCGGCATCGGTATCGGCGAGACGTCGGTACAGACCGCGCACTAGACCGGACGTGCAGTCTTCTGTGATCCTCTCCCGTTTACGGAGGGCCGCCGACTGATACCTTTGGGCCAGGCCCACTAAGCCCCGAGCAGTGCCTGAAAATGCCAGTCGGGGAACATCTTGGCCATCTTGCTGACGGTGCGGAAGGTGGTGCGCACGACCATGATCGAGCGGTCCGGCCGGAGGCTCACCACGTGAGGTGCGGGCACCCTTTGCACGGCGCCCTGATCGAACATGTAGAACCGGTGGACTTCCGCGGCCGGTATGTGGACAACGAAGGTGGTCATGCTTGCCTCATGCCACGGCTTGTATCTCCACAGGTTTACAAGACGATCGCAAATTGCATGGAGTTTGGCGCTCTTAGCCCGGCAGCTCGACCACCGCCCGTACGCCCGGGGCATTGTCCTCGAGCCGCAGCTCGCCCTTATGCAGCTGCGCCACCGCCGCCACCAGCGACAGACCCAACCCCGACCCGGGTTCGGTCCGGCTCTTTTCCAGCCGGACGAAGCGCTCGATCACCCTGCCCCGGTCCTCCGCGGCTATGCCCGGGCCGTTATCGGCCACCTCGATGCGGACTTTGCTGCCGTCGCGCTTGAGGCTCACCGCTATCCGGCCCGCCTTGCCCGCTTCTGGCTCGTAGTATTTCAGCGCGTTCTCGATCAGGTTCACCAGCGCCTGCCCGAGCAGTTCGCGGTTGCCGTTGATCCTGATGCCCTCGGCGATGTCGGTCTCGATGGTCAGCCCTTCATCTTCGGCCAATGGGCCGTAGAGTTCGGCGACGTCGGTCACCACCGCGCTCAGGTCGATCTCGCTCAGTGCGCCCGATGGCGTACCGGCTTCGGCGCGGGCGATCATCAGCAGCGCATTGAAGGTCTTGATGAGCTTGTCGCTCTCCTCGATCGTCGTCTCGAGCGCCTGTTTGCGCGTCTCCTCGCCCTGCCCATCGCGCAGCGCCGATTCTGCCTGGTTGCGCAGCCGGGTCAGCGGGGTTTTGAGATCGTGGGCGACATTGTCGGTCACCTCCTTCATCCCCTGCATCAGCTTTTCGATACGGTCGAGCATGAGGTTGAGGTTGGTGGCGAGCGCGTCGAACTCGTCGTTGCGCCTGGTGACCGGCACGCGCTCGCTGAGATTGCCTGACATGATCTTGTTGGAGGTCGACGAGATGGTGTCGATGCGGCGCAGCACGCGCACCGCAGTCAGCACACCAGCCACCAGCGAGAACAGCAGGATGCCGCCGGCGCCGACCGCAAACCATTGCAGCACGATGGCGGTGAAGCCGCGCCGCTCGACCACGTCGCGCCCGACCACGAGGATCAGCCCGCTGGGCAGCTTGTCGGAGCGCACCATGGCGTAGCCCTGGCGCTGCGGCGTCGGGTTGTCGGCTTCGCCGTCCGGATCGTCGAACAGCCGGGGCTTGGAATAGTTGAAGCTGTAGGTGCCGGGCTCGGCCAGCACTTCAGGCGGCAGGTCGGTGACGTTGCCGACGATCAGTTGCCCAGCGGGATCGGCGAGGTAGTAGATGCCTGGCCCCGGCTGACTCGCCAGACGCTGCACCGCGATAATGGTGGCGCGGAAGCCGCCGTCGCTGTCGAGCCGCTTGAACTGCACCGCCTCGCGGTCGATGGCATCGGTCTGCTGGCGCTGCAACTGCACCGAGGTCTGCCAGGTGATCAGCCCGAGCAGCACCACCGCGAAGATCACGAAGATTGCGATGAAGAGCGCGGTGAGGCGCACGGTGGTGGTGCGCCAGAGCTGGGCGAGCCTGAACATCGTCAGTCGCGGATCATGTAGCCCGCGCCGCGGATGGTGTGCAGCAGCGGGTTGGCGTGACCCTTGTCGATCTTGGCGCGAAGCCGCGACATGTGCACGTCGATGACGTTGGTCTGGGGGTCGAAGTGATAGTCCCAGACGTTCTCGAGCAGCATGGTGCGGGTCACCACCTTGCCGGCATTCTTCATCAGGTATTCGAGCAGCCGGAACTCACGCGGCTGCAACAGGATCTGCTCGCCGTCGCGCTCCACCTTGCGGCTGAGCCGATCGAGCGCCAGCCCACCGACCTCGAAACTGGTCGCAGCCTCGGCCGGCGACGAGCGGCGGGCCAGCACTTCAACGCGAGCGAGCAGTTCGGTGAAGGCGTAGGGCTTGACCAGGTAGTCGTCGCCGCCGGCGCGCAACCCGGTCACCCGGTCGTCCACCTCGCCCAGCGCCGAGAGGATCAGCACCGGGGTCTTGTCATCCTCGGCACGCAGGCTCTCGATGATGGAGAGGCCATCACGGCGCGGCAGCATGCGATCGACCACCAGCACGTCGTAATCCATCGACGACGCCATGGCGTAGCCGGTCTCGCCGTCGCTGGCGTGGTGGGTGATGTGACCCGCTTCGTCGAGCGCCTGGATCAGGTAGCTCGCTGCCTCGCGGTCGTCTTCGATCAGCAGAATCTTCATGTGACAGGCCCCACGCGCTATTCTGCGTCATTCCGGCAAAGACCGGAACCCTTGCGGATCCCGGTCTTGGCGAGGACGACGTAAGGGAAACGGGCCCCGGAGCAGATGCCCCGGAGCCCGGCAGTGATTAAGACTTGGCTTCGGTGATCGGCAAGCCGATGAAGCGAGTGTTGCCGTCGCGCTGCGCCTTGACCAGGGCAGTGCTGCGGCCGGCGTCCTTGACGCCCTGCACGGCCTTCTCGAAGTCGGCGACCGACGACACGGCCTGGTTGTTGACCTCGAGAATGGTGTCGCCCACGGCGAAGCCCTTCTCGGCAGCCGCCGAATTCGGATCGACGTCCTGGATCAAGAGGCCTTCACCGCCCGAGTTCGGCACGAGGGTCAGGCCGACGCTGGTCGGAGCCGGAGCGGCCGGTTCCTCGGCAGGAGCCTGCTGCTGCTCTTCGGACGGCTTGGCCGCCTCTTCGAGCTTGCCCAGGGTCACCGAGATCTTCTGCTCCTTGCCGTCGCGCCACACCGACAGTTCCACCGCGGTGCCGGGGTTCTTGCCGGCAATGGTGCGGCTCAGGTCGAGCGCGTTGGTGACGGCCTGGCCATCCACCGCGGTGATCACGTCGCCGGACTTGACGCCGGCCTTGTCGGCCGGGCTGTCCTTGGTGGGTTCGGTGACCAGTGCGCCAGCCGCATCCTTCAGGCCGACGCTGTCGGCGATGTCGCGGTTGACGTCCTGGATGCCGACGCCGAGGAAGCCGCGGGTCACGGTGCCGCTCTGGATCAGCTGGCCGGTCACCTGCTTGACGACGCTGGCCGGGATGGCAAAGGCGATGCCGACATTACCGCCATTGGGGGAGAAGATGGCGGTGTTCACGCCGACCACTTCACCCTGGAGGTTGAAGTCCGGACCACCGGAGTTGCCGGTGTTCACCGCCGCGTCGATCTGCAGGAAATCACCATAAGCCGAGCCGGCGATGTCGCGGCCACGGGCCGAGACGATACCGGCGGTCACGGTGCCGCCAAGGCCGAACGGGTTGCCCACGGCCACCACCCACTCGCCGACGCGCACTTCGTTATCGGCCAGCTTGACGAACGGCAGGTCGGTGACGCCATCGACCTTGACCACCGCGAGATCGGTCTTCTCGTCGGTGCCGATCACCTTGGCGGTCATTTCCTTGCCGTCGTCGAACACCACGGTCACCTTGTCGGCGTTGTCGACGACGTGGTTGTTGGTGACGATGTAGCCGTCAGCCGAAATGGCGAAGCCCGAACCGGCCGCCATGAACTTGCGCGGCGCCTGCGGACGCGCCTGGTTGTCGCCCGGGCCGCCACGGCCCTGGCCAAACTGGTCACCAAACTGCTCGAAGAAATCGCGGAACGGATGGTCGTTCGGCAGATCCGGGAAATCGAACTTGAACTGCGGGCCACCGCGCTGCAGGTCGCGGGCATCTTCCTTCTCGCCGCCCTCGACGATGATCGAAACCACGGCCGGCTTCACCGCCTCGACGAGGTCGGCAAAGTTCGGGGCGTTGGTCACGGCCGGCGCGGTGATCTGCGCGGCGGGGACCAGTGTGGCAGTCTGTGCGGTAGAGGGGGCGGTTGCCGCAACGAAGGCGGTACCACCACCGATGCCGGCGAGGATCGCCAGAGCCGAAGCCCCGAGCCAGCGGCGAGCGTTGAACTTAGTCGAGGGCATGATGATCTCCTTCAGTCAGGCACTCTTGATGGCCGAGAGATATGGAGCCCATCGCCTTTCTGCACGGTGACCCGGGCGTTAATTATCGGTAATGTTCCGAACGTTATCGGACCCCCTGAGAAAGGGCGGTGCGCAGCAAGTCGAGCGCCACCAGCGTCAGCACGATTTTGAAGCCCCAGCGGAACGCCGCCTCGGGCACCTTCACCAGCAGCCGGCTGCCTATTGCCGTGCCGACGAAACCCGAAGCGATCATCATGACGATCAACGGCAGGTAGGCGGCGAAGGCAAAGCCGAGCCAAACGAACATCGCCACCTTGAAGCTGTTCTGCAGTGTCATCAGCATGGCGTGGGTGGCAACCAGTTGCCGCCGGTCGGCCAGCCCCTTGATGAACACCGCGACCAGCGGCCCGGTGGCTCCGACCACCATCGACACCGCGGCAATCACCCCGCCGCCAAGCACCTGCGCCAGTCGCGAGTGCCCGACGATTTTCGGTTGCGGCAGCCAGGTGGTGAGCAGCACGAAGGCGCCGATGGCGATCTGCAGTGCCGTCGCCGGCAGGAGGCTGGCAAACTGCCCGCCGACAATGGTGCCGATCGCTCCGCCCAGCGACAGCCACAGCACCAGCGGCCACTGGATATGGGCGCGCTGCACCAGCGCCCGCCCGCTGTTCGAGCCGAGCTGGATGGCGCCGTGCAGCGGCACCACGACCAGCGGCGGGAACACCAGCGCCAGCACCGCCACCATCAGCGTGCCGCCGCCCAGCGAGAACGTCGCAGTGATCAGCGAGGTGACGAAGCTGAGGACGATGAGCGCCAGCGCTAGGGTCAGGTCGAGATCGGCGGGGAGGAGATCGGTGAGAGACACGGGGAAGGCGTAGCGCTAGGGACTGAGTCGCGACAAGCGGCGGGCGTCTCATCTCACGATCGGCACGGGAGAATGAGGGATGTTGGAGGCATGGTGCGCGCCCCACCTCAGGTGTCATCCCAGCGAAAGCTGGGACCCAACTCGCCGCCAGCGCCAGCGGATGGATGGGTCCCAGCTTTCGCTGGGATGACACCGGTGAGGAGGAGAGATGGTGCCTACCAGCCCAAGAACATCTCCCCCGCAAGGGGAGAGATGTCGGAGAGATTGAGCCCAAGTCCCCCTAAGCTCGCTCGTCCTTAGGCGAGCCCAGCACCACGAAGGTGGTGATGGCGCTCACCGTCGGCAGCGTCCCCAGCACGTCGGTGTGAAATGCCTTGTAGGCTTCGATGTCGGCCACCTCGATGCGCAGCAGGTATTCGATCGAACCGGTGACGTTGTGGCACTCGACCACTTCCGGCGACAGCGCCACGGCCTTCTCGAACGCCTCCTGGCTGGCTTTGGTGTGGCTCGAGAGGCCCACCGACACATAGGCGCGGAACCCCGCCCCCAGCCGCGTGCGATCAACCACCGCGCGGTAGCCCTTGATGACGCCGCTCCGCTCCAGCTCCTGCACCCGCCTCAAGCAGGCCGAGGGCGACAGCCCTACCCGCTCGGCCAGCCGAACATTGGAGAGCCGCGCATCGCGATGCAGCTCGCGCAATATCTGCTGGTCGATGCGATCAATGTCGGTCATTTGTTGCACCAGGCTGCCAGTTGGCGCTGCAAATTGCAACCCGGCACCGTGTCAGCCGCGCTATTGTTCAGGGTATGACCGATCCAGCCATCCTCATCCCGTTCCTCATCTTCTGCGTCGTGCTCACCGGCACGCCCGGGCCCAACAACATGATGGCGCTCGCTTCAGGCGTGCGGGTCGGCGTGCGCCGTTCGATGCCGCTGGTCGCCGGCATCGCGGTGGGCGTCGCGCTGCAGCTGGTGGCCGTCGGGCTCGGCATTGGCGCGCTGCTGCAGTCGTTTCCGGCGCTGCACGATGCGATGCGTTGGGCCGGCGCTGCCTATCTGGTCTGGCTGGCGATCAAGATCGCGCGCAGCGGGCCGATCGATGTCGAGGCCGACGAGCGTCCGCCGCTCGGTTTTGCCGGAGCAGTCGCCTTCCAGTGGATCAACCCCAAGGCCTGGGCCATCACCACGGGGGCTGCCGCCACGTATCTGCCGGCCGACGGCTATGCGCTGAACCTCGCCCTCGCGGCGGCGGCGATGGCGCTGATCTCGATCCCCTGTGTTTCGGTGTGGTCAGCCGGCGGCGCCGTACTGCGCCGCTTCCTCGTCCAGCCGGCCTATGCCACAGCCTTCAACATCGGCGCGGCGGTGCTGCTGGTTGCAGCGACCGTGCCGATCCTGTTTGGCGCGCACTAGCGCTCAGCGCTCCAGTTCCTCGAGCGCCTTGGCTTCATCCTCGGTCAGGGTGGTCTGGCCTGCGGCGCGTTTGCGCCGTGCGCCGATGAACACCACGATGCCGCCGATCACCAGCACCGCCGGCGCGGCGATCCACAGCAGCACCGTGTGCGGCGCCATGACGGGGTTGAGCAGCACATATTCGCCGTAGCGCGCGACGAGATAATCCCGCACCTGCTGGTCGCTGTCCCCGGCGGTCAGGCGTTCGCGCACCAGGACACGCAGGTCGTGCGCCAGGTCGGCGTCGGAATCATCGATCGACTGATTCTGGCAGACGAGGCAGCGCAAGCCTTCGGAGATCGCCCGGGCCCGGGTCTCGAGCACCGGATCGGCCAGCACCTCGTCGGGCCGCACCGCCAGCGCCGGGGTGCTGAGCAGCACCAGCAGCATCAGGGCAAGCAGCGCCCTCATTCGGCTGCCGCCCGGGCGGCGGCCGGCCGCGGCGCGCCGACGCGCAGCCGGCGATAGCTCAGCGACAGGAAGCCGGCGCCGGCCATCATCAGGCAACCGAGCCAGATCAGCGTGACGTAGGGCTTGTACCAGAGCCGCACCACCGACTTGCCGTCGGCCTGCGGTTCGCCCAGTTGCACGTAGAGCTGGCTGAAACCGTAGGTTTCGATTGCCGCCTCGGTGGTCGGCTGGCCGCTGGCATTGTAGACGCGCCGCTCGGCCAGCGCCGTGCGTACCCCACCGCCCGGCGCCCGGATGGCGAAGCGGCCGGTGTCGGAGACGAAGTTCGGCCCCTCGACATGCTCCATGCCCTCGAACGTCACCTGGTGTTCGGCGATCACCACGCCCTCACCCGGCACCATGGTGGTGACCAGCTCCTGCTGCCAGGCGCTGGCGGCGACGATGCCGATCACGGTGACGCCGATGCCGAAATGGGCGATCGCCGTCGACCACGCGGTGCGCGGCAGGCCGAACAGCCGCTTGAACGAGGTGATGACATCGGTGCGGAAGAACTTTGCCCGATCGACCAGTTCGGCCAGCGCGCCGAACGCCACCCAGAAGCCGAGCAGCAGCCCGAGCGGGGCCAGCGACACCTCGCCGCCGGTGAGCGCAAAGCATAGCACCGCGGCGAACAGAGCAAGCCCCGCTGCGCCGGCCAGCCGCTGCGTCACGGCGATCACGTCGCCGCGCTTCCAGGCGAGGAACGGCCCGAACGGCAGGATGATCAGCAGCGGCGCCATGATCACCCCGAAGGTCAGGTTGAAGAACGGCTCGCCCACCGAAATGGTCTCGCCGACCAGCGCATCGAGCAGCAGCGGGTAGAGTGTTCCCACCAGCACCGCCACGGTGGCGGTGGCGAGGAACAGGTTGTTGAGGATCAGCGCACCCTCGCGGCTGATCGGCGCGAACAGCCCGCCCACCCGCAGCGTCGAGGCGCGGAAGGCAAAGAGCGCGAAGGCGCCGCCGATGAAGGCGGCGAGCAGCGCCAGGATCACCATGCCGCGGGTCGGGTCCGAGGCGAAGGTGTGCACCGAGGTGAGGATGCCCGAGCGCACCATGAAGGTACCGAGCAGGCTCAGCGAGAAGGTGATGATGGCGAGAAAGATCGTCCAGATCTTCAGCGCGTTGCGCTTTTCCATCACCAGCGCCGAATGGAGCAGCGCCGTGCCGGCGAGCCAGGGCATGAAGCTGGCATTCTCCACCGGATCCCAGAACCACCAGCCGCCCCAGCCGAGTTCGTAATAGGCCCAGTAGGAGCCCATGGCGATGCCGAGCGTCAGGAAGCACCAGCTGAGCAGCGTCCACGGCCGCACCCAGCGAGCCCAGGCAGCGTCGATGCGGCCCGAGATCAGCGCCGCCATGGCAAAGCTGAAGCAGACCGAGAAGCCGACATAGCCGAGATAGAGCAGCGGCGGATGGATGGCGAGGCCGATATCCTGGAGGATCGGGTTGAGGTCCTGCCCTTCGAACGGCGCCGGCGACAGGCGGAGGAACGGGTTCGAGGTGAAGAGCGTGAAACCGGTGAACGCCGCGGCGATCAGGCTCTGCACCGCCAGCACCAGGGTCAGCAGGTCCTTGGGCAGGCTGCGTCCGAAGGCGGCGACAGCGGCGCCCATGATCACCAGGATCAGCACCCAGAGCAGCATCGAGCCTTCGTGGTTGCCCCACACGGCGGTGATCTTGAAGATCAGCGGCTGCGCCGAATTGGCATGCTCATAGGCGAGCTTCAACGAAAAATCGGAAACGACAAAGGCCTGGATCAGCGCCGCGAAGGCCGCCGCCACCAGCACGAACTGCAGCACCGCTCCCTGCTGCAGATAGCCCGCCAGCGTCTCGCGCTTCCAGAACATCAGCCCGACGATCGCCGAGATGGTGGAAATGGCAAAAGCCAGGACAAGGGCGAAATGGCCGAGTTCGATGCTCATGCACGGGCTCCTTCGAGGCGGAACCCAAAGGCCCCCTCACCCGACGCTGACGCGTCGACCTCTCCCCCAAAGGGAGAGGTGTGCTGTGGCGAGATGGTGCCCCTCGCCACCTCTCCCTGGGGGGAGAGGTCGGATCGCAAAGCGATCCGGGTGAGCGGGCCTTCTGGAATTACGCCAATCAACTTCCCGCCCCCTCGCGCTGCCATTCGCCGCGCTTCTTCAGCTCGTCGACCAGTTCCTTGGGCATGTAGTTCTCGTCGTGCTTGGCCAGCACGTTGGTGGCGGCGAAGGTGCCGTTCGGCGTGACGCTGCCCTCGATCACTACACCTTGTCCCTCGCGGAACAAATCGGGCAGCAGCCCGACATAATGCGTCGCCATCTCGGTCTGGCCATCGGTCACGACGAAGTCTGAGGTCTCGCCGACACGCTTCCAGGACCCCTCCTTGACCAGCCCGCCCAGGCGAATTGAGGTGCCTGCGGCGATGGCCTTCTCGTGGATCTCGCTGGGCGAATAGAAGAACACGATCTGGTCGCGCATGGCGACGAAGATCAACGTCGCGGCGAGGGCGAGGAAGGCGCCCAGACCGGCAATGATAGCCAGGCGTTTCTGCTTACGAGTCAATTACTTGCTACCAATCCATTATCCGCTGCGAGAACATCGAGTTCTGCGCGATCGCCCGCCGCCGGGTAGGCCTTGCGGGCCGCATCATAGGCCGTCTGCGCCAGCTCCGTCTGCCCGAGCACCAGCCGCGAGCGCACCAGCCGGGTCCATTCCTCGATCGTGCCGCCGCTCTGGTTGAGCCGGCTCGACAGCCCTTCGATCATGGCTGCGATGTCGGCATTCGCCGGCATGTCCCCGCCGAGGCCGGCTTCCGCCGCGGCCAGCCCGGCCTCGGCATTGGCGAGCCAGGTCTCGCCGCCCTTGCTGAGCTTCAGCAGGCCCTGCCATTCGGCCTTGGCCGTGGCGAAATCGCCCTCGCGCATCGCTTCACTGGCAAGATAGTAGCGCGAACGCACATGGGTGACGTCGCGGTTCGAGGCGCTGCGGAACAGCGCCAGCGGTTCGCCGGCGGCGTTGCCGCTATTGGCCATCATAAGCGCTTCACCGAGATCGGTCTCGCGGTCGGCGGTCGGGCCGTCGAGCTCGATCGCCTTGCGCAGCGCGTTCGCCGCGTCGGCAAAGCGGCCCATCTGCATGTAGGCCGGGGCGATCACCGTCCAGCCGCGCAGGTCTTCGGGCTTGGCCTTGAGCTGTGCCTCGATCCGGGCGATCGCATCGTCGAGGGTCATTTCCGGCGGCGGCACGTCCTGCCGTTCGGCCAGCGGCTGCGCCGGCAGGTCGGGGCGACCCACTGCGCCATAGACGCCGAACGCCAGCACGGCCGTCACGACGGCTGCAGCCGCGACGATGCCGCGGCGCGCGCCCGGTTCCGTCGCCGTCTTCGTCGTCGCTTTCAGCCGCAGCAGCTCCCGCGCCAGTTCGCCCTTCGCCGCTGTCGCTTCGGCTGCGCCGAGGCGGCCCAAGGCGAGATCCGACTCGATCTCTTTCAGCTGCAGCTTCAGGTGCGCCATCTCAGGGCTGTCTACAACAGTGGCAGTCGCGTTGACCCTTCGCCCGGCCCCCGCATAATAGAGCGCGGCGCAGGCGACGGCAGTGACCACAAAAGCGAGCGACCAAAATATCATGTGCAGGGCTCTGCCTCATGCGAAGGTGCGGAAACGCGCCCGATCTATAAAGGCATTCGGGCAATTTATGCACCCGCACACATCGATGTGTGGGAGGCGCATTGCCGCAGCCCGCACGATGGTTCGCTGATCCCATGGCCGATGACAGTTACGACTATCTGGTGCTCGGCTCCACCCCGCTTGCCGGGCTGCTGGCGGGCCTGCTTGCCGTCGAGCACAAGCGACGCGTCTGCCTCGTCGGCGAGCCGTTCTCGCCGTTCCGGCTGCAGCGCAGTATCGATGTCTCGATCGCGCCGGTCACCCGTCCGGAAACGCTGCTGCTGCTGAAGCGCGCCGCCGCTGAGACCAGCAAGCTGGTTGCCAGTTGGGGCAAGGGCCTCATCAGCCGCGTCGATCCGCTGCTGGTTGCCGAAACGCCCGAGAGCATCGCGGCCCTCGGTCATTTCCGCCACCTCGCCATCGGGCTCGGCTATGCGGTCGAGCCGGTTGCCGATCGGGCCATTGCCGAAGGCTTGCTGCTCAGGGTGCGCGACGCGCAGTTGCTCGGCCACGGCCGGCTCGAGCCAGCGCTCGAAAGCTGGCTGTCGAAGCATGAGGTGCGCCACCTCGATCGCGCCGATACCGAGCTGACGCTGCGCAAGGACGGCACCGCGCGCATCGTCCATAGTGGCCGTAGCGTCGAGGCGGCTCAGGTGATCCTTGCCGGCGACGATGCCGTGCTCGAGCACCTGCCCGAGGAGGCGCGCGACCGCAGCCTCGAGGCCGTGCCCGGCGCCGCCATGCTGCTCGATGCGGCCAAGCCCCTGCCCGCCCCCTATGTGTCGTTCCTCGATCGCGGCGTGGTGCTGGTGCAGGATGGCAAGGTCAGCGTCTCAGCACTGCTCACTGGCGACCCCGCCACTGCCCGGGCCCGGCTCGGCAGCGCCGCCTCCCGCGGCGATGCGTTGCGCCTCGCGGGAGAAACCGTGGTCAATAATCTCCGCACCAGTGATGGCGCGCCCTTGCTCGGTCCGGCGCGTGGCCATAAGGCGATGGTCATCGCCGCCCTCGGCCCCGCTGCCGCCTTTTTTGCACCGGCGCTGGCCCGCTACATTGCCGGAACCGCACCAGCGGATGAAGCAGAGTGGTTCGCGGCGCGTGGCCCCACCCGTGGCAACCAGCGCCTGCTTGCCGCTGATTACCTGCCCGCTGACGATCTGGCGGTGCCGGCGTGAGCGAGCATGGCAACCGTCTCGCCGGCGATGCGCCGCACGGCCTGGGCGGCGCCGAGCTCGATCGCAAGGCGCCGCTGCAGTTTCGCCTCAATGGCCGGACGATCCACGGCTTTGCCGGTGACACCGTGCTCTCTGCCGCACTGGCCAACGGCATCCAGATCGCCGGTCGCCATGGTGACGAAGCACTGTCGCTCGACGAAAGCTTTGCGCCGCTAGTCAGCTCCGGCAAGGGCGGCGCGCTGCCGATGGAGCGCACCCCGGCGCTGAACGGGCTCAACCTCGTCACCATCGGCACGCGGCGCGATCCGATTGCCTCGGGCGGCCTGCTCGGGGCGTTGCGCCACAAACTGCTCGGCCCGGCGCGGACCCTGAACCACCGCTTCGGCGACACGCCGCTGGCCAGCCCGCCCTGGCACAATGGCGCGGTCGACGAAACCATCGAGACCGATTTTGCCATCGTCGGTGGCGGCGTCGCGGGTCTCAGCGCTGCGGCCGCGGCGACGGCGGCCGGCAAGCGCGCCGTGCTGATCGAGCGCACCCAAAGTCTCGGCGGCACCATCCGCTATTTCGGCGCCGTCGATGCCGAGGCCTCGCCCGACACCACGATCGAACGGCTGGTTGCCAGCCTCGATGGCAAGGGCCAGGTCACGCCGCTGCTCCGTGCCGAAGCCTTCGCCATCACCGGCACGCAGTTGAAAGTGCACCACGTGGTGGTCGAGGCGGGCCGCCCGGTGTCACGCATTGTGGTCGTTGCTGCCAAGTACGTCATCCTCGCCACCGGCGCGCTCGAGCGGCTGCCGCTGTTTCCAGGCAACCGCACGCCGGGCATCGTCGGGGCGCTGACCGCGTTCCAGCGCGCCGAACGGTTCGGGGTCTGGCCCGGCCGGCGTGCGCTGTTCACCACCCCCAACAGCTTCGCCTATCGGCTGGCGCTGCACGCGGCCGATGCCGGCGTCGAAGTCCAGCGCATCGTCGATAGCCGGCTCAGCACCACCTCCCGCTTCGTCGATTTCGCCAAGGCGACCGGCATCACGCTCGCCTCGGCGCTCGCCCCCAGCCATGCCGAACCGCTGGAGCGCAACAAGCCGGGCCTCAAGGTCGGGTTCGCTGTCGCCATCGACGAGATCGCCCAGGATTCGAGCGCCATCGAAACCGACCAATTGGTGGCCGCCGGCGCCTGGCAGCCTGAAATCCTGCTGTGGCTCCGTGCCGGCGGGGCTGCCGCCTGGGATGCGGCAAATGGCTGGCTTGGCCCGCGCGGCGCCCTGCCCGCCGTGGCGCTGGCCGGCTCGGCGGCAGGCCTTCATACTACCGCGGCGGCGCTCAGCAGCGGCAAGGCGGCCGTCCTCGGCTTTCTCGGCAAAGCCGCACCGCCGGTGGTCGACGATGTCATCGAGGAAGCCTTCGAGACCCCTGACGCCCGCAACCCGGTGGCGCCGTTCCGCCCCTCGGCTCGCGGCGCAACCTATCTTGATCGTGGCCAATCGCTGATCACCCGCCGCGCCGCGGCGGCCAGCAAGCATGGGGTTTCCGGCCTCGCCACCCGCGCAGTGCAACTCGGGCTGGGCGATATCGCCGCCGCAGTCGATATCGGCGCCATGGCGGCGCGCGATGCCGGCTCGGTCGCTGCCGAACGCTGCGCGCTGTCGGGCGAAATCAGCGACACCGGCTGGCGCGTCC
>Ga0209902_100537_pt1 | contig 37420 bp, 29 predicted proteins | sample FECB27metaG_FD_188304 | JGI IMG/M metagenome (GOLD analysis project Ga0209902, IMG submission 188304) | Cyanobacterial communities from the Joint Genome Institute, California, USA - FECB-27 (SPAdes) (version 2) | ecosystem: Environmental > Aquatic > Thermal springs > Hot (42-90C) > Microbial mats...
CCCGCCGCGGCTCCTGCGGCTGCCGCACCGGTCGCCCCCAAGCCGGTTGCGGCCAGCCCGATCGCCGCCAGCCCAGTGGCAGCAAGCCCGGTCGCCGCCAAGCCCGTCGCCGCCGCACCGGTCCCCCCGGCGCCCGCAGCCGCGCCGACGGCGGCCGCCCCCGTGGCGGCTGCGCCGAGCGCCGCCGCGCCGCGGGTCGCCGCTCCGAGTCCGAGCGCGCAGCCGCGTCCGGCCGCTGCCCCGGCGCGCCCGGCGCCGGCCGGCCCGACCGCCTCGACGCGCGCGCCGATGTCGTCGACGCCGAGCGAGCGGCCGCGGCCGACCGACCAGCGTGGTCGCGTCGTCCACCGCACCCTCACCCAGGAAGAGATCGGCGCCCGCACCCAGGCACTCGCCGAGGCGCGTCTGCGCGAGGTCGAGGATCGCAAGCGCGCCGAGGAAGAGGCGCGCCGCGAGCGCGAGGATCTCGAGCGTCTGCGCCGCGAGCGCGAGGAGGCCGAGCGCCGCCGCGTCGAGGAAGAGGCGCAGCGCAAGCAGGAGACCGAGGCGCGCCGTGCGGCCGACATCGCGGCCGGCCGCAATCCCGATCCGGAGCCGGAGCCGGTTCCCGTCGCCGTGCCGACACCCGCCTCTCCCGAGGTGGTGGCGGCCGCGCGCCGTGCACCGCTGACGCCCGACGAGACCGAGGCGGAGAGCAAGGCGAAGGCGCTGACGGCGGTGAAGCGCCCGAAGGGTGCCGTCGTCGCCAAGCCCGCGCCGAAGACCGACGATCGCCGCCGCACGCGCCTCACCATCGTCAAGGCGCTGGAAGGCGACGACACCCGCTCCCGCTCGCTCGCCGCCATGCGCCGGCGCGTCGAGAAGCAGAAGCGGGCGATGAACACCGGCCCGCGCGAGAAGATCAGCCGCGAGGTCATCCTGCCGGAGACGATCTCCATCCAGGAGCTCGCCAACCGCATGGCCGAGCGCGGCGTCGACGTCATCAAGCTCCTGATGAAGCAGGGGCAGATGCTGAAGATCACCGACGTGATCGACGCCGATACCGCCCAGCTCCTCGCCGAGGAACTGGGTCACACGGTGAAGCGCGTGTCGGAGTCCGACGTCGAGGAGGGCCTGTTCTCGGCGATCGCCGACAACAGCGACGGCCCGCCGCGTCCGCCGGTCGTGACCATCATGGGCCACGTCGACCACGGCAAGACGTCGCTGCTCGACGCCATCCGCAACACCAGCGTGGTGAGCGGCGAAGCCGGCGGCATCACCCAGCACATCGGCGCCTACCAGGTCGAGAAGAACGGCGGCAAGATCACCTTCATCGACACCCCCGGCCACGCCGCCTTCACGGCGATGCGCGCCCGTGGCGCCAAGGCGACGGACATCGTCATCCTGGTGGTGGCGGCCGATGACGGCGTCAAGCCGCAGACCATCGAGGCGATCAACCACGCCCGGGCGGCCCACGTGCCGATCATCGTGGCGATCAACAAGATGGACAAGCCGGGCGCCAACCCCGAGCGGGTGCGCACCGACCTGCTGCAGCACGAGATCGTCGTCGAATCGATGGGTGGCGACACCCTCGAGATCGAGGTCTCGGCGCTGAAGGGCACCGGTCTCGACAAGCTGCTCGAGGCCATCCTGCTGCAGACCGAGGTGCTCGAGCTGCGCGCCGACCCGACCGTCATGGCCGAGGGCATCGTCATCGAGGCGAAGCTCGACAAGGGCCGCGGCCCGGTGGCGACCGTGCTCGTCCAGCGCGGCACCCTGCGTCCCGGCGACGTCATGATCGCCGGCGCCGAGTGGGGCCGCGTCCGCGCACTCATCAACGACCGCGGGGAGCAGGTGAAGGAAGCCGGCCCGTCGATGCCGGTCGAGGTGCTCGGCTTCCAGGCGACGCCGGAGGCGGGGGACCGCTTCGCCGTCGTCGAGAACGAGGCCCGCGCCCGCGAGGTCGCCGACTACCGCCAGCGTGTCCGTCGCGACAAGGCGTCGTCGCGTCCGGGCCTGCGCTCCTCGCTCGCCGACATGATGAGCCAGCTGAAGTCGACCGGCCGCAAGGAGTTCACGCTGCTCATCAAGGGCGACGTGCAGGGCTCGGTCGAGGCGATCGTCGGTGCGCTCGACAAGCTCGGCACCTCGGAAGTGGCGGCGCGCGTGCTGCTGTCGGGCGTCGGTGCGATCACCGAGTCCGACGTGACGCTCGCCAACGCCTCGAACGCGGCGATCATCGGCTTCAACGTCCGCGCCAACAAGCAGGCGCGCGAGCTGGCCGAGCGCGACGGCATCGAGATCCGCTACTACAACGTCATCTACGACCTCGTGGACGACGTGAAGGCGGCGATGTCCGGCCTCTTGTCGCCGGAACGGCGCGAGACCTTCCTCGGCAACGCCGAGATCCTGCAGGTCTTCGACGTCTCGAAGGTCGGCAAGGTCGCCGGCTGCCGCGTCACCGAGGGCACCGTCGAGCGCGGCGCCCAGGTCCGCCTCATCCGCGAGGGCGTGGTCATCCACGAGGGCAAGCTCTCGCAGCTGAAGCGCTTCAAGGACGACGCCCGCGAGGTTCTCGCCGGCCAGGAGTGCGGCATGGCGTTCGAGGGCTACCAGGACATGCGTCCCGGCGACGTCATCGAGTGCTTCCGCGTCGAGCAGATCGCGCGGACGCTGTAATCGGCTGCGGACGGCGGTCCTTCCGGATCGCCGTCCGCCGTTCGCGCGCCGTCTACCGAGCCGCCAGCCGGTCCGCCGCTTCGGCGCCGGGGGCGAAGGTTTCGGATCCGCCCGGTTCCAGTCCGGGGCCGATCCGGGAGATCAGGACCCATGCGAAAGTCTTCTTCCGATCGTGGGGCGGGTATTCCGTCCCAGCGCCAGCTGCGCGTCGCCGAGGCGGTGCGGCACGCGATCGCCGACATTCTCTCCCGCGGCACGTCCCATGACCCGGCGCTCGACGGGATGATGCTGACCATTCCCGAGGTCCGGATGAGCCCGGACCTGAAGAACGCCACCGTGCTGGTGATGCCGCTCGGCGGCCGCGACGTCGAGAAGACGCTCGCCGCCCTCGACGCCGCGCGCGGCCGGCTGAAGGGCATGGTCGGCCGCCAGGCCGGCCTGCGCTTCGTGCCCGAGCTGCGCTTCCGCCTCGATACCCGCTATGACGACGACAACCGCATCGACGGCCTGCTGCGCGACCCGACGGTCCGCCGCGACGTCGACGCCGCGCCGGCCGACGGAGACGACGATGAGCGTTGAAGAGCTGGCCCCCGCGGCCGAGGCCGAGCCGCACGCCGATGCGATCGCTCCTCGCGTTCCGGGCGACGACCATGCCGCCCTCGACGGTGAGGGCGAGCAGGATCACACCGGCCAGAACTCGGAAGATCCGAATCCCGACGGCCAAGGTGCCGACGATCAGGTCCAGGACGCCCATCGGCAGGACGGCCAGACCCGTCGCAAGCCGAAGCGCGAACAGCGCCGGCGGCCGAAGCGCGTCGTCGACGGCTGGCTGATCCTCGACAAGCCGATCGGCCTCACCTCCACCGAGGCGCTCGGCATCGTCAAGCGCTGCTACGGCGCCGCCAAGGCCGGCCACGCCGGCACCCTCGACCCGCTCGCCTCCGGCTGCCTGCCGCTCGCCTTCGGCGAGGCGACGAAGACCGTCCCCTACGTCTTCGAGGGCCGCAAGGTCTACCGCTTCACCGTCCGCTGGGGGGCGGAGACCGACACCGACGACGCCGAGGGCCAGGTCGTCGCCACCGCCGATACGCGGCCCGACATCGCCGCCGTCGAGGCGGCGCTGCCGTCGTTCATCGGCCGCGTCGAGCAGGTGCCGCCGCGCTATTCGGCGATCAAGATCGACGGCGCCCGCGCCTACGACCTCGCCCGCGAGGGCGAGGTGGTCGAGATGAAGTCGCGTATCGTCGAGATCGACAGCCTCGAGATCGTCGGCGTCCCAGACGCCGATCACCTCGAGCTCGAGACGGAATGCGGCAAGGGCACCTATGTGCGCGCCATCGCCCGCGATCTCGGCCGCATGCTCGGCTGCTACGGCCACGTCTCGGCGCTGCGCCGCCTCGCCGTCGGCCCGTTCGACGAGGAGGACTTCGTCACCCTCGACGAGGTGCGGGCCTCGGCGGAAGGCCGCGAGGACGCGCCGGCGCTGCCGGAGCTGATGTTGCCGGTCGACACCGCGCTCGCCGAGATGTTCGAGCTCGACGTCAACCGCGTCGAGGCGAGCCGGCTGTTGCGCGGCCAGTCGATCATCGTCCGCGGCCGTGACCTGCCGCCGCTCGGCGAGACCATCTACGCCACCTGCGCCGGCCGCCTCGTCGCGCTCGGCGAGGTCGAGCAGGGCGCCTTCGTCCCCCGCCGCGTCTTCCACCTCGCTGCCCAGGACACGCATCGGCGGGTCGAGGTTGACGAGGGCTGAGCGAGGCACCGATCGACGTGGTCAAGTGTGCTCCGATCGTGCATTCTTCCGAGATCTTGCGCTTGCTGTGGAACAAGTCATGGCGGGAACGATCGATGAGGCCCTCGTCCTCTCCGTCCTGAGGGACGTCAGGTCGGAATCTCGTCAGCACCACGAGCTGCTGACGCAACTTCACGACCTTATCCGGCGCGGCTTCGATCGAGTGGAGGCCCGCATGCTGGCGATCGAACGCCGCCAGCTCGGTCTGGAGGATCGTATGCATGGCGTCGGCAGCGAACTCGAACTGATGATCAAGAGCGAATCGCTGGGTCGACTCGCGCATTTCGAGACCATCATCGAACAGCAACTTTCGACCGCCTTGCAGGAGGCTGTTGCTGCGCAGTCCGGACGAGAGCCCTTTCCGCCAGTCGGAAGCGGGAGATGAGCCGGTTGGTGGCAGGATCGGCCCCGGTGACCAGCAAGGGCCGGATCACGATCCCCGTAGCCGTGCGCCACATGCTCGGTGCCCGGCCTGGTGATCGGATCGCGTTCGTTCGCAACCCAGCGGGGCGCTGGGAGATTACTCTGAACAGCAGCGCGACGTCGGGCGCGCAAGATGGGCCCCGAGGCCTGGGCCATGACGGACCGTCCGGAATGCGCGGCTGAGGCGCCCGCGTGTTCGCAGCCTGGCGGGGCCGTTTGCTGGTTGTCCAGGAGCCCTGACGCCTCTGCGGCAACCCCGCTCGCCGTTCCCGCTGGAATTCCGCCGCAAACTTCGCCATAGTCCGCGCCGCCGCGCGCCTGTGACGGGTGCAGCGGCGGTTCCCTTTGAACGACCCTGCTGGACGACATCCCGGCCTGGCCGCCAGAGCGGAGCCGAGGCGGCCGACGTGCCGCATCCTGAAGTGGCCTCGGCCGCGTAACGAAAGGTGACACGATGTCGATCACGGCAGAGCGCAAGCAGGCGCTCATCAAGGACTATGCTCGCGGCGAGAACGATACCGGTTCGCCCGAGGTGCAGGTCGCGATCCTCTCCGAGCGCATCGCCAACCTCACCGAGCACTTCAAGTCGCACGGCAAGGACAACCATTCCCGTCGCGGGTTGCTCAAGATGGTGAGCCAGCGGCGCAGCCTGCTCGATCACCTGAAGAAGACCGAGGAGCCGCGCTACACCTCCCTCATCCAGCGCCTCGGCCTGCGCCGCTGACGCGAAACGCGGTGGGCGGCGCACGTCGCCGCCGCCGCGCCTGAACAACCCGTGCGGCGCCGGAATTCGCCGGCGCGCGACGGGCGAGACCCGGGACGCCGACGGCATGGGCCGGCGGCGTCCGAAGATCAACGACCGAGGTCCGCTCGGCAAGGAGGGTCATGGGGCAGGATTGCCGGACCATCGGAACGGCAGCGCCGGTGTGTGCGCCCCGATGATGGTCTCGCCGTCTTGCCCATGGCTTTTCGTGCCGCCCCGGGCCGCACGAAAGGACCGACATGTTCGACATCCAACGCGTTGAGATCGACTGGGCCGGACGCCCGCTCGTGCTCGAGACCGGCCGCGTCGCCCGCCAGGCCGACGGCGCCGTGCTCGCCACCTACGGCGAGACCACGGTGCTCGCCACCGTCGTCTCCGAGCGTGAGCCGAAGCCCGGCCTCGATTTCTTCCCGCTCACCGTCCACTACCAGGAAAAGGCGTTCGCGGCCGGCAAGATCCCCGGCGGCTTCTTCAAGCGCGAAGGCCGCCCGGGCGAGCACGAGGTGCTCACCTCCCGCCTGATCGACCGGCCGATCCGGCCGCTGTTCGCCGAGGGCTACAAGTGCGAGACGCAGGTGCTCGTCACCGTGCTCGCCCATGACCTCGAGAACGACCCCGACATCGTCGCGATGGTCGCCGCTTCCGCGGCCCTGACGATCTCCGGCGTGCCCTTCATGGGCCCGATCGGCGGCGCCCGCGTCGCCTACATGAACGGCCAGTACGTGCTCAACCCGGCGCACGACAGCCGCGCCGACAGCGAGCTCGATCTCGTCGTCGCCGGCACGGCCGACGCCGTGCTGATGGTCGAGTCCGAGGCGCGCGAGCTCTCCGAAGAGGTGATGCTCGGGGCCGTGATGTTCGGCCACAAGGGCTTCCAGCCGGTCATCGACGCAATCATCCAGCTCGCCGAGAAGGCCGCCAAGGAGCCTCGCGCCCTGCCGGCCGCGGCCGACAAGGCGCTCTACGACCAGGTCAAGTCGCTCGCCGCTTCCGAGCTCGTCAGCGCCTACGACATCCGTGCCAAGGCCGAGCGCCGCGCCGCCATCGAGGCTGCGAAGTCGAAGGTGAAGGCCGCGATCCTGGTCGAGGGCGACACCTCGGCGCCGAAGCCGCAGGCCGTCTCCGAGGCCTTCAAGAAAGTCGAGGCCGACATCGTCCGCGGCGCTATCCTCGACAAGGGCACCCGCATCGACGGTCGCGACCTGAAGACGGTCCGCCCGATCCTGTCGGAAGTCGGCGTGCTGCCGCGCACCCACGGCTCGGCGCTGTTCACCCGCGGCGAGACGCAGGCGCTGGTCGTCGCCACGCTCGGCACCGGCGAGGACGAGCAGTGGATCGACGCCCTCGAGGGCAGCTACAAGTCCAACTTCATGCTGCACTACAACTTCCCGCCCTATTCGGTGGGCGAGACCGGCCGCATGGGCACGCCCGGCCGTCGCGAGATCGGCCACGGCAAGCTCGCCTGGCGCGCCATCCACCCGATCCTGCCGCAGCCGCACGAGTTCCCCTACACGCTGCGCCTCGTCTCCGAGATCACCGAGTCGAACGGCTCGTCCTCGATGGCGACGGTGTGCGGCTCCTCGCTCGCGCTGATGGACGCCGGCGTGCCGCTGAAGCAGCCGGTGGCCGGCATCGCCATGGGCCTCATCAAGGAGGGCGAGCGCTTCGCGGTGCTCTCCGACATCCTCGGCGACGAGGATCATCTCGGCGACATGGACTTCAAGGTGGCCGGTACCGAGAACGGCATCACCGCGCTGCAGATGGACATCAAGATCGACGGCATCACCGAGGAGATCATGAAGGTCGCCCTCGGCCAGGCCAAGGACGGTCGTCTGCACATCCTCGGCGAGATGGCGAAGGCGATCACCCAGGCGCGTCCGGAGCTCGGTGAGCACGCCCCGCGCATCGAGGTGATCAAGATCCCGACCGACAAGATCCGGGAAGTGATCGGCACCGGCGGCAAGGTCATCCGCGAGATCGTCGAGAAGACCGGCGCCAAGATCAACGTCGAGGACGACGGCACCGTCAAGGTCGCCTCCTCCGACGGCAAGGCGATCAAGGCGGCGCTGGCGTGGATCCGCGGCATCGCCGCCGATCCCGAGATCAACGCGATCTACGAAGGCACGGTCGTGAAGGTCGTCGAGTTCGGCGCCTTCGTGAACTTCTTCGGCTCGCGCGACGGCCTCGTGCACGTCAGCCAGCTCGCCCCCCAGCGCGTCCAGAACGTCAAGGACGTCGTCAAGGAAGGCGACAAGGTGTGGGTGAAGCTCCTCGGCTTCGACGAGCGCGGCAAGGTCCGCCTGTCGATGAAGGTCGTCGACCAGACGACCGGCCAGGAGATCCAGGGCGAGCAGCCGGCGGCCTGAGCCGCCAGCGACACGGACCAGCCGGCGGCGGCAGCGCCGCCGGACGTTTGGGTAGAGACCCGGCGGGATCGCCGCCGGGACCAGGAACCGGGGCGGCTTCGGCCGCGGCGACGGGTCGGCCGGTCCTCATCGGCCGGTCGATGGTTGGAGCGGCCGGGGAGCGATCCCCGGCCGTTCTGCATTTCGGTGGGGCGGTCGTGCTGCATCGGTGAACGGTGCGGCACGGGGCGGGGCCTTGTCGCGGGGCGGTCGACGGCCGACCTTTGCGGCCAGTGACGGTGGAGGAAGCGCATGGGACTGCTCGTGGACGGCGTCTGGCACGACAAATGGTACGACACCGCCGAAAGCGGCGGCCGCTTCGTGCGCAAGGAATCGCAGTTCCGCCACTGGGTGACGCCCGACGGCGCGCCCGGCCCGAGCGGCGACGGCGGCTTTCCGGCCGAGCCGGGCCGCTACCACCTTTATGTCTCGCTCGCCTGCCCGTGGGCGCACCGCGCCTTGATCATCCGCAGCCTGAAGGGCCTCGAGGCGATGATCGGCGTCTCGGTCGTGCACTGGCTGATGCGCGGCGAGGGGTGGACCTTCGCCGACGGACCGGGCGTCGTCCCCGACACGGTCAACGGCGCCGAGCGGCTCTTCGAGATCTACGCCAAGGCCGAGCCCGGCTATACCGGCCGCGTCACCGTGCCGGTGCTGTGGGACCGTGAGCGCCAGACGATCGTCAACAACGAGTCGTCCGAGATCATCCGGATGCTCAACACCGCCTTCGACGGCGTCGGCGCAAAGCCGGGGGACTATTACCCCGAGGCCTTGCGGCCGGAGATCGACGAGATCAACGCGCGCGTCTACGCCACCCTCAACAACGGCGTCTACCGCTCCGGCTTCGCCACCACCCAGGAGGCCTACGAGGAGGCGGTGAACCCGCTGTTCGACACCCTCGACTGGCTGGAGGCGCGGCTGTCCGATGGCCGCCCCTATCTCTGCGGCGAGACGCTGACCGAGGCGGACTGGCGGCTGTTCACCACCCTCATTCGCTTCGACCCGGTCTATGTCGGCCACTTCAAGTGCAACCGCCGCCGCATCGCCGACTACCCGCATTTGTCGGCCTACACGAAGCGCCTCTACGAGCACCCGGGCGTGGCGGACACCGTCGATTTCGGCCACATCAAGCGGCACTATTACGAGAGCCACCGCCAGATCAACCCGACCGGCATCGTGCCCGTGGGCCCGGACCTGTGGTTCTGAGGGCGCGCTACCAGCGCAGGCCGCAGAGGTCGACGTCCCCGGCCGGGAATGCGTCCCGGCCGAGCGGGCGGACCATGATGTTGGACGTCGAGACGTCGGCCGCGCCGGTCGCGGGGTCGCGTGCGGTGACGGTACGGACGCTGTGGCCGAAGCCGCAGGCGGCATAGAAGCCGACGACCGCGTCGCGGCATTCGAGAAACAGGAAGTCGGCCTCGCCACCGGCGGTGAGGTCGGCGGCGAGGCGGTCGAAGATCAGCCGGCCGAGGCCGCCGCCGCGGCGATGCGGGTGGGTGGCGACGGCGCCGATGCCGGCGACGCGGACGTCCGTTCCGGCGACGGCGATGGTGCGGACGGAAAAGCCGAGGTGGGCCAGGAGCGTGCCGTCGCGGTCACGGGCGATGACGCGCGCGCTCGGCGGGCCGCCCCAGAAGTCGTGGTGCGCGAACACCTCGGCGTGGTGCGGGGCGTAGGCGGCGACGAGGAAGGCGCGCAGCTCCGCGCGGTCGGCGGGCGTCAAGCGCTCCTCGGGCACGAGGATGGCCAACAGACCCGCGTCTACCCGCCTGAAGTCCATCGGCTCAACATCCACCGGCTGAAGATCCACCCGTCCAAAATCTGCCCGCCATCACCGACCGGCCTCGCACCTGTCCGTCGGGCGTCCGTTGCCCCACCCTCAGCTGGCGTGGCGGCTGGCGTCGGCGCCGTAGTAGCTGACATAGCGCGGGTTCAGCGCCGACACCGGCATGACGATCAGCACGTCGGTGGTGCCGAACTGGTGGTCGACGACGGCGTGCTCGCCGATGGAGGCGCCGAGGCGGAGATAGCCCTTGATCAGCGGCGGCAAAGCGTGCAGCGCCGCCCGCGGGTCGACCGCTTCCTTCGCCATCCGGTTCATCTCGACCGCCCGGTCCGGCAGCGCCGAGACGCGCCAGGCCTCGGGTGCCCGCGCGTAGTGGTGCAGGAACGACAGCGGCAGCGCCAGCCGGTCGGGATCCGTGCCCTCCAGACTGGCACAGCCGATCATCACGTCGACGCCGTGGGCGAGCACATAGGCCCAGATGCCGTGCCAGAGCAGCTCGACCGTGCGCTTGGTGCGGAAGGGCGGCAGCACGCAGGAGCGGCCGAGCTCGAGGAAGTCGAGGTCGGCGTGCCGATCGATGAGCGGCTGCAGGTCGAACTCGCCGGCCGAGTAGAAGCCGGCATGGCGATCGGCCACCGCCTGGCGCAACAGGCGGTAGGTGCCGACCACCTCCGGCTTGCGGCGGCGGAAGGCGCGCGCCGGCGCGGCGTGGTCGAGCACCAGCACGTGGTCGCAGATGGCGTCGAAGGCGTCGGCGTCACGCCGGCTGACCAGGGTCATCGCGTCGGCGATCGCCGACATCTCCTCGTAGAACACCTGGTAGCGGACCGCCTGTGCCCGCCGCACCTCGGCCACCGAGCGGGCGAGCCGCACCTCGAGGTCGCCGATGCGGCCGAGCGTCTCGGGCAGGGGGGCGGGAGTGTCGAGGCCCGGCACGCCGCTGCCCGGCATGCGGATCCCCGGCATGCGGATCCCGGGGAGGCCCGGAATGGCGCGACCGGCGAACGGCAGCGCGCGGAAGGGCAGCGCGCGGGGCAGGCCGGCGAACGGCCGGGCGGTGAACGGCAGTCCCGGGAACATGCGCCGCGGCGCCGGCGCGGTTGCGAGGTCGACGGTCGTCTCGGGCGCCGCGAACGGGGCGAACCGCCGGACCAGGCTCGCAGGGGTCGTCGTGCCGGTGCGCTTCATGCATCCTCCGGTTCGCCGCTCGCGTCGCCGCGGGCGGCGATGCGGGCGCCGGTCCTCGGTCGACAGATCGGGTTTTGACGGCGCACGCCGCGCCGTTGCCCAGGTGCTCGCCTTCCGAAGGTGACCGCGGAAGGCACCGGATGTCGTTCAAACCATACTTTCCGAACCGTTCTGTGACAATCCGCCGGGCGCCGTACAAGCCCTGCCGGGACACGCCGCGCACCCCGGTCCGGACGCCACCCGCGACACCGTCCCGGGTGCGGGCCGACCGGGCGCGGGCCGGCGCAGACCGCCTGCCGGCGCGCCGGGCGTGGCTTCTTTGCCGACTGCCCGCGGACCTGCCCGCCCTTTTGCCGGCTCACTTTAGTTCGTCGGCGGGGTGCTCCCGACCGCTGCACCGCCGGCCGTGGTGCGCTCCAGCCTTGCGAATCAGGCCGCGGCGGCGGCGAGGCTCGGGGCGCTGGTGCGGAAGGCGAGCGCCTCGGCGAGATGGGCGCGGGCGATCCGTTCGGCGCCGTCGAGGTCGGCGATGGTGCGCGCCACCTTCAGCACGCGGTGATAGCCGCGAGCGCTGAGCCGCATCGCCGCGGCCGCATCCGCCAGCAGCGACCGGCCGCTCGCGTCCGGCACCGCCATCTCCTCGACGAGGCGCGGGCCGCAGGCGGCGTTGAGCATGCCGGGCACGCCGAGCCCCTCGAAGCGCTCGGCCTGGCGCCGGCGCGCCTCGGCGACGCGAGCGGCCACAGTCGCGGAGCCTTCCGCCGGCGGCGGCAGCGCGAGGTCGCTCGCCGGCACCGCCGGCACCTCGACGCGCAGGTCGATCCGGTCGAGCATCGGGCCGGAGACGCGCGACTGGTAGTCGGCGGCGCACCGCGGTCCGCGCCGGCACGAATGGCCGGGCTCGCCGGCCATGCCGCAGCGGCACGGGTTCATGGCGGCAACGAGCTGGAAGCGGGCGGGGTAGGCGACGCGGTGGTTGGCGCGCGCGATCACCACCTCGCCGCTCTCGAGCGGCTGGCGGAGAGCGTCGAGCGCCTGCGGGTGGAACTCCGGCAACTCGTCGAGGAACAGCACCCCCTGGTGCGAGAGCGACACCTCTCCGGGGCGGGCGCGCAGGCCGCCGCCGATCAGCGCCGCCATCGAGGCGGAGTGGTGCGGGGCGCGGAACGGCCGCCGGTCGGACAGCTTTCCGTCGGCAAGCGCCCCGGCGATCGAGTGGATCATCGAGACCTCGAGCAGCGCCTGCGGCTCGAGCGGCGGCAACAGCGACGGCAGCCGGCTCGCCAGCATCGATTTGCCGGAGCCGGGCGGGCCGACGAAGAGGAGGTGATGGCCGCCGGCGGCGGCGATCTCCAGCGCCCGCTTGGCGCTCTCCTGGCCGCGCACGTCGCCGAGATCGGGAAGCCGCCCCTCGGCGGCGCGCACCCGCGGCTCCGGCCGCGACAGCACCTGGGTGCCGCGGAAGTGGTTGACGAGGCCGATCAGGCTGACCGGGGCGATCACCGGCAGGTCGCGGCCGGCCCACGCCGCCTCGGGGCCGTTGGCGGCCGGGCAGATCAGCCCGCGCCCGAGCGCGCTCGCGCCGATCGCCGCCGGCAAGGCGCCGGCCACCGGCGCGATGGTGCCGTCGAGCCCGAGTTCGCCCACCACCACCCACTCGGCGAGCTCCGCTGCCGGCACCGCCCCCATCGCCGCCATCACGGCGAGCGCGATCGGCAGGTCGTAGTGGCTGCCCTCCTTGGGAAGATCGGCGGGGGCGAGGTTGACGGTGATGCGGCGGGCCGGCAGCGACAGCCCGGAGGCGACCAGCGCCGCCCGCACCCGCTCGCGGCTCTCGGCCACCGCCTTATCGGCGAGGCCGACGATGTTGAAGACGACGCTGCCCGGACCGATCTGCACCTGCACGTCCACCGGCACCGCCTCGATGCCATGGAACGCCACCGTGGTGACGCGGCTGACCATGGACGTCCCCTCCTGCCGCCCGCATCCGATGGTTGCGATGCTAGGCGAGGGCACGGGCACGCGCAAGAACATTCTGCGAACATCGGCCGCCATGTCGCCTCGGGGCCGATCCGGGGAAAGCCGTTTCGCTGCGCGGCCCTGCCGCGACAGCGGCTCGCTTGCGCGCCGGCTCGCTTCCGCGCTAGGTGCGGGCGGGAGAACGGCATGGCGCGAGGGAGCGGAACGCTCCCGTCGAGAGGATCCCGCGGATGACTTATGTCGTCACCGAGAATTGCATCAAGTGCAAGTACATGGACTGCGTCGAGGTCTGCCCCGTGGATTGCTTCTACGAGGGCGAGAACATGCTCGTCATCCACCCCGACGAATGCATCGACTGCGGCGTCTGCGAGCCGGAGTGCCCGGCCGAGGCGATCAAGCCGGACACCGAGGCGGGCCTGGAGAAATGGCTCGGCATCAACGCCGATTATGCGGTGAAGTGGCCGAACATCACGGTGAAGCGGGAACAGCCCGCCGATGCCGCCGAGTGGGACGGCAAGCCCGACAAGCTGCCGCTGCTGTCGCCGGAGCCGGGTCAGGGCGACTGACCCGTTCCTTCGCCCCGACGCACCATGCGCGGCTGCATGCCGATGATGCAGTCGCGGCCGAGCCGACCCCGCGGCGCGCCGAATCGTCGCGGAAGCCTTTGTTTTTTCGGCGGCTTGGGTTATATTGACCGGGACGTCGACGCCGTTCGGCATCTGGATCTCCCCACGAGCTCCCCCCGATCGTTCACTGCGATCGCTTCAGCGGGCTCCGGCCGTTGGCCGGGGTTGGCTCGTGCGGTGCCGGACACCACCTGCAAGATCGTCGACAATCCGGGACGACCGGCTGTCACAGGCGCCCAGCGCCTGCGGCATGGCTGTCGCGTCTCATCGACAGCGGTCGGCCGAGGGCGTGCGGGTGCACCCGGAGCAGATCGTTCGAAGTCAGGAGTGAGCGCGCGAATGGCTACCACCACCGCGAAGAAGACCGGCCTGCGTCAGGGTTTCCGGACGAACGAGTACGTCGTCTATCCGTCGCATGGCGTCGGTCAGATCGTCGCGATCGAGGAGCGCGAGGTCGCCGGACACAAGCTCGAGCTGATCGTCGTGACCTTCCAGAAGGACAAGATGACGCTGCGCGTGCCCGTCGCCAAGGTCGCCTCCGTCGGCATGCGCAAGCTCGCCGACGAGACCACCGTCGCCAAGGCGCTCGACACCGTTCGGGGCCGCGCCCGCGTCAAGCGGACGATGTGGTCGCGCCGGGCCCAGGAATATGAGGCGAAGATCAACTCGGGCGATCTCATCGCCATCGCCGAGGTGGTGCGCGACCTGTTCCGCGCCGACAGCCAGCCTGAGCAGTCCTACTCCGAGCGGCAGCTCTACGAGGCGGCGCTCGACCGCATGGCGCGCGAGATCGCCGTCGTCGAGCAGATCTCCGAGACCGAGGCGGTCCGCCGCATCGAGGGCCAGCTCGCCAAGAGCCCGCGCCGCGGCCCGCGCACGGAAGCCGACGCCGAGGCCGATACGGACGCCGAGGCCGAGGCCGATGCCGGGCCTCAGGCCGAAGTCGCTCTCGAGGACGAGTCGAGCGAGCAGGAAGAGGCGGCCTGACGGTCGAGCCGTCCTCGGCGGCGCGCAACCGGCAACGGGCGCCGGCGGCGGTGCCCGACTGGCCGGTGGCTCGTCGGCGACGGCGGTGAAGCCAAGGGGCGGCCTCTGGCCGCCGTTGTACCAAGGGGCGGCCTCTGGCCGCCGTTGTACCAAGGGGCGGCCTCTGGCCGCCCTTATCGCGTTCCGGGGCCCCGCCTGCGCCGACGGCTCGAGCGGACGTGCCGGACGCCGGCCGGCCGGCCGTGGCGCCGGTCTTCGTCTTCCGCCGATGTGCGTCTTCGTCGTCCGCCGTTCATGAAAGAAATCCGGCGCTGATCCGTCGGGAACACTCGCACGTATCGTTGCTTAGGGGGCACGAGGCGCAGCGAGGACGCCATGATCAACGTCGGAGGCAGCCGCAGCAGGTTGGAGCGCGCCGCATCGCGCGCGCCTTATCTCGAGCGCGAGGAAGAACACGCGCTCGCCGTGCAATGGCGGGAAGCCAAAGATCAGGCGGCGCTGCACCGCCTCACCCAGGCCCACATGCGCCTCGTCATCGCCATCGCCGCCCGCTTCCGGCACTTCGGCCTGTCGATGTCCGACCTCATCCAGGAGGGCCACGTCGGGTTGCTGGAGGCCGCCGCCCGCTTCGAGCCGGAGCGCCAGGTGCGGTTCTCCACCTACGCCACCTGGTGGATCCGCGCCGCCATCCAGGACTACGTGCTGCGCAACTGGTCGATCGTCCGCGGCGGCACCTCGTCGGCCCAGAAGTCGCTGTTCTTCAACCTGCGCCGCCTGCGCGCCAAGCTGTCGCGCGAACCGGGTGCGATCTCCCAGAGCGAGATGCACCGCACCATCGCCGATGCCCTCGGCGTCTCCCAGGCCGACGTCGCGGTGATGGACGCCCGCATGTCCGGCCCCGACACCTCGCTGAACGCCCCCGTCAGCGACGGCGAGGGCAGCTCCGACCGCCAGGACTTCCTCGTCGACGCGGCGCCGCTGCAGGACGAGACCGTCGGCGAGGCCCTCGACGGCGCCCGCCGCACGGCCTGGCTCGGCCGGGCGCTGACGGTGCTGAGCGAGCGCGAACTGCACATCGTCCGCGAGCGCCGGCTGACCGAAGGCGACGGCGCCACGCTGGAGGCGCTCGGCGCCACCCTCGGCATCTCCAAGGAGCGCGTCCGGCAGATCGAGGCGCGGGCGCTCGAGAAGCTGAAGGGGGCGCTGCTCGCCGCCGAATCCGACCGCGCGAGCTTCGTCGGCCACTGAGCCCGGCCCGGTTTGGCGACCGTCCCTCCTGCGCACCGCCCGTCCGCTGCATGACTGCCCGGGCGGCGCGGCGGCGGCGTGGGCAATGCGCGCCACTGGCCCCCGCCGGCCGCTTCCTGTAGGGGGAGGCGGCGGCCGTCCGTGACGACGGCCGCCATCGCCTCGGAAGGGTCGCCGGATGCCTCAGCCCGCCCAGATCTGGTCCGCTGCCGACTATGCCCGCAATGCCGGCTTCGTGCCGGCGCTCGGCGGCCCGGTGGTCGACCTGCTCGATCCGCGCCCCGGCGAGCGCATCCTCGATCTCGGCTGCGGCGACGGCGTGCTGACGGAGGAGCTCGCCGCCCGCGGCGCCATCGTCACCGGCTTCGACGCCTCGCCCGAGCTCGTGGAAGCCGCCCGCGCCCGCGGCCTCGACGCCCGCGTCGGCGACGGCCAGCGGCTGCCGTTCTCCCAGGCCTTCGACGCGGTGTTCACCAACGCCGCGCTGCACTGGATGCCCGACCACGCCGCGGTGGCCACCGGCGTGCGCCGGGCGCTGGTGCCCGGCGGCCGCTTCGTCGGCGAGTTCGGCGGCCACGGCAACGTCGCGGCGATCGTCACCGCGCTCATCGCCGTGCTGGAGCGCCACGGCGTCGACGCCCGCACGCGCATGCCGTGGACCTATCCGACCGTCGGCGAGTTCTCGCAGATCCTCGACGACGTCGGCTTCGAGGTGCTGTCGATCGCCGCCATTCCGCGGCCGACGCCGCTGCCGACCGGCCTCGCCGGCTGGCTCGAGACCTTCGCCAATCCCTTCCTCGGCGGCTTCTCCGCCGACGAGCGCGCCGGCATCATCGCCGCCGTCGAGGCGCTGTGCGCGCCGAGCCTGCGCGACCGCTCCGGCGGCTGGACGGCCGACTACGTCCGCCTGCGCTTCGCCGCCAAGCGGCTCGACTGAGCGGCGCCGCGTCCCGGAACGCCGCGGCACCCGGACGATGCGGGCGCTGACGGTCAACGCTCAGGTCACGCGCTCTCCACGCTCCCGCTTTCAGCCCTCTCCCCGACCTTCGCGGTCGGAACTGTGTGGCCGCTCCAGCGCCGCCGCCCGGAAGGCCGACGGGCTCGTGCCGGTGGCGCGCCGGAACGCGCGGCTCGCATGCGCCGGGTCGTCGAAGCCGGCGGCGAGCGCCAGCGCGGTGACGCTCCGGCGGGCGTGCCCGGGGTCGGCGAGGTCGCCGGCGAGGCGCTGCAGACGGCGGGCGCGGATGCGCTCCGCCACGGTGGCACCGGTCGCCGCGAACGCCATGTGCAGGTAGCGCGGCGTCACGTCGAGGAGGGCGGCGAGCCGCGTCGGCGTCAGGCCCGGATCGTCGAAATGGCGGTCGATCAGGGCGGTGATGCGGGCGCGCAGCCCGGCGGCACCCGCCACCGCCGGCGGCGCGACGAGCCCGGCGACGAGGTCGACGGCGAAATCCACCGCGACCGCCGCCGCCGCGGCATCGAGGCCGCCGCCGTGGCGTCCGAGGGCGGCGAGGTGGCCGGCGAGCAGCGCCCCGCCGCCGGCGCCGGTGGCAATGCGGCCCCAGGGCAGGCGCCCCCCGGCGGCCTCCAGCGCCCGCTCCAGCCGCTCACGCGGCAACAGCAGCGTCAGCTTGTGCAGCGGCGCCGGCACGGAGAAGGCGATCGGCCGGGTGCCGTCCCAGAGGTAGAGGTCGCCGGCGGCGAGCTCAGCGGCGCCCTCGCCCTGGCGCACATGCTCGCGCCCCGACAACACCAGCAGCAGGCCGGCCTGCGGACGCTGGGTGCGGCGGATCTCGGCGGCGCGGCGGTGGCCGGCGCACGGGGCGCCGCGGTATTCGACGAGGGTGCCGCCGCCGACGTTCTGCCAGGAAAGCCGCACGCCATAGGGCTCCGGCCGGCAATCGGTCAGCGTCCACGGCAGGTGGACGCGGCTCAGCGCCGCCCGCACGCCCTCGCCGGCCTCAGACGGGGAGAGCCCGCGCGTGTCCCAGTGACCGTGCATCGCCGCCATCCCGGCTGCTCCCCGAGCCGCTCCTCACGTCGCCACCTCTGCGGGTGGTCGGCGGCCGTGAGCCTACCACCGCGCCGCCCGGCTGACGACGCCACCGGCCGCGGCCGGTGTTGCCTCCCGCCGCTCCCTTTCGTCCGATGGGTTCTCGCCCTCCCACACGGTTCTTCCCTCCCGTCCAAGCCCGGCTTCCCTCCCGTCCAAGCCGCGCCGCCGGGGCCGGCCTAGGATCGTCCGCAACGCCGCCGACGTCGGAGCGGTGACCGTGCGGGAGGAGACGGCGATGCGCCACGACATCGAGTTCAGGACCGAGGACGGCGTCACTTTGCGCGCCTGGCACTATCCGGCCGCGGGCGTCGATGGCCCGGCGCCGCTCGTCGTCATGGCGCACGGCTTCTCGGCGACGCGCGAGATCCACCTTTCGGGCTTCGCCGAGGTGTTCCAGGCCGCCGGCCTCGGCGTGCTCGTCTACGACCACCGCAATCTCGGCGCGAGCGACGGCGCCCCGCGCGGCCACATCGACCCGTGGGCGCAGGTCGCCGGCTACCGCGACGCCATCACCTTCGCCCAGACGATGCCGTCGGTCGATCCGGCCCGCATCGGCGTCTGGGGGTCGAGCTATTCCGGGGGCCACGTGCTCGTCGTCGGCGCCATCGATCGGCGGGTGAAGTGCGTCGTCGCCCAGGTGCCGCTGACCTATGGCCTGGAGACCGCCCGCCGCCTCGTCCGCGGCGACCACTGGGCGGGCCTGCGCGCCGCCTTCGACGCCGACCGCGCGGCACGCGCCCGCGGCGAGCCGGGGATGCGCATGCCGGTGACGGCGCCCGAGGGCCAGCCGTGCGCGCTTCCGACGGCCGACACCTACGAGTTCTTCACCCGTTTCGCCGAGGCGCACCCGGACGCCTGGACGAACGAGGTGACCTTGCAGTCGATCGAGCTCTTCACCGAGTACGAGCCGGCCACCTACATCGCCCGTATCGCCCCGACGCCGCTGCTGGTGGTCGTCGCCGCCGGCGACCACCTCACCCCCTTCGACCTCACCGCCCGCGCCTTCGAAGAAGCGCTGGAGCCGAAGCAACTCGTCGTCCTGCCGGGCGGCCACTTCGAGGCCTACACCGGCAAGCCCTTCGAGATCTCGTCCGCCGCCCAGTGCACCTGGTTCAAGCGCCATCTGTGAGGGGTGCCGAACCGGGCGCCGCTTCGCCGGGCGAGATAAATCTGCTTGATCATTAACCCACTTACGGGGTCACTTCTTCACCCTCCCCTTGAGGGGGAGGGTCGGCGACCGCAGGTCGCCGGGGTGGGGTGACTGCCGCCGGCAGGCGGCGGGAAAAGCTGCAACGGTCGCTGCGAGGCAGTTCGTGCGCGGGCTCCCGCCCGCGGTCACCCCACCCCGCCGCGCTGCGCGCGTCGACCCTCCCCCTCAAGGGGAGGGTGTTGCGTCTTCGCACAATTTCTGCCGAAGCCGGCCGCGACTGCCTTCGCTCACCGCCCCTCACGCCGGCCCGAACCGTCCCTCGCGGAGGAAGCGAACCGTCTCCTCGATGACGCGGTCGTCGACGGGGAAGAAGGTGTGGCCGGCGTGGACGACGCGGTGGTCGGCCATGCCGGCAAGCCGCGTGCTCTCCACCGACACCTTGCCGTCGTGCGGGCGCGGCAGCACGAGGTTGCCGAACGGGTCGAGGGAGACGTCGCCGGCGAGCACGCCGCAGGGATAGTCGACCGGCCCGAACAGCTCCGCCACCGCCGCCTGGTCGGTGCAGAGCTCCTGGCCGACCGGTCCGGCGATCCAGCGATAGGGGGCGAGGCGGCGCAGGGCGTCGGCGACTTCGGAGCCGTGGTTCGGCGTGGCGAGCAGCACGACGCGGCCGAGCCGGGGCGGCCGGTGGCGCGTCAGATAGGCCCGGGTGATCAGTCCGCCGAGCGAGTAGCCGATGAAGTGGATGGCCGGCGCGGCGGCGATGGCCTCTTCCACCGCCGGCTGCGAGAGCGCAGCGCGGACGTGCTCGACCAGCGCCGAAAGCCCGAGCTTGGTCGAGGGATAGCCGATGTTGTGGACGATGTAGCCGTCCGCCTGCAGCCGGCGCTCGAGGCGCCGCATCTGCCGCGGCGAGCGCAGGATGCCGTGCAGCAGCACGACGTGCTCGCCCGCCACGGCCGCGGCCGGCGTCACGCCGGTCGCACCAGGACCCCGCAGGACCGCCGACGGCGCACCAGCTGCGGCCGGAGCAGTCCCGGCCGCGCCGCCGCCGGCCACCGCGTTCGCCGGCCTCAGCTCGAGCGCGGCTGCGGCACGATCCGGAGATAGGGCTTCAGCGTCTTCCATCCGCCCGGAAACTTCTCCTTCGCGGCCTCGTCGGAGACCGACGGCACGATGATGACATCCTCGCCGTTCTTCCAGTCCGACGGCGTCGCCACCGAGAACTTGGCGGTGAGCTGCAACGAGTCGATGACGCGCAGGATCTCCTCGAAATTGCGCCCCGTCGAGGCCGGATAGGTCAGCGACAGCTTCAGCTTCTTGTCCGGCCCGATGACGAACACCGAGCGCACCGTCATCGTGTCGCTGGCGTTCGGATGGATCATTCCATAGAGGTCGGAGACCTTGCGGTCGGCGTCGGCGATCATCGGAAAGTTCGGCGCGTGGCCCTGGGTCTCGGCGATGTCGGCGGCCCAGCGGCCGTGGGCGTCGAGCGGGTCGACCGACAGGCCGATCACCCTGACGTTGCGGCGGTCGAACTCCGGCTTCAGGCGGGCGACGGTGCCGAGCTCGGTGGTGCACACCGGGGTGAAGTCCTTCGGGTGCGAGAACAGCACCCCCCAGGAGGAGCCCAGCCACTCGTGGAAGTGGATCGTGCCCTCGGTGGTCTCGGCGGTGAAGTCGGGCGCGATGTCGCCCAGGCGGATCGTCATGGTGGCTCTCCCGTTCGTCGCAGCCGGGACCCGCGGTGCCGCGGGCCTCGGCGCGTGCTCCTTCTCGATGGCCGGGCCGCAGCCTATCGCAGGCCCGGCCGCGGGGTCGAGCCGCGGGGTTTCCCGGATGGCGCCCTGAGGGGCATGCCATTCCGGTCCGGCCGGCTCCGGCGCAACGGCCGGCCACGCACGCCGTCTTGCAGCCTCGAAACGGAATGTGAACCTTCCGCGTGGAACCATACGTGGTGGTGCGGCGGCCATCGTGCTAGCCGATCCGATGCGGGGATGTTTCGAGTACCCGGCGGCGCTGGCTCGGCGCCGCCTCCGGAGATGCTGTATGTCCCGTCCGCGTGTCGGCCACCTCTCGGCCGCGCTCATCGCCCTTGCGACCGTCATCACCCTTTCGCCCGCGCTCCCGGCCCGCGCCGGTGACGGCGTCGACGCCTGTTCCGTCCCCCAGGAACTCCTCGGCTTCACCGCCGGCCTGGAGCGCACCCGCGCCCGCATCGCTGGCGGCGGCACCGCCACCATCCTGGCGATCGGCTCCTCGTCGACGGAAGGCGTCGGCGCCACCGACGCCGACCACACCTATCCCGCCCGCCTCGCCGTCCATCTCGCCGCCCGCGTTCCCGGCGCGGCGGTCCGGGTGGTCAACCGCGGCATCGGCGGCGAGGTGGTCGCCACCACCGCCGCCCGCCTCAGGACGGAAGTCGCCGCGGTGCGGCCGGATCTCGTCATCTGGCAGGTCGGCACCAACGACGCCGTCCGCGGCGTCGGCCTCGACACCATGGCAGCGATCGTCGAGGACGGCCTCGACTGGCTGGAGGCCGAGGGCGTCGATGCCGTGCTGATGGACCCACAGTTCTATCCCCGCATCGCCGACAATGCCGGATACCGTCAGGCGGTGACGGTGGTGGCCGACATCGCCGCCCGCCACGGCGTGCCGCTGGTGCGCCGTTTCGATGCGATGCGCTACTGGGCGGGGCGGCCGCAGCCGGTGTCGATGCTGTCGCGCGACGCCTTCCACATGAACGACCAGGGCTACGAGTGCATCGCCGGCATGATCGCCGGCAGCCTCGCCGGCCGCTGGCGCGAGGCGGCGGTGGCCGCACCGGGCAGCGCCCCGCCCGCGCCGACGGCGGCGCCGGTCGGACCGGCGATCTCCGCCCTCGGTGGCGGAAGGACCGCCGCTTCGGCGGTGAAGAGCGCCGCCGCCCCGGCCGCCCTCGCGCCGGCGATGGTGCAGTAGCGACCGCACGCGGCCCCTTTGCCGCGCCGGCCGGTCTCGCTACCTTCGGCGGCGCGCCGGGTGGCGGCGCGGCGCGGCACGAGGGCGAACATGGGCACGATCGGCACCACCACCGGCACCGGTAAGGCCCCGCGCGTACCGGGTCGCGGCAGCCGTCCCCGCGTCGGCCTCGTCGCCGCGGCCCTCCTCGCCGTTTCAGGTCCAGCCGTCGCCGCCGACCGCGCCGGCGAGCTGAAGACCTTCCGCGACTGGGTGATCGGCTGCGACAACACGCTCGCCTGCACCGCCCTCGGCCTGCCGCCGGCGGACGGTGCCGGCTCGGCCTTCGTCAAGATCGCCCGCGCCGCCGGGCCGGATGCGACGGCGGAGGTCAGCGTCGTCGTCTATGCCGAGACGACGCCCGCCAAGCCGCGCCTGCGGCTGCGCCTCGACGGCGGCAAGGGGCCGGGCCTGCCGTCTGACGTGCTCGCCGCCGAGTTCGACGGCCAGTTCGCCCGCGCCCGCCTCACCGGGGCCGACGCCGCGGCAGTGATCGCCGCGCTGTTGCCGGCGAAGGGCCTGACGGTGGAGCTTCTGGACGGGACGAAGAGCCTGTCGTCCTCGCCGGTGTCGCTCTCCGGCTCGTCGGCGACGCTCCGCTACATGGACGCCGAGCAGGGCCGCGCCGGTGGCGTCACGGCGCTGGTCGCGACCGGCACCGCCACCGCGAGCAAGGTCCCGGCGGCGGCGGCCGCCCCGGTCGTCACGGCGGTCGCGATGAGCGAGCTCGATCCGCCGCCGAAGCGCCGTCCGGCCGGCATCCCCGCCGCCAATGCCGACGACTGTCCGATCGACACCACGGAGATGGCGGTTTCGCTCTCCGGCGGGCGCACCTTGTGGGGCGTCTGCGTCAGCGCCGGCGCCTACAACTTCACCTACGATTTCTCGGTCGCCGGCACCGGCAAGCCGCAGAAGGCGCGCTTCGAGGTGCCTGGCGCCGGCGCGGTGATGTCGATGGGCGAGGAGGACGATTTCGCCGCCCTCACCAACCCCGGGCTCTCCGACGACGGCATGGTGCTGTCGGCCTTCGCCAAGGGCCGCGGCATCGGTGACTGCGGCGGGCTGGCGGAGTTTGTGTTCGACGGCGAGCGCTTCCGGGCGCTGACCTATGCGGCGATGGACACCTGCATGGGCGTGCCGGCCGACGACTGGCCGGTGCTCTGGACCGCCCGCCGCCGCTGACGCGCGCGACGCGGCAGTTCCGGCTGCGGCCGTCCGGCTAGCGCGTCGCGGGCTTCGGCGCGGTCGCCGCATGGCCGTCGGCGCAGTCGCCCGGCCGCTCCGCCTCGACGGTAGCGTGGGCGATGCCGAAGCGCTCGGCGAGCCGCGCCTTCACCTTGCGAACCACCGGCGCGGTCTCGGCGCCGTCGGCGACGACGACGTGCAGCGTCGCGTTGAGGCGGCCCTCGGCGAGCGTCCAGGCGTGGACGTGGTGGGCCTCCGCGACGCCCGGCACGGTTTCGGCGAGGTCGGCGGCGATCGCCGGCCCCTCCGCCCCCGCCGGCGCGCCCTCCAGCAGCACGTGGGCGGACTCGCGCATCAGCGAGATCGTCGCGCGCAGCAGCAGCACCGCCACCACCAGCGACAGGATCGGGTCGATCGGCACCCAGCCGGTCAGCCAGATGACGAGCGCCGCGATCACCGCGCCGACCGAGCCGAGCAGGTCGGACAGCACGTGCAGGATCGCGCCGCGGATGTTCATGTTGCGCTCGCCACCGGCCAGCACGAAGAACGAGGCGACGTTGGCGCCGAGGCCCAGCAGCGCGACGATGCCCATCGTCTCGGCGTCGATCGCCACCGGGTCGGAGAAGCGCTCGACGGCTTCCACGACGATCCAGGCGGTGAGCAGCAGCAGCGCCACCGAGTTGGCGAAGGCGACCAGCACCGTCATGCGGTGGTGGCCGTAGCTCATCGCCGCCGAGGCCGGCCGCCGCGTCATCCGGAACGCCCACCAGGCGAGCGCAAGCGCCACCGCGTCGGTCAGCATGTGGGCGGCGTCGGCCAGCAGCGCCAGCGACCCCGACAGCACGCCGCCGACGGCCTCGACGAACATGAACGAAACGGTGATCAGCGCCGCGATCGCGGTCCGCGTCTCGCTCGACGAGCCGTGCGAGTGGCCGGCGTGCCCGCCGGCCCCATGCGAATGTCCCGCGTGGGAATGTCCCGCGTGGTCGTGGCCGGCGTGGGAGTGCCCGGCGGCCGCGGGGTGATCGTGCCCGCCGTGGTCGTGGCCGGCGTGGTCCGCCCCGGCGTGGTCGTGGTGGGCATGGTCGGCGTGCGCGGCGTGGTCGTGGCCGGTCCGCGTCCCGGGGGGATCGTCGCGGTGGTCGTGCGAGCTCATCGGCGAAACCTTCGGCGGTGCCGCGAGAGAAGGCCAGAAGCCGACCGCCCCGGCAAGACCCGAGATGGCGGGCGGCCGCGCCGTCCCGCCCCGCCCTCTCAGCCGTGCGGGCCGATCAGGCGGGCGGCGCGCAGGTACTGCGGCGGCAGGCGGATGTCGCCGCCGAGCGCCGCCGTGGCGCGCAGCCCCCAGCGCGGGTCGGCGAGAAACGCGCGGGCGAGCGCCACGAGGTCGGCACGGCCGTCCGCGACGATCGCCTCGGCCTCCACCGGGGTGGTGATCATGCCGACGGCACGGCTGGCGATCCCGGCCTCCTTGCGGATGCGCTCGGCGAACGGCACCTGGAACAGCGGCGCCGCCGGCACCTTCGCCGTCGGATTGATGCCGCCGGTGGAGGCGCAGACGTAGACGACGCCCTCCGCCTTCAGCACGCGCGCGATTTCCACCGCATCGTCGCCGTCGAGGCCGCCGGGCGTCCAGTCGGTCGCCGAGATCCGCGCGCCGAGCGGAATGCGCGCCGGCAGCGCCGCCCGCACCGCCGACACCACCTCGCGCAGGAACCGCATGCGGTTGTCGAACGAGCCGCCGTAGCCGTCCTCGCGGACGTTCGACAGCGGCGACAGGAACGAGTTGATCAGGTAGCCGTGGGCGCAGTGCAGCTCGACGACGTCGAAGCCGATGCGGGCGGCGCGCTCCACTGCCTGCACGAAGGCGGCGATCGTGCGCGCGATGCCGGCGTCGTCGAGCGCCTCGGGCGCCGGCCGGTCGGGGGTCAGCGGCAGCGCCGAGGCGGCGACCGTCTGCCACGGGTCCTCGCCCGGCTTCAGCCCGTGGTCGCCCTCCCAGGGGCGCGCGGTGGAGGCCTTGCGGCCGGCGTGGCCGATCTGGATGCCGAACTTCGTGCCCGGCGGCGCCACCCGCTTCGCGGCGTCGATGACGCGCTTCAGCGCCGCCTCGTTGTCGTCGCTGTAGAGCCCGAGGCAGCCGTGGGTGATGCGGCCGCGCCGCTCCACCGCCGTCGCCTCGACGACGACGAGGCCGGCGCCGGACATCGCCATCGTCATCAAATGCTGGTGGTGCCAGTCGTTCGCCGAGCCGTCGTCGGCGGAATACTGGCACATCGGCGCGACGACGATGCGGTTTTGCAGCGTCACCGGCCCGATCTCGAACGGCGTCAGCAGGGCTGCGGTCATGGTGTCATCCGGATTGGCAAGGCTGTGAAGGGCCGCGGGGAGGGCCGCAGCCTGGAACGGCGGACCCTAGACGAGCCGCCATCGCCGAGCCAGCCGCCGCCGCGCGGGTCGGCTCTGCACAGGAGGGCGGGCCAGCAGGGCCCGCCCGCTGTTCACCCGCCGGCGCGCAGATCGTCGATCGACTTCGTCGGGGTGATCGCCTGCGGGTCGAGCTTGACGTGCAGCAGCGCCGGCCGGCGCGAGGCGATGGCGGCGGCGAGCGCCGGGGCAAAATCCTCGCTCGTCTCCACCGTCGCGGCGTGGGCGCCGTGGGCGCGGGCGAGCGCCGCGAAGTCGGGGTTCTTCATCGTCGTGCCGGAGACGCGGCCGGGATAGGCCCGCTCCTGGTGCATGCGGATGGTGCCGTAGATGCCGTTGTCGATCACCACCACCACGATCGCCGCGCCGGCCTGCATGGCGGTGGCCATCTCCTGGCTCGTCATCTGGAAGCATCCGTCGCCGGCGAGCGCCACCACCACCTTGTCGGGATGCGCCAGCTTCGCCGCGATCGCCGCCGGCAGGCCGTAGCCCATTGAGCCCGACGTCGGCGCCACCTGCGTGCCGTAGCGGCGGAAGCGGTGGAAGCGGTGCAGCCAGATCGCGTAGTTGCCGGCGCCGTTGGTGAGGATCGCGTCCTCCGGCAGCGCCCGGAGCGCCGCCACCACCGCCGCCATCTGGAACGTGCCCGGGTGCGCCGGCACCGTCTCGCTCCAGGCGAGATAGTCGGCCCGTGCGGTGCGGGTGGCCTCGGCCCAGGGGATCGTGGTCGGCGGCTGCACGCCCTCCAGCGCCGCCGCGAACGCCTGCGGGCTCGCATTGATGGCAAGCGAGGGCTGGTAGACCTTGCCGAGTCCGTCGGCGTCCGGCAGCACGTGGACGAGCGCCGGCAGCGGTGCGCCGGGGGGAAGCAGCGTGTAGCTCTGCGAGGGCACCTCCGACAGCGGGTCGCCGACGACGAGGAGCAGGTCGGCCTCGCGGATGCGGGCGAGCAGCTTCGGATTGACGCCGAGACCGAGATCGCCGGCATAGTTCGGATGGTCGGCCGGAAACAGCATCTGCCGGCGGAAGGTGACGGCCACCGGCAGCGCGAAGCGCTCGGCGAAGCGCACGGTGGCGGCCACCGCCGCCTCCGACCAGCGGCCGCCGCCCAGCACCACCATCGGCCGCTCCGCCGCCCACAGCCGCTTCTGCAGCCGCGCCATGTCGGTGAGCCCCGGCCAGGTCTCGACCGCCTCGACCCGCGGCGCGTCGACCGCCTCGGCCACCGCCGTCAGCATGTCCTCGGGCAGCGCCACGACGACCGGCCCCGGCCGCCCCTGCATCGCCACACGGAAGGCGCGGGCGACGAGCTCGGGCACCCGCGCGGGATCGTCGATCTCCACCGCCCACTTGGCGAGCGTGCCGAACACGGCCTTGTAGTCGACCTCCTGGAAGGCGCCGCGGTGGCGCATGCCGGTCTCGATCTGGCCGACGAACAGGATCATCGGCGTGCCGTCCTGCTCGGCCACGTGCACGCCGGCGCTGGCGTTGGTGACGCCCGGCCCGCGCGTGCAGAAGGCGATGCCGGGCCGGCCGGAAAGCTTGCCGTCCGCCTCCGCCATCATCGCCGCGCCGCCCTCCTGGCGGCAGACGACGAATTCGATGTCGCTGTCGCACAGTGCGTCGAGCACGGCGAGGTAGCTCTCGCCGGGCACGCCGAAGACGCGGCGCACACCCTGGGCGGCGAGCTGGTCGACGAGCAGGCGCGCGCCCGTGCGGGCGGCGGCCGTCACGACGCCAATCCGGCGATGGCGCCGCCGGCGACGCCGACGAAGGCCGGCGCGGCCGTCACGACGACGCGATCGCGCCCGGCGGCCTTCGCCCGGTAGAGGGCGGCGTCGGCCGCCGCCACCACCGCCTGCGGGCTGCTGCCGTCGCGCGGCGCCTCGGCGACGCCGATCGAGATGGTCACCGGCCCCAGCATCTCGCCGGCGTGCACCACCGGCGCCGCCTTCAGCGCCTTGCGGAAGTGTTCGGCTCGCTCCACCGCTTCGGCGGCGTCGGTCTCGTGCAAGAGCACCAGGAACTCCTCTCCTCCGAAGCGGCAGCCGACATCGCCTTCGCGGAACTCGCTGGCGATCAGCTGGCCCACTTCCTTCAGCACGCGGTCACCCGCCTCGTGACCGTGACTGTCGTTGAATCGCTTGAAATGGTCGACATCCATCATGAGGACGGAGAAGGCCACGCCGGAGCGGCGGGCGCGGGCGAACTCCTTCTCCAGGATTTCCTCGGCGAAGCGCCGGTTGTGCAGTCCGGTGAGAGGATCGCGGATCGACAGTTCGCGCAAGGACTGGCGCAGGCGCACGTTGAACAGGGCGAGGCCGATCGAGGCGATCGCCGCCTCCATGTCGGAGAGGAAGCGCCCGGCCGCCTCCGGCCCCATCTGGCCGGTCGAGATGGTGATGACGCCGAGCGTCTGGCCCTGCACGAATACCGGCACGCAGACGTGCCCCTCGTCGCTTTCGCGCACGTGGCGGCAGCCGGGGCCGCCGTGGCCCGGCACGTGCGCGTAGCCGCGCCCGAGCCGCAGCGACCAGCAGGCGTCCGGAACGTAGGTGCTCTCGCCGGCGATGCCCTCGCCCCAGCGCGCCGCCTCCTCCAGCACGTCGCGGCTCTGGCGCAGCAGCGCCGCCGCGCCGGGCCGGCCGAGGGTGAGGTCCGGCATCGTCGTCTCGAGGACGTGCATGGCCTCGTCCATCGTCTGGCAGGCCTGGATCAGCTCGGTGACGCGGGCGAGCGTCTCGTCGAAATATTGGCGCGCCTCCAGCGCCTGGGCCCGGCCCGTCGCCTCGGCCGAGACCGCCGACAGCTCGCGCGTGCGCGCCTCCACCCGGTGCTCGAGATCGTCCAGCACCCGCCGCAGCTCCGCTTCGGCCCGCTCCGAGGCCTGCTGGCGTTCTTCCAGCGTCACCGCCATCTCGTCGAAGGCCTCGCCGAGGCGGCGCAGCTCGTCGGCGCCACCAACCTCGCCGGCCCGCACGCCGCTTTCGCCCCGCGTCAGCCGCTCGGCGGCGCGCACCAGGCGACCGACGGGCTGGCGCACCGACCAGCTCGCCAGCACGAAGCTGAGCGTCAGCACCACCGCGAGCAGCACGGTGACGCCGATCGCCGACCGCACCGCCAGCTGCTGCGCCTCCGCATAGAGCGCCCCGGCATCGTCGCCGACGGTGACGAACAGCGTCTGGCCGAACGCATCGACGATGGCGGTGGTGTAGACCTCGCCACTGTCCATCGCCGCGGGCTGCCGCAATCCGTCGAGGAAGAGGGTGCGCTGGCGCTCGGTCAGCGGCTTGGCGACGATACCGATGTCGAAGGGCGTATGGGCCAGAACCACGCCGTCGCCGTTCCACAGCGTCACGTCGTGCGCGCTGACGGTCGACTGCAGGCTGCTCGATTCCAGGAAGCGCTGCAGGTCGATGCCGACCACGAGGACGCCCTCGATCGAGCCCGCCGGGCCATCGAACTGGATCGCCACCGGCACCACCGGCCGACCGGACAGCCGTCCGATCGTCGCCGCACCGACCTGGGCGTTCCGCGATTGCAGGGCGCTCTGGAAGTAGGGTCGCGCGCCGAGGTTCACCGACATCGACACGGCGCCGATCGAGCACAGCGGCGCGCCGCCGGTGGTCATCACCGACAGGGTGGTGAAGACGTCGTACTTGCCGGCGATCATGGACAGCAGCTCGGGGCATTCGCCGGCCCGCGTGCCCTGCAGCTGCCCGCTCGCCACCACGGTGAAGAGCATGTCCTCGACCGAGCCGATGGTGCGGGTCAGGTCGATGGCGATCAGCTGCGCCTCGGACTTCAGGCCCTCGTCGCGGATCAGGTGCCGGGAGCTGTTGGTTTCGACGATCATCAGCGCGATCAGCACCGCGCAGGGCACGATGATGACGATGCCCATCGAAAGCATCCGTCCATGGATGCTGCCGAAAAAATGCTTCAGCCGGCCGATACCCCGCACAACTTCCCCTTGCCGCTTCCCGGCCTCCTGACAGCCGCCCCCAGCCTAAGCGCGCTGGCTTGCGCCAGGCGAGGCTACTCGCACGAACCAGAGCGTCGCCCCCGCCGCTCCCGACTGTCGACCGTGTTACGAGAAGACAATAGGACAACGATCGGGAACTTTCACCCGTCCGCGGCCGTCTTGCGACGCTTCAGCCGCCGCTGGTGGCGATGCGGTAGCCGACTTCCAGCGTCCGTTCCGGCGGCAGGGCGAAGCGGTCGGCGCCGCGCGCGCCGTTCCTCTGCAAAACCACGAAAATCGCCCACAGGACGTCGTCGACGGAGCGGATGCGGGCCGGCATCAGCGGCCGCTCGGCGCCGGTGACATAGACCACCGACGCCGGGTCGATGCCGAGATCGTGAAGCGCCGGCGTGATCGCCGCCGGCAGGTCGATGCTCTGCATGTAGCCGACGCGCAGCTCGATCCGCGCCACCCGTGCCCCGAATCGCTCCACCGAGGTCTGCTCGGCACGCGGCACGCGGGGCCGGCCGATGACGCGCACCGACACCACCACCGCGTGCGAGAACACCGCGCCGATCTGCTCGTTCAGCCGGGCGAGGGCGACGGGAACGCTGGTGCCCGAGCGCGACAGGAATGCCGCCGGCCGCTCCACCGTCGGCGTCGCCGCGTCGAACAGCGCCGCTTCGTCGGCGAGGTCGCGGGCGCGCTCGTCGAGGGCGGTGATCGTGCGCCCGGTGCCGAAGCGCCACGCCGACATGGCGAGCAGCGCCACGGCGGCGAGCGACACCGGCAGCCAGCCGCCGCTCTCGAACTTGCCGGTGTTCGGCAGGAAGAAGGCGAGATCGAGGGCGAGCAGCGCCACCCCCACGGCGATCGCGGCGGGTCGCGACCACCGTCGCAGCATGATCTGGGCGGCGACGAACAGCACCGTGGTGGTGATCATCGCCGTCGCCACCGCCAGCCCGTAGGCGTCGGCCAGCGCGTCGGAGGAGCGGAAGCCGAGGACGGTGCCGATCGACAGCGCCGCGAGCATGACGTTGAGGCTGCCGATGTAGACGTGGCTCTGGTTCTCATCGGCGGTGTGGGTGACGGTGACCGGCACCAGGAAGCCGGTCTCCATCGCCTGCTTGGCGAGGCTGAAGACGCCGGTCACCACCGCCTGCGAGGCGATCACCGTGGCGAGGGTGGCGAGCAGCAGCAGCGGCAGCTGCATCCAGCCCGGCGCCAGCAGGTAGAACGGGTTGCGCAGGGCGTCGTGTTCGGCGAGCACCAGCGCGCCCTGGCCGAAATAGTTCAGCACCAGCGCTGGCATCGCCACGAAGAACCAGGCCCGCGCGATCACCGGCCGGCCGAACTGGCCGAGGTCGGCATAGAGCGCCTCGCCACCGGTGATGGCGAGGAACACCGCCGCCAGGATGATGCCCGCACGCGCCGGGTCGCTCGTCAGCAGCGCCAGCCCGTGGCGGGGATCGAGGGCGACGAGCACGTTCGGGTTGGCGGCGACGGCGACGAGGCCGAGCACCGCCAGCACCGCGAACCAGACGAGCATCACCGGGCCGAACAGCGCGCCGATGCGGTGGGTGCCGGCGCGCTGGGAGAGGAAGAAGCCGGCCAGCACCGCCACCGTCAGCGGCACCACGTAGGGCGTCAGGCTCGGAGCCGAAAACTCGAGACCCTCGATCGCCGACAGCACCGAGATCGCCGGCGTGATGACGCCGTCGCCGAACAGCATGGCGGCGCCGACCAGCGCCACCACCACCAGCCAGCGCGAGGGGTGGTCCTCGCGCCGGTTGAGCTTCAGCAGGGTGGCGAGCGCCAGCACGCCGCCCTCGCCGTCGTTGTCGAGCCGGAGCACCAGCCCGACATATTTGACGCCGACCGACAGCACGATCGCCCAGACGATCAGCGAGAGGACCCCGAGGATCGAAGCGGCGGCGAGGTCCGGGGCGGCCGAGGCGGCCTCGCGGAAAGCGTAGAGCGGGCTGGTGCCGATGTCGCCGAAGACGATGCCGAGGGCCGCGACGGAAAGGGGCAGCCGTGCCGTCGCCGTCGCCATGCCGTACCCCGCCGCCCTTGCTGCACCGCGGCGAGATTAGCCTGTTCGCTCGCCCGCACAACCGGCCGGCGGCCGCCTCAGGCGCGCCTCGGATGGTAGGTGCCGAAGCTCCAGAGATGGCCGTCGGGATCCCGGCAGGAATATTCGCGGGATCCATAGGGCGTGTCGGCGAGCGCGCGGACGATGACGGCGCCGGCCGCCTTCGCCCGCTCATAGTGGGCGTCGATGTCGGCGACGTGAACATAAAGGCCGAGCTTGGCGGTCGCCCACGGATTGTCCGGATCCGGCGTGCGCGGCTCGCCGCCGAGCATGATCATGCCGTCGTCGCCGAGGGCGAGCTCGGCATGGGCGACGGTGCCGTCCGGGGCGTCGTGGACGGCGTGGCGGGTGAACCCGAACGCCGCTTCCAGCCAGTCGATGGCGGCCTGGCCGTCGCGGTACTTCATGGCTGGAAAGATCGTCGGGGTGGGTCGGTTGGAATCGGAGGTCATCGGCTGGCTCCCTGGCGTTCTGCCCTGTCTCGCCCCGGGCACCGGCCTCAAGACCGGCTGCCCGCCCGGGCGGGCAACGGCGTGGACGATCGCCGGTTCCACCGTTCACCGTCTTGTCGAAATGCTACCTCGGCCTGACGCGGGTCAGGCGGCAACGCCGAGGCCGCCCGTGCCGAGTGCCGCCGCGTAGGCGCCGGGCGTCGTCCCGGCGAGCGCCCGGAACTCGTGGCCGAGGTGCGCCTGGTCGGCATAGCCGCACGCTGCCGCAAGGTCGGCGAGCGACGTCGCGCCGCCGATCAGCGCCACGGCGCGCTCGAAGCGGGCGACGCGGGCGAGCGTCTTCGGGGCGAGACCGAGCTCGGCGCGCACCCGGGCCGCCAGATGCTTGCGGCTCCAGCCGGCCTCGGCCGCCAGCCGGGCGATCGGCACCGTGCCGTGGCTCGCCGCGATGCGGGCGACGGCATGCCTCACCTCCGGCGCCGGCCGTCGCGCCGCGGCGAGGCGCGCCGTCAGCACCGTGTCGAGAAGGTCGAAGCGCGCCGCCCAGTCCGGCGCCAGCGCCAGCCGCTCCGACAGCCGCCCGGCCTCCGGCCCGAGCAGGTCGGCGAGGTCGACGACGTGGTTGGCCGCCTCCGCCGCCAGGCCCGTAAACAGCACGAGGGCGCCGAGCGGCGTCAGGTCCGCCTGCACGCCGGCCTGCGGCCCCTCGAACTCGGTGACGACGGCGTGCTCGTGCAGGCCCGCCAAGAAGCTCGTCACCGTCCGCCCGCGCTCCGGCGCGCCGGGCGGGGCGACGCGGATCGACGGGCCGAAGGAGACGATCAGCGGCAGTCCGGAGAACGGCACCTGCAGGCGCCTGACCGCGCGGGCGGCGTGCTCGGTGTAGCCGACATAGGCGCGCACCAGACCGGCGAGCACCGCCGCGGGCGGGCGGGTCGCCATCTCGAAGCGATGCTCCGGGCCGTCGTGGCGCCTGAGCGCGATCGCGGGCGCAGCGGACATCGCGCCCCTCCTCTGGCGGGTGGCGGGCGGCCAGCCTACGCCGGCGCGACCGTTCCCGTCACCCGCCGTTCCTCACCGCGCCGGGTAGCCGCGCTCGATGTTCGGCAGCAGCACGCAGACGAGGCCGAGCAGCGGCAGGAAGGCCACCGCCTGGTAGACGAAACGGATCGAGGTCTCGTCGGCGAGCCAGCCGAGCGCCGCGGCGCCGATGCCTGACAGGCCGAACGACAGCCCGAAGAACAGCCCGTTGATCGCCCCGACCCGGCCGGGCACGAGCTCCTGGGCGTAGACGACGATCGAGGTGAACGAGGACGAGATGATCAGCGCGATGATCACCATCAGCGTCGCCGTCCAGAACAGGTCCGCATAGGGCAGCAGCAGCGCGAACGGGATGGCGCCGAGCACCGAGAACCAGATCACCACGCGCCGGCCGAAGCGGTCGCCGGCCGGGCCGCCGAGCAGGCCGCCGGCGGCGTTCGCCCCGAGGAACAGGAACAGATAGAGCTGCGCGTCCTGCACGGGCAGCGCGAACTTGTCCATCAGGTAGAACGTCAGGTAGTTGCCGAGGCTCACCGAGTAGACGAACTTCGAGAACACCAGGAGCGCCAGCACGAAGATGATCCAGCGCACCTTGGTGGAGGAGTACAGCATCTTCGCCACCGCCTTGGCGCCGCCCTTGGCGGCGAGGGCGCGGCGCTTGGCGGCGTACCAGGCGCCGATGCGGGCGAGGATCACCATGGCGGCGAGCGGCAGCAGCGCCATCCAGGCGATCGAGTCCTGGCCGAGCGGCAGCACGATGAAGGCGGCGAGCAGCGGCCCGAGCGCCTGGCCGACATTGCCGCCGACCTGGAACACCGACTGCGCCAGCCCGTGCCGTCCGGCGCCGGCGGTGCGCGCCATGCGGGCGGAATCCGGGTGGAACACCGACGAGCCGATGCCGATCACCGCCACCGCCGCGATCAGCGCCAGATAGGAGTGAGCGAAGGCGAGCCAGACGAGGCCGGTCAGCGTGAACGCCATGCCGACGGCCGTCGAATAGGGCTGCGGGTACTTGTCGGTGAACATGCCGACGAAGGGCTGCAGCAGCGATGCCGTCAGCTGGAAGGCGAGCGAGATCAGGCCGATCTGGAAGAAGTCGAGCTGATAATTGCTCTTCAGGATCGGGTAGATCGCCGGGATCAGCGACTGCACGGCGTCGTTCAGGAGATGCGCCGCGCTGATCGCCAGCAGCACGCCGACGGCGGTGCGCTCGACCGCGGCGGCAGGGGCGGCGGCCGTCAGCGACGGCAGCACGGGGGCGTTCGGGTCTTGGGCGTTGACGCTCACGACGGCGACTTTCCTGGGACGACGCAGCGACGGGAAGGTCGGCGCGGAGGCGCGCGGGAACCCGTGGCGGAGGGCGGCGGGAGCGGCGCCCGAAGGGCGTGTATACTTGAGCGTCGCCGTGTCGGCAATCTTACGGCGCGTTCCGGTTGCCGGATCGACGGCGATCGGCTATGGCTCGACGACGTCGTGCGGCATTTCGCCCGCATCGACGGCGAGGGCGGCCGTCGCGGCTTGCGGGCGCCCCCGACTTGTCGTTTCCTTCGCTCCGTCGTCATGGGCGCCGACGCTGCCGTCGCCCCATCAGAGATCCCGATCCGTGTCCGAACGCACGACCCGCGACCTGCTGCTGCCGAGCGCCGCCCTGAAGGGCGGCCGCCTCGGCGCGCGTTCGCGCGTCCAGACTGCGCGTGTTCGCACTGCGCGTCTGCTCGGCCTTCCGCTCCTCCTTAGCCGCCCCTGAGCGCCGGCTGGCCCGCATGCGGGCAGGCACTCAGGGGTCGAAGACCGCCACAGGACGACAGAGACCAGAGGTCCGCCGCGCATGAGCCGCGGCCGCGACCCGCCAGCAGACGAGACAGCCGATGAACGCCCCCTCCGTAGCCCCCACGCCCGTATCCGGCACCCGCGACCGCGTCGTCATCTTCGACACCACCTTGCGCGACGGCGAGCAGTCGCCCGGCGCCTCGATGACGCTCGAGGAGAAGATCCAGGTCGCCGAGCTCCTCGACGCGATGGGCGTCGACGTCATCGAGGCCGGCTTCCCGATCGCCTCGATCGGTGACTTCGAGGCCGTCAACGAGATCGCCAAGCGCATCGAGCGGGCGGTCGTCTGCGGCCTCGCCCGCGCCGCCTTCGGCGACATCGACCGCGCCGCCGAGGCGATCAAGCCGGCCGCCCGCGGCCGCATCCACACCTTCATCGGCACCTCGCCGCTGCACCGCGAGTTCCAGCTGCAGCTCGACAAGGAGCAGGTGTTCGAGCGCGTCGTCGCCTCCGTCACCCGCGCCCGCAACCACATCGACGACGTCGAGTGGTCGGCGATGGACGCCACCCGCACCGAGCACGATTTCCTCTGCCGCTGCGTCGAGGCGGCGATCAAGGCCGGCGCCACCACCATCAACATCCCCGACACCGTCGGCTACGCGACGCCCGAGGAGTACTTCGCGCTCATCCGCATGCTGATCGAGACGGTGCCGAACGCCGACAAGGCGGTGTTCTCCACCCACTGCCACGACGACCTGGGCCTCGCGGTGGCGAACTCGCTCGCCGGCGTGCGCGCCGGTGCCCGCCAGATCGAGTGCACCATCAACGGCCTCGGCGAGCGCGCCGGCAACGCCGCGCTGGAGGAGGTCGTCATGGCCATCCGCACCCGCGCCGACGTGCTGCCCTACGAGACCGGCATCGTCACGCCGATGCTGCTGCAGGCCTCCAAGCTCGTCTCGGCGGTGTCGAGCTTCGCCGTCCAGCACAACAAGGCGATCGTCGGCAAGAACGCCTTCGCCCACGAGTCCGGCATCCACCAGGACGGCATCCTGAAGAACGCCGAGACCTACGAGATCATGCGGCCCGAGCACGTCGGCGTGAAGCAGACCTCGCTCGTCATGGGCAAGCACTCCGGCCGCCACGCCTTGCGCGAGAAGCTGAAGGAGCTCGGCTACGAGTTGGGCGAGAACGCCTTCTCCGACGTCTTCCGGCGCTTCAAGGACCTCGCCGACCGCAAGAAGCTCGTCTACGACGAGGACATCGAGGCCCTGGTCGACGACGAGATCTCGATGCAGAGCGAGACCGCCCGCGTCATCGCGCTCACCGTCATCGCCGGCACCGGCGGGCCGCAGAAGGCGATCATCACGATGGACGTCGAGGGCGTCCACGTGACGAAGGAGGCGTCTGGCTCCGGCCCGGTCGACGCCACCTTCAACGCCATCCGCGAGATCATCCCGCACACGGCGCGCCTGTCGCTCTACCAGGTGCACGCCGTCACTGAGGGCACCGACGCCCAGGCCGAGGTCTCCGTCCGCCTCGAGGAGGACGGCAAGATCGTCAACGGCCGCGGCGCCGACGTCGACACGCTGGTCGCCTCCGCCAAGGCCTACGTCTCGGCCCTCAACAAGCTGACGGTGCGCCGCCAGAAGGGCCGCCCGGCCGAGGCGCTGAAGGCCTCCTGAGGCCGGACCGGGGCAGCCGCGCCGCAGGCCGCGGGGGGCATCGGGCACCCCCGCCCTGCACGGCCCGGCCGTTTCGCCGCAAGTCGGGCAACTCTTCCGCCATCGGAGCTTCGCGTTCCGGTGGCGTTTTCCTATGGTGGGGGACCATTGCGTTCCCGGGAGTAGCCCGCATGACCGTCTCGAGCCTGCCCGTCTCGCGCCGTCGTCCCCCCGCCCGCCACGCCGCCGGCTCCGCCCTCCGCCGGATCGCTGCGGCGATGCTTGCCGGCGTGCTGCTCGCCCCGCTCACCGCCTCGCCGGTGCTGGCCGAGGCGAGCGGCCAGAAGCGCTCGGCCCAGCTCAACGCCGCCTTCGGCCTCGGCTTCCAGGCCGAGCCGGCTCGCCCTGTCCCCCAGCGCCCGCCGGCCGCCCCCGTGCAGGTGATCATGGCGCGGCCGGGCACCGCCGCCTGGAACGAGGCCTGCGCCGCCCGCTACAACAGCTTCGACCCCGCCACCGGCACCTATCTCGGCTTCGACGGCAAGCGGTACCGCTGCCGGTGAGCGGGAGGGCGGCAGTCGGCAGTCGGTAGTTGGTGGGTGGCGGGTAGCCCGCAATGTCGCAGCGAGTCCCCTCTCCCGGCCGAAGGCGGGGAGAGGGTGCCCGAAGGGCGGGTGAGGGCGCCCGGCGAATGCCGGGCGTGGCGGCATCCGCGTAGACATTCGGCCACCCTCCCCTCGAGGGGGAGGGTCGGCGACCGCAGGTC
>Ga0209902_100538_pt1 | contig 37378 bp, 41 predicted proteins | sample FECB27metaG_FD_188304 | JGI IMG/M metagenome (GOLD analysis project Ga0209902, IMG submission 188304) | Cyanobacterial communities from the Joint Genome Institute, California, USA - FECB-27 (SPAdes) (version 2) | ecosystem: Environmental > Aquatic > Thermal springs > Hot (42-90C) > Microbial mats...
ATCCGCGAACTCCCATACGGGCCCGCGGCATCTTAAGGCCGCATCTTGAGGCCGGACAGATGGCAGCACCCGATTACGCGTCAGAAGGCCAGAAACCCTCTTGCTTCTCCGGGGGCGTCCACAGATGGCCCTAGCCCCTCACTTCCGCGCGGCAGCCTGCGCTAAAGCCTTCGCAGAGGACTTGATATGCCGCGTGAGTTTCTCACCGCGCGTCTCCACCAGGCCGAAGCGCTGGCGATATCCCAGCATCCATTCGAAATTGTCGAGCAGCGACCAGTAGAGATAGCCGCGAACATCGGCGCCGCCCGCCATCGCGTCGCGGACGCAGCCGATCGCGGTCTTGATAAACGCCGCGCGACGCGTGTCGTCGTCGCCGACATAGCCGTTTTCGGTGACGATCATCGGCGTCGACCAGCGGCTCGAAATCCAGCGGCAGACCGCACCCACCGCTTCGGGCCGGTCCTCCCAGCCCATCGTCGTCGTCACCGCACCCCGCGCCGGGCCGACACTGCCGTCGGCCCGGCTCATCGTGCGCGAATAGGTCTGGACGCCGACGAAATCGTCGCCTTTGGCGGTATCGAGAAACGGCGCGTAATAACGCTCGCGCCGCGCGTCGCGGGCCGGTTCGGCACCGGGCTCCGCATCCTCTTCCGAGATTGCGAGCGTCATGCCGACGCCGATCTGGGGGCGTTCGGTCCGGATGGCATCGCGCGCGCGGCGATGCGCTTCCAGCCCGTTGCCGAAGATCGCCTCTTCCCGGCAGTACAGAAAGAAGGATGAGAGCGGCGCACCCAGCGCCTGTTCCGCAGCCGCGCGTTGCGCGGGCGTCACGCGCGCGTTGAAATAGGGGGCGGCGATCGCCGGCAGGTTGAGCTCGTTGATCGTGCAGATCAACGCCGCCCCATCCAATGCACGCGCGACGCGTGCGGCCTGATCCGCGAAATATTTCGGGAAATCGGGGGATTCGAAGCCGCCCATCCGCGCGACCCAACGGGGCTGCGTGAAATGATGCAGTGTGACGACGGGTGAGATAGCGCGGGACAGGCACGCATCGATCATCCGGCGGTAATGGTCGATCGCCGCTTGCGATACATGGCCGCGTTCGGGCTCGATGCGCGCCCATTCGGCCGAGAAGCGATAGGCGTTCAGGCCAAGTCCCGCGACGATCCCGATATCCGCGTCGAAGCGATGATAATGATCGACGGCGTCGCCGGAGGGTTCGACGAACAGCGACGGGCTGGCATGTTCGAGCGCCCAGCAATCCGCATTGACGTTGTTGCCTTCCACCTGATGCGCGGCGGTGGCGGTGCCCCAGAGGAACCGGGCTGGAAGCCGCCCGCTCATGCCCGGGCGTCGATGCTTGTGAAGTTGAAGATATAGGCGCGGCGTGGCCGATCGCTGGTCCGGTTGCCCGAGGTGAAGTGCGGCGTTCCGTAATTGTGGACGGTCGCGCCGCCAGCCTTGAGCGGGCACGCCACGGCCGCCTCGAGGTCGAGCACGCGGCCGGGATCGGTGATGGCCAGCAGGCGTTGGCTGTAGGTCGCGTCGCCGCCGGCAATGTGATGTTCGAGCAGGGGGCCGAGATGCGCGCCGGGGACGAAGTGCATGCAGCCATTGTCTTCGTCGACATCGTCCAGCGCGAGCCAGAACTGGACATATTGGTCGGACGGGATCGCGGTGCCCGCGGGGGTGAAGGGCATCTGCGCATAGGAGAAATCCTGATGCCAGGGCGTGGTCGCGCGCTGGCCCGGCTCCTTGTAGATGAGCATGTCGAACACGGGCTTCGGATCGTCGACGCCGAGCAGTGCGCGCGCGATCTCGCGGCCCGCGGACAATGCCGCATTGCTCTGGAATACCGGATGATAGGCCGACGGCATCATGATCTGCCGCGTGGTCATGCCGAGCGGATTGTCGGTCCGGCTGACATCGATCCCGCCGGTCAGCATCGCATCGTAGACCGCCGCGATCTCGGCGATCGTGGCGGCGTCCGCGAGTTGCGGAAACGTCAGGAAACCGTCGCGCCTGAACGATCTCACATCAACCTCGGCCATCATCCCTCCTCGGCGACCCGTCCGGGATCGCAGGTCCTTATGTCACTGTATTAAATCTGAGGCATTGACAAAATGCAATATTAGATCGAATTTGATGCCATAATGCCAATCGAGATAGAGTTGGCGAGAGGAGGGACGATGATTTCGGGCTGGAAGAATGGCGCGAGCGCGCTCGCGATGATCCTCGGAACCGCCGGCGGGTTCGCCGCGCCGGCCATGGCGCAGAACCGGGCGGAGGCGGAGCCGGACGACAGCGCCACCATCATCGTGACCGCGCAGAAGCGCGAGGAGCGGCTTCAGGACGTGCCCGTCTCGATCGCGGTGGTCGGCGGCGCCAAGCTGGACGATCTCAAGCTCAATGCCTCGACCGACCTGCAATATATCGTGCCCGGCCTGGTCTCGCCGGCGCAATCGGGGCCGCGCAACTTCGGCTTCTTCATCCGCGGCGTCGGCACCAACACATTCTCGTCCGAAACCATCGAGCCGAGCACGGCCTATGTGATCGACGGCGTGGTCATGGGCCAGAGCGGCGCCACCCTGGTCGACCTGCCCGATATCCAGCGCATCGAAGTGCTGCGCGGGCCGCAAAGCACGCTGTTCGGCAAGAATGCCAGCGCCGGCGTGATCAACATCGTCACGCAACGCCCCTCGGACACCTTCCAGCTCCGCGCGGGCATCAGCTGGGGCTGGCCCGACAACGACCGGCATTTCTACGCCTATCTTTCCGGCCCGCTCGGCGACAGCGTGCGCGCGTCGCTGTCCGGCCGGCGCAGCGTGCGCGACGGCTACATCACCAACGTGCCCGACGGGCGCTTGCTCAACGACCGGAACGAGTTCGGCTTTCGCGGCAAGCTGGAGTTCGAGCCGTCCGATACGCTGCGCGCGACGCTGATCGGCGATTATTGGGAAAGCAACGCCAATTGCTGCATCTGGACGGTGCAGCGCTTCCCGGCCCCCGCCGCGCGCTATCCCTGGGAGGTCACGACGGTGGGCCTCATCGGCGATCAACTGGGACGCGGCAACCAGCGCCAGTCGATCAACGGCGATGTCTTCACCCATGCCAAGAGCTATGGCGCCTCGCTGCAGTTCGACTGGGACATCGGCAGTCACACGCTGACCTCGATCAGCGCGTGGCGCGGCTTCGAGACGCGCGACGGCCTGGATTCGGATTCGTCGACCGACAATTTCCTCGACGTCAACTATGGCGATCACAAGCAGCGGCAGGTGTCGCAGGAATTGCGGCTCGCTTCGCCGACCGGCGGCTTTATCGACTATGTCGCCGGCCTCTATTATTTCCGCCAGACCGTCGATTCCTACACGCTTCAGCTGTTCCCGACGCTCTTCTTCCTGCCCTTCTTCAACCGCGAGGTGAATGTCGACGTCGCCACGCGCAACATGGCGGCGTTCGGGCAGGCGAACCTCAATTTCACCGACCAATTGACCCTGACGCTCGGCGGACGCTGGCTGACCGAGAAGCAGCGCGTCGACAAGTTCCGCACCGAAATGCTGACGCGGGCGACCGACAGCGCGAGCGTGAGCGGCAAGGACGACGCGCTGACCTGGCGTGCGGCGCTTCAATACAAGTTCACGCCGGACATCATGGCCTTTGCGTCGATCACGCGCGGCTACAAGGGCGGCGGTTTCGACAGCAATATCGCGGTGCAGGCATTGCTGCCGGTCGGTCCCGAAAAGCCGACCAGCTACGAAGCCGGCCTGCGCACCGCCTTCCCCGATGCGGGCCTGACCTTCAACCTCACCGGCTTCTACGCCGACATCAAGGGGTATCAGACCGCGAGCCGCGACCCGATCGCGCTCACCTTTCCGCTCACCAACGGCGACGCCAAGACCCGCGGCTTCGAAGCGGAACTCACCTGGCGGCCGATGCGCGAGACCGATCTGCTGCTGACCACGGGCCTTGCCTATACCAAGGCGGAATGGGGCAATTTCCCGGGCGCGCCGTGCGCCGGCGGACAGACGGCGGCCCAGGGCTGCGTGGGCGGCGTCCAGGACCTGACCGGCGCGGCGCTGCCCTTCGCCCCCAAATGGGCCTATAATATCGGCGTCGACTATGCGCAGCCGGTCTCGAGCGGCCTGAAGTTCAGCACCAGCGTGAACTTCAACTATCGTTCGCAGCAGGTGATCGGATTCCCCAATGCGGCGGATGCGATCGAGCCGGGCTATGGGCTCCTCGCGGCGTCGCTGGCGCTCGGCGCGGTGGACGACGCCTGGAAGGTTTCGGTGTTCGGCAAGAATCTGACCGACCGCAATTTCCGGACCTTCGCGTTCAACAACACCAACGGCACGCTCAACCAGTATCGCGTCTATGAATCGCGCCGCATCGTCGGCGTCGCGCTCGATGTCGCATTCTGAGCCGGCGAACACGACGGACGGCAGTGCGCAGCCGCCCCGGCTGCTGGCCGGCATCAGCTTCCTGACGCCGGCCGAGCTGCCCGACTGGTCGCAGGGGCCGCGCGGCGACCGCGCCGCCGTCTACGCGGCGGTCAAGGCGGCCGGCTATGAGGCGATCCAGACGCTCGAACCCCAGGCGGCGATCGATGCGGGGCTGATTCCGACCGGGCTGATGCGCATTTTCGACGATGTCGCCCAGATGCGCGACGTCGCGATGAAGTGGCGCGATGCGGGTTGCGACTGTTCGACGGTCCAGCTCGGCACCGGGCTGGAGAAGGATGCGGAGATGCTGCGCCTCGCCGAGGCGGTCCTGGAGATTTCCGCCGCGCTCGATCATCCCATCTATCTCGAGACCCATCGCGCGACGATGACCCAGGATATCCGCCGCACGCTGGACTTGATCGAGCGGCTGCCGGAACTGCGCTTCAACGGCGATTTCGGCCATTGGTATATCGGCCATGAGCTGACCTATGGCGATATGGACATGAAGTTCGATGCGATGCGCCCGGTGTTCGAGCGCACGCGCTTCATGCACCTGCGCGTATCGTCCAACGCCTTTGGCCAGTTGACCGCGAGCGATCCGGCGGAGGCGCGTCATCTGGATTATTATCGCCGCATGTGGACCGCCAGCTTCGAAGGGTTCCTGCGCGATGCCGGACCCGGCGACTATTTCGCGGTCCATCCCGAACTTTTGCCCGCGCGCGCATTTTATCCGAAGATGCTGCCGGGGCCCGATGGCGAAATGCGCGAGGAGAGCGACCGCTGGAGCGAATCCGCCTTTCTGATCGACGTCGCGCGCGCCTGCTTCGCCGAAGCGCAAGCGGCGGTCGCGTGAAACGCGCGGCGGTTTCGTTGATGGCCGCGATGCTCGTATCGCAACCCGCGCCTGGCCGATCGCTCGACGGGGCGCCCGTCGTCGTCGTCGCCCCCGCCGGCACGCTGGAGGGCCGCACGAAGAACGGCGTGGAGGGTTTTGCCGGCATCCCCTATGCCGCCGCGCCCCTGGGCGACTTGCGCTGGCGCGCACCCCGGCCCGCACCCCGATGGGCCGGCGCGCGCGCGGCATCCGATTTCGGCAATGACTGCCTGCAGATTCGCTTCGACGGCGACGCCACACCCTCGACCCAGCCGATGAGCGAGGATTGCCTGTTCCTCAATCTCTGGCGGCCCGCGCGTGGGCGCAAGCTTCCGGTGATGGTCTATATCCATGGCGGCGCTTTCGTCGCGGGATCGGCGGCCTCGCCGGTCATCGATGGCGCGCGGCTCGCCGGGCGTGGCGTGGTCATGGTCAATTTCAACTATCGGCTCGGCCGCTTCGGCTTTTTCGCGCACCCCGCGATGACGGCGGAAGCAGGCGGGGCGCCCGACGTCAACTTCGCCTTTCTCGACATGATCGCGGCGCTGAAATGGGTGCGCGACAATGTCGCTTCATTCGGCGGAGATCCGGGCAACGTCACCGTCTTCGGCGAATCCGCGGGTGGGGCCGCCGTCGCGTTCCTGATGGCTTCGCCCATGGCGAAAGGATTGTTCCACAAGGCGATCGTGCAATCCGGTGCGGGGCGGCAGCCCTATGCGCGGCTCGATCTGGACCGGCCGGGCCGGATCTCGGCGCAGATGGCGGGCTTCGGCTTCGCATCGGGCGCCGGCCTTGCGTCCCCCGATGCGGCGGCGCTGCGCGCGCTTCCCGCCGATGCGGTGCAGGGCCAGCTTGCCTTCTGGGATCTCCAGCCGCTCAAATTCACGGGCCCCGTCATCGACGGCCGGACGGTGATCGACGATCCCGACCTGCGCTTCGCGGCCGGCGAGGCGCCCCGCACCCCGTTCATGATCGGATCGACCGGCGCGGAACTGAGCGAGGAGCCCTTCGCGCCGGTCATGATGGACCTGATCCGCGCGCAGGCAAGCGCCGGCGACATGGCGATCCTCACCGCCGCCTATGGCGATCCGCCGGATCGCGCGCTGATCGATCATTATTTCTTCACCGAGGGCGCCCGCGGTTTCGCGCGCATGATGCGCGGCCATGGTGCGCCGACATGGCTATACATGTTCGACCACGTGGCCGAAGCGCTGCGCACGAAGCGCAAGGGCGCCGGCCATGCTTCCGAGCTCGCCTATCTCTTCGGCAACCTTCCTGCGGATGCCGGCCCCGGCGACCGGGACGTCGCGCGGCTGATGGGCAGCTATTGGACCAATTTCGCGAGGACCGGGAATCCCAACGGCGCCGGATTGCCGGACTGGCCCCGGTTCGGCGACGGCGACCCGTTGTTGCTGGTCCGGGACGGAACCGCCGGCGCTGCACGCGATCACGACACCGCGCGGCTCGACGCGGTCGAGCGGGCGATGGCCGCGCGCCGCGCGAGGGAGAGCGTACGATGACCGGGCATCGCCTGAGCACAGCGAAGAAGATCGGCTTCACGCTGGGCGACTATGCCAGCAATCTCTATTGGCAGAGCGTCTCGATCTTCCTGCTGTTCTTCTACACCGACGCGGTGGGGCTGCCCGCGGCGACCGCGGGCCTGATCTACATGATCGCATCGATCGTCGACGCGCTCGCCGATCCCGTGATGGGGTCGATCGCGGATCGGACGCGCACCCGCTACGGGCGTTACCGGCCCTATATCCTGTTCGGCTGCGTGCCGCTCGGCTTGTCCTTCGTGCTGCTCTACTGGCGTCCGCCTTTCGACGGTGTGGCGCTGGCGGTCTGGATGATGGCCAGCCACATCATCTTCCGCTTCGCCTATACCGCCGTCACCATTCCCTATACGTCGCTCAACGCGCGGCTGACCGACAGTTCCGACGAGCGCTCGACCATCGCGGGCTACCGGATGATTTTCGGAGTGCTCGCCGCCTTCACCATCATCTATTTCACCTATCCCATGGTCGGCCGGTTGGGCGGCAGCGACGCGACGATCGGTTTCACCTGGGCCGCGGCGGTGTTCGCGCTGGTCGCGACCGCCATCTATCCGCTGGTCTATCGGATCACGCGCGAGCCGGAGGAAAGCGCGTCGGAGGGGCAGGGCGCGCTCGATCTGGCCGGCCATTGGCGGGCGCTCGCGCCGAACCGCGCCTTCTGGGTGCTGATCCTGGCAACCGTCGCTGCGTTCGTCTGCACGACCGCGCTCGGCAAGTCGGTGCTCTATTATTTCAAATACACGCTCAAGGACGAGGCCGCGTCGCGCACCGCGCTGATCGGCATGTCGGCGATCGGGCTCGTCGCGATCCCCGCCTGGGTGTGGATCACCAAATATATCGGCAAGCGCAACGCCTGGTTCTCGGGCATCCTGCTCAGCCTGATCATGCTCGCCATCTTCGCGACCAACGCGTTCGATTCCGTCCTCGCGATGACGGTGTGGCTGATCTTCTGGGGCGCGTTCTCGCTGGGGCTGGCGCTCACCTTCTGGTCCATGCTGCCCGACACCGTCGAATATGGCGAATGGGCGACGGGCAAGCGCACCGAATCCTTCATCTTCGGCCTGTTCCAGCTTTTCCTGAAAACCGCCCTGGGCGTCGGCGCCGGACTGTTCGGCTGGCTGCTCGACCGCTCCGGCTATGTCGCCAATGCCGAACAGAGCCCCGAGACCCTGGCGGGAATGAAGGACATCATGATCTGGCTTCCCGGCGCCGGCCTGGTCATCGCGGGCCTCGTCATGCTGCTCTACCCGATCCGCAAGGGAACGCACGAACGCATCGTCGAGGAGCTCGCCGAACGGCGGAACCGGCAATGACCCCAGCCGCCCCTGCCCGGCGGCAGGGGGATGAATCCGCACCCGCCACATGATCCGAGCATCGATGGATCATCATGTTGAATACGGCAAATTAGATCTAAAATTTGCTTTATAAGATAAATTAGATATAATATGAGTCGATCGAGAGGAGAGAGTGTCATGGACGCGCAAGCGCGCCTCGATGCCTGGAACGAGAAGGGCTTCTTCGTGATGCGCGGCCTGATCGCACCCGAGGCGGCGAAGGCGGTCGAGGACGAGGTGGTGGCGCGAATTCGCGCCTGCCCGCCCGAGGATCACCCGGGCGAGATCCTGTACCAGGCCGGACCCGACTATGCGATTTTCCCGGAGACGGAGCCGAGCCCGGGCGCGATCAATCCGGAAGACCGGATCGCCAAGGTCTTCAACTGCCATGCCGAGGGAATGACGCGGCGGATCGCCGAAAGTGACGCCGTGGTCGACATCGTGGCCGAACTGCTCGGTCCCGATCTCGATTGTTTCCAGAGCCAGTTCATTTTCAAGAACCCCGGCGTGATCGGCCAGCCCTGGCACCAGGACAGCTATTATTTCCGTTTCGATCGCCAGCCCCAGCTTGGCGTCTGGCTCGCGCTCAGCCGCGCGACGCTGGAAAATGGTTGTCTCTGGGTGCTGCCCGGATCGCACAAGGGGCCGATCCACGAGCATGTTCCGGATCGCCGCCCCGCGGCGAACCGCGCCTATACCGAAATCGTCAGCCAGGACGACAGCGCGCGCGAGCCCGCGCTGATGGAGCCGGGCGACGTGCTCTTCTTCCACTCATATCTGATGCACAAATCGACCGACAATGTCGCGGACGAGCGTCGCGCGGCGATGGTCTATCATTATGCCCGTGCCGGCACCCGCGCGCTGAATGCCGGGGTCGAGGCGCAGCTTTCCTCCGTCAATCGCTGGATTCCCGTCCGGCGCAGCCAAGCCGAGGCCGCATGACACTTCCCGCCTATCGCATCCATCCCGAGAATCGCGCCTTCGCCTGGCAGGAAGGGCGCGCCGACACTCTGCGTCGCGTGACGCCGGAGCAGAAGCGGCAGTTCGACGAAACCGGCTTCTTCGTGCTGCGCAACGCCTTCAGCCCGGCCGAGCTCGACGCGGTCGAAGCCGCGATCGATCCGCTCGAGGCGGAGCATGAGCGGCGGCTGCGCGCCAGCGAGGCCAGCAACGCGATCTCGTCGGCCGATGCCATCACCTTCACCGGGCATATTGTCGGCAAGTCCGGCATACTCAGGGACTTCGCCGGGCATCCCGCGATCGCCGATGTGTGTCACGATCTGATCGGTGACGACGTCCGGCTCTATTGGGACCAGTCGGTCTACAAGAAATCGGGCGTGCCTCAGGAATTCCCCTGGCATCAGGACAATGGCTACACCTTCGTCGAGCCGCAGCAATATCTCACCTTCTGGATTCCACTCGTCGACGTCGATGTCGAGAATGGCTGTCCCTGGATCGCGCCGGGCATGCACAAGCTCGGCACGCTGGAACATTGGGTGACGCCGATCGGCCTCAAATGCCTGGAGGACGTGCCGGACGCGGTTCCCGCCGAGGCGCGGCGCGGCGACGCGATCGTCTTCTCCTCGCTCGCGCCGCATCGCACGGGCCCGAACCTGCGGCAGGGCACGGTGCGCAAGGCCTATATCCTGCAATATGCGCCGGACGGCGCCGAGGCGATCAAGGACGGAGCGCGGATTCCACAGGACGATCCCGAGCGCCAGTTCACCATCCTCGAAGGCGGCGAACGGCCGTGAACGTAGCGGACCTGAACCATTATGCCGAAGCGTTCGCGCGCGACGGCTTCGTCCATGTCCCCGGCGTGTTGAGCCGGGACGAACTCGCGCGGTACGGCGACGCGGTCGACGCGGCGGTCGCCGCCCGCAAGGCGGACGATAGACGTACGCTGGATCAGAAGACGCCGTACGAACAATCCTTCATGCAATGCCAATATGTCTGGGAGGATTTCCCCGACATACGCCCGCTGACATTCCATCCCGCGATCGGCGAACTGGCCGCGGCGCTGCTAGGCGCGGACAAGGTCCGGCTCTGGCACGACCAGGCGCTCTACAAGGAAGCGGGCGGGCGGGAGACCGAGGCGCATCAGGACCAGCCCTATTGGCCGATCGCCGAGCCGGACACGGTGACGGTCTGGATCCCTTTCGAGGCGACCAGCGATCTCACCGGCTGCATGGGCTATATTCCCGGAAGCCATCGGGGCGAGGCCGAATTCGTCGACATCTTCTCGAAGCCCGGCGACGGCAAACGGCTGGAGGCGCGTTATGCCGACACACCGCCCGTCTTCGTCCATTGCGAGCCCGGTGACGTCATATTCCACGGCGGCTACACCACGCATATGGCCAGGGCGAACACGTCCGACCGCACTCGCCGCGTCTACACCGCGATCTATTTCGCCGACGGATCCCACCGCCACGGCGCGCGGCCCCATCCGTCGGTGGATCGCGACGGAATCGCGGAGGGAGAGGTCATCGCGGGCGGTGCCACGCCGATCACCTGGCCGCTTGCGGACGGCCAATGCCCCGAACCCGAACCCTGGCCCGACATGGGACTCGAATGGCGCGAGCGCGCCGAGCGGCTCGGCATCATTCCGAAGCGCACATGACGCCGTCGCGGGTCACATGTCGCGGTCCCTTGTTCCTCGACGAGGGTGGCGGGCAGATGATGCTGCGCGGCGTCAATCTGGGTGGCGACTGCAAGGTGCCCTATCCCGACGGCGGCACGCAGCACCCCACCGACTTTGCCGACCACCGGACGGTCTCCTTTGTGGGGCGCCCTTTCCCGCTGGACGAGGCGGACGGGCATCTCGCCCGCATCGCGCATTGGGGGTTCAACAGCGTGCGGCTGCTCACCACCTGGGAAGCGGTGGAGCATGCGGGGCCCGGGCGATACGATCACGATTATCTGGATTATTTCACCGAGGTCGCGCGCAAGGCCGGCGAGCATGGCCTTTATGTGTTCGTCGATTTCCATCAGGACGTCTGGAGCCGCATGTCCGGCGGCGATGGTGCGCCGGGCTGGACGTTCGAGGCGGTGGGCCTCGACTTCACCAGATTCGACGCCGCCGAGGCCGCGCATGTCATGCAGGCGCGTTACGACTATGGTTCGCCGCTCAAGCGGCAGGACGCCTATCCCCAGATGAGCTGGGGATCGAACTATCGCCTTCCCGCCAACGGCATCATGTGGACGCTGTTCTGGGCGGGGCTGGCGGTCACGCCCGACTTCCGGATCGACGGCGTCAACGTGCAGGATTATCTGCAGGGCCATTATCTGGGTGCGATGGACCAGGTGGCGCGGCGCCTTTCGGACATGCCGCACATCCTCGGCTTCGATACGCTCAACGAACCCAGCCTGGGCTGGGTCGGCCAGCCGATCGCCTATCGCCACCTCGGCGCGTCCGCGCACAATCCCGAGCGCCCGCGGATCGGCCCCGCGCTCGCCCCGCTCGACGCCATCGCGATGGCGAGCGGGCTGTCGGTCGAGGTGCCGGTGCTGACCCGCGACGACACCGGCGCGGCCGTGCCGACGGCGACGCGTATCCTCAATGCCGGCGGGGTGTCGATCTGGCGTGACGGACGCCAATGCCCGTTCGAGGCGGCGGGACGATATCGCGTCGAGAACGGCGTGGCCGTCGCCTTGGGAGAGGACGTGCTTGCGGGGATCGATCCGTCGAACGACGTGTATCGCCCCTTCTACCACAAGGTCGCCGCGACGATCCGGCGGCATCAGCCGCAATGGTCGCTCTTCGCCGAGATGGACGTCTTCGCCAATCTCGCCGGACGGAGCTTTCCCGCGGAATTGCCGGAGCGGACCGTCAATGCCAGCCACTGGTACGACATGGGCATGCTCTATCTGAAGCGCTTCGATCCCGAGGATCATTGCGACGCGGTCACCGGCGCACGGGAACGCGGCGGCAAGGCGATCGCCGCGCGCTACCGCCGTCAGCTCGGCGATCTCGCGCGCGAAAGCGCGGCGTTTCCCGGCGGCGGGGCCCCGACACTGATCGGCGAATTCGGCATCCCCTACGACCTTGCCGAGGGTGAGGCCTATGAACGCTGGGCGGCGGGCAAGCGGGAGGGCGTCTGGACGCAGCATGAAGCGGCGCTGGGCCTGATGTACGATGCGATGGACGCGCTGGGCCTGCATTCGACGCAGTGGAACTACACCGCGTCGAACCGCAACGACCTGCGCATCGGCGACGGCTGGAACCAGGAGGATCTCTCGATCTATTCGCCGGACCAGGCGACGGGAACCGGCGGGCCGGGGGATGGCGGCCGTGCCGTCGCGGGCTTCAGCCGCCCTTATGCCCGCCGCACCCAGGGGCGGCTGCGATCGAGCGGCTTCGATCGCACGACGGCATGTTTCATCGCGCAGGTCGACGCGGATCCGGCGGTCGGCGGCGTGACCGATATCTACGTGCCGGTCGTGCACTATGCCGGCGGGTTCGTCGTCCGCTGCGAAGGCGTGCCTGCCGCGATCGACATCGATCCGGCCGGGCAGCGGGTCCGGATCCGCGCGACGGCGACCGGCATCATGCGCGTGGAGATCGCCCCGGTCGGATGATCACTCCGCGGCAGGGCGGCGGCGCCGTCGCTTCTTCTCCACGCCGCGGCGCAGCTTCTCGGTGATCAGGTCGCGAACCGGCTGGTTCGCCGCGAATGTCTCGTCGATCAGCGTCATCGCCCGCGGCTTGTCGTGCGCGATCAGCGCATCGACGATCGCGCGATGCATTTCGAACACCTGCTCGTCGACATCGCTGCTGCGGTCGTCCGGATCGACGAACAGGTTCACATAACGTTCGAGCCGGAAGCCGATATCCCCGACCAGTTGAAGCAGCAACGGCGACTCGCAACCGGACAGGAGCGCGCCGTGGAATTCCCAATAGGCGCGCTGCCAATGTTCGCGCGCCTCGGGATCCTGGCCTGAAAGAACCACTTTCGCCTTCGACGCGCGATGGAGCTGCACGATCACGCGCTCTTCCCACGCGTCGTCGGCCAGGTCGATCGAGACCTCGATCGCGAGCTTGTAAAGCCGCTGATAGACCGATCTGACATCGTCATAATCGGCGAGCGACACCGGCGCGACGCGATAGCCCTTGAGATGTTCGTGAACGACGAGTCCGCTTTCCGACATCAGCAATATCGCTTCGCGGACGGGGCTGTGCCCCACGCCGTAGAATTCGACCAGCGCCTCGACCTTCAATCGCTCGAGCGGTTCGAAGACGCCGCGAACGATATCGCGCCGCAACCAGAAGGCGGCAGCTTTGGAAGGATTTAGGACCGGATCGAACGGACCAGACACAGCCTTGTCCGAAAAGGTCGAAATCGATGGAATGTGGGTCGGCACGGCCAGGGTTCATAGGGCCAATTCGCCAAGACGCCAACCTTCGGCTCGATGACCACTCGAGGATGCGCTCTCAATCGAACTGCGCCGGATGGTGGTGCCAAAGCTCGTGGTCAGCCTGGTGCTTGCCCTGCTCTTTCTCGCGGTCAATCGAAGGGATCCAGCCCTAACCCGGAACTCAGTCCCGGCTGTACAGCGTGACCACGCAGGCGCCACCCAGGCCAACATTGTGCTGAAGACCGAGGCGGGCATTCTCGACCTGACGATCACCGGCGCCTCCGCGCAGCTGGTGTACCAGTTCATAGCATTGGGCAAGTCCGGTCGCACCAAGCGGATGTCCCTTGGACAGGAGACCACCCGACGGGTTGACAACGTGGCGGCCACCGAAGGTGTTGTCGCGGTCCACGACCAGCTTTTCAGCCTCACCCCGGGCGACCAGCCCCAGCGCTTCGTAAGTAACGATCTCGTTCGATGTGAAACAATCGTGCAGTTCGATCACGGGGATATCGGCCGGCCCGACGCCCGCAGCGGCATAGACCGCATTGGCGGCGGCCTGTGTCATCCCCCTGCCGACGGCTTCCGTCATATCGCCAGCAAAACTGTCCGGGGCATCGGTCGTCATCGCCTGGGCAAGGATCACGACCGATCCTCCGAGGCCTTTGCGTCGCGCGAACGCCTCGGACACCACGAGGGCAGCCGCAGCGCCGCAGGTCGGCGGACAGCATTGCAGCCGCGTGATCGGATCATAGAGCATGGGGCTCGCCAGCACCTGCTCCACGGTGAGTTGGTCGCGGAATACGGCCTTCGGGTTTTGCGCGGCTATGGGCTCGACCAGCATATCACCGACAGCTACCGGTTCCTGTGCGAACGCTACCGGCCGGGCGACCGGATCGCGATCTTCGGGTTCAGCCGCGGCGCATACACCGCGCGGGCGCTCGCCGGGCTCATCCATCTGATCGGCATATTGCGCCCCGAACAGGCCAATCTCGCGGCCTTCGCGCTCAAGGCCTATAAACAGTCGAGCGACGCGGACGATCTGTCGATCGGCTGGAGCTTCGCGCGGGCGCTCGGCACCAGGCGGGCGACGGTCCAGCTGCTGGGGCTGTGGGACACGGTCGGCTCGATGATCGCGCCCTTGAAGGACAGGGTCGGGTTCGGCCTCACCACCCTTCCCTATACCAACAGGAACCCGTCGGTCGCCGCGGTGCGCCACGCCCCTCGTCTTTCCATTCGAGCATCCGCGCTGGAGCGCCGACGGGCAAACCATCTATGTGCCCGGCTGGCCCGTAACGGGGCCGGGGTCGATGGCGCTCGCGGCCGCGCCGAGCGAGGTGGGCGGCCCGCCACCCACAGATGCGAGCGGGGTGACCATATTCAGTCATCCGCCACGCGCGGGTTCAGCAGGCGCCGCCCCGGGCGAGGATTTCGAGAGCCGCTGTGTGAGCGGGGGCATCAGCGCGGCGTCGCTGTTCGCCGTCGGCGTGGCTGACGGCGCCACGCGGCTGCTTGTCGATCAGGCGGTCGAGAGCGCGCCGGACAAGGGCGCCGCGCGTCATTACCCCTCGCCCTATCTGCGTGTGTCGGCGAGCGGACGCTGGATCAGCTATTTTGCGGGCGCCTGCCGCAAACAGGGTGACCGGTTCGAGCATGGGATGGACCTCTATGTCGTTCCCGCCGCCGGCGGCGCGCCGAAGCTGGCCCTTGCGGGGCTGCGCATGCCCGGCGGCGGCTTCGAATTCGATTATGGCTATCGCTGGCATCCCGAGCGCGACGAACTCGTGATGGTCAAGGACGGCACGCTCTGGCGGATCGACCTGGCCGACGGTGCGGATGCGGCGCCGCGGCGGGTCGCGCCCGATATCAGCGGCATCGCGCCGCATATCCTGCGCTATGTCGATGGCGGCCGCGCCGTGGTCGTGGGGCTCGCCGACGAGAAAAGCGCGCGCAGCGTCTTGTCGCTCGACACCGAGCTGATGTTCGTGCCGCTCGACGGTACGCCCGCCCGTCCGATTCCGTTCGACCGGTCGCGCTGGACGGCACGGTCATTGCCGGCGCTGGCCAATGACGCCGCCTGGCAGTCGGGCAGGACCGCCATCCATGTCCAGGCGATCGACAGGGCGACCGGCGGGTCCGCGATGCTGTCGCTCGACTGGGCAAGCGGCGCGAGCAAGCTGCTCTGGCAGGAGGCTGCCCGTGTCGGCACGGTCGTTCCCGCGGCCGGGGGCGCGGTCGCGGTCCATGAGAGTTTTGCATTGCCGCCCGATATCGTGCGCTTCTCCGCCGACTGGAAGACAACGGCGCGCGTGAGCCATGTCGCGTCCGGGCTCGACGGCCTGAAGGCGGGCACGCTCGAGCGGTTCGAGACCGTCGTGCCTTACAAGGACGGCGCGCTGCGGCGGGTGAACTCGACGATCATCCTGCCGCCGGGCAAAAAGCGCGGCGACCGGCTTCCCGCGGTCGTCTGGTTCTATCCCGCGCGCAACATGAACCCTCTCGCCAATCAATATGGCGCGCCGGCGATGGGTGATCTCGCGCATCTCCTGACCGCGCGGGGCTATGCGGTGCTCCTCCTCGACATACCGATGGGCCCCGATGGCGAGGCCGGCGATCCGGTCGACGAGATCGTCGATGCGATGATGCCGCAAATCCATCATGCCGCCGCGCTCGGCTATGTCGATCCGGCGCGGCTTGCGCTGCGCGGCCAGTCGTTCGGCGGCTATGCGACGGCGGCGGTGGTCACCCGCACCAACATGTTCCGCGCGGCGATCCCGAGCAGCGGCAATTACGACCTGGCCGGAAACTATGGCGGGGGCGAGATCCTTCACGGCCAGCTCCTCGACCACAGCCGCTGGTCGGAAAAGGGGCAGGCGCGCATGGGCGTCCCGCTCTGGTCGGACCCGATGCGCTATCTGGACAATTCTCCTTACTATCATGCCGATCGCATCCACACGCCGATGCTCATCATCCAGGGCACCAGCGAGCCGGTCGGATATATGGAATCCCGCAGGCTCTATACCGCGCTACGTCGTCTCGACCGCGAGGTCGAGCTCGTCATGTATGATGGCGGGGGCCATTCGCCGCCGCACTGGCGCTCCGCCCATGCGATCGACCAGATGCGGCGCACGCTCGATTTCCTCGACAAGCATCTCGGAAAACCGGGACAGTGAGCCGGGCGCGTTGAGCGGAACATGGGGCCTGCCTGTCAGGAGCGGCGCGAGCCACGGCAGGTTCAGGCGCCCTGGATGCGCGCGATCTTCACCTCGGGGATGCCACCCGCTCCCCGATCGATCCGGAATGTCCATAGCGAACTGAGTGCATGCCCGGCCTCGCGATCGGCGATCTCGAACCATTGCTCCGGCTGCGCGCCAGCGCACGCCGAGCGGATCCGGCCGTTGATCAATGCTTCCAGATCGCGGGCGCGTCGCTCGTCATCGGAATGATCAGTCATAATGGATGCGCCGCCTGCTCAACCCAGTGACGTTCTGTCGCCGGTCGGCGCGAGCCGCCTGGAGGACTGGGCCGCCACGGTACCCACCGCGCAGGCCAGATGTGCGTCACTGCGTCCAACCGCCTTCGTCCGGACCCGCAAGCCTCAGGGCCTTCCCGGCGATATCGAACCAGAACGCGACCGCGTTCGCATCGTCATTGTCCCTCGCTTCCCGGATACACCGGACCAAATAGATAGCGGAATCGTCGGGATGCGTCTCCAAGAGCCTGGCGGCAAATTCCCAACGATCCTGCTCCTCGCTCATGGCTGACCTGTCAGCCCGGACTCACCGCGCACCCGGGGCCGCCCTAGCGTTTGAGGTCGACATCAGACTCCGCCTCCCGGACGATGCGTTCAGCCTCCTCCTTGGCACCGCGCTCGGCTCGCACCTTCCACTTGTTGGCAGCGGCGAGGAAAAACGCGCGCCGATCTGGCCGCGAAGCCGACTCGGCCTCGCGTAATGCCCGGTCCATCTTGGCGAGGAGATATTGAGGGCTGACAAAAAACAGGGGCATCGTCATTTCCGAGGAGGTTTAGCCGCGCGCTGCTATCATCAAGCCACTGAATTGACTGCCTTAAATTTGCTCCCACGAGATGAAGTGTCCGTCCGGCACGATCAGTGGAAAATTGACGCCGCCTCAGCGGCATGGACGCGCCGGTTCCAGGCACGCGCCAATGCCTTGATCTGCCCGAACGGGTGATCTGTCTCGTCGGTCTTCCAGTACCGACGGTCGAACAGCCATCATAGCCATGCCATTCCGTACGCCGGTCGGGTCGCCGCCACTTCATAGCCGAACCGGGCACATACAAGGTGGCGCTGGCCATGACGGCGGCGCCGTCGCGACGATCAGCGGATCCGCGCCAATTGCAACCGAATCGGTTGCTTCTGCTGGTTACGCTGCCACAATGGCTTCACGGCTCTCTTCGGCCGGACGGCTAGCCATGTCCGTCGGTGGCCGGCGCGCGAATGCTCAACCCAGACTGACCGCGCCGGCCATCAGGGTCAGTTCAGATCGCTGCCTTCCGGTGAACCGATCAGCAGCAGCAATTTGTTCGTGACGTCTTGCCAGAAATCCAGACCGTCCTCGTCGCCATCCGCCGCGAGCTCACGAACGCGCTGTTCAACGAAGTCGCCGATCGTGTCGGCATGCAGCTCCAGGAGCCTCGCTGCGAAAGCCCATCGCTCCTGTTCAGAGCTCGGAGTCACCGGTTCCTACAGACAAAGGCCCCGCCGCTCTTGCGTCTATACCATAAACACGTTGCCCGCGGGTGGGCCGATTTCACCCCCCGGGGCACGGGGGGCTTCGCCAATGGCTGTCGGCGACCGCGCTCTGCGCGCCGATCGCAGCCGGCCATCATCGATAACGGCTTTCCGGTTCAGCGCCCTTCAGGGACTGACAATTCCGGTCACTTCCCAACAGTCTCCGACAGATCGGAGCACATCGATCTGACAATCCTCGCAGCCGTGCCGGGTCGCGTCGCTGCGAAGCTTTGTGATGGTGAAGATGTCGGGATTTCGGCACGCCGCGTACGCGTGTTTGGAAATCCTGCGATAGTCATCGCAATCCCGACCAAAATGCCCCACCATGTTTTTGCATTTCGGGCAGAGAATCCAGTCACCGGCCTTTGCCTGCGGCATTGCGATTGCCCCCAAAATCCAACAAACGTACGCGCGCTAACAGCCACTCGAAAGCTTGCGCCGCTTTTGGCCGCAAGGCAACATCATCGCGGCGGCGGGTTCAGCCGCCTTGCGGTTCGGACATCAAATCCCGCGCGCGAAATGCCGAAAGACATCGCGGTCGAAATGGCGATCATAGCTCGACAAACCTTCGTCGAGCCGATGGCAAACCCCATCATGCCAGCCGCCTTCGAAGTGCCTGATCTCGATCAACCTGTGCAACCGAAACGGCCCCTCCGTCATTTGCCGATCATGCCGCGCTATTTTTTTCACGTGTTCGACGACGCATCCGTCATCGACGAAGAAGGCCAGGAGCTGGACGACGTGGCTGCCGCGCGCACATGCGCCGTCCGCTCCGCGCGCGAACTGGCCGGCGAATCCGTGAGAAATGGTCGGCTGAACCTGGATCATCGCATCGAGGTGACAGGCGAGGATCATGGCCTGGTATTGATCCTCGCATTTCGCGAGGCCTTCGAGGTCATAGGACAGAAAGGACATTCCCACCTGCATGAGTGACGGCAGTGACACGCCCCTGCCCCGCGCCTTTTTCGAGCGCGACGTTGAGACGGTGGCGCGTGATCTCATCGGCGCGCTGCTTCTGGTGGACGGCGTTGGAGGGCTTATCGTCGAGACCGAGGCCTATGACGCGAGTGACCCGGCGTCGCATAGCTTCAAGGGACCGCGCCCCGGGAATGCAGCCATGTTCGGCCCGCCCGGGCATGCTTATGTATATCGCAGCTATGGCATTCACTTGTGCCTGAACCTGGTCTGCCACGCGAAAGGCAGCGGCAGTGCGGTGCTGATCCGCGCGATCGCGCCGACCCAAGGCATCGAGACAATGGCGCTGCGGCGACGGACAAGCGATCCCAGCCGGCTCTGCTCCGGGCCGGGGCGGCTTTGCCAGGCGCTCGCGATTGACAAGTCGCATGACGGCCTTGCGCTGGACAAGCCGCCTTTCGCACTGAGCAGAAGGCTATTCGAGCCGAGCATTGTGGCTGCGGCCCGAGTCGGAATCTCCGTTGCGCAAGAGACGCCCTGGCGGTTCTGTTGGGCGGAATCGCGCTATCTGAGCCGGCCGGTTCCCGGGCAACGAAAAAGGGTGACCGGTCGAGCGCGGTAGGTTGCAACATCGGCGCCAACGTCAGTGCCCACCCGCTCTTCCTAAACGCCTATGGTGCGCTTCATCGTTGGCGGCGTCGAAAGACTGGTGGCCGGCGAGAGAAAGAGGCCGGGGTCGGCAACGCGAGCGCAAAGCTGCCGTCTGCCCGCAGCGATCAAATCGATGATTGAAATACGACCGAGACAAGCCTCGACCTCCGAGCCGCCACTCGACGGTGAGATCGTCGACCAACCACAAATCGGTTGCCATCTAGCCGAACGTCCCCGCCGGCTCGATCGAATGACGCGACCGTCCTCTGATCCGCGCGAACAGGCGATCCAGCGACCAAGGTCCCGCTCCACGCGCCATCAAAGGCATCAACAGGGCCGTCCAGACAAGATGCGTCGGCCACGCATCCGGATAGACGAAGATCTGGATCACCAGCGTCATTGCGAACAGGGCTGCCGCCGACAGCCGCGTGGCCAGGCCGAGTATCAGGAGGATCGGGAAGATATGCTCCGAACAGGTCGCCGTCACAGCCGCGAGCGCCGGCGGCAGGAGCGGCAGCGCATATTCGCTTCGGAACAGTTCATATGTCCCATCGGTGATGGTCAACCAGCCTTCGACCTTGGTACGGCCCGATATGAAGAACACCGCTGCGATCCCCAGGCGGGCAAGAAGGAGCAGGAAGGCGTCGGGGACAAGCGCAGACAGGCGCGCGCCGATCCGCTCGCCAGCGGCAATCAGGCTGGTCATAAGGATTATCCTGCGAAAGCCTGGCCGGAACGCTCCGCGTCCCGGCCGGGGTGGATGACTTCAGGGTTTGGGCGTCAGCGATCCATGGCCCTTCGGAGTCTTGATCGTCGTGCAGGTGCCGGCCTTTACCAGCTTCCAGGCATCGCCCTGGTAATTGACCTTGGAGGTACCGGCACAGCTGGTGCCGGCGCCGGCCTTGCAGTCATTCTTGCCGGCGAGCGAGACGCCATAGCATTTCTCCATCGGCTTGGAGGCCTGTGCGCCGGCCGGCGTGATGTTACCGGCAACGGCAATTGCAAGAATGGCGGCTAGGCTGGCGTGCGATGTGCGCATGTCTGTGTCCTTTATGAATGAGGCGCTTCACGCGGCCCGGCGAGAATGCCGGGCCACGCGGTGACCGGAAGGAAGCGAGCATGTCCGGATCACGATGCCATTACGGACAAATCGGCCGGCCGGTTACACGGTGCAGCCGGCGAAAACTTTCGCGCTGCCGGCCAACCGGGTGTAACCTTTCTGCGCCAAGGGCCGAAGTCCTCGCAGGGAGCGCGCATGCGAGCGAGCGAGGAACAGTTGCGGATGTTGATGATCAGCGGGCTCGACGGCAATGCCGCCGCTCACGCCGCATTGCTGCGCGCCCTCGTGCCCGTGCTGCGCGCCTATTATCGTCGTCGCTGGGGCGACGGCGAAATCGAGGATCTCGTGCAGGATACATTGATCGCGGTGCACAGCCGCCGCGCGACCTATGACCGCGAACGCGCGTTTGCACCGTGGCTGTTCGCGATCGCGCGCTACAAGATGATCGACCATTTCCGCCGGATGCGGCGTGTGGTGTCGATCGAGGGGCTTGAGGACAGCCTTGTCGCCGAGGATTTCGGAGAGGTCGCCGACGCGCAGATGGATGTCGAAGATCTGCTCGAGACGTTGCCGCCCAAGCAGGCGCAGATGATCCGCGCGACGCGCATCGAGGGCATGAGCATCGCCGAGACCGCCGCGGCGAGCGGATACAGCGAGTCGGACGTCAAGATTTCCGTGCATCGTGGGCTGAAGCGCCTGATCTCCCGCATCGGCGGAGTCAGCGAATGAATACCGACCAGCTCATCGATCAGCTTGCCGGCGACGTAGCCCCCGTCGGCCGCAATCCCGTCGGGCGCCGCCTGGCGCTTGGTGTCGCCGCAGGGGCGATCGTGTCGATCGCGATTGTCGTCGGGATGCTGGGCATCCGCCCCGACCTCGACGTCGCCATGTCCGGTTTTCCGTTCTGGATGAAGTGGATCTACACCGCTTCCCTCGCGATCGGCGCGGTCTATGCCACGGCTGAACTGGCCCGGCCGGATGCCCGCAGACTGCGACGGCTCTGGTTGCTCTCGGCGCCGGTGCTGGCGCTCGCTGCGATCGGCGTCGGTGAGCTGGCACGCACGCCGTCCGGCGACTGGCTGGCGATGTGGCTGGGGCATAGCTGGCGTACATGCCCGTGGCGCGTGCTGACCCTGTCGGCGCCGATCTTCATCGGGCTGCTATGGTCTTTCCGGAGGCTGGCGCCGACGCGGATGCGCGCCGCCGGCGCGGCGGCCGGGCTGACCGCAGGCGCATTCGCGGCGACCGCCTATTGCCTGCATTGTCCCGAGGTCTCGGCGATCTTCGTGCTGACCTGGTATTCGCTGGGCATTGTGCTCGCCGCGTCGATCGGCGCACTGATCGGCCCATGGCTGATGCGCTGGTGATGTAACCGGACGGCGGTCTCCGGCGAACCAGCAATGCCATCCCGGCATTCATCTTTCTAAGGAATACAGCATGATCATCACCAAGACCGGCATGAGCTTTGCCGCTACCGCCGCCGTCATCGCCCTGGCCGCCGTCGCGCCGACCGCCTCCGCCGCTGCGAAGGACGGGGCCGCGAAGATCCATTGCTATGGTGTCAACACCTGCAAGGGGACGTCGGACTGCAAGACGAGCAAGAATGACTGCAGGGGCCAGAACGACTGCAAGGGCCAGGGCTTCAAGGAAATGACGACCAAGGCTTGCGCCAAGGCTGGCGGAAGCACCACTGCCAACTGAGCCGGCCAACGGCCCGGTCGCTCCAAGGCGCCCGGGCCGGCCACAGGAGCCGACCATGCCTCCCTCCTCGTTTGCCGGTTACGGCCTCGGTTTGCGCAAGCCCCATTATCCCGACTTCCTCGAACGTCAGGTGGAGGTCGACTTCGTCGAGGTGATCTCCGAGAATTTCATGGTCGATGGCGGGCGGCCGCGACAGGTGCTGCGCGAAATCCGCGCGCGTTACCCGGTCGCGCTGCACGGCGTCTCCATGTCGGTCGGCTCCGCCGATGGCGTCGATCCGGCCTATCTCAAACGGCTGAGCGCGCTTGTCGACGAGATCGAGCCATTGTTCGTGTCCGACCATCTGTGCTGGACGCGCGTGGCGGGGTTCAACAGCCACGATCTGCTTCCACTGCCCTATACGGATGAGGTGCTGGCGATCGTGGCCACCAATATCGATCGCGCCCAAGCGGCGCTCGGCCGTACGATGCTGGTCGAGAATGCCTCCACCTATGTCGCGTTCGCCAACGCCGAGATGAGCGAGTGGGAGTTTCTGACCGAGCTCTGCCGTCGCACCGATTGCGGGCTGTTGCTCGACGTCAACAATGTCTTCGTGAGTGCGCGTAATCACGGTTTCGATCCAGTCGCGTATCTTGACGGAATTCCGGCGGACCGCGTCCGGCAAATCCACCTTGCCGGTCATAGCCAGGGACGCGAACTGTTGATCGACACGCATGATCGACCTGTGCCGGCGAGTGTGTGGGACCTTTATGCCCATGTCATGCCGCGCCTCGGTCCGGTCGCGACGATGATCGAGCGCGATGATGCGATCCCGCCGCTTGCGGACCTGCTCGATGAACTGGCGGTCGCCCGGGCGATCGGCGGCGACGTGCGCGCGGCGGCATGAGCCTGTTTGCGATCCAGCAGGATTTCAGTGCCTGGTTGCGTGAAAGCGACCCGCACGCGGCGGCGCGCATCGGTCCCGATGCGGGACCGGGCCTCGACATCTATCAGAATAATTACCGCTCGCAGCTGATCGCCTGTCTCGACGAGAGCTTTCCACATACCCGCGCCTGGCTCGGCGACACTGCGTTTCACGCAGCCGTAGCGGCGCACATCGACAGCATGCCCCCAAGCAGCTGGACACTGGACGCGTATGCGCGCGACGTCCCCGCTTCACTTGCGGCGCGTTATCCCGATGACGCGGAGGTCGGCGAACTCGCCTGGCTCGAACTGGCGCTGTCCGAAACCTTTGTCGGGCCTGATGCGATGTCGATGACCGTAGCCGAGGCGGCCCAGGTGGATTGGGACACCGCGGTTCTACGCTTCGTGCCGACGCTCGCCCAACGCACGGTGATCACCAATGCGTCAGCGATCTGGTCGGCACTCGACGAAGGGCAAGTGCCGCCCGGTGCCGAAACGCTGCATCGCCCGGCCGCGGTCATTGTCTGGCGCACCGGCCTGGTATCGCGCTTCCGCACGACCGACCTGCCGGAGCGTGACGCGATGGTTCGTGCGCGCGACGTGAGGTTCGCAGGCTTTTGCGAGCAATTGATCACGGAGATGGGCGACTCGGATGGGCTGAAACATGCGGGATCGCTGCTTGGACGCTGGCTGCAGGACGGGCTTGTCGAAAGCAGCACGGCAGCTCCCCGTTAGCCCTGTCGCATATCTCGGGGCGACGGTTTTTCGGAGAGATCGACCAGGACTTGCGCTCGATCTGTGTGACGATTCTGGCTCGCGCCATCCTATGGTTCGGCATTTGCGCCGCAAATTTCGCGATTTGCGATACAAGTTGCAGGTCGCTCCGCGCCCGTCGTGCGCCACCGACCTGTCTCTATGTCTCGGCCTGCGTACTGTTCCTCCGCCACCTGATGAGTCAGAAGCAGAGCGGCGAATGGCGATCGACATTATCACCGACCCGAGCCAACCAATGAACACTCGCGGGTAACGACGCGCCGATGTCACCGCCGGGCTGCGAAAATGCTCACGGTTTGCCTTGGTCAGGCGCTGATAGTTCCTAACGTCGCGTGGCGACGCCGCTGAAGCGATACCGATCCGACATATGAGCGATCAGTATACGCAAAAAGCCGTTACAATTCTGCAGTTTACGGGCACAGGCGGCACACGCCTTTCAGGCTACGGTTGGTTCAGTCCCTTCCGGGTGGCCGGGCGTAGTCATCCCAGACACACGCGCCCGGCCATTTCATGGCCTCCGCCGCGCCATCATCGGCCGCTAATCGTTTCGTCCGCTAAAGGACTGAAACCATTAAGCTCGATCGGCTTTGGTGAGGGATGCCAGATTATATCTTCCGAGTTTTCCCATCCGGCGACGATCAGGAGCCCGATGTGCTGAGGTTCGAGAGTGCCGCCGACGCCCGCCGCGCCGCGGTCAATTTCGCAAGCGAGCTGTTGCGTGATGCCCCAGAGGCGATCTGGGAGCGCGAGTTGCGCGTGCAGGTGTCGCGTGATGACGGCATGATCCTCTTCACGGTCATAGCGCTGGGCATCGAGTCTCCGGCGGCGAGGGTGTGAAATCCTTTGCGTCCTCTCGTTGACGCAGGGAGCAGGCACCATGATCCGCCGAACCAAAGGGACATCGCCAAACATCTGTGAAGCGTCAATCCCACATTCCCAGCCTCCGACGCCGCTTCAGACGGCGCCTATGGGTCGTCATGCCCCAGGTGACTGCCACGATGAGTACGGCGAGGAGCAGATAGGCGATGATCCGTTGGGTCGCCATCAGCGGACACCTCCATCAATGAAAGACTGGTCGCTCATTCGTGGATGTCATCCGGATCTCCGCCTGGCGAGCGCGTGCCGGTCTCGACACCCGCAACCTCTTTTTGCCACGCTCGATCAGCGTCGCGAAGGTCTGGAAAATTCATAGCCACCCGTGACCGTGGCGACGTCACCGCGTAGCTTTGATGGGTAATGAACGGGCCGTTGTGGACCGTCATCTCAATCAGCTTCACGCTGGCGCGTTCGCGCAAAAGCTTTTCCAGGGTGGCCATCCTACTCCCATCAATCGATGCCATGGCTGTGCCACGGCGATCCTTCATAAAGCGTTCGAGGGGTTCGCGAACACCGCATCAACCGTAATTCGTCTGCTTCCAAGTGCTTGCTGCGCGGGGAATTTTGGCCGCTAATTGCGTCAATGCCTTGCCGCCGCAGTTGCTGTTTCCTCGCTCGCTGGTTCGGCATCGGCGGTTGAGGCCCGGCAGGTTTCTCCCGCACCAGCGCCATGGCCGGGCCGAGCCTCTGACCATTTTGGACACGGTTGACAGGCATTCGGGTCGCGAAAGCTCAGCTGAATGTTGACGCGCTGGTGAATGCCATTCACGAGACGCGCGTGGCGCGGTGTTTGCAGATTAGGACGGCCTTTCTGATGAGAGTGGATGCCGTGCCACAACCGGTTCGTCGCAGCACGGGAGGTGCTGTTCTCCCAACGTGCAGCAAGTTCCGTTCACGGCGACGCAGAGGATGGCAGTCCAGGCTTTCGCGCATTCCAGCGGCTGTGCATTGGGTAGCACTGCCATGTCGGAGCGCGATCGCCCCTTAACTGAAGCGCCTTGCTGGCAGGCTGCAACCATCCACCATGCTTCTTCGCAGAGCGAGCGTCTGAACGTTCAGGATCTGCCCGGCCCTCCATAGTCAGGGCCGGGCTTTTGTTTCAGCGCGAGAGATGCCTGCCGTCGCGGCTTCGTGCCGGCGTCGATGTGGCCGAACGGTTATGTTCGCGATCGGTCGTTGGCGTCGCCGCGTCGTGGACGCGCCAGTGCCGGGATCGATACCGCGCCTGGCGTGCTTGGTCTCGGCCATGTCCAGCCAATGCGCATCCCCGCCAAATCTGGCGACACCCTCGGCCGCGTCGATCCATGCGTCGCGCGGTTCGCCTTCGTTGGTTAGCCGATCAAGCACGCCAACCGCGGCATTTCGCACCTGGGCCTTGCCGACCATATCGGCCAACCACCCCTCGTGACAGATATTCCCGTATTGGCCACTCGCGGCGGAGGCGGCAGACTTGCTTTATTGCAGGCCGGACAATGCCGGTCATTTCACTTGCCGCTACGTCTGTTTCGCGACGAAGGCTCCCGCCAGTGGCGGGAGCCTGATTGAAGCATGACAATCGATTATTTTTCTCCGTTGTCCTTCACGGCGACAGTAGGAACATCGATTGTCTCCGTCTCGGTCTTGACCTTCGGAACCTCGATTTTCGTCTTCGTGGAACCGACGACCACTTCCTTGGAATCGAGGTCGACCTCCGGCAACTCTCCACCCTTGACCGTTACTTCAGGGAGCGCGCCGTCCTTCTTGACGTCGGCACTCCAAAAGCCGGTGGCGAACAGAATGCCAACTATGGCCGCGACGATCAGCAGGACGATCGCAATCGTCCTTCCCGCGCCGCCACGCCGCTCAACGGTGTGCTCGTCCGTACGATAATCAGCCATCGCTACTCTCCCTTTGGTCTGGGGCGCTCAACAAAGGATAGTTGTCAATAGTTCCGGCGTGATCGCGCCTGGACGACGAAGCCTGCCGCGACGTTCAAGCAGTTCGAATTTCGAGAGGCCTCGCAGATTGTTTCGGCACCTGGCGATTAGGGGAGCGGCATCCAGGTCCGCCCTCCTGGTCCCAGTCATGATCGCCTCGAGAACCGCGGGCGACAGAAACGCCAGCCTGACCACGCGCGTCACCCAGGAGGTGGTCACGCTTTCCCTCTCGGCGAGCCGCTTGACGGTTACCTCACCGCCAAGCGGCATGTCCTACCAGATCCGGGCACGACCGATCAGCCGCAGCAGCGTCTCGTCTGCCGCCAAAAGTGCCGCGGCGCGACCAGTTTCCATCACCAGCTGGACCACTCGCCGGTGCGGGTCAGCCGGACCGAAGTGAGGATTTTTGATCACTGAGGTATCGCTGGCTGCCTCGATGTCGAGTTGCCGCACGACCGCTGCAGGTTCGGCATCGATTCGACCCGGATCTCGCCAATCGAGATGGGATTGGAGAGGATCGCGTCAATCTGCACGCGGATGAACCTGCATCCGCCGAACGTGGCGCCCTTTTCTCTGGCCCGCACCGGAGAAAGGATGCCCTCGCGGTCAGGGCTCGGCGACCAGCCGGACATTGCCCGGGTCGAGATAGCATCGGTCGATATCGCGCACGATAGCTGCATGCGCGTCGCGATCGCGAACGGTCCTCCGTCCGGCTGATCGCCAAGCGGCGGGGTGCCGCCCATCCAAATGCCTCTCGCCTTTGAGGCCGCGATCTTTTCACTGCCGGTCGCCGAGCGCGCGTCGACCGGCAATGCCGGCAGCACCATCTCATCGCAACCGACCAGCACCTCCTGCCCATCGCGCGCGGCGCGAAGTCAGGCCTGATATTCCCAGATCGTGGCGGCGGTGTACCCGATGCCGGCCAGGCTGGTGACCTCAGCCAGTTCACTGTCGCCGCGCGGCACGGCCTCCGGCGCCGAGCGCATCGACAAGTCCATGGTGGCGCCGGTCTTGCTCACGATCGCGGCATCCGTCGACGCAGCTTCAATTCCATCAGCCCTCGAATCTCCGCGGGGCTGCTTCAGAGCGCCCGTCGGAAACCCAAGGCAGCAGGCACGACGAGCGCTGCAGGAAACCCACGCCGGATTAAACGATTGGCGCAAGCTGACGGCATCCGGCTGGAAACCAATTGTCGGATAGTTCGTTTTGACGAGGTTACTCCCAACGGGGCGGCTCCGATCAGGCCATGCCCCGTCTCCCCGGCTCCTCCCGTTCCCGGCAGGAGCCGGGGCTTTGTCGCGAGGACAGGGCCACGTCAAACGCGGCAATCGACAAATTATACAAAGTAATCTGGTCCATACCGTTAAATCACGAGCTTGCTGGCTTTGCCGGAGCGACGTATCCGGCCTCACGCCGTCGAGGCCATGGTTGGTTCGGTCCATTCCGGGCGGCCGGACGATCGCCATCCCAGACCCATGTCCGGCCATTACCAACTCACCGCGATGTCATTGCCATGGCCTTCTGGCTCTGCTGGACGGAAGCGATGCCTTCCAGTCCGCGGCGATCTGCCGAATGCTTTTTCCGAGTTATGGTTCGCTCGCCTGTGCCGCGATCCGCTCATATTCCGCCGCAATCATTTCGTTTGCCTGTCGCGCGCTGCGATCGGTCGCCGCGGCGGCGCATGCCCGCTCTTCACGGGCCCTTCTTGTATAATAGCTCACATCGTCGTCGGACATGATCGCCCCCCAAAGGACGCCCCTCCGCTCCGGTGGCGGGAGATTATGACGTTGTTCGCGGCTGTCCATAAACTGGATCAAACGCCTGCACGCCTTTGAGGGTCAACGCCGCCTGTGGCCCGTCTCGCGTGAGGAGAATGACGCATCGCCCGAGAGCACGGGCCCGGACCTGCCACGGGTTACCCCAGGGATCGACGCGGATGGCTTGCCCAATGTGAGCGCCGCGTGCGCGCCAGACAATCAAACTGCTGGCGTCCTTGCCGGCAGGACCGGCTCACTCCCGGTGGAGCGCGTCCGATCAGGAGGGCTCCGCGTCCGCACGGCCTCCATCGTAATTGTCCGATATGTCGTCTCGGCTGTTACGCCGATAGAAACCAAATCGGGGCGGGAGGATTTTACGCGCTTATGGCACGTTATTATTTCAGGACATCGCGCAAGGACGACGTCGTGATCAGCAATCCGATCGAATATGATTCGCCCGAAGATGCGCGGCGTGCGGCGGTGATCTTCGCAGGCGAGATGCTCTGCCTGAAGCCGGACATGCTGAACGACGACGAACTTCAGGTCGCCGTGACCCGCGAAGATGGGCTGATCCTGTTCACTTTCGTCGCGGTCGGCATCCGTTCACCGGCCGCGATCATCGGATCAGTGGGCCAGCCCCCTGCGACCGCCTGATAACCGGCCCGTCCGGGGGGAAAGCAAACCACATCCGCCGGGTCGCTCCCGCGAAACATTCCTTGCCGCCGCTCGTATCCGCTCTCGATCGATTGATTCCATCGGGGCAATCTGAAACAGAGGTCCGCTTCGATGCCCCGGCCCCGGCTCGGTTAACCCCTTTTCGAACAGGGGCTTTTTCTTTGCGATCGTTGGCCGTGCGCCCTCAACCAGGCAGACGCTGTCCATCTGCCGGGGTGAGCAGGCCTCAACACAGCGTCGTCGTGGATGCCGCACTTTCGTCAGGGATTGCCGGATCCTGATCGTTCGCCGACGAAGATCCGGCAGCCTCGACGACGACTTTGCGACTGGCGAGCCGCAGCCAGGTTTCAGCCGCCTGAAGATGGATCCGCGCGCGATTTCGCACAGGCTCCAGTTCGGCAAGACGCATCGCCTCCTTGGCTCTTGCGATCAGAACTTCGCGGGTCTCACGGACGGGCGTTGCGACGCTCATCGAGCGCTCGCGATCGGCCGGGACGGGTTTTCCAGTTTTCCTTTTCGCTCATATGTCGCGGCGATGGTCTCGTGCGCCTTGCGGGGACAAATGTCGGTCGCAGCGTTGGCGCGCGCCCGCTCCTCGCTCGATCGTCTCGCGAAATAGTCGATATCGCGATCTGTCATGTCGGATCTCCATGTCCGGTTCCCCCCCGGCAATGGTCCGACCTCCATAGGCCAGATTCGCCGCGATGTTCCCTGATCCATGTTAAACCGCATCCGATCACCGGCCGATGATCGGTGAGCGATTGAAAATGAACAATCAGCCGTGCGTTCACGACCAGGGTCGAACAACCCGCTAAATCCGTCCGCGAATCAGCCGATGCTCGACAAGTCCGCTTTGGTTAAATACGAACATCGGGCTGGCCGATCCGGCCAAAGCAGCGACCCGAAGGGACCTTTCAACAGGGGGCCTCTTCACCTGGAGGCCCGGGCGCAAAGCCGTTCGGGCCTCCCCTTATGAGGTGGCGGTCGGAACGAGGACAAGCTGGGCGGGGGCCCATCATGACCGAAGCATGTCGCCCGGCGTCGACATGCTTCGGTCATATCCCGGGGCGAGCGGCTTCGAATCGCCGACTTCGAGCATCATTATCGAGCGTGTCGACTCCCTGTCTCCGGAACGTCCGGCCAGTTCGCGCGCTTCAGATGCGAAGGAGATGTTCATGAGCAACTGGATTGGCGCCATCATCGGCGCGGCGATCGACCGGCAGGATGGCGATAGCGGGATCAAAGGTGCCGCGATCGGATACGCCGCGCAGGGTGCGGTCCGGATCGTCGCCCCGTTCGCTGTCACGTTCGCGATCGGGTGGGCCGTCCAGAAGGGTGCGAAATCAGCCATCGGGTCGCTGCGAAATCGGATGCGAGTAACTGACAGGCCACAATCAGACAACGGCTAGGCCCCGCGGCTTCGGTCATATCAACCGGGGCGAATTCTCGCACGCCTGACAGGCCGGTTCTGGTCACCCGGCCTGCCGGCATGCGGTGGGGAAGCATGCCTGGAAACCAGGGGTGTGGGGACCACTGGAAACGCTGCGAGCCTATCTGACATACTGGTTTTGGCAACAGCTTTGTGAGTTGGGCGCTGGAAGCGCGAACCCAGGGCACCGGTAATTCTTGCCCTGCCAATCCTGTTGTGGTGACTATCCGCCGGGGTTTCAGGTGCCGGTCATTGGCCGCCGCCGACATTCGTGGGGGCCATGAGCATGCCGTATCGCAACGCGTGGGTATATTGTCTCGCGATAATCGCGATGACGATACTGGCCTTCTGGCCCGGTTACTTCTCCAACCTCGGCACGGCGAAAATTGCGTGGCATGTCCACGCCATAACCGCGACGGCGTGGATCTTGTTGCTCGCGGCCCAGAGCTGGTCGATTGATCGCTACAATCGCGCGCTCCACCGAAGCCTTGGCCTGGCGATATTCGTGTTGGTACCGCTTTTCATGATCGGCGCCGCGGGGGTCGAGCACAGCATGGCGTCTGCAACCGGTTCCGGACAGGTCGCTTTCTACGGCCTCTGGGGTTCCTCGCTCGGCATTTACGACTTGATCGGCTCGATCGCATTCCTTGTATTTGCGGCAATGGCGTTGAAGGAACGGCGTGTTGTCGCCCGCCATGCCGCCTGGCTGCTCGCCACCCCGCTGTTGCTGATCGGACCCGCATTGGGACGCGTGTACAACGCGCATCTTCCAGGCCTCATCATCAACGGCCCTCAGGACTTCCCGCTGTTCCGCTGGAGTGTCCATCTTGGTGGTCTTACCGGGGTTGCCATCGCACTATGGCTGTGGTCCCGGCACCACCGCCACGGCCGACCCTGGCCGATCGTCGCATCAGTCATTGTGCTGCAGTCACTCGCGTTCGAGACAATGGGCTTTACTCATGCCTGGAAGACCGCGTTCCTCGCTTTTGGCGATATATCTGCGGTGGCGCATGCGCTCGTGGCCGGGGCGGTCGCGGCAGCCGCGCTCTGGTGGGGTTGGAGCGCAGCCCCATCGCGCCCCGCCTCTCCCTCCGTATCGCCTGCCCGATGAAGGCAAGAACTGGCGCTCAGTCACCAGCGCCCCGCCGGGAAAGCGCGCCGCCGGGCTGTATCGTCTTAGATCATACGAGACTGGCTACAAATGACCGGAATTGGGCTGTGAGCAGGCTGGTTTCTCGCACGCAATGCAGCATAGCTGCCTGAACGACCGCAGTAAGGCGACGTCGGCTGCCGCCCCACATCCGGACGTTCGGACCCGCCGAGCGACCCCGAAAGCCGCCATTTGATCAGATGCGCTCTGACGACAGCGATTGGGTGGAAATCGGTCCGTCTGCTCTACGTCCCCGATTGGGAAAGCAGACGGACCAACCAAATTTCTCCTACGCCGTGAGGCTCGAGATCGCGTCCAGGATCGCGCGCTCGACTGGTGAGTAATCTCCATCTGTCCGAGACAAGGAGATCGGCTCGCGCGGCATTAGTGGAGGCTGGGCCAAAAAGCGCGGCGATGTTCCCCTATGTGGTTGAGCGGCATGCACAAGAAAGGGATGACAAAGATACACCGTGCCAGCTCTTCCAATCGCCAACTCCTCCCGCCGCTGCGCTGAGCCTGCGAACCCGTCGGCCGCGAGTTCACGCAGCGTGAGGCCAGCTTCGCCCGCCGGTGCGAGCTGTCTAGCCACGTCGACATGGGAGCCCGCCCGAATCCGGGTGGGCGCATCCTCGGCGCCGACATCTGAGAACAGGAACAGCATCAGCAGGGCCCTTCCCTTGCTGCTTACATTCGCGCGCCACTCCATGAAGTCGGGGTGCTCGTGTCCGAAACTGACATCGATATGCCAGCCGTCGTCACCAGGCGCATCCGCGGAAGGAAAGCGCACCGGAAAGGTGCCTAGGCTATCACGGCGGCACCACCGGCCGGGCCCAATGAGTTGGTCGAATGCCGCGTGCAGCTTCGGCGTATTTGCCGCCTCGCGAAAAGGGGGCTGACTGAACTGGCCCAGACGGACAACCGGGCGTGTCCATGTCGAACGGTCATCAGGGTCGCACCCGCTCGCTCTCCATAGGAACGCGCGAGCTTGCTCTGCGATATCCGCGCCAAAGGCATCGTCGGTACGTACGAAGCCATCGCGCACGAAAAGGGCGAGCTCACCGGCGCTGAGCGCAGGTTCTGATTGATTTTGCATGATGTCTCTCAAAAAAGCGTCTGTCATCGGGCAGCAAAGCCGCCGGGTGAGCCGCGACCGGCCCGCTTAGATGAGCGGGAAGGCGGACGCGCGATTGAGGGTGAAAAACTTCATATGCTCAACATAATGCGGCGCGCGCTTGCTGCAACCTGAATGACTGTGTTCGGGGAACCGCCAGGTGGTCGGTGTATGGCCAGTTTGGGGAGCAATCTGTCATCGCCAGTCGGTACCGGCTCGTCGAGCACGTCATACGGCGATTGGCATGGCGCGGCGCAGGACCAGGTAGCCCGGGAAGTCGTAACAAAATTGCTTAAATTTTCGAGCCGGCCTGCTGGAGGATTGTGCGCACGACGCTGGCGGGGACGGCAAAGCCGATCCCGATATTGCCCTCGCCGCCAGGCGCCAGGATCGCGGTATTGATTCCGATCACCTCGCCCCGCATGCTGATCAGCGGCCCGCCCGAATTGCCGGGGTTGATCGGTGCATCGGTCTGGATAAGGCCCATGCCGCTTTGGGGCGTCAGCCCCCGCCCTAGCGCGCTCACTATCCCCGCCGTGACGGTCTGCCCCAGCCCGAACGGATTGCCGATCGCGACGACATAGTCGCCCACTTGCGCATCATCGATGGCGGCCAGGGGCACTGCTGTCAGCCGCTCCGCCGGGATCCGCAGCACGGCAAGATCAGAGCCTGGGCTTACCCCCACCAGCTCAGCCTTGAACTGTCGCTTGTCCTGCAACATCACGATGATCGCCGATCCCTCGCCGATCACGTGATTGTTGGTGAGAACCAGGCCGCGCGCGGCATCGATAATCACGCCCGAGCCTGCGGAAAGTCGCGGCTGCACCGCAGTTTCGGGCACGCCCATGAAGCGGCGAAAATAGGGATCACGCAGCAGCGGATTCTGCGCATATGGCGACGCGTGCGCCACCGCGATGTTGACCACCGCTGGCGATACGCGCCGAACAAGCGGTGCAACGCTCAGCCGGTCGAGCGGCACCGGCTCGCCGGAGGCGGCCAGCGCCACTCCGTTACCCGCCGCCTCACCCCCACCACCCAGTCTTTCACAAGCTGGTATCAGCGCCGTGGCGCCGAACAACGCGGCCAAAAAAAGTGCCGGATTCCTCATCGTTTGCCCCTATTCTGCCCAATGTCCGGGGAGAGCTTCAATCCAGGCCGCGCTGCAGCACACGCGCCAGCCGCGCCGAGAAGGCGCGCGGATCGGCGGGCAACTCTCCGTCCGCGATCCTGGCTTCGTCAAGCAACAGATGCGCGGTATCCTCACGCAGCGCAGCCCGCTCTTCTCCGCCCTCGCGCAATTGCAGGATCAGCTGATGCCGCGGATTGATTTCGAGAACCGGTTTCGAGACCGTGCCGATCTGTCCCGCGCTTGCCAGCAGCTTTTCAAGCTGCCGGTCCATCGCATTGTCGGAGGCGACGAGGCATACGGCGCTCTCGGTCAGACGCTGAGACGCGCGCACGTCGGAGACAGCATCGCCGAGCACTGTCCTCAGATAGGCGATGATATCTTCCAAAGAGTCGGATCCCGCCAACGGAGCCGCCTCGCCGTCGGATAACGGGATCAGCTGCAGATCAGCCTGACCCTGCATGATCGATCGGAAAGGCTTCCCTTCGTAATCGATTCCGGCTCCGGTCCAGAAACTGTCAACCTGGTCGGTCAGCAACAACACCTCGATTCCGCGCGCGCGGAATCCCTCCAGCTGCGGCGACGATGCCAGCCGGTCGAGATCGGGCCCGGTCGCATAATAGATCGCCGTCTGATTTTCCTTCAGACCGGCCACATAATCCTGGAGCGAGCGCAAATCACCCGTGCCGGCCGAGGTACGGAATCGGGCGAGAGAGAGCAGCGTCTCGCGCCGACCGGGATCTTCATACAGCCCCTCCTTCAGCACCGCCCCGAAATTGTCCCAGATTTTCAGAAAAGCTTCGTGATCGCTCGTCGAGAGCTTTTCGAGTTCGCCAAGCACGCGGCTTGCCACACCCTTCTGAATCGCCGCCAGCGCAGGGCTGTCCTGGATCATCTCCCGCGAGACGTTGAGCGGCAGATCGCTGGAATCCACCAGGCCGCGCACGAAACGCAGATAGCGCGGAAGGATCTGTGCCTCGCCCGTTATGAAAACCCGACGGACGTAGAGCTTCATGCGGCCGGCTCGATCGGGGTCAAAAAGGTCGAACGGCTTCATGCCCGGAACGAAGGCGAGGACGTTATACTCGTAGCGGCCCTCGGCGCGATAATGAAGAGTCAGCGAAGGTTCGTCGAACTGGCCGGCTATGGTACGATAGAAATCCCGATAATCCTCCTGGCTTATGTCGGACTTCGGCCGGGTCCACAGCGCGGCGCCGTCAGCGATCTGCTGGGGCTTGGCGTCGGGCTTCTCCTTGAGAAGGATCGACACCGGTACATGACCGGATTGCGCCTTGATCATGCGCTCAACGGCGAAGCGGTCGGTATAGGCAGCGCCATCCTCTTTCAGATAGAGTCGGACACGCGTGCCGCGTGCCGGCGCGTCGGCCAGATCGATGGGCAGAACTGTGTAGGTGCCGAGGCCATCTGACGACCAGATCGCCGCGCTGTCGGTGGCTGCGCGGCGCGAAGCAACCTCGACCCGGTCCGCGACCATGAACGCCGAATAGAAGCCGACGCCGAACTGGCCAATCAACTGATTGCCCTCTGCGTCCTTATTGCCGGCAACGCGATCCATGAATGCCTTGGTGCCCGAGCGCGCAATCGTGCCAAGAGCCTCGCTCAATTCGGTTTCGGTCATGCCGATGCCATTATCCTCGACCGTCAGCATCCGCTGTTCCGGATCAAGCGTGACGGTAATGCGAGGCTGGGGATCGTCACCAAGCAGAGCGGGATCACTCAAGCCCTCATAGCGCAGCTTTTCCGCCGCATCGGCGGCATTGGAAACGAGCTCGCGCAGGAAGACGTCCTTGTCCGAATAGACGGAGTTCACCATCATGTGTAGCAATTTCGCGACATCGGCTTCGAAGGGCCGGGCTTCGGTTGCGGCGGTGGATGCGGAGGCGGTGGTCGTCGTCATGGGCGTATCCAATGATCTCCCCTGTTTATCGGCATCCAGATGGAAGCACGGCCAATGGTTTCAAGATGCCGTCGGAGAGTTAAAGCGGCGAAGCCGATCAGGCTTCGCCGCGAAAAGTCAGGCAGCCTCGCTGCCGCTTACGTCGCGTGTCGCGGCGATCTGATCCTTGACGGCCAGCTTCAGCTTCTTGAGCCGCGCGATCAGTATCTCGTCCGGACAGCGCGCACTGGCGATCCGGGCGATCTCGGCGTCAAGGCGTGCATGCTCGCGCCTGAGATAGTTCAAATGGTTGGACATCATCATCTCCATGGCAAGTTGAGGAGTCGTACGTCAGGAAAAATGTGCCGGAATGACCGCAACCCCTCATGCGCGGGATTCCGCGTCGCTACGGGAACGATCACCGTCACTCTGGGCAGCCTCACGCAAGTGACGTCTGCCGCCGGGCGGGCCGCTCGCCTCGTTCCTGCTCGTCATTCTAAAGGCTGGGAGGCCAGGCAGACCGGGCCTCCCGACAATCAATAGTCCATAGTCGGCATCGGCGCCGACTTCTCCTCCTTCGGAACTTCCGCGACAAGTGCCTCGGTGGTGATGAGCAGCGAAGCGACCGAAGCCGCGTCCTGGAGCGCGGTGCGTACGACCTTGGCCGGATCGATCACGCCGGCCTGGACGAGGTCCTGATATTCGGCAGTCGCGGCATTGAAGCCCCAGTTATAGTCGGGACTTTCGAGCAGCTTGCCGACAATATAGGCGCCGTCCTCACCCGCGTTTTCGGCGATCTGCCGCGCGGGTGCGCGGAGCGCCCTGCGGATGATATCGATGCCGGACTGCTGGTCGTCATTGGCCGCCTTCAAGCCGTCGAGCGCCTTGATCGCGCGAAGCAGCGCGATGCCGCCGCCCGGCAGGATGCCTTCCTCGACTGCAGCGCGGGTCGCGTGGAGGGCGTCGTCGACACGGTCCTTCTTCTCCTTGACCTCGACTTCCGTCGCGCCGCCCACCCGGATCACCGCGACACCGCCGGCGAGCTTGGCCACGCGCTCGTGCAGCTTCTCGCGGTCATAGTCGGACGTGGTGGTCTCGATCTGCTGGCGCAGCTGCGCGACGCGG
>Ga0209902_100539_pt1 | contig 37342 bp, 34 predicted proteins | sample FECB27metaG_FD_188304 | JGI IMG/M metagenome (GOLD analysis project Ga0209902, IMG submission 188304) | Cyanobacterial communities from the Joint Genome Institute, California, USA - FECB-27 (SPAdes) (version 2) | ecosystem: Environmental > Aquatic > Thermal springs > Hot (42-90C) > Microbial mats...
CGCACGAGGCGATCAGCGAGTTCGTGCGGACGACGGACTCGTTCGAGGCGAGGCTGGGGCTGCCGGAGGTGCTGTCGGCCGCCGAGGCGGTCGAGATGGCGAATATGGAGCACCAGTTCATGACTCCGGCGGAACGGGAGCAGCTCCTGGCGCTGCTGTTGCCGCTTCAGGACTGACCGACCGCATCGCCGCGCAGCGCGCGGCGGGCGACGCCAAGACGACTTGGGCCGACAAGGCCAGCATCGACGCCGCGCTTCCCATCCTGCTGCCTGAGCAGCGCGACGATGTCCTGAAGGCCGAAAAGCGCTTTCAAAAGGCGACCGGCATCCTGTTCACGAACGGGACCGGCACCGGCAAGACGGCGACGGGCCTTGGCATCCCCAAGCGCTTCTACAACAGAGGCGAGGCCGGTCTGCCCCCACGTCGGCACGGCGATTGAGGCCTTCGCCGGTATCGTCATGAGCAGCGGTGACAAGCGGGCGGGCGCGCTGGTCGCCGCCACCATCGTTGGGCTCGCTGATCCGAAAACCGTGGTTGGTCCGTGCGCTGAGCTTCTCGACGGGCTCGCGGCTCGGCTCGACGCACTGGCCGAAGCCGTGGCAGCGGTGCGCCGAGATGGGGTGCTTTCGCCGGCGGCGGCCTAGCATTCCTCTACAGGACGTCAACACAATGGTAAGAAATAAACACCAGACGGTGTTAGTGTCGGCAGTAAAGCGTGTGCGTTCACTATTGACTGGATTGTGAGCGACCAACATATTCGGGGCGTCGGCGACTTCGAGTCGCCCACATTCCTCACCAGCTGCGCAGAAGTGCGGCGGTGCCCCCTTCCACTGTGGGGGTCGCCGCGCATTTTGCGAGGCGACCTCGAAGTCAGACGAGGTCGACATGAAAACCCCCGGCAAGCCTTCCCAGTTCAAGGACTCCACCGCCCTCTCAACCGAAGCTGTGGCCGCTGAAACGCACCGGCCACAGCACCGGCCACAGAACCGGCCGAAGTCGAGCGCGAAAGCGGCCGACAAGCCCGAGCCCCTCGTCGCGACGGTCGACGAGGCTGTGTGCATGTTGAGGACGTGCCGCGCCTCGCTGTACGCGATGATGGCGCGCGGCGAACTGCCGTTCGTCGTCATCGCCGGCCGGCGCCGCATCCCAATGAGCGCGCTCCGCGCGCTGGTCGGCGAGCAGGAGGCCGCGTGACATGGCCTCCGTTCTCTCCAACGCCCAGGTGCTCGACCGCGCTGAGCGGTCGAGCCGCGGGCTCCAGTTCGTCGCGCTCGCCCCGGACCTCAAGCCGATCGAGCACCTGTCCAAGACGAGCGCTCCGGCTGTCGCTGGCACCTCCGGTGCGGTCGGCGCCGTCGTGATCCGACCGCCGGCTTTCACGATCGAGTTCGGTGCGAGACACGCAAGCGAAGTGCGCCACCGCCAGGGGTCCGACGCCCTCGGCGTGCGGGCTCCCGACGGCGAAAGCGCTTTCGTCTTTAGCGGCCAGGCGCCCCAAATCGTTCGGGAGGGCGCCCGGCTCGTCGACCGCGTCGTGTTGCCCGGCATGCAGTTGCCGGACGGCCGCGCCTGGGAAGCGATCGGCTGCGACTTGCTTGCACGCCTCCGCGATCCGCGTGCCGAGGCGCTGCCAAAGCTGCCGTGTTGGCTCCGCCAGTGGCTCCGGGGCGAGCCGCTACCCTCCGACCAACCTGAGCCGGAAGTGACGCCGGAACCCGCGCCATCGTGCGCGACGTGCCACCACCACGATTCGCCGTCGGGCGAGTGCCGGCGGGGGGCGCCCACGTTGGTCATCGGCCCGAGTGGCGCGGTTCCCGGCTGGTTGGTCGTCGCGCCCGGCGACCTTTGCTCGGGCTTCACCCCGCGCGTCGCGCCGCCGCCCGCCTGCCGTGGGTGCCGGTGGTTCGCGCTCACGCCCGGCACGGACGGTCGCCGAGGGCTCTGCCGCGGCTCGCCGCCGCTCCTGCCGGTCGACAACACCGGCCGCCCGGTCGGTCGCGCTGGCCAGTGGCCGAGCGTTCCCGCAACGGCGTGGTGCGGCTCGCACGAGCCGGCCGCCCAAGTCCGCGGGGAGGCCGCGTGATGCTGCCCACCATCCTGGAGCGCTTCACCCCTGATGATTTGCCGTGGCTCGTCCTGCGGCACCAGCGTGGCGAGTTCAACCGCCGCATCGTCGGGCGGCGAGCGGACTATAACAGCGTCGATGAGGGCTTGGATGAATGGCGCCTCGCGCCGGAGTTTGCGATCCTGAAAGCAAACCCATACGACCTTGAGCGTCTCGGTATCGATCCTGACGAAGTGCATGCCGAAGATGAGGTTTTTGCCGCCATCCATGAACTCCCGACGGAATACGAGGTCGCACGAAAGTGCTACCAGCGCCAGACTTATGGTGCGGAGTTCGTTTTCTTCCGCGCTTCCAGCGACCTTGATTTTGATTTTCTCTCCGCCAGCGGCGTGCTGCGGCGAGAGATATTCTGGAAGTGCCGCGAGACGTCGGGCGCCCCTCACCTGGAAAGCTGCCGCCGCTTCCCCCCTGCATGGAACGTACTGAAGTAGCGGGCCGAATAACGCAAAGCAGGACAGCACGATGCCCGTTTCGCACAAGACACCACGTCGTGTCAACGCTATCGTCGGGGCGTGATTATGGTCGCGCTCCCGCAACGCCTCGATATTCGTGATGATGAGAGCCGCCCCGGCGCGAAGATCATCTATATCAATAACCATAGGGTCGCCGCTTTTGGTGCGACTGGTAACGACGATCTGGCGCTCGCCTACCACCAGCGCGGCGTGCGCGTCTTCCCGTGCCGCGAGGACCGTTTCGGCCCGTCCGAGGAGCACCCCAAGGGCGATCCCGAGGCGAAGAAGCCCTATCCCGGCATCATGTGGCAGGGGCCGGAGCCGAGCCGGCGCGCCTCGATCGAGCGCTGGTGGCGCGACTGGCCGGACGCGCTGATCGGTGTCGGGCTCGGCGAGCGCAACCTCCTCGTCATCGACGTCGACAGCGGCGCTGCCGGCGTCGCGGCGTGGGAAGCCTACTGCGCCGCGCGTGGCATCTCCCTCGACGGCGTTCCCTATGTCGACACACCGACGGGCGGTCGCCACTACTTCTTCCGCCTGCCGGCCGGCGTGACGCACGGCAATGGCCGGGGAGGGCTGCCTAAGAAGGCAGAGCTGCCCGTGGACGTGCGCGGCGGCAAGTCGGGCTATGTCATCGCCGCCGGCACCGATCGCGCGTTCCGCGGCCTCTACAGGCCCGACAGTGGCGACACCTTCGCCTGGCTCGACGCCGGGCTGGTCCCAAATCAGCTACTCGAGGTGCTCCAGGGCAAGCGCGAGCACGACGACGCGCCTGCGGCGCCAGCGCCGAGCCTGCCGGCGATCGTAACGACGCCGGCTGACCACGGGCACTATCGGGTACAAGGGTGGATCGAAGCAGCATTCAGGGACGAGATCGAGGGCGTTGCGTCGTGCCCGTCCGGCGGACGCAACGAGCAGCTCAACAAGGCGGCCTTCGCCCTCGGGCAGTTCGTCGCCGCCGGCTTTTTGCCCGAGGACCAGGTGCGCGGCGCGCTGGAGAGCGCGGCAGCGGCCTCCGGTCTCTGGCGTGACGACGGCGCCGCGCAATGCCGCAAGACGATCAGCTCGGGCCTCAACAGCGGCATGCGCGAGCCGCGGCCGATTCCGCCGGACATCCTCGAAGACATCGAGGCCGATCGGATGGGCGCCGAGATCAGGCGCACGCTCGTCGTCCAGCCCGACGGCAGCATGATGGACCCGGAGACGGGCGAGATCACTGACCCGGAGTCGCCTGCCGGTCTTCTCGACCGCTTCATCTGGCACGGCGAGGCCGTGCCCGAGCCGCCGCCCGCGCTAATCAAGCGCACGCTGCCGCGCGATGGCGTGGTGCTTCTCGGCGGGCAGAGCGGCGCCGGAAAGACGTTCCTTGTCGCCAACCTTGCCGTGTCGCTCGCGACGGGCGCCGACTTCTTCGGGCGGCGCGTCAAGGAGACGGTTGGCTCAGTGATCCTGGCGGCGGAGGGCGCCGCTACACTGCCTTTGCGTCTTGCAGTCGCCGCCGAGGCGGTGGTGCAAGGTGAAAAGTTGCCCATCGTTCATAAGGCAATCTCGACCGACCTCATGAACCCGGTCAATGTTACACGGGTAATCAATGAGTTGCGCGCGGTGCGCGCTGAAATGTTGAGCTGCTTGAACGTCCGGCTTGGGGTAATATTCCTGGATACAGTGGCAGCGTCATTCGGATTTGACGACGAGAACAGCAATTCCGAGGTAACCAAGGCCACGAACGCGATGCGCAGGATCGCGACTGCTGTCGACGCTCTTGTGATTGGCGTGCACCATTTCGGCAAAGACGCGTCGACCGGGTTCCGCGGTGGTAGTGCTTGGCGAGGCAACGTCGACGGCGCTCTCGCCGTTACGGCCGATCGCGACCAATCCACCGGCTATGTCGGCAACCGTGCACTCAATCTGGTGAAGACCCGGGTTGGCGAAGAGGGGCCAATCGCTCCATTCAGCCTGAAGTTCGTGAAAACCGGCGTCGATGAGGACGGGGAGGATGAGGGCGCGTGCATCGTCGTCCCGGACCTCACCACATCTCCCGTGATGACGGCCCGCGTGCCAGCGGCCGCGCTTCCGCCGCAGCCCAAGCGGGCGGCGGGACAAAGGCCGGAAGCGTTCCGGCGAGCGTTCAACGAGGCTCTCCTCAGCCACGGTGAGACGCGGGCAATCCAGGGGGATGGGCCGTCTGTGCGGACGGTCCCCCTCACCAAGGTCAGGGAGGCGTTCTGGCGCTTCTATGTGACGGGCGGCGAGCCAGATCCAGAGAAGCAAGAAAATGCCAGACGCGCTGCCTGGAGCGCCATGCAGAAGAGCCTCATCGGGACTGAGTTTTATGCTGGCAAGTGGGGCGACGAGGAATGGATTTGGGCGAAGCACTGATGCTGCGCACGCGGCGCACGTGCGCCTTTGACGTGCACGCGTGCGCTGGCGGGAAAGGGAAGCGCACGCGCACGCGCGGCATCCCCCTCTCCCCCCTTAAGGGGGGAGGGGGTGCACGTGCGCGGCTGACCCGCGAACTTTTCGAACTGTCGGGGGCGTCGCGCGGAGCGCTTTTGAGGATGCACGCTGGCGGGGCACGGCTGGGAGGTTTCGAGGCTATCCCAGCTGGTAGGGAGCGCGTGGGGTGCGAGCCGGCAGCGGGAGGGCGACGCCCGCATCGGTCCCGCTCGGCAGCGCCCGAGCCCTTGGGGCCTGGCGGGGAGTGGCGGGCGTCTCGTGAGGCACCCTAAATTGTGGTACTGATGGTGCAAATCACCACATCTTGTCGACGGAGGCTGCAATGACCCCGAAGATGACGGCCCGGCAGGCCCGGTTTGTTCAGGAATACCTCTTGGACCTCAACGCCAGCGCCGCGGCGCGGCGGGCCGGCTATGCCCCGCGAAACGCGAACGTCACCGGGCCTCGGCTGCTGTCAAATGCTAGCATCGCCGCTGCCGTCGATGCCGCGATGGCCGAGCGGAGCGCACGTACCGCCGTCTCGGCTGACCGTGTGGTCCAGGAACTGGCCAAGATCGCTTTCCTCGATGCGCGCCTGCTGTTCGACGAGAATGGATTGCCGCGGCCGATTTCCGAGCTGGACGACGACACCGCCGCGGCGATCGCTGGCCTCGAAGTCTCGGTGACCGAGGACGACAACGGCCGCGTTACTCGCGTCGCCAAGATCAAGATCGCCGATAAGCTCGCCGCGCTGGAGAAGCTCGGCAAGCATCTTGGTTTGTATGAGCCTCGGAACGCGCCCGGCACTGCCGAAAGCCCGATTGCAGTACTTATCCGTCACGCCCAAGGTACCGCATTGCCCGTCGTTGCCAATCCGCCGGTCGACGACGAGGAGGAGGACGGCTGGCCCCGAGCGGCGTGAGCCTTTGGGGAGCCCTGAAGGGGGCGCTCCGAGCGAGCGCTGCCTCATTCTCCGAAGCGTGCTCGGTTTAGCTCTTCCGCAGTTCGTCCAGCCGGTCCCCCCACCACTGCATCATGCGAACCCGCTCCTCCCAGTGCTCACCACGGGCGTATTCGCGGCGGATGTCGTTGCCCTCGACGTGCGCAAGTTGACGCTCGATGGCGTCGGGGTTCGACAAACCGCTTTCGTAGAGGAGGGTCGAGGCGGTTGCGAAAGCCGCGGGCCGTAGCCTCGTCCAATGTGTAGCCGAGGCGACGGAGGGCGACTTTGAACGAGCCGTCTGAGATGAGCCGCATGACACTGCGCACCGACGGAAACGCGAGCTTGCCTTCTCCCGTTATAGACGAAAGCTGCTCGCCCCCCGGACCGTCTGTCTGGGAAGCGGGACACGATGCTCGCGGGGCCATCTTCGTCCGCGCCGGGGGGGGGACTGCGCAAACCGCTGTGGACAAGTCGAACTCGCGCCGCTCGGCTAGCCGTAGTTCGCCAGGGCGGGGAAGAGAGGCGCAAGAGCTGCAGGGCGATGGAAGATCAGTGGCTGGCTGCCATAGGCATCCCACGGCCCTCAGAAGGGCACCGAGTGCTCTCTCCTCGGTGACAGCCGTTCCTCCGCGTGACGCTGAAGCCGGAGAGGGACTTTGGCTATCCTATATCGCCCGTCCGCGGCGGTCAGCATCCCTGCGATGAGGTGCGATATCCGGCGCGCCCTGACGCGGTGGGCGGCGCGCATCCGTCACCGCCGTCCGCGTCGAGGCGGTCACCTTCCATCACTGTCGCTTGCTCGTCTTCTGGCGCCCCCGGCCTCGGCAGAACCGGCGCCATCGCCTGATCGACCTGTGCCATAGCCATCGAGCAGTGTCGAGCAATTGCGCTGACGGACAGATGGCGGCGTTGCCGTCGGCGCGGTGCTCTGAGCCGAGGCGGCCGGGCGGTCAGGCAGTCCGTATCGATCGCTGTTTGAGAGTTGCACGCGCCGAAGCAGACATTCCTTCGGGACGAGGCAAAGCTTTTTCCTGCGGATCACCAGACTTGGCCACAACGGGGCGGCTGGCAAGGTCCGTCACAATCGAAGCGAATGCCTCCACGATGCTTGTCGGCGGCTGATCGGACGGGAAAATCAGGCCATAGGTCGAGGTGCGGCCAGGATTCCACGGGCGACTGACGATAGTGCCGCAAGCGAAGGCATCGGCAACCAATTGGTCGACGATCGTCACGCCGACCCCCGCTGCGACGAGCTCACACGCCGAAACGCTCGTGGTCGTCTCACCGATCACGTCGATGCGAACCCCGGCCGCCCGCGCGGCGTCGTCGATCGCCCGACGCATCGGCGTGTTCGGCATCATCGCGACGAACGGCACGCCGGCGAGGTGTCTGATGTCGATCTTTTCGCGGGTGGCCAGAGGATGGCCGGGCGGCAGGACGACGACCGTCTCCACGTCGGCGAGAGGCCGCACGGACACGGACGGCAAATCGAACGGCAGTGCCGCGATCCCCACGTCGAAAGGATTGAACGCCAGCCAGCCGCCCATCGCGTTGCGCGTCATGATCTCGACGCGGAAGCGTCTCTCGGGATGATCCTCGCGGAACTGGCGGAGGGCGGGAGGCAGCAGGCTCTGCGCCGCGTAGGGCGGAACTAGGATGCGCAGAACCGCCTCGCTGTCGCTGCGCAGATCGGCGGCAACGCGGCCGATCTCGTCCAGCCCGTTCAGGGCCCGCTTCACGTCGACATAGAAGCGGCTGCCGCGCCGCGTGGGGATGAGCCGGCGGCGCTCCCGAAAAAACAAGGCGAAGCCGAGCTCCTCCTCCAGCCCCGAGATCAGGCGGCTCACCTGCGGCTGCGTCAGGCCGAGGGCGTCGCCGGCGCCGGTTACGGTGCCGAGCTCCATCACGGAGACGAAGGCACGCAGCAGCTGGATGCGGATCATCAAGGTCCATGTGTCGAATACATGAAGTCATATGAATTATGCATTTGCTGTCGACTGGGGTCAATGAGACGGTCCCGCTGTCACCAGCCCCGCCAGAGGGTGGGGCCGGAGGAGCCGAAGAGGGACGACGAATGCGCTTCTCGATCTATCTCAATCCGCAGACGGCCGGTCCACACGAGGACGTCGCGCTCATCGATCTCAGCATCGAGCAGGCTGTGCGGGCGACCGAGGCGGGCTTCGACGGCGTCGCGCTCACCGAGCATCACGTCTCCGGCTACAACACGTTCGGCGACAACATCCTGATGGCAGCGCACCTCGCGCCGCAGGTCCGCAAGGGAACGCGTTTCTCGCTTGCGATCGTCGTGCCGCAGCTGCACCACCCGATGCGGCTCGCCCAGCAGTGCAACCTGCTCGACGCGCTGTGCGGCGGCGAGGTGATGATCGGCATGGGCGCCGGCGGTTCGCCGGTCGAGTTCTTCGCCCTCGGCCGCAATCCGACGGATCGTCACCGGGAGATGATGGAGGCGCTCGACGTGCTGGAGCGCGCGCTCGCCAAGCGGCCGGACGACGCGCCGATCGAGTGGGCGACGACCTACGACCGCGGCGTGCTGTCGACGCGCGTCATGCCGACCTCGCGCAGTGTCCGCCCGAAGTTCGCCCGGGCGGCGCAGAGCGACGAGGGGGTGATCTGGACGGCCCGGCGCGGCTGGTACCTGATGACGGCGCGCGCGCCGCTCGACGTCATCGCCAGCCGCTTCGCCCTCTATGCGGCCGAACTCGAAGCGACCGGCCTGGACGCCGCGACCCGGGCGGAACTGCTCGGCTGGAGCTCCCTGTCGCGCCAGTTGGTGATCGCCGACACCGACGCCGAGGCCGTGGCGCATGCCCGCGTGCTGATCGCCCGGCAGGGCGAGAACCGGCGCAAGAGTTGGTCGCCGAAGAACCTCGGCCCGAACGCCCCGACGTTCACCGCGGAATCGCTCGGCGCCTCCACCGACGATCCGGACGCCTTCATGCAGGCCGCGATGCTGGTCGGCAGTCCCGATACGGTCGCCCGCAAGATCGGCGAGGCCCGGGCCGCCGGCATCCGGCACCTGATGCTGTGCTTCAACTTCGGCCACATGACGCGCGAGCAGGCCGACCGCCAGCTCGACCTCTTCCTTTCGGACGTGCATCCGCGCTTTGCTGCTGCGCCGACCCGCGCCGTCGCGCCGCCGCTCGCGGCGTCCGCGGCCTGAAACCCGGCCGGGAGGAGCGTGCACATGTCGTCGTCGGCAGATGCCCTGGGCCGGAACGGCGCACCGCCAATGCGGCCGCCGGTGCTCGAAGAAGCCCGGAGGGCTTCGGTACGCCTGCTCGGCCCGGTTTGGCGCGGGGCGGTCGGCGCGCTGGCGGTGATCGGCCTCTATCAGGCGGTGTACTGGTCCGGTGCGGTCGACGAGCGTGTGCTGCCCTCGATCGTCCTCGTGCTGGCCGAGATCGGCCGCCTGGCGACCTCGCCGGTGTTCCTCACCGCGGTCGTGCAGACGGTGGCGCCGGCGCTCGCCGGGCTCGCCATCGCCTGCGCCTTGGCGATCCCGGCCGGGCTCCTGATCGGCGTCTCGCCGCTCGCCAAGCAGGCGACGCGCGGCCTCATCGACCTGATGCGCTCGCTGCCGGGAACGGCGCTCATTCCGCTGTTCATCTTCACGATCGGCGTCGGCACCTCGATGAAGGTGGCGCTGGTCGTCTACGTCACGGTCTGGCCGATCCTCTTCAACACGATGTACGGCATCGCCTCCGTCGACCGGGTGGCGATCGAGAGCGCGCGCAGCTGCCGCGTAAACGGGGCGGCGCTGTGGTGGCGCGTCATGCTGCCGTCGGCGGCGCCGTTCATCGCGACCGGCATCCGCTACGCGCTGCCGATCTCGGTGGTGATCATCATCGCCTCGGAGATCGTGCTGGGCGCCCCGACGGGGATGGGCGGCTACCTGCTCGTCGCCAAGGCGAACGCCGTCTATCAGCCGGCGCTCATCTACGCGATCCTGCTCACCGCCGGCGTCGTCGGGTTCCTTCTCAACATCGTCGCCGACCGCCTCGCCGACCATCTGGTCGGCTGGGAGACCCGGCGGGGAGAGCCGACATGAGCCTCGCCCTCCCGCACGAGCGGACTTCCGACGGCGCAACGGCGGTTCGCCGCCTCGCCGGCACCACCTTCGGCCTGCTTCGCACAGTCGTCGTCAACTTCGGACTCCTGGCCGCGATCCTGGTGGTTTGGGAACTGGCGCTCCACGGGAAGCCGTCGTTCCACTTCAAGCCGCCGTCGGAGATCGTCTCGATGCTGATCGCCACCTGGTTCTCCGGGCCGATCAGCGCCGGCTTCACGACGCCGGCGTTCTGGAATGACATCGTGCCGAGCATCGGCCGGGCGCTCGGCGGCTGGGCCGTCGGCGGCGTCATCGGGATCGCCGTCGGCATCGTCGCAGGCCGCAGCACGGCGGCACGCGGCTACATCGATCCGGTGGTCAGCTATCTGCGCTCGATCCCGAAGGCGGCGCTGGTGCCGACGTTCATCATCGTCTTCGGCGCCACCGACACCACCCGTATCGTGGCGATCTCCGCCTCGACGATCTGGCTGGTGCTGATGAACACCTTGCAGGGCGTGCGCTCGCTCGACCCGGTGATGCGCGACACCGGCCGCGCCTTCCACATTCCGCGCTGGAAGCAGCTCACGCACATCGTGCTGCCCGCCGCCTCGCCGAAGATCATCGCCGGGCTTCGCGTCACCCTGTCGCTGTCGCTGATCGTGATGCTCGTTTCTGAGTGGATCCTGACGGACAACGGCCTCGGCTTCTACCTGATCAATGCGCAGAGAAACTACGAGATTACGGAAATGTGGTCGGCGCTGCTGATGCTCGCGCTGATCGGCTACGCCCTCAACACGGTGTTTCTGGTCGTCGAGCGACGGCTGCTGCGCTGGCACGAAGGGGCGAGCGGACGTGGGGAGGCACGCTGATGCAGGCGACGATCACGAGGCCCGAGTTCAAGGGCCCTCCGGAGCCGATCCTCGCGGTCGAGCGCATCGGCAAGGCCTACGGGGCGGGTGCGACGCGCCACGTCGCCATCGAGGACGTGTCGCTCATCGTCGAGAAGGGGGAGTTCGTCTCGATCGTCGGCCCCTCCGGCTGCGGGAAGACGACCCTGATCAAGCTGATCGCCGGCCTGATGCGGCCGTCGGACGGTAGCGTGCGGATGTTCGGCAAGGCCGTCACCGGCGTTCCAGAGCACCTCTCGGTGGTCTTCCAGGACTACAGCCGGTCGCTGTTCCCGTGGATGCGGGTCGACGCCAACGTCGCCTTTCCGCTGCAGCATCTGCCGATGCCGAAGGCGGAGCGGCAGGAGCGGGTGTCCGCGGCGCTATCCTCCGTCGGCCTCGCGGCCGCCGCGCACAAATATCCCTGGGAGCTCTCCGGCGGCATGCAGCAGCGCGTCGCCATCGCCCGTGCGATCGCCTACCGGCCGCGCCTCTTGCTGATGGACGAGCCGTTCGCCTCCGTCGACGCGCAGACGCGCGCCGAACTCGAGGATCTGACGCTGAGACTCCACCGCGAGCACGGCATGACGACCCTGTTCATCACCCACGACATCGACGAGTCGGTCTACCTCGCGAGCCGCGTCGTCGTGCTCGGCAGCCATCCGGGCCGCGTGATCGCCGAGATTCCGGTCGAACTGCCCTACGAGCGCGACCAGATCGCCACGAAGGAACTGCCGGCCTTCGTCGCCATGCGCAGCGACGTGGCCCGGCTCGTCCGCGCCGCGGCTCTGGGCAAGGAGGCCCTGGCCGCCGAACTCGAGATCATCAGACCGGCGGATCGGCCGGCGCACATCGAGAAAGGGAGAGAAGCATGCCCCTCACCACAGAAACGATCCGCCGGACTCTGATGGCGGCAGCGGCCGCCGTCGTCTTCGTCACCAGTGCGGCCGTGGCGGCCGAGCCGGAGGTGAAGACGATCCGCTTCCTCGGCAATCCGTCCGCCGGCTCCGCCGTCGTCTGGATCGCCAAGGAGAAGGGCTACTTCGCCGAGGAAGGCATCGACCTCACCATCGAACGCGACTTCGCGGCCGGGCTCGTCACGGACAGCCTGCTGAGCGGCGCCGTCGACATGGTCTACGGCGGCGTGATGACGATGATGATGCCCTATGCGAAGGGGGCGCCGCTCGCCCTCATCGCCAGCACCGACTACGACACCGCCTGGGAAGTGCTCGTGCCCGAGACGTCGCAGGCATCCTCGCTCGAGGACCTGAAGGGTAAGACGATCGCCGTCATCTCGCCGCGCACCATGTGCGTCCTGGCGCTGAAGCGGGCGGCCGAGCAGAACGGCTGGCCGGAGGACACCTTCAAGTTCACCGTCGCGGCGCCGACCGACCAGGTCGCCGCCTTCGGGGCCGGCCGCCTGGACGCCACCTGTATCCACGATCCCGTGCGCACCCAGATCAAGACCCAGTTCGGCGGCAAGCCGGTATGGAACATGCTGGAGCCCGCCTCCAACACGATCGCAGGCTCCATCGGCGGCGGCCTCGTCGTGCAGCAGAGCTTCGTCGACGCCAACCCCAACACGGTCGCGGCGATCCAGCGGGCGGTTGGACGGGCGGGCGAGGAGGCGACGCGCAATCCGGACGCCGTCTACGAGGCGCTCGCCACCGCGACGGAGCAGAGCGTCGACAAGCTGAAGACGATCGCGCTGCCGAAATATGCGGTGCCGCCGTCGCTGTCGCCGCAGATCCGCGAGCTGGCCGAGGCGATCCACAAATACGGCCTGTCGCCGACGCCGATCGACACGTCGGCCTTCGATCGCACCGCGCCGGCGGCGACGAACTGACGGAGACTGAGAATGGGCCTCGCATCCGCGATCGACCAACCGCCCGCCGCTCGGCCCTCGGCGGACTATGCCGGGCTCGGCAGCCTCGTCGCGCGCCTCGCCCCGCGAGCGCGCCCTGCCGGCACCCTGACCGCGGAGGAGCAGCGCAACCTCGACTGCTTCCTCGCCTACAAGGCGGCGCCGCTGCGCGACCGACCGCTCTACCGGACGGCGGCGTTCAAGGGACACCGGCGCGGCATCGTGCACCTGCCGGAGCTAGCGGGGACGCCCGGACGGGAACTCGATCACGACGCGCTGCTCGGCCGTACCGACGAGATCGACGACGTCATCGTCAAGGACGATCGGCTGTGGGCGGTGTTCCGGCTGAAGGCCCGGCACGTCGGTCCCCTGTACGGCATGCCGGGCAACGGCGGGGAGATCGAGATGACGGAGATGTGCGTGCTGCGCTTCGAGGACGGCAAGATCGCCGAGGGATGGTTCTTCGCCGACGAACTCGCCCTCTGCCGGCAGATCGGCGTGCCGATCGGCCTGCCTGTCGCGCCGCGTTGACGGGGGCGAATCGTGTCGCATTCCCTGCTCGGCATCTCCGGCAGCCTTCGCGGCGCCTCATTCAACACGGCGGTGCTCCACACGCTTGCGTCGCTGCTGCCGCCCGGCCGGCTCCGTGTCGTCACGCTGCACGACATCCCGCCCTACGACGGCGACCTCGACGGCGACGTGCCGCCACCGACGGTCGAAGCCTTCAAAACGGCCATCGCTCGCTCGGCCGGGATCGTCGTCTGCTCGCCGGAGTACAACTTCGGCATGCCGGGCGTGCTGAAGAACGCCCTCGACTGGGCGTCGCGTCCGGCCGGCCGGTCGCCCCTGAAGGGCAAGCCCGTGCTCGTCATGTCGGCCTCGCCCGGCGCCCTCGGCGGGGCACGGGCGCACTACCAGATCCGCGAGACGCTCGGCTCGGTGATGGCGCGCGTCGTCGTCCGCCCGCCGGTGACGATCGCCGCCGCCGCCGAGAAGATCCGCGACGGTCGCCTCGTGCACGAGCCCACCATCGCGTTCGTGCTCGAAGCGGTCCGCGATTTAGAGCGCGAGATCGCGCTCGTCACGAGCTCAAGCATTCGCGCTGCCTGAATTGGGGAGTTCGCAGTCGCGCGGATCAGAGAGTAAACTGATTTGGCGCGAGGGCCCTACGGCGCATAGCGGGTGAAGACGTAGTCGTGGCCGATGACGCGGGCCTCGTGGCAGGCGAAGCAGGTCTGGTGCTGCGCCGCGTCGACGGGCCTTCCGTCGACGAAGCGGCCAAAGCCCCAGCCGCCGCTCGATGCGTACCTGACGCTATCCTTGACCATCACCTGGACTGTGGTCGGCGCGCCTGGAACGGAGGCTGGAGCGAACTCGGACGACGGGGAGAGCTCCCAGGCGAGTTTGACGAGCACGGACCCGTCCGGAAACGGCAGCGTTTCCGCCCGATAAGCCTCCACCGCGATCGGATTGCCGACAACGGCGCGCAATTCATTCAGCGGCTCCCCTTCCAGCGCCGGCGCGATCAGTTGCCACTCCCTAAAGCCGTCCGGCAGCGTCACGCCGTAGATCGGTGAGGCCAGCTTTTCCACTTGCGCTTCGCTTCGCCCGGCCGCCACGCCGGCTACGATCATCGAAGGGGCGACAACGGCCGCCGCAAGCAGGGAGCACCGCATCGGGAAGGGCCTCCTCACGCCCAGCCATCGACGTCGAAAATGGCCTTCGCGAATGCGTCAGGGGCCTCTTGCGGCAGAGCGTGGCCGATGCCGCCGGAGACCAGGCGGTGCTGGTAGCGGCCGGTGAACTTCTTCGCATAGGCCGCCGGCTCCGGATGCGGTGCGCCGTTGGCGTCGCCTTCCATCGTGATGGTCGGAACAGCGATGGTCGGCGCCTGGGCGAGCCTTTCCTCCACGGCGTCGTACTGCCGTTCGCCGTCGGCGAGGCCGAGGCGCCAGCGATAGTTGTGGATGACGATGTCGACATGGTCGGGATTGTCGAGTGCCGCGGCGCTTCGCAGGAAGGTCGCATGGTCGAAGTCCCACTTGGGCGAGGCGAGGCGCCAGATCAGCTTGGCGAACTCGGCGGTGTTCTTCGCGTAGCCGGCTCTTCCGCGGTCGGTGGCGAAGTAGAACTGGTACCACCACTGCAGTTCCGCCGCCGGCGGCAGCGGCGCCGCGTTCGCAGCCTGGCTGCCGATCAGATAGCCGCTGACCGAGACGAGGGCCTTGCAGCGCTCGGGCCAGAGAGCGGCGACGACGTCCGCGGTACGCGCGCCCCAGTCGAAGCCGCCGAGGATCGCCCGCTCGATACCGAGCGCGTCCATGAGATCGATCAGGTCGACGGCCAGCGCCGCCTGCTGGCCGTTTCGGAAGGTCGTCTCCGACAGGAAGCGCGTCGTGCCGTAGCCGCGCAGGGACGGGATGATGACGCGATAGCCCGCGGCGGTGAGGAGGGGCGCGACGTCGGCGTAGCTGTGGATGTCGTACGGCCAGCCGTGCAGGAGGATGACTGCCGGGCCATCCGCCGGACCCGCTTCGGCATAGCCGACGTCGAGGAGCCCCGCCTTCACCTGCTTCAACGGAGGGAACGGGACGCGCCCCGCTGTCGTCCTGGTCTGCGCCGTCGCCAGGCCGGCCGAGGCGAGTTGGGTGAGGGCCACGGCGGCGGCGCCGACACCCAAGAGGCAGCGGCGATCGTGATCGATGGCTTCGGGAGGGCTCGAGGTTCGCATGGTAATGGCCTTTCGGCGTGGGTTGAAGCTTGGCTTGCCTGTGCCCCCAGGCACCGCGCCCGTCATTCGGGCGCCAATCCGTCATCGGTCGCGGAGCTAGGCGGCGATCGACTTCGCTTCGAGGAAGGATTCGAGCCCGAAGACGCCGAACTCGCGGCCGACGCCCGACTGCTTCACGCCCCCGAACGGGGCCCGCAGTTCCGGGGCGATGCGGTTGATCAGCACCGAGCCGGCCGCCAGCCGCTCGGCCACCCGCCGCGCCCGTTCGACATCGGTGGAGAAGACGTAGGCCTCCAGGCCGTAGATCGAATCGTTGGCGATCCGGATGGCGTCCGCTTCGTCCTGGTACGGGATGATCGACAGCACGGGCCCGAAGATCTCCTGGCGGGCGATGTCCATGTCGTTGTCGACGTCGGAGAAGACGGTCGGCCTGACGAAGAAGCCCGTGGCGCGGCCATCCGGCTTGCCCGGACCGCCGGCGACGAGCCGCGCTCCCTGCGCCAAGCCGCCCAAGATGAAGCCCTGGACACGCTCGAACTGCGCGGCGCTGGCGAGCGGCCCGATCGTCGTTTCCGGGTCGGAAGGGTGACCGACCGTCAGCGCCGCCACCGCGGATGCGGCGATGGCCTCGACCTCGCTTATGCGTGCCGCCGGCACGAGAAGGCGCGTGCCGGCGATGCAGGCCTGGCCGTTGTTCTGGAAGGCGCCGTCCACCGCCATCGGCACTGCCGTCGCGAGATCGGCGTCGTCCAGCAGGATCGTCGCCGACTTGCCGGACAACGACAGGCTCACACGCTTCATCGTTTCGACCGCGGCCCGGGCGATCACCTTGCCGGTCGCCGTGGAGCCGGTGAACGACACGCGGGCGACACGGGGGCTCGTGCAGAGCTCGTCGCCGACGTCGCTGCCGCGGCCGCAGACGAAGTTGAACACGCCGGCGGGAAGGCCGGCGGCGTGCAGCGCTTCCGCGACGACTTGTGTCTGCAAGCCGCTCAGTTCGCTCGGCTTGATGACCGACGCGCAACCGGCGGCCAGCGCCGAGGCGAGCTTGCTGCAAATGGTGCCGGCGGCGGCGTTCCATGGCGCGATCAGGGCGGAGACTCCGACCGGCTGCATGTGCACCATGGCCGTCCCGATCCGTCGCTGGAAGTCGTAGTCCGCCAGCGCGTCTGCGGAATAGCCGAAGCAGTCGGAGGCGTAGCGGCTGATCCAGCGGGCGCGGGCGAGGGGGGCGCCGTACTCCTCGACCGTCGCATCGCGGATGTCGTCGGAGCGGCCGAGGATCGCCGCCTGCAGACTCTTCAGCATCTCGAGCCGCTCGGTCTTGCGGCTCACCCCCAGGGCCTCCTGGGCTCGACCGGCGGCGGCGATGGCACGCCGCGCATCGTCGCGGCTGGCGAGCCTCAACGTGCCGATCGGCCTCTCGCTCGCCGGGTCGATGATGTCGACCACCTCGTCGCCGGTGACGGGCACAAAGGCTCCGCCGATGTAGGCCGTTTCGATCGACCGCATATTCGGGCACCTCTCGCAGCTTGGAACGTCATCGTATTGCTTCTCTTGGCATGGTCATTCTGCCGGAGGGCGAGCGGGTGGGTATTTCTACGTCGGTGTTGCCAAGTACGAGATTGATATGGCGCGGCGATACCTTCGTATGGTCGGGTGGGGGAGGCACCTCCATTCCGAACTGGCTTCCCTCACCCTCGGAATTCTCATGGGTTGGCGAAGCCTCCGTGGCCGACGTGCCGGGGCGACCAAGGTTCGATGAGACTGGTGGGGCGCGCGCGGGGCGTTACCCGTCACGCTTCCTTCAGAACCAACCGGCGGGAAATGCCGATCGCCTGCAGGAACGCCTCGTCGTGGCTCACCACCACCAGCGCGCCATCGTAGGCTCGCAGGCCCGCCTCGACGGTGTCCAGCGCTTCCACATCGAGATGATTGGTCGGCTCGTCGAGGATGAGCAGCGGGGGCGGCGTCGACCCGCCGAGCACGCAGGCGAGCCCGGCCCTCAGCACCTGGCCGCCGCTCAGCTGCGACACCCGCCGATGCGCCGCTTCGGCACGGAACAGGAAGCGCGCCAGCACGGCCCGGCAGTCGTTCTCGCCCGCCAACGGATCGAGGCGCCGATAGTTCTCGAGGATCGTCTGGGCCGGTTCGAGCAGGCTCACCCTCTGGTCGAACATGGCGAACGCGGTGTGGATCGTGGCGCTACCCGCCACGGGTCGCAACTGCCCGCTGATGACCTTGAGCAAAGTGGTTTTACCGGCGCCGTTGGGACCGACGATCGCCACCCGCTCCGGCCCCACGATCGAGAACGACAGGTCCCGGATGATCGGTTGGTCGGGATCATAGCCCGCGGTCACGTGATCGACGGTCAGCACGTCCTTGCGCGCCGGCAGCCCTGTCGGTGCCAGTGCGACCGAAAACGGCTGCAGGACCTCGATACGATCGCGGGCGGCTGCAACAGCCGCCGCCGCCTGCGCCTGTCGTACCGTCGCAAGCCGCGCCGTCTGGCCGCCCGTGTCCTCGCTTCGATCCTTGCGGGCGCCGGCGAGGATCCGCGGCATGTCTCCCTTCGCCGCCTTCCTGCGCCCGCCACCGTCCTTGCGGGACTTCGCCTCGGCGGCGTGCTGCGTCTTCCGGCCGATGTCCGCGAGCTGCTTCTCGGCATCGGCGAGGTCGTGCCGGACGGCCTCCAGTTCGGCGGCCTTGAGTTTGCGGTAGTCGCTCCACCTGCCGCCATACCGTGTCGCTCCGAGCGAGGTGAGCTCGACGATCGCGTCCATGCCTTCGAGCAGCTCGCGGTCGTGGCTGACGACGATGGCACCGCCCTTCCAGGCCGACAGCAGCGCCACCACGGCATCTCGGCCGGCCCGTTCGAGATTGTTGGTCGGCTCGTCGAGGAGGAGGAAATCGGGCTCGGCGAAGAGCAGCGCCGCGAGTTGCGCCCGCGTCGCCTCGCCGCCCGACAGCCGGGCGAGTGCGGACTCGACCGGCACCGCGAGGCCGACGGTAGCAAGGGCGGCTTCGATCCGCGCTTCGAGCGTCCAGTCGGCGTCGGCCAGCTCGTCGAGGCTGGCCTCTCCCCGGCTGGCGCGCGCGAGCGTTTCCAGCGCCGCACGAGCACCGAACAGATCGACGAGGCTCTGGCTTGGTTGCGGCTGAAGGGTCTGCCGGAGGAACTCGACGCGCTGTGGCCGCGAGACGTGCCCGGATTGCAGCGGGACTTCACCGGCGATGGCACGCAGGAGCGTGGTCTTGCCGACCGCGTTCCGGCCGACGACGCCGGTTCGCTCCGTGCCGAAGCTCAGATCGAGATTTGAGAAGAGAAGACGGCCGTCAGGCGCCGAGAGTGTGACGCTGGAGAGCGTGATCGAAGAAGACACCGGCACGAGTATCCCTGTTTGCAATGCGGGCGAGGCTTGCGGTCAGGGAAAGGTTCATGTCGGGATCATCCTCGGTGATGGAGCAGGCGCAGATAGACCGGCCGCGTGGCATTTTCAAGTCGCGCCGCTTTCAGCGCTGGTGGATCGGGCTGCAGTTGCGATGTCGCCGGGAGAGACTTCGTCCGGTCCGTTCAAGGTCTGCGAACGGACATCGAGGGTCTTTGCACTCGTCCGATGGGCGTGCCGGGTGAGGCCGACCTTGATCGCGACGAGCACCGGCGCGGCGACGACGAACAGCAGGGCGACCGCGGCAAAGGCCCTATCGAAGGCGATCACCGTCGCCTGGCGGGTGACGGCTGCGAAAAGGAGGCGGAGCGACGCCTGGTCCGCACCCACTGCATTCATGCCCTTCGCCATCAGCACGGCCGAAGTCAGCGCCAAGCGCTCGGCGACGGCGTGGGTCCCGGACGTCAGGCTGGCGCAGAGGACCGCGACGTTGGCTGCGACGTCGTGCTCGATCAGCGTTTGCAGCGCGGCAACGCCGATCAGGCCGCCGAGCTGGCGGCCCGTGTTGAAGAGGCCGATGCCGGCGGCCAGGCGCCCGGGGTCGAGGCTTCCGAAGGCGATGAGAGTGATCGACAGGAACAGGAAGCCCAGTCCGAAGCCGCGCAGCAGGATCGCCGGCATCATGTCTGCGCTGCCGCTGTCGGCGGTCGAGCCCGACAGCATCCACATCGCCGCCATGATCATCAGGATGCCGAGGGGTACCGTCGCGATCGGCGGCACGCCGACGACCTGGATGAGGAAGGCGGCCACAAGGAGAGAGCCGACGAACAGCACGCCGCTCGGCAGCAGCAACTGGCCGGCATCGGTGGCGGTGAAGGCCAGCACGGAAACGGCGAAGGAGGGGATGAGGTAGGCGCTGCCGAACAGCGCGGCGCCCGCGACGAAGCTCGCGATGAAGGCGAACGAAAAGTCCATCGATCGGAACAGGGTGAAGTCGAGCATGCCCTCGCCCTCGGCGAGCACCTGCCGAGCGAGGAACGCGAGCAGCGCCGCGGCGCCGACGGCCGAGACCGCGACGACGCGCGGTTCCTCGAACCAGTCCCAGCGGCTGCCTTGGCTGAGAGCGTAGGTGAGGCAGGAGAGGGCGGCGGCGGCGAGCGCGAGGCCGGCCCAGTCGAACCGACGGTGGACACGGTCGGCGGCGACGGGGGCGTCCGCGAACAGGATCAGCCCCGCGGCCGCGAGAGACAGGGGCGCGATGCCGAAGAAGATCCAGGTCCAGGATCGGGTGTCGAGCAGCCAGCCCTGCAGCGCCGGCGCGATCGTCGCGGGAGCGACGACGGCGCCCATCGCGAACAAGGCCTGAAGCAGCGGCTGGTGCTGTCGCGGAAATGCGAGGAAGAGCATCGCCTGCCCGCCGACGAGCAGAAGGCCGCCCGAAAAACCCTGGAGCAGGCGGAGCGCCACCAACTGGTCGAGGCGCCCCGTCACGGCTGCGATGCCGCAGGCAACCCCCATGCACAAGGTCGCTCCCACCATCAGGCTGCGCGGGCCGATGCGGTTCATCAGCCAGGGCGCCACCAGGAACCCGATGAGCTTCAGCGCGGTATAGACGACGTCGAGCCAGGCGAATTCGTCCGGCGTCGCGTAGATGTCGCCGATGATGTCGCCGCGGCCGAGCGACAGGATGGTGCCGGCGCCGGCTTCCGTCAGCCCCGCGAGGATCAGGCCCACGACGAGGAGCGGCGACGCGGTGACGGCCGAGCGGGCCGACTGAGGAACGGACATCGAAAGGGTCTGCCTAGACGGCTCGGTTGCCGAAAGCCGGGGCTCGCCAGGCGCGCAGTCGTGCCGGGGAAGGGGCGTCGCGAGCGCGTCGGATGCCGTGAGCATGGCGAGGTCGGCTTTCGTCTCGGGCGCGACGGGTTGAAGTGAAGAAGAACGGTCGATCGCTCCGCCATTCCGGAGCGGTGCCATCGGAACAGCGGGCGATGCCCGCCCTATGACGTCCCCTCGGGGTCGATCTCGACGCTGGCAGACAGGCCGGGAACGAGGCGGCCCGGCAATGGCAGGCCGGAGAAGCGGATCTTCACCGGCACGCGCTGGACGACGCGCACGAAGTTGCCCGTCGCGTTGTCGGCGGGGAGCAGGCTGAAGGCGGAGCCGCTGCCGGGCGCGAAGCTGTCGACGACGCCCGCGAGCGCCTCATCGGGGAAGCCGTCGACGACGATGCGGACGCGCTGGCCCGGCCGGATGTGTTCGATCTGGGTTTCCTTGAAGTTCGCGACGACCCAGACGTCGTCGACGGGAACGACATCGATGACGGCGGCGCCGGGCGCGGCGAGGCGGCCGACACGGACCTGCCGGTTACCGACGACGCCGCTGACCGGCGCGTGCACGACGGTGTTGTCGAGATCGATCTGGGCGAGCTCACGCGCCGCCTGCGCCTGCGCCACAGCGGCGACGGCCGCTTGCCGGGATGCGGCAAGCACGGCGATCCGCTGCTCCTGCGCGTCGACCGTGGCGGACGCCGACGACAGGCGCGCCTCGGCCATCAGACGCGTCGCATCGCTTTCGTCGACCTCCGCCTGGCTGACGGCGTTGCTGCGGACGAGCTGGCGGCGACGGTCTGATGACTTCGTCGCAAGCGTCACGCCCGCCTCGGCGGAGCGGCCATCCGCCTCGGCCTGGCGAACAAGCGCGTGTTGGAGCTTGATCTCGGCATCGAGGTTCGCGACGCGGGCCTGCGCCGCCGTGACGGTCGCCTCCGCCTGCGCCAGCCGGGCATGAAAATCCCTGTCGTCGATCCGGAAGAGCACGTCGCCGGCGGCGACGACCTGGTTGTCCTCGACGTCGACGGCGACGACGTAGCCGGCCACCTTCGGGGCGATGCTGGTGACGTCCGCCCGCAGATAGGCGTTGTCGGTCGAGATGCGACCGGTGTCGGCGAACGCCCACCCGCCTGCCGCGAGCGCCGCCGCCCCCAGGCAGAGCAGCACGCCTGCGGCCCTCTTCTTGCTCTGTGGGTTCACGGGACGAACTCCGGTACTGGTCGTTACCGTTGACATGTATGGTACTCACCATTACCAGTCAAGGTGACGGATCGCGACGAGGATCGGGAAGCGTGGGCGCGTCGGAGAGGGAGCAGCGGTCGGAAGCCCGTCGAAAGGCGCTGCTGCAGGCGGCGGCCGATGTTTTCTTCGAGCAGGGCTACGTCGCCACCAGCATCGACGCCATCATCGAGCGCACCGGCGGCTCCAAGCGAAACATCTACAGCGAGTTCGGCAGCAAGCAGGGCCTGTTCATCGCGCTCGTGATGGCAAACGCCGACGCGGCTCTGTCGACGCTGCCCGAAGCAGATGGCTGCGATCTTTGCGCGACGTTGACGACCTTCGGACAACACCTGATAGACGTCTACATGTCGCCGACGGTGATCGGCATCTACCGGATCGCTGTGACCGAGGCACATCGGTTCCCCGAGCTCGCGAAGGCGTTCCACGACCAGGGGCCCGGGCGCACGATCACCGGGCTCGCCGATGTTCTCGATCAAGCTCGCCGGCGCGGGGACATCCGTGTGGATGACGGGCGGCGCCTGGCGGAACACTTCGTCAGCCTGATCCGCGGCGATCTTCATCTGCAGGTCGTCCTCGGGCTTCGGCCGCCGCCCACGCCCGACGAGGCGCGGGAGGCGGTCGCGTCCGCCGTGCGGCTCTTCCTCGTCGGCGTGCGGGCACGCGACGGCTGAAGCGCCGCCGGCGGGACGTCGGCGGGCACCGCCTCGGCCGGTACCGCTGCGGGGCGTCGACTGAATGTGCGCACGAGGCACGCTCCTCAGATGGGGTGAAGGCGGCGATCGCGTCCCTGCCTGCATCAGGGGAATGTGGACTCGTCCGCCGTGTGGGACTACCGGGCGTGTGGACTGGTCGGGTCAGATCAAAGTCTACTCGCCGACCAAAACCGAAGAACATCAGCGACCCATCTGCCCATATCAGCACATGTTGGGCAGGAGCATATCTTGCCTTCTATACCTTCGTGCAGGACGTCTACGCCGTCAGGGCAATGGGAAGTAGTCGGGGACGGCTGGCATCTTCTGATCCATCGCAGTTGCGCGAGGTGCCGTACCGGCTGTCCTCGGCACCTCCCGTCGATGGATCCGAACGATGACCGAGTTCCTGACCGCAGCCGGCCGGTGGGACGCCCCGCCGGCCTTGATCGTTCTCGTCGGCCTGACGGGGATCGTCATCTGGCACGTCACCCCCGCGCACTACGTCAACGCACGGCTGATCGTGCAGATCGCGATCTTCGTGACGATGACCGCGATCCTGCTCGCCGGCGGCGTTGTTCCGTACGAACCGTCGCGCGCAGCGGGGATGACGGGCGAAGTGGTCCTCGTCGGGGCGGCGAAGCTGCTCTGGTGGCTGCACCTCGCCTGGGCGCTCATCGGCTTTGTCCGCATCTACCTCGTCATCGAGCGCAAGCCGCGCGAGGCGCGTCTTCTGCAGGACCTCGTCGTCGGCGCCGTCTATGTCGGCATGCTGCTGTCCGTCCTCGCCTTCGTCTTCGATGCACCCATCGGGACCCTCGTCGCGACGTCCGGGGTCTTCGCCATCATCCTCGGCCTGGCGCTGCAGAACACGCTGAGCGACGTCTTCTCGGGGATCGCCCTCAGCCTCGGGCGCCCCTACGGGCTGGGTGACTTCATCGTCCTGAGCGACGGCACCGAGGGTCGCGTCGTCGAGACCAACTGGCGCTCGACGCATCTGCTGACGCTCGCCCACAACGTCGTGGCGCTGCCGAACAGCGTTCTGGCGAAGCTCGGCCTGACCAACATCAGCCGGCCGGACGAAGGCCACGGGCTCTCGGTGCGGGTCCGGCTGGTGCCGACGCATATGCCCCACGCCATCCTCGAGGTCGTCCAGAGCGCACTGCTCAGTTGCGACGGCATCGTCCAGTCGCCGCCACCTTCGGCCGTCATCAAGTCGCTCGACGCGGCGGCGATCGAGGTCGAGCTGATGTTCCGCGTCGACACCGTCGACGCGCGGAACAGGGCGAAGAATGACATCTTCGATCTCGTCTACCGGCATTGCAGATCGAGCGGCCTGTCTCTCGCCCTGCCGCCATCCGCGATCCTGACGGCTGCTCCGCCGGGTCGCGAGGCCGCCGGCGGCGGGCATGTCGGCGTGATCGATCTCATCCGAGCCATCCCGCTGTTCGTGGCGCTGACGGAGCAGGAGCGGGCGGCGCTCGCCGCGACGGCGACGATCCGCGGCTACCGCAGCGGCGACATCGTCGTGCGGCGCGGCGAGAGGCTGCCCTCCCTGATGATCATCCGGACAGGCGTCATCGTCCGGCAGATCGGCGAAGGCGACGATCACCGGCAGGAGCTGGGCCACCTGTCGCCGGGAGACTTCTTCGGCGAGACAGGCCTGCTGGCCGGCATCGGCGAGATGGCGACGCTGCGCGCGGTCACCCATGTCGAGGTCTGCGAGATCGACCACGACAGCTTCGCCCCGCTGCTGCGCGAGCGGCCCGGCATGGCGGAAGATCTGGCGGCGATCCTCTCGGCCAGGATGACACCGTCCGGTCCGGGTGCGCCGCCCGCAGAACAGCACCTGCGTTCGAAGGTCACGCTGCTCCGGGCGATCGAGCGGGTCTTTCGCGCGAGCGTCTACCGGCGCGCCTGAGCGTCAGAGACCTGCGGCTAGTCCAATCTACACCTTCGCATCATGGCTCGAATGCTTCCGTTCGATAGCGGGCTGCGGGGCGTCCGTCGCATCATCCGGGTGTCGTCAGTGGTGACACCCGCGGACGCCGATCCCGGATGACGGGCCGGCACGGCAGCTCGATCGAACAGGAGAACGGACATGAAGATCATCGTCATCGGGGGCACTGGCCTCATCGGCTCGAAGACCGTCGAGCGGCTGCGCAAGAAGGGGCACGACGTGATTGCCGCCTCGCCAAACACGGGCGTCGACACCATCACCGGCGCGGGCGTGGCGGAAGCCGTCGCCGGAGCGCAGGTGGTTCTCGATCTCGCCAACTCGCCGTCCTTCGAAGACAAAGCGGTGCTCAAGTTCTTCGAGACGTCCGGCCGCAACCTGCTGGCGGCTGAAGCGGCCGCAGGCGTTCGGCACCACGTGGCGCTCTCGGTGGTGGGTACGGACCGGCTGCCGCAGAGCGGCTACCTGCGTGCCAAGCTCGCCCAAGAGGCGCTGATCAGGACGTCGGGCATCCCCTACACCATCGTCCGCTCGACGCAGTTCTTCGAGTTCCTTGGCGGCATCGCACAGTCGGCCATGGTCGGCGACACCGCCGCGCTGCCCGCTGCCTTCTTCCAGCCGATCGCCTCGGACGACGTCGCCGACGTCATGGCCGACGTTGCGCTCGCCGCGCCCATCGGCGGCATCATCGAGATCGCCGGGCCGGAGCGTGTGCGGATGTACGAGCTCGTCGCCCGCTATCTCGCGGCGAAGAGCGATTCGCGGAAGGTCATCGCTGATCGGCACGCCCTCTACTTCGGGACGGAGCTCGACGACCGCTCGCTGGTGCCGGTCGGCGATGCGCGGATCGGCGCCGTCCGCTTCGAGGACTGGCTCCGCCACGCTTCTCCCCAGCATGCCTGATCCTGCAGCCGGCGCCGGCGTCCCGGCGCTCCGCGTCCAACCCCGTCCAGCAAGTGGAGCCGAACGATGCGCACGACACTCTTCTTCGCGACCGCCCTGTCCCTGATGATCTCGAACCCGTCGCAGGCGCACGATCCGAGCGGCGACAAGGTCACCCTCGTCTACGATCAGCCCCTGCCGAACGTGCCCGGCAAGAGCATGCGTGGCGTGCTGGTGGAGTATGCGCCGGGTGGCACGTCGCCCGGCCACACCCACCCGAACTCCGCCTTCATCTACGCGACCGTGCTGGAGGGCGCGATCCTCAGCCAGGTCAACGACGGGCCGGTGACGATGTACCGGGCCGGCGAGAGCTTCTCCGAGTATCCGGGGGATCGCCACGCCGTCAGCGAGAACGCCAGCAAGACGAAGCCGGCGCGGTTGCTCGCGGTCTTCGTCGTCGACACCGACGAGACGGAGCTGACCACCCCGTTCTCGGACTGAGCCCGAGGCCCCAGGCCCGTCGGGGCGGCAGCGCCGCGCCGCCGGTTGCCCCGGTGCCCGCGTCGCCGTCCGCCAGCCGTGGAGAACTGCAATGCTCGTCGAGCAACTGCACGCCGTCACCTCGTCACGCCTCGTCGTCATCGCCGACGACGCCGATCTGCATGTGGCGGCCCGGTGGCTGTCCGGCCGGGACATCGGCCTCGTCGTCGTGTGCGACGGCGATGGCGGGGCGGCGGGCGTGCTCAGCAAGTCCGACCTCGTCCGTCATCTGGCGGGGCCGGCAGGGTCGGCGCCGTCGGTATCGGCGCTGATGAGCCGGGTGATCGTATCGTGCACGCCGCACGACGATCTGCATGGTGTCTGGCAGATCATGGCGACGCGAAAGCTGCAGAACATCCCCGTCGTCGACGTCAGAGCCAGACCTGTCGGCGTGCTGGACATTCGCGATGCGATGACCGCGCTGTTCACCGAGGAAGAGACGCAGGCGAGGGCGTTGTTCGATTACGTCTCCGGCGTCGGATACCGTTAGCGGTCCCGACTTATCTCGCTCTCCGGCCCCAGCCGGATTCCCCTTCAACTGAACTCCCGTCCCGCCGGCATCCCGCTGGCCGCCGGTTCACGCCGGCCGCCGGTTCACGCCGCGATGTGGCAGGAAAGGACTTTTCTCATGACCGCGCCATCGACCCAGAGTTCGGCCACGCTCGACGGCAAGGTCGTCGTCATAACGGGCGGAGGCTCCGGCATTGGCCGCGCCGCCGCACTTCGCTTCGCGGCGCAAGGCGCGCAGGTGCTGATCACCGGCCGTCGCGTCGCCGCGGTGGAGCAGGCGGCCGCCGGGCACGCGAATATCGCTGGCCTCGTCGCCGACGTTTCGGTGCCGGGCGACGCCGTGCGCACGATCGGGCGGGCCGTCGAACTCTGGGGCCGCCTGGACGTGCTGGTGAACAACGCCGGCGACGGTGCACTCTTGCCGCTCACCGAGGCGACGGCAGAGCGGATCGAGAAGATCTTCGCCGTCAACGTCGTCGGGCCGAGCCTGCTCGCGGCCGCTGCGCTTCCGCATCTCGTGACCGTCGCCGGGACGATCATCAACGTCGCGAGCACGCTCGGTCACAAGCCCGGGGCTGGCATCTCTCACTATGCCGCCAGCAAGGCCGCCCTGGAGCACCTCACCCGCTGCTGGGCCCTCGAGCTCGCGCCCCAGCGCGTGCGCGTCAACGCCGTCGCCGCAGGCCCGACCGCATCGGGCGCGCTCACGGGGATGATGGGCCTTTCGGCGGAGCAAGCCGCGGAGGTCGAGGCGGCGGAGCGCGAGCAGATCCCGCTTAAGCGACGGGGCACGCCCGACGACGTCGCCCGATGGATCGTCCACCTCGCCGAGCCGGACGCCGCCTGGGTGACCGGCCAGGTGATCGCCGTCGATGGCGGGCTCGGGCTGACATAGGCCTCCCGCCGGCCTCCTCCGTCCCGGCGTGTGCCGGGCGCCGACTCGCGTCAGCCGGACGGCTTGTCCGGCGCGCCCTCGCGGAGCGGCACCGGCAGCGTATCCCAGCTGCGGATCAGTTCGCCGATGGAGCGGGCCTCCATCTTCCGCATGACGTTGCCGCGATGGAGTTTGACCGTGATCTCGCTGATGCCGAGCGAGAAGGCGATCTGCTTGTTGAGCTTTCCCGACGCCACCTCGCGCAGCACCTGACGCTCGCGGGGCGTCAGCGTCTGCAGCCGATCGACGTTGCGCCTCACGATAGCCGCTTCAGTGCGGCGGCGGACGTCCATGGCGATGCCGGCGGCGACAGCGTCTAGCAAGGTCTGATCGCGTACCGGCTTGGTCAGGAAGTCGACGGCGCCGGCCTTCATCGCCTGCACGGTCATCGGGATGTCGCCGTGGCCGGTGAGGAAGATGATCGGCTTCGGATTGCCGCTCTGCGACAGCACTTGCTGTAGATCGAGGCCACTCGCCCCCGGCATCCGCACGTCGAGGATCAGGCATCCTGGCTTATCCAGGAGATCGGCATCGAGCAGATCGCGGGTCGAGGAGAAGCCGACCGAGCGGAAGCCCGCCGAAGCGATCAGCTCCGACAGCGCCTCGCGCACGGAGGCGTCGTCGTCGACGATGATGACGAGTGGCTCGCTCGCCTCGCGCAAACTCCGCTGCGAGGCCGGGGCCGGTGTCCGGGGGAGCGGCTGGTCAAGTTGCATCATCCACCTCCAGTGTTTCATCCGGTAGGGCGTTGGCGATGGCGGCGAGCAGGGCCGGTGCATCGAACGGCTTGCGGAAGAACCCGCTGATGCCCCGCGCGCGGTGCTGGTCGGCGATCTCGTGTCGACCGGTGACGAGGAAGACCGGCAGCTCCGGGCGCGCCTTCTTCACGACATCGCGCAACTCGAAGCCGTCCATGCCGGGCATGCCGATGTCGGTGATCAGCAGGTCGATGCCCGTCAAACCGCTCGCGAGCAGCGATCCCGCCGACGAGAAGCTGCGGGTGGCGTAGCCGGCGGATTCCAGCAGGTTCTCCAGGGATTCGATCAGGCGCGGGTCGTCGTCGACGATGGCCACGACGGGCTTGCGCTTCATCACGGTCACGTCCTCCCCGCTCGGCGCGAGTGGGTCACCGGGATGCCCAGTCTCTCCGCGCTGCGGACGAGGTCAGCGAGTGAGGCGGCGGCCATCTTCTTCATGACGTTGCGGCGATGGATCTGCAGCGTCACCTCGCTGATGCCGAGCTCGGCCGCCGCCTGCTTGTTGAGAAGGCCGCTGACCACGAGCGGCAGCACCTCGCGCTCGCGGGCCGTCAGGCCGAGATAGCGCTGTCGCAAGGCATTGAGCTCGACGGATCCCGACCGCCGGGCGCGGTCCTGCTCGATCGCCGCATGGACCGCGCTCATAAGCTCCACGTCGCTGAACGGCTTGGTGAGGAAATCGACCGCGCCGTGCTTGATGGCGCGAACGGAGGAGGGGATGTCGCCATGCCCCGTCACAAACACGATCGGCGGGTGGTCGCCCTCGGCGATCTGCCTCTGCAGCTCGAGGCCGTTGATGTCCGGAAGCTCGACGTCGAGGATGAGGCAGGCGGGGACGTCTGGCTTGTCCGCCCGCATGTACGCGCCGGCGGAACCGAAGGTGACAGCCGTCATCTCGTGTGAGGCAAGCAGCTCGCTCATGGCTTCGCGGATGCGGTCATCGTCGTCGACGATTAAGACGATATGGTCCGGCGTGGTCACGACACCTCTTCCAATTCGGCCGGCAGCGTGAAGAAGAATGTCGCGCCTCGCGGTGCGCGCTTCTCCACCCAGAGACGCCCGCCGTGGGCCTCGACGATCGAACGGCAGATCGCCAGCCCCATGCCCATGCCCTGCGCCTTCGTCGAGTAGAACGGCTCGAAGATCGTCTGGGGCAGCTCCGACGCGGGTCCGCGGTCGGTAACGCCGATCCGCACGGCATCCTCCGTCCGGTGCACGTCGATCGACAGCAGCGTCTCGGTCCCGTCGCCATCCATCGCATCCATGCCGTTGCGCATCAGGTTGACGAGGACCTGCTGGATCTGGACGCGATCCAGGGCGACCGCGGGAAGGTCCTCCGCGACGGCGACGTCCACGCGGACGCCGCGCCGCGCCATCTCCTCGGCCATCAGATTCAGCGCCTCGGCGATGACGCCCGGAAGCGTCGTGCGGATGCGCGCCTCCGCCGACTGTCGAAACAGCGCGCGGATGCGGCTGACCACGTCGGCAGCCGAGTTGGCGTCGCGGATGATGCGCTCGACGGTGATCCTGGCGCGGTCGAGGTTGGGCGGCGTCGCCGCCAGCCAGCGGTGGCAGGCGTGGGAATTAGCGACGACCGCCGCGAGCGGCTGGTTCACCTCGTGGGCGATCGAGGCGGACAGCTCCGCGAGGCTCGCCGCCTGGCTCGCCCGGGCGAGACTGTCCTGCGCCAGGCGCAGGCTCTCCTGCGCGCGCACCTCACCGTCGATGTCCAGGCAGATGACGTTCCACTGCACGATGACGCCATCGGCGTCGCGCATCGCTGCGGCGCGCGTCTCGACCCAGCGGTACACGCCATCGAAGCGCCGCAGGCGATGCTTGCGGGCGTAAGGTTCACCGGTGGACAGCGAGCGCCCATAGGCCTCCTTCACTCCGGCCAGGTCGTCCCTGTGCACGCCCTCGGCGAGTGTTCGGTCCAGGCGCGTTCCGTCGGCGAGGTCTTCGAGGTTGTAGCCGAGGAATTCGCGCAGTTGCCGGCTTCGATACACCGGCTCGCCGTCCGGCGCCGCACAGTCGATCATCGCCGGCAAGGTTTCGACGAGTTGCCAGAGGAAGCGCTCTCTCTCGCGGAGCGCCTCCTCGGCCTTCATCTGGTCGTCGATGTCGTGCGTCAGGCCGTACCACCAGACGATCCGCCCGCTCTCGTCCCGCATCGCCTCGGCGCTGCCGTCCATCCATCGATAGACGCCATCGGCGCGCCGGAGGCGGTAACGCAGGGCGAAGCGCTCACCAGTGGCGAAGGAGTGGGCGAGCGACCGGCGCAACCGGTCGGCATCCTCGGGATGGACAGCCGCATCGATGATCGCCGCGAGGCCCCCCGGGTCGGCGTTATCCGGGGAGGCGACGTCCGGTCCGAAGAACTCGATCAGGCGCGTGTTGAAGAAATCCGGTTCGCCGCTGGCCGTCAGCCGCCAGAGGTAGCTTGGAACCATGTTGATGAGCTGTGCGAGTTCGCGCTCCCGCGCCCTCACTGTTTCCTTCGTGATGATCAGGTCGTGGACATCCACACAGACGCCATACCACTGCACGATTGCGCCGGTTTCGTCCCGCAGGGGCTCGGCGCGCGCTTCCGTCCAGTGATAAATCCCGCCCGCACGCCGTTGTCGGTATCGCATGAAGAAGATGGAGCCCGCCTCGATGGCGCGCGACAGCGCCTGATCGACGCCGAGCCGGTCGTCCGGATGGATGCCGGCCAAGGTGCGCGCGCCCTTGCTGGCGGTGAGATTCGCGAGCGTCACGCCGACTTCGTCCATGAACTGCTTGTTGACGTAGGACGGAACGCCTTCCGGCGTCATGCACCAGATCAGCGCGGGCACGGTGTCGATCAACTGCTGCAATTCGCGCTGGCGCTCGCGCAGCGCCGCCTCCGTCTTCCGGTGAACGTCGATGTCGAGGGAGGTGCCGTACCAGCCGGTGATCCGTCCGTTGCCGTCGCGCGTCGACCGGGCCGCCGTTCGCGCCCACGCATAGACCCCGGTTGCGCGGCGGATGCGGAACTCGGCGTGGAAGGGCTCGCCGGTGGCGAGACAGTGGCGCCAGTTGGCGGCGATGGCCTCGTACTCGTCGGGATGGAGGATCCGCTTCCAGCTGATGTCGCCCTCCGAGAGCGACGCGTTGAGCTCGTCCGGCGTCAGCCCGAGCGTCGTCTGGGCGAACAGCGGCAGGTAGATCCAGCGCCCGTCGGCATCGAATGCCCAACCGTTGCCGAAGAGCTCCTCCACGATCCGGGCCGCCCGCACCGCGTCGGCGTCGCCCTCGCCGGGTCGGCTCGACGACGACGTGGTGGGGCGCTCGACCTGCGTCTCCAGGTCGTCGACGGGGACGGCGACGCCATAGTCCGGTGCCGTGCGGGTGACCGTCCACCGGTAGCTGCCGTCGGGCTGGCGCCACCGGTAGCGCATCACCTGCGGTACGCCCGTCCAGAACGCGCGGGTCGCCGCATGGGCGGCCGCCGGCCGGTCATCCGGATGGATGCTGTCGTCCGTGGCGGGCTCGCCATCGCTCGCGATCGTCGCGGCAGGGCCGCTCACCGAGGGCGTGAGTGAGGTCTCGCGGACCCGTCGCGACGGCGCGAACACACCTGCTGCAACGACGACCTCGACGCAGAGAGCGGCGACGAAGAACGCCGCCGAGGACACCGCGCCTTCCTGCAGGGCGAGTTGATCCGCGACGCCGGCGTAGCGCCAAGCCACGAGTGCGGAGCCCACGGCCGCGATCGCCAATACGGCACCGAGCAACACGGCCGCTCTCCCGTGCACATGCAGCGAAAGCGCCGCGACCGGCACCAGAAGGCCGATCGGCGTGGCTGCCAGCCACGACACGGCGAGCGCGACGGCAGAGGCTCCGACCGCCAGCGTGAGGCTCTGTGGGGGAAGCGCAGCTGTCGTCATCGGCTCCTCCTGCAGGACGGTCGACGCCCTCGGCTGGTCGGCCCGCCGGGACCCTCGCGACCGGAACGGGCCGTACACATTGTCACTCCTCGACCGTAGTCGGGCACCGACCCCGCCGCACCTCATGGAATCCATTAGACGCCGCCTCGACCGGCAACCCCGGGAGGACGGGGTCGGCTCGGAGACGATGGGGCTGGCGCCGCACGGTCGCCGGCCGCCGCAGGACACTCAGCCCTTCACGAAGGCGAGCAGGGCCGGGTTCACCACGTCGGCATGGGTGGTGCACATGCCGTGCGGGAACGCCTCGTAGATCTTCAGCGTGCTGTTCTTCAGGAGCTTCGCCGAGAGCGGAGCGGAATCCGCGACCGGAACGATCTGGTCGTCGCTGCCGTGCATGACGAGCGTCGGCAGCTCGATCGCTTTCAGATCCTCGGTGAAGTCGGTCTCCGAGAACGCCTTGACGCCGTCGTAGTGCGCCTTGGCGGCACCCATCATGCCCTGCCGCCACCAGTTCTGGATGACGGCCTGGTTCGGTGTCACGCCGGGCCGGTTGAAGCCGTAGAAGGGGCCGGTCGGGAAATCGACGTAGAACTGCGACCGGTTGTCGGCGATCGCCTTGCGCAGGCCGTCGAAGACCTCGAGCGGCAGGCCGCCGGGGTTCTTCTCGGTCTTCACCATGATCGGCGGCACCGCGCCGATGAGGACCAGCTTGGCGACCCGGCCCTGTGGCTGACCGTGGCGGGCGACATAGCGCGCCGCCTCGCCGCCGCCGGTGGAGTGGCCGATGTGGACCGCGTTGCGCAGGTCGAGGTGCTCGAAGACGGCAGAGGCGTCGGCGGCATAGTGGTCCATGTCGTGCCCGTCGGACACCTGCGCCGAGCGGCCGTGGCCGCGGCGGTCGTGCGCCACCACGCGGTAGCCGTTGGCCAGGAAGAACAGCATCTGGGTGTCCCAGTCGTCCGCCGACAGCGGCCAGCCGTGGTGGAAGACGATCGGCTGGGCGTCGCGGGGACCCCAGTCCTTGTAGAAGATTTCGACGCCGTCGCGGGTGGTGATGGTCGACATGGCTGGTGTCCTTTCGGGGAGCGATGGCCGGGTTGCTGTGGCTTGGGCGCGCGCCGGCGGGCCTGGCGCCATCGCCATCGCCAGCGCTGTCGCGGCGAGGCCGAGGACGAGCAGGTCCCGGCGAGCCGGGTCGGGCAGGTCCTGCGCGTGCGCGTCTCTCATCGGACGGCCCCTCGGTGGCTTCAGGATCGTCATGACACGCGTCTGCTTTCGCCGCCGCCGGAGGCGGCGTGTGCAGTATTCGATGGAAGGGAAAGGGGTTGTCGGCTGCTCAGCCGAGGCCGGCCTTGTCGAGGCCGAAGACCTTGTCGGCGGAGCCGGGCACGGACTTGAAGGCGATGCCGGCGCGGTTCCAGGCGTTGATCGCCATTACCTCGAAGGTAAGGTCGGACAGTTCCTTCTCGGAATACTGGCCGCGCACGCGCTCATAGAGCTCGTCAGGGACGCCGCCTTCCGGAAGCCGGGTGAGCGCCTCGGTCCAGGCGAGGGCCGCGCGCTCGCGCGGCGCAAACAACTCCGACTCCCGCCAGATGGCAACGTGGTAGAGGCGCAGTTCGCTCTCGCCGGCGATCTTCGCCTGCTTGACGTGCATGTCGAGGCAGAACGCGCAGCCGTTGATCTGCGAGGCACGGACCTGGACCAGGTCCCGGACCTTCTCCTCAATGGCGCTGTTCCTCAGCGCGGCGCTGAAGTCCATGAAGGCCTTGAAGAGTTCAGGCGACTTCTGAGGGTAGTTGATGCGCTGGGACATCACAACACTCCGGTTCATTCCAAGGAGGATCTGGAGGGGTCGACCGCACCAGGGCGTGCATCGTCGGCGTCGGCGACGCACGCCCTGGCGCGGGCCGGATCGGACGGGGGATCAGTAGTCCCAGTAGGCCGGCACCCAGCGGAAGGCATCGCCCGTCGCCGCCACCCGGCCTACTGAAGGAAACGGCAGGTGGGTCGCCACCAGCTGTTCGCCGGTCTCCGCCAGCTCCGTCAGAAGCAGCAGCCGGACGCGGGCCGCCTCCTCGGGGTCGTGCTCGAAGCCATTGTGCCAGTCGGGATGCTCGAACCCGACCGTGAAGACGGCGTCGCCGGCGAACATCAGCCGCTCGCCGCCGGAAGCCATGCGGACCACGCTGTGCCCGGGCGTGTGGCCGCCGGTGCGGCTGACGACGACGCCCGGTGCCACTTCGTGCTCGTCGTCGAACAGCCGCAACTGGCTGCGGTACTCGTTCGCGAACCGCTTGGCGGTCGCCCGGAGCGCATCTGGGAATCCCGGCGGCATCGACACGCGGCTGAAGTCGGGCGCCTCCCAGAACGCGACCTCGGCGGCCGCCACGTGAATGCGCAGGTCCGGGCGCAGCTGTTCCTTTACGCCGTCGATGAGCAGCCCGCCGACGTGGTCCATGTGCATGTGGGTCAGCACCACATCGGTGACGCACGGGAGGTCGATGCCGGCGGCTTCCAGTCGCTGGATCAGTTGCCCGGCGCGCGGCAGGTTCAGGTCCGGGTCCAGCCCCAGGCCGGCATCGATGAGAATGGTCTGACCCGCGCTGCGCACCAGGACCACGTTCAGCGACCAGTCGAAGGCGTCCGGCGGCAAGAACATGTCGTGCAGCCAAGCCGCCCGGATCGCCGGCTCGGCATTGTGCGCCAGCATTTGGGTGGGCAGGGGCAGAACGCCGTCGCTGACGATCAGAACTTCGATGTCGCCGACCTGAACGGCATAACGCGACGGAACCAGTTCCTCGGGCTGCCGTCGCCCGATTTGCGAGGTAATTTCCATGTTCATGTTAGTCTCCTTCCGACCGTCGTTCTGGATACGGCATCGACGACGCTACGCTTGAACACGGACGCAGTCGATTGAGGTTCAGGAAGAGGTAGAACTATACCGTAGCATAGGTTAGTTACTTGGAAGGCGGCGAATAATGAGACGGCGGGCGTTGTTTTTTTCTTGCGCGTTGCGTTCGTCCCGCCGATCTCGGGGGTTACGACGAGGGCTGCTCATCGATGCGCAGGCTGTGCCGCCAAGGCCGCCACCAGGTGTGGCAAACTCGCCCGTCGACGTGACGGCGATGACGAATCCGTCCCGGTTGGCTTGATCGATGCAGCACCCGGGAGGCCAACGTGTGGAGTTGCCCAGGCAGCAAAGCACTTTGCGTTCGTCCATGGCTGTCCCCGGAGGAACGCCTGTGTCCAGCCGCAGTGTGTAGGTTTTTATGTAGGTAGGGGCTGTCAGCGCGGCGGAGAAGTGAGGAAAATCAACGCCATACGAGAATATTTTGGCGGAGAGGCAGGGATTCGAACCCTGGGGACGCTTGCGCGCCCAACGGTTTTCGAGACCGCCCCGTTCGACCGCTCCGGCACCTCTCCGAGAACGTGTCCACGACCCGCCAAATCGTCTGCGGGCCGCCGGTCGACGAGCGGCGCGGACCATACACACGCCCGGGCGGGCGGACAAGCCGTCCTGCTCGGCTCCCGACACGAAACTCTCGGCGACACCGCGCCGCGCCGCCAGCTCCGGCCGCCTCGTGGTCGTGATGGCCCGCCGACGGCGCGCATGCACGGCTCGCAGGCGGGACATCCGGGGGCGCGCAGTCAGGGCAGGGGAGAGCAAGGGTCGGATCGCAGCCAGAGCAGGGGGGAGCCAAGCGGAGCCAAGCGGAGCAAGGCAGAGCAAAGGAGAGCAAGGGGCGGGAAGCGCTCGCAGGCGCGGGAAGCATCGGTGATGCTGGCTGGATATCAGGCTCGCGTGCGGGACATCTGGGGCCTCGCAGGCAGGGCAGGGGGAGAGCAAGGCGGCGGCGCGCAGGCAGAGCAAGGCAGAGCAACGGGCGGGAAGCGCTCGCAGGCGCGGGAAGCACTCGCTGGCGCGGGAGGCATCGGTGTTGTCGGCTGGATCAGGCTCGCGTGCGGGCTGGACACTCGCGCGCGGGTGGGACATCCGTGGCGTCGCTGTGTGGCCGGGTCGCGTGTGCCGTGTCGTCGGGCATCGCGACCAGCATGGGAGCGCCCTCGCGCGAGCATCGGGGCAGGTCGCCGGCACGCCGTCGCCGAGTTGCCGGAGGCCCGCGGGTGCGCTCTTCGCCACAACGTCCGGGAGCGGCGCCACCAAGCCGTTCGCACGCCGGTATCAGCGGGGTTGTCGTGGTGCACGTTCCGCCGGAACTGGTGGGTTTGGCCGCGCCGACCGATGCGTCCCTGACCAACGCCTTGCGTTCGACGCCACCTCGACGCCGGTGGTGCGGACGGCGCCGGCGCGGCGTCGCCCAGCCCGCCCAGCCGCGCGCCGTGCCTGCTGGCTCTCAGGAGCAGGGGGGCACTGCGGCGGATCAGTGCCGAACGGGTTGCCGCCGACCGCCTCCCTGCGGCCGGACGAGCGCTGGCGGTTCCTCGAGCGGCTGGAGAAACCGGGCCGATGTCGCATAAGCTGCCTGCATCGAACGCCCCTTCCGGGATGGACGACTGGCCCCGACGACGATGTGCAACCCGATGAACCCGCTTCGCCGCGCGTCGCCCGTCCGGCCGCTTCACGGCATGGTCGGCGAGCCTCCGTCTTCATGAGAGCCGTGTTGGCGACAGGGGGCGCAACGGCCACCTCCCCGGTCGCTGGGTCCGACCGCGACGACCTGCCCCTGTTCCTGTTCGGCACGCTCCGCCATCCGGCCCTGTTCGAGGTGGTGTTCGGCCGGCCGCAGCACGCGCTCGCCTGCCGCACGGCGCTGCTGCACGGCCATGCCGCCCGGCGCGTCGACGGCGCCGACTTTCCCGTCCTCGTCGCAGCAGCCGCCTGCCGCCAGCCGGGGCTGCTGGTCGAGGGGCTGGCGCCGGAGGAGGTGGCGCGGGCGGTGTTCTACGAATCGACCGGCTACCGGCTCGAGCCGGTCCGCCTCGGCGCCGCCGGCGGCACGCTGGCGCGCGCCTTCCTGCCGACCGGCCGGCTGCCGGTCTCCGGCGAGCGCTGGCGGCTCGCCGCCTGGTGCCGCCGGCACGGTGCGCGCGTGGTGATCGCCGCCGCGCTGGCATTCGAGCACTACGGCCGCATCGACGCCGCCGGCTTCGAGGCGCTGTGGCCGCAGATCGAGCGCGAGACCGCCGCCCGTCTCGCTGGCACCCGTCTCGCCGCCGCCGGCGTGCGGCG
>Ga0209902_100540_pt1 | contig 37241 bp, 28 predicted proteins | sample FECB27metaG_FD_188304 | JGI IMG/M metagenome (GOLD analysis project Ga0209902, IMG submission 188304) | Cyanobacterial communities from the Joint Genome Institute, California, USA - FECB-27 (SPAdes) (version 2) | ecosystem: Environmental > Aquatic > Thermal springs > Hot (42-90C) > Microbial mats...
CGCGGGCGCCTCGGCCGGTGCGCGGCGCGTGCGCGCGACGACCGGGCCCGGGCGCTCGACGGGTGCCGCGACCCGCGGCGAGACGGGGGCGATCGGCGTGCCGGCATCGGCCGCGGGGCGCGCGGCCGGCGGATCGAGCAGCACGGTGTAGTCGCGCACGATGCGGCCGGTGCTGCCGTTGGCTTCGAGCAGCAGGTCGATGAAGGGGTCGTTGAGCGGACGACTGCCGTTGAGGCGCACCACGTACTGGCCGCCGGCGCGGCGCTGCAGCGTCGCGCGCACGTCGCTGAGGGCCGGGTTGTAGGGCACGCCGGCCGCCTTGAAGGCGTCGGCGGTGGCCACGTTGATCTTGAGGCTGTCGGCTTCGGCGGTCGTGATCTCGGTCACGTCGATCTCGGCCCGCAGCGGTTCGCCCAGCGCCGACTGCACCTTCAGCGGACCCAGTGCCAGCGCGCTCGCATCGGTGCTGGCCAGACCCATCGCCACGGCCACCGCCGCACTCAGGACGGACAGACGAATGCCGTTCAGGGGAAGGGAGGAGCGAGCGGCCGATGGGCAGGCCGCGGGCAACAGATGTCTTGTCATGCTGATAGGGGGGCGGCTCAGGCCCAGAAATTGTAAGAGGACGTTAGCATCATCACCCCCTACTGACAAGGCAGTGCGCCCGTTCTACCCAGTGCGCGCATACTTACGAACACATCTTCTGTCGCCTTTCGACAACAAGGGGGTAGGCAACGGGCGCGAACTGCCCCCATCAGGCTTCCAGCAGGATGCGCAGCATGCGGCGCAGCGGTTCGGCGGCGCCCCAGAGGAGCTGGTCGCCGATGGTGAAGGCGCCGACGTACTCCGGGCCCATCGCCAGCTTGCGGATGCGGCCGACGGGGATGCCCATGGTGCCGGTCACGGCCACGGGCGTCAGGTCCTGCAGGGTGGCTTCGCGGGTGTTCGGCACCACCTTCACCCAGGCGTTGTCGGCGGCGATCATGGCTTCGATGTCGGCCACCGGCACGTCCTTCTTGAGCTTGAAGGTCAGCGCCTGGCTGTGGCAGCGCATGGCGCCGATGCGCACGCAGAAGCCGTCGACCGGCGTGGCCGCGGTGCCGAAGCCCGCGCCCTGGCCGAGGATCTTGTTGGTCTCGGCGCCGCCCTTCCACTCTTCCTTCGACATGCCGTCGCCCAGGTCCTTGTCGATCCAGGGGATCAGCGAGCCGCCGAGCGGGGCGCCGAAGTTGGCGGTCTCGGCCGCGCTCAGGTTCTGCTGCTTGTGCAGCACCTTGCGGTCGATCTCGAGGATGGCGGACTTGGGGTCGTCGAGCAGCGAGCGGACCTCGGCGTTGAGCGTGCCGAACTGCGTCAGCAGCTCGCGCATGTGCTGCGCGCCGCCGCCCGAGGCGGCCTGGTAGGTCATGCTGGTCATCCACTCGACCAGGCCGGCCTTGTAGAGCGCGCCCACGCCCATCAGCATGCAGCTCACGGTGCAGTTGCCGCCGATCCAGTTCTTGCCGCCGTTGGTGAGCGCGTTCTGGATCACGGGCAGGTTGACCGGATCGAGCACGATGATCGCGTCGTCCTTCATGCGCAGCGTGGAGGCGGCGTCGATCCAGTGGCCGTTCCAGCCGGCGGCACGCAGCTTGGGGAACACCTCGGTCGTGTAGTCGCCACCCTGGCAGGTGATGACGATGTCGCACTTCTTCAGGGCCTCGATGTCGTGTGCGTCCTTGAGGGCGGTCTCGTTCTTGGCCATCGCCGGGGCCTTGCCGCCGGCGTTGGAGGTCGAGAAGAAGACCGGCTCGATGAGGCCGAAGTCGTTTTCGGCCTGCATGCGGTCCATCAGGACCGAGCCGACCATGCCGCGCCAGCCCACGAGGCCGACCAGAGGTTGAGATGCGTTCGCCATTTGAGTGTGCCCTTTAAGAAAAAAGAAAGTCGCTGGTTTCTCTTTGCGCCCGACTCGTCAGGAGCCGGGTGGGCGTGACGAAGCGGGCTACGGTTAGCCGGTAATCGTCTTTTTGGTGATCGAGGCCGAGAGTGCCGCCACCACGGCGTCGCCCATCTCGATGGTGCCGACCTTGCGGGTGCCCTCCGACCAGATGTCCCCCGTGCGCAGGCCGGAGGCCAGCACCTGCTTGACCGCCGACTCGATCCGGTCGGCAGCTTCGGCTTGGTTGAGGGAGAAACGGAGCATCATGGCAGCGGACAGTATTGTAGCCAGGGGATTGGCGACCCCTTTGCCGGCAATGTCGGGCGCGCTGCCGTGGCTGGGCTCGTACAGGCCCTGGTTGCTGGCATTGAGCGAGGCTGAGGGCAGCATGCCGATCGAGCCCGTGAGCATCGCGGCCTCGTCCGAGAGGATGTCGCCGAACATGTTGCCGGTGACCACCACGTCGAACTTCTTGGGCGCCTTCACGAGCTGCATGGCGGCGTTGTCGACGTACATGTGGTCGAGCTCGACGTCGGGATAGTCCTTGGCGACCTCGGTCACCACGTCCTTCCAGAACTGGAAGGTCTCGAGCACGTTGGCCTTGTCGACGCTGGTCACGCGCTTGCTGCGCTTGCGGGCGGCCTCGAAGGCCACGCGTGCGATGCGCTCGATCTCGGGGCGCGAGTAGCGCATCGTGTCGAAGGCTTCCTCGGCGCCCGGGAAGTGGCCGTCGGCCGCCGTGCGGCGGCCGCGCGGCTGGCCGAAGTAGATGTCGCCGGTCAGCTCGCGGATGATGAGGATGTCCAGGCCCGCGATCAGCTCGGGCTTGAGGCTCGAGGCGTCCACCAGCTGCTCGTAGCAGATGGCCGGACGGAAGTTGGCGAACAGGCCGAGGTTCTTGCGCAGGCCCAGGATGGCCTGCTCGGGGCGCAGCGGCCGGTCGAGCTTGTCGTACTTCCAGTCGCCCACCGCGCCGAACAGCACCGCGTCGGACTCCTTGGCGAGCTTGAGCGTCGAATCGGGCAGCGGATGGCCGTGGGCCTCGTAGGCGGCGCCGCCGACCAGGGCGGTCTCCAGCTCGAACTTCAGGTCGAGCGCCTGGAGCACCTTGACGGCTTCCGCCACGATTTCGGTGCCGATGCCGTCACCAGGGAGAACTGCGATTTTCATTGGGTGGTTGTCGAAGGAAGTGAAACGGGAACGCTCAGGCGTTGGCGAGCATCGTGTGCGCGAGCCAGGGCTTCTGCGCCAGCCGCTCGGCCTCGAAGGCCTTGATCTTGTCCTTGTGGCGCAGCGTGAGGCCGATGTCGTCCAGGCCGTTGATCAGGCAGTACTTGCGGAAGGCCTGCACGTCGAAGGCGAACTCCTGGCCGTCGGGCTTCACCACCACCTGGCGCTCGAGGTCGATGGTCAGCGAGTAGCCCGGGAAGGCGAAGGTCTCGTCGAACAGCTGGGCCACCTGCGTCTCGGACAGCACGATCGGCAGCAGGCCGTTCTTGAAGCTGTTGTTGAAGAAGATGTCGGCATAGCTCGGCGCGATGATGGCGCGGAAGCCGTACTGGTCGAGCGCCCACGGCGCATGCTCGCGCGACGAGCCGCAGCCGAAGTTCTTGCGCGCCAGCAGCACCGAGGCGCCCGCGTAGCGCGGCTGGTTCAGCACGAAGTCGGGGTTCGGCTTGCGGCTGGCCGGGTCCTGGCCGGGCTCGCCCGGGTCGAGGTAGCGCCATTCGTCGAACAGGTTCACGCCGAAGCCGGTGCGCTTGATCGACTTGAGGAACTGCTTCGGAATGATCGCGTCGGTGTCGACGTTCTCGCGGTCCATCGGGGCCACGAGGCCCTTGTGCACGGTGAATTTCTGCATGGGGTGTCTCCTGGTCAGGCGAAGGTGCGCACGTCGACGAAATGGCCGTGCACGGCGGCCGCGGCGGCCATGGCCGGGCTCACGAGGTGGGTGCGGCCGCCCGCGCCCTGGCGGCCTTCGAAGTTGCGGTTGCTGGTCGAGGCGCAGCGCTCGCCGGGCTCGAGGCGGTCGGCGTTCATCGCCAGGCACATCGAGCAGCCGGGCTCGCGCCATTCGAAGCCCGCGGCCTTGAAGATCTGGTCGAGCCCTTCGCGCTCGGCCTGTTCCTTCACCACGCCCGAGCCGGGCACCACGAGTGCCAGCTTCACGTTCTTCGCGACCTTCTGGCCCAGCTTCTTCACCACGGCCGCGGCCTCGCGCATGTCCTCGATGCGGCTGTTGGTGCACGAGCCGATGAACACCTTGTCGATGAAGATGTCGTTCATCTGCTTGTTCGGCTCCAGGCCCATGTAGACCAGCGCGCGCTCTATGGCGCCGCGCTTGCTGCTGTCCTTTTCCTTGTCGGGATCGGGCACGCGGCCGTCGATCGCCACCACCATCTCGGGCGAGGTGCCCCAGGTGACCTGCGGCTTGACCTGGGTCGCGTCGAGTTCGACCACGGTGTCGAACTTCGCGCCGGGGTCGGACTGCAGCGTGCGCCAGTAGGCCGCGGCCTGGTCCCATTCGACGCCGGTGGGCGCCAGCGGGCGGCCCTTGATGTAGGCGACGGTCTTCTCGTCGACCGCCACCAGGCCCGCGCGCGCGCCGGCCTCGATCGCCATGTTGCACACCGTCATGCGGCCTTCCATGCTGAGGTCGCGAATGGCCGAGCCGGCGAACTCGATCGTGTAGCCGGTGCCGCCGGCGGTGCCGATCTTGCCGATGATGGCCAGCACGATGTCCTTGGCCGTGCAGCCCAGGGGCAGCTTGCCCTCGACCTTCACGAGCATGTTCTTGGCCTTCTTGCCCAGCAGCGTCTGCGTGGCCATCACGTGCTCGACCTCGCTGGTGCCGATGCCGTGCGCGAGCGCGCCGAAGGCGCCGTGCGTGGAGGTGTGCGAGTCGCCACAGACCACCGTCATGCCCGGCAGCGTGGCGCCGGTCTCGGGGCCGATCACGTGCACGATGCCCTGGCGCTTGCTCAGGAACGGGAAGAACGCGGCCGCGCCGAACTCGGCGATGTTGTGATCGAGCGTGGTGACCTGTTCCTTGCTGGTCGGGTCGGCGATGCCTTCGTAGCCGCGCTCCCAGCCGGTGGTCGGCGTGTTGTGGTCGGCCGTGGCCACCACCGAGCTGATGCGCCACAGCTTGCGGCCGGCTTCGCGCAGCCCTTCGAAGGCCTGCGGGCTGGTGACTTCGTGCACCAGGTGGCGGTCGATGTAGAGGATCGCGGTGCCGTCTTCCTCGGTGTGGACGACGTGTTCGTCCCAGATCTTGTCGTAGAGCGTGCGTGCCATGTCGGTCTCTTCTCTTTCGTGGGGAAATGGATTGTCTTGTGTTTCAGGCCGCGAGCCGGTCGGCGCCGGGTTCGGCCTCGGCCTCGGTGGAGGAGGCCGCGTGCAGGTGGTTCACCAGCGTGCGGGCCGCCACCGGCAGCGTGGAGAAATCGCGCGCCACCAGCCGGATCTCGCGCGCGGCCCAGGCGTCGGACAGGGCCACGCTGACCAGGCCGCGGCCGATGCCGTCCTGCATCAGCTCGAAGGCGCGCTGCGGCATCACGCCGATGCCCAGGCCGTTCTGGATCATCCGGCACATCGCATCGAGGCCGGTGACGTGGATGCGCAGCTTGACGCTGCGGCCCGCGAGCAGCGCGGCCTCGTGCATCGCCACGTAGATCGAGCTGTTGGTGTGCAGGCCGACGTGGTCGTAGTCGAGCGCGGCGATGAACTCGATCGCGCCCTGATCGGCCAGCGCGTGGCCCGCGGGCACGATCAGCGCCAGGCGGTCGTGCCGGTAGGGCAGGCTCTGCAGCTCGCCGGCGCCGCCGGCCACGTGGCACACGCCGAGGTCGGCCGCGCCTTCCTGCACCGCGCGGATCACCTCGGTGCTCAGGTGTTCCTCGAGGTCGATCTTGATCGCCTCGTGGGCGCGCGTGAACACGCCCAGGTCTTCCGGCAGGAACTGCACGATGGCCGAGATGTTGGCGTGCACCCGCACGTGGCCGCGCACGCCGTCGGCGTACTCGCTGAGCTCGCCCTGCATCTTCTCGAGGCTGTAGAGCACCGAGCGAGCGTGGTGCAGCAGGCTTTCGCCGGCCGGCGTCAGGTCGACGCCGCGCGCATGGCGGTAGAGCAGGGTGGTGCCGAGCGTGGCCTCGAGATCCGACAGCCGCTTGCTGATGGCCGAGGCGGCGATGAATTCGCGCTCCGCGGCGCGGCCGATGCTGCCCAGCTCGCACACGGCCACGAACAGCTGCAGCGACGTGAGGTCGATGCGGCGGGCAAAGTTGCGTTCGGACGTGCTCATGGGGGCTTGGGCATCGCATCTGGCGATGAGTCGGCTATTTTCTTCCTGTTTTCATGCAGTTGCCATCGTGATATGAGATGGCCTTGCTGCCCGGGCGCGAGGAGGGCCATGCCGAACGGGCAATAAAAAAGCTGCCCGGAGGCAGCTTTTGCAGGGAGCGGTCCAAAGAACCGATCAGCGGGCCGAGATCGGCTTCACGTCGCGCTTGGGCGAGCCTTCGAACAGCTGGCGCGGGCGGCCGATCTTGTACTCGGGGTCGCCGATCATTTCGTTGAGCTGGGCGATCCAGCCGACGGTGCGGGCCAGCGCGAAGATCGCGGTGAACAGCGGCACCGGGATGCCGATGGCGCGCTGCACGATGCCCGAGTAGAAGTCGACGTTCGGGTAGAGCTTGCGCGACACGAAGTACTCGTCTTCGAGCGCGATCTTTTCCAGTTCCTTGGCGAGCTTGAACAGCGGGTCGTTTTCCAGGCCCAGCTCGGTCAGCACTTCGTTGCAGGTCTCCTGCATCAGCTTGGCGCGCGGGTCGTAGTTCTTGTACACGCGGTGGCCGAAGCCCATCAGCTTGACGTTCGAGTTCTTGTCCTTGACCTTCTTGATGAACTCGCCGATCTTCTCCACGCCACCTTCCTTCTGGATGTCGTAGAGCATGTTGAGCGCCGCTTCGTTGGCGCCGCCGTGGGCCGGGCCCCAGAGGCAGGCCACGCCGGCCGCGATGGCCGCGAAGGGGTTGGTGCCCGACGAGCCGCACAGGCGCACGGTCGAGGTCGAGGCGTTCTGCTCGTGGTCGGCGTGCAGGATGAAGATGCGGTCGAGCGCACGCTCGAGCACCGGGTTCACCTTGTACTCCTCGCAGGGCGTGGCGAACATCATGTGCAGGAAGTTGCCCGCATAGCTGAGTTCGTTCTTCGGGTACATGTACGGCTGGCCGATCGTGTACTTGTAGGCCATGGCCACGAGCGTGGGCATCTTCGCGATCAGGCGGATCGCGGCGATCTCGCGGTGCTCGGGATTGTTGATGTCCGTGCTGTCGTGATAGAAGGCCGACAGCGCGCCCACCAGGCCGGTCATGATGGCCATCGGGTGCGCGTCGCGGCGGAAGCCGCGCAGGAAAAACTGCATCTGCTCGTTGACCATCGTGTGGTTGGTCACGAGCTTGGTGAAGTTGGCCTTCTTGGCCGTATCCGGCAGTTCACCGTACAGCAGCAGGTGGCAGGTCTCGAGGAAGTCGCAGTTGGTCGCGAGCTGCTCGATGGGATAGCCGCGATACAGCAGTTCGCCCTTGTCGCCGTCGATGTAGGTGATGGCCGATTGGCAGGCCGCGGTGGACATGAAACCCGGGTCGTAGGTGAACATGCCGGTCTGCGCGTACAGCTTGCGGATGTCGATCACGTCGGGGCCGACGGTGCCCTTGTAGATCGGCAGTTCCACCTTGTCGGCGCCGTTGCTGAACGATAGCGTGGCCTTGGTATCGGAGGCTTTCATTTCGGGTTTCTTTCAGAGGATTGTTCGAGAGGGCGAGGAGGGAGAGGTCGTGGAGGCTGCGGGCCGCTGCGCGCCGTCGGCGCGCATCAGCTGCAGAAGCTCGACCACCTCGGCCCCGGCCCATGCGGGCTCGGGCTCCTTTCTACGAAGGAGAAGATCGAGCAAATCGTTGTCCGAGAGGTCCATCAGAACTTCCATCGCGCCGGCCTGGCCGACGGTGATGCGAGATTCGTGCCGCTCGAAGAAGCGGGCGATGAACAGATCGTTTTCGAGCAGGCCGCGCCGGCAGCGCCACTTGAGCTTGCTGAGCGCTCGTTCTCCGAGCGGCTCGGCCGCCGCGCTTCCCGCAGGAGGCGCCGAGGGCGATGGGGTGCCGGGCAAAGCAGCCATGTCGGGTCAGATGGCGCGACGCACCATCAGTTCCTTGATCTTGCCGATGGCCATGGTCGGGTTCAGGCTCTTCGGGCACACGTCGACGCAGTTCATGATCGTGTGGCAGCGGAACAGGCGGTACGGGTCCTCGAGGTTGTCGAGGCGCTCGGCGGTGGCTTCGTCGCGGCTGTCGGCGATGAAGCGGTAGGCCTGCAGCAGGCCGGCCGGGCCCACGAACTTGTCGGGGTTCCACCAGAAGCTCGGGCAGCTCGTCGAGCAGCTCGCGCACAGGATGCACTCGTACAGGCCGTTGAGCTCCTCGCGCTCTTCCGGCGACTGCAGGCGTTCCTTCTCGGGCGGCACGGTGTCGTTCTGCAGGTACGGCTTGATCGAGTTGTACTGCTTGAAGAACTGGGTCATGTCGACGATCAGGTCGCGGATCACCGGCAGGCCGGGCAGCGGCTTGAGCACCACGGTGCCCTTGAGCGTGTTCATGTTGGTCAGGCAGGCCAGACCGTTCTTGCCGTTGATGTTCATCGCATCGGAACCGCAGACGCCTTCGCGGCACGAGCGGCGGAACGACAGCGTGGGATCCTGCGCCTTGAGCTTCATCAGGGCGTCGAGCAGCATGCGCTCGTGGCCGTCGAGTTCGATCTCGACGGTCTGCATGTAGGGCTTCGCGTCCTTGTCCGGGTCGTAGCGGTAGATCTGGAATGTGCGCTTCATCGTTGTGACCTTGTGAATGCTTTTACGTGGCTGATCATTAGCTGGCGCTTAGAAGGTGCGAACCTTCGGCGGCACCGAGGCGACCGTGAGCGGCTGCAGCTTGACGGGCTTGTAGGAGAGGCGGTTGTCGGCGCTGTACCAGAGCGTGTGCTTCATCCAGTTGGCATCGTCGCGGCCCAGCGGCGCGACCGGATCGTCGGCCGGGCGCTCGTAGTCCTCGACGGTGTGGGCGCCACGGCATTCCTTGCGGGCCGCGGCCGAGACCATGGTGGCCTGCGCCACTTCGATCAGGTTGTCGACTTCCAGCGCTTCGATGCGCGCGGTGTTGAACACCTTGGACTTGTCCTTCAGGCCGATGGCCTTCACGCGCTCGCGCACTTCGGCGATCTTGACCACGCCTTCGTCCATCGAAGCCTGCTTGCGGAACACCGCGGCGTGCTGCTGCATGGTGACGCGGATCTGGTTGGCCACGTCCTGCGCATACTCGCCGCCGGTGGAGTTCTGCAGCTCGTTGAGGCGCTCGAGCGTGCGGTCGGCGGCGTTGGCCGGCAGCGGCTTGTGTTCCTTGAGCTTGTCGTTGAACTCGACGATGTGGTTGCCGGCCGCGCGGCCGAACACCAAGAGGTCGAGCAGCGAGTTGGTGCCCAGGCGGTTGGCGCCGTGCACGCTCACGCACGAGCATTCGCCCACGGCGTAGAGGCCGTTGACGACGGCGCTGTTGTCCTCGCCCTTCTGGATCACGACCTGGCCGTTGATGTTGGTCGGGATGCCGCCCATCTGGTAGTGGATGGTGGGCACCACGGGGATCGGTTCCTTGGTGATGTCGACGTTGGCGAAGTTGATGCCGATCTCGTACACCGAAGGCAGGCGCTTGTGGATGGTCTCGGCACCGAGGTGGTCGAGCTTCAGCAGCACGTAGTCCTTGTTGGGACCGCAGCCGCGGCCTTCCTTGATTTCCTGGTCCATCGAGCGCGACACGAAGTCGCGCGGCGCCAGGTCCTTCAGCGTGGGCGCATAGCGCTCCATGAAGCGTTCGCCGTTGCTGTTGAGCAGGATCGCGCCTTCGCCGCGGCAGCCTTCGGTCAGCAGCACGCCCGCGCCGGCCACGCCGGTCGGGTGGAACTGCCAGAACTCCATGTCCTGCAGCGGGATGCCCGAGCGCGCGGCCATGCCGAGGCCGTCGCCGGTGTTGATGAAGGCGTTGGTCGAGGCCTGGAAGATGCGGCCCGCGCCGCCGGTGGCCAGCAGCACGGTCTTGGCCTGCAGGATGTGCAGGTCGCCGGTTTCCATCTCGAGCGCGGTCACGCCGACCACGTCGCCTTCGTCGTCGCGGATCAGGTCGAGCGCCATCCATTCGACGAAGAACTGGGTGCGCGCTTCCACGTTCTTCTGGTAGAGCGTGTGCAGCATCGCGTGGCCGGTACGGTCGGCCGCGGCGCAGGCGCGCTGCACGGGCTTCTCGCCGTAGTTGGCCGTGTGGCCGCCGAACGGACGCTGGTAGATCGTGCCGTCGGGGTTGCGGTCGAAGGGCATGCCGAAGTGCTCGAGCTCGTACACGACCTTCGGTGCTTCGCGGCACATGAACTCGATCGCGTCCTGGTCGCCGAGCCAGTCGGAACCCTTGATCGTGTCGTAGAAGTGGTAGTGCCAGTTGTCCTCGCTCATGTTGCCGAGCGAGGCGCCCACGCCGCCTTGCGCGGCGACCGTGTGCGAACGGGTGGGGAACACCTTGGAGAGCACGGCCACGTTGAGGCCCGCGCGCGCCAGTTGCAGCGAGGCGCGCATGCCGGAACCGCCGGCACCGACGATCACGACGTCGAACTTGCGCTTGGTGATTTGTTCTTTTGTGTAGGTCATGGTGGGGATGGGGTCGTCAGATTTTCCAAAGCACTTGAATGGCCCAACCCGCACAACCGACCAGCCAGACGATGGTGAAGATCTGGAGCACGAGGCGGATCGCGACGGGCTGGACATAGTCCATCCAGATGTCGCGCATGCCGACCCACACGTGATAGAGCAGGGACACGATGACGCAGAAGGTCAGGACCTTCATCCACTGCGCGGCGAAGATGCCGGCCCACAGGTCGTAGCCGATCGGGCCGCGCGTGAAGATCAGCTGCGCCAGCAGGATGATCGTGAAGAGCGCCATCAGGGCGCCCGTGACGCGCTGGCTGAGCCAGTCGCGCATGCCGTAGTGCGCGCCGACGACGATGCGCTTGGAGCCGTAGTTCACAGACATTTGAGGCTCCTTCTCAGTACAGGCCGAACAGCTTGGCGCCGAGCACGATGGTCAGCAGGACGCTCGCGGCCAGCGTGAAGATGGCCGAGCTCTTGCCGAACTCCTTGGTCACGGCCTTGTGGCTCACGTCCATCCAGAGGTGACGCACGCCGGCGATGAAGTGGTGCAGGTAGGCCCAGATCAGCGCGAGCACGACGAGCTTGAAAAACCAGCCCGGAACGAAACCAAGGCCGCTGTTGAAGGCGGCCTTGAACTTGGCGAACGAATAGTCGGACGAGAGCGAGGTGTCGAACATCCAGATGATGAACGGCAGCAGCAGGAACATCAGCGCGCCGCTGACGCGGTGCAGGATCGACACGATGCCGGCGGGCGGCAGGCGGTAGGTCGTGAGATCGGTGAAGGCGTTGATGTTGCGGAATTCGCGACGCCGTGGTGTGGAGGAGGATGCAAGCTCTGTCATGGAGGGGCTTTCGTGGCTTGTTGATTGACTTGTTCTGAGAGCGAACGCTTTTGTTTTCTCTTCGGGAAATGCAAACAACGCAAAATTCTATTGCAATGCACCATCGCGCATCGGTCGCGCTCGCGTCGACGCACCGCGGCAGTCGGATGCTCTTGACTTCATAGCGTCTTGCGCGCGCCGCGCGGCGGCTTGAAGCGTATTCGTTACGTGGTCCATCGTGAGGCGCATTCAGCCGAGCTGGTTGCGATAGTGGTGCGTGTCGGTGCGATAGAGGCCGCGGCGCAGTTCCATCGGCATGTCGTGGTAGGTGTGAGCCACGCGTTCGACGCTCAGCAGCGGCATCTGCGGCGTGACGTCGAGCAGCTGGGCCTGCTCGGGGTCGGGCAGCACCGCGCGGATCTTCTCCTCGGCGCGCACCATGCGCACGCCGAACTCGGTTTCGAACAGCGCGTACATCGGGCCCGGCCAGGCGCGCAGCCGCTCGGCCGTGAGGCCCTTGAACGGCGTGCCGGGCAGCCAGAGGTCCTCGAGGATGGTCGGCACGCCGCCATAGGCGAGCACGCGCCGCACCTGCAGCACGGCATCGCCGGTGCGCAGGCCCAGCGCGCGCGCCACGTCGGCCGAGGCGCGCAGGCGCTTGCAGTCGACGATGGTGCGCTCGGCCGGGCCTTCGGCGCTCGGCAGGCCGCCATCGGGCACCAGCTTCAGGAAACGGTACTGCACATGCTGCTCGGCATGCGTGGCGACGAAGGTGCCCTTGCCCTGGCGCCGCACCACGAGGTTCTCGGCCGCGAGCTCGTCGATCGCCTTGCGCACCGTGCCCTGGCTGACGCGGAAGCGCACGGCCAGGTCCATCTCGCTGGGGATCGGCTCGCCCGGCTTCCACTCGCCCGCCTGCAGGCTCTGCAGGATCAGGGTCTTGATCTGCTGGTAGAGCGGGCTGAACGAGGGCGTCGTGGGCTCGTCGAGGGTGGTGGTGGGGCTGTTCATGGCAGGGCGTGGGTAAGCGCCGTGGCGGAACCCGGAGGATATCTTATATAAGACATAAGACGGGCTTCATCGAATCGGCTTAAAATGCCGGCCGTTCCCGCGCCGCGGCCGTCCGGCCCTTTTCGGACCTCCCGACCGCCCCGCGAGACTTCCGCCGCCGCGTTTCGCGCGTGCGCCGACACCGTCACATCACTTCTGGAGTCTTCCCATGAGCAAAAAGCCCGTCCGCGTTGCCGTCACCGGTGCCGCCGGTCAAATCGGTTATGCCCTGTTGTTCCGTATCGCGTCCGGCGAAATGCTCGGCAAGGACCAGCCGGTCATCCTGCAATTGCTCGAAATCCCCGACGAGAAGGCCCAGAAGGCGCTCAAGGGCGTGATGATGGAGCTCGACGACTGCGCGTTCCCGCTGCTGGCCGGCATGGAAGCCCACGGCGACCCGATGACCGCCTTCAAGGACGCTGACTACGCACTGCTGGTCGGCTCGCGTCCCCGCGGCCCGGGCATGGAACGTGCCGAGCTGCTGGCCGTCAACGGCGCCATCTTCACGGCGCAAGGCAAGGCACTGAACGCCGTCGCCAGCCGCAACGTCAAGGTGCTGGTGGTCGGTAACCCCGCCAACACCAATGCCTACATCGCCATGAAGAGCGCGCCGGACCTGCCGCGCAAGAACTTCACCGCCATGCTGCGCCTGGACCACAACCGCGCTGCCAGCCAGATCGCCGCCAAGACCGGCAAGGCCGTGGCCGACATCGAAAAGCTCACCGTCTGGGGCAACCACTCGCCCACGATGTACGCCGACTACCGCTTCGCCACCATCAACGGCGAAAGCGTCGCCAAGATGATCAACGACCAGGAATGGAACGCCAACACCTTCCTGCCGACCGTCGGCAAGCGCGGCGCCGCGATCATCGAAGCGCGCGGCCTGTCGTCGGCTGCCTCGGCCGCCAACGCCGCCATCGACCACATGCGCGATTGGGCCCTGGGCACCAACGGCAAGTGGGTCACGATGGGCATCCCGTCGGACGGCCAGTACGGCATTCCGAAGGACACGATGTTCGGCTTCCCGGTCACCTGCGAAAACGGTGAGTACAAGCTGGTCGAAGGCCTCGAGATCGACGCATTCAGCCAGGAACGCATCAACAAGACCCTGGAAGAGCTGCAAGGCGAACAAGCCGGCGTTGCTCACCTGATCTAAGCAGGGCCTGCCGGCATGCTCGACTGGAACCCCGCGCTCTATCGTCGCTACGAGGACGAGCGCACCCGCCCCGCACAGGAACTCCTGGCGCGGGTGCCTCTGGCGGAGGCGGCCCGCGTGGTCGACCTCGGCTGCGGTCCGGGCAACTCCACCGAGCTGCTGGTCCACCGATTCCCGAAGGCCGAGGCCCTCGGGACCGACAACTCCGAAGCCATGCTGGTCAGCGCGCGCGAGCGCCTGCCCGGCGCGCGCTTCGAGCTGAGCGACATCGCGACCTGGGCGCCTTCCGCGGAAGCGGCGCCCGACCTCATCTATGCGAACGCGTCGCTGCAATGGGTGCCCGATCACGAAACGCTGATCCCGCGCCTGTTCGACGCGCTCGCCCCCGGCGGCGTGCTGGCCATCCAGATGCCCGACAACCGCCAGGAACCCACGCACCGCCTGATGCGCGCGCTCGCGGCCGAAGCGCCCTGGGCCGAGCCCATCGGCGATGCCGACCGGCTGCGCACCAGGCTGCTGCCGCTGGGCGGCTACTACGACCTGCTGGCGCCGCGCGCGGCCAACGTCGATGTGTGGCACACGATCTACCAGCACCGCATGGCCGATGCCGCCTCCATCGTCGAATGGGTGCGCGGCACGGGCCTGAAGCCCTTCGTCGATCGGCTGCCGCCCGACCTGCAGGCCAGCTACCTGGCCGAATACGAGCGCCGCGTGAACGAGGCCTACCCGGCGCGCACCGACGGCAAGCGGCTGCTGGCCTTCCCGCGCATGTTCATCGTGGCGCAGAAGAAGGCGTGACCACCGTGAGCGAACGCGCCCCCGCCCATCCCGCCGCCGTGCTGCTCGGCGCGCAGGCCGGCGCCGTCAGCCTGCCGGTGTGCGACCACTACAGCGGCGTCGAGGCGCGCATGAAGAAGAGCCTCGCGCTCCAGGCCGAGATGGCCGAGGAGTTCGGCGCCTGCGTGTTCGACGTCACCCTCGACTGCGAGGACGGAGCCCCGGTGGGCGGCGAGGCCGAGCATGCGGCGCTGGTCACCGAGCTGGCGCTGGCCGCCAGGCCCGGCATGCGCGTCGGCGTGCGCGTGCACCCGGTCGATCACCCGGCCTTCGCGGGCGACGTGGTCACCATCGCGGGCCGCGCCGGCCAGCGGCTCAGTCACCTGATGGTGCCGAAGGTCGAATCGGTGGCCGACGTCGAGCAGGCCGTGGCCGCGCTCGACGCCGCCGATGCCGAAACGCTGCCGCTGCACGTGCTGATCGAATCGCCTTTTGCCGTGCACAACGCCTTCGACATCGCGGCCCATCCGCGCGTGCAGTCGCTGAGCTTCGGCCTGATGGACTTCGTCTCGGCCCACGCCGGCGCCATCCCCGCCGAGGGCATGGGCGCCGCGGGCCAGTTCACGCATCCGCTGGTGGTGCGCGCCAAGCTGGCGATCGCCTCGGCCGCGCACGCGCACGGCAAGGTGCCCTCGCACTGCGTGGTGACCGAGTTCAACGACATGGACGCCATGCGCACCGCGGCCCGCAAGGCGGCCCGCGAATTCGGCTACACGCGCATGTGGAGCATCCATCCGAACCAGATCCGGCCGATCCTCGAGGCCTTCGCGCCCGACGAGGCGCAGATTCAAATTGCCACAAATATCCTGCTCAAGGCAGCGGCCGCGGATTGGGCGCCGACACAAATTGATGGCACATTGCACGACCGCGCGAGCTACCGCCATTTCTGGCAGGTGCTGACGCGTGCCCACGCAACAGGGCGCGCGTTGCCGCCAGAGGCCAAGGCCTGGCTGACGCCCGCGGTCTCCTGAAACCTCCGAACCAGCCTCAAGGAAACCCTCACATGAAGAAAATCGCCCTGATCGCCGCAGTGGCCCTGGCTCTGCCGTTCGGTGCCCTGGCGCAGAGCAGCACGCCGGCCAAGCCGGCCGCTGCCAAGCCCGCCGCCAAGTCCACCGAAGCCAAGAAGGCCTCGCCCAAGCGCCAGGTCACCCGCAAGGCCGCCAAGGCCGTCGAGGAAGTCACGCCGATCAGCGACGACACCAACGTCGTGCTCACCGACTCCGACCTCGAGGTCGCCAAGCGCGTGTCGACCGGCAAGGCCCAGTGCGAACTCGGCGCCGACGTGACCGTGACCGAGGACGAGAAGAAGCCCGGCTTCTTCACCGTGACCACCAAGGGCCTGCGCTATCGCATGCACCCGGTCGAAAGCCGCACCGGCGCCATCCGCCTCGAAGACCCCCGCGCCGGCGCCATGTGGCTGCAGCTTGGCAACAAGTCGATGCTGATGAACCAGAAGGCTGGCCTGCGCATCGCCGACGAATGCCAGACGCCGGCCCAGGTGGCCTTTGCCGAAGAAATGAAGAAGAACCCGCCGAAGAGCCTTTTCGAAGGCGCTGACGGCGACAAGAAGTAAGTCGACCCCACGAGGGGCGGCGCGGCTCTTGCTTGCCGACCGGCGAAAGCCGGACGGCGGGTCGAACACCGCGCCGCATGCCCTCCAGCCCCAAGTTTCCGGAGAAAAGAAGATGTTGCAAGCCTACGTTGACCATGTCGCCGAACGCGCCGCGCTCGGTATCCCGCCGCTGCCCCTGAGCGCGAAGCAGACCTCTGAAGCGATCGAGCTCCTCAAGAGCGCGAACGACAAGGACGGTGCCTTCCTGCTCGACCTGCTGACCCACCGCGTGCCCGCGGGCGTGGACGACGCCGCCAAGGTCAAGGCCAGCTATCTCGCGGCCGTGGCGCATGGCACCGAGAAGAGCGCGTTCATCACGCGCGCCCGTGCCACCGAACTGCTCGGCACGATGCTCGGCGGCTACAACATCAGCCCCATGATCGACCTGCTGGACGACGCCGAAGTCGGCGCCGTCGCGGCCGAGGGCCTCAAGAAGACGCTGCTGATGTTCGACCAGTTCCACGACGTCAAGGAAAAGGCCGACAAGGGCAATGCCAACGCCAAGGGCGTGCTGCAGAGCTGGGCCGATGCCGAGTGGTTCACCAGCCGCCCCGAAGTGCCGCAGAGCATCACCGTCAGCATCTTCAAGGTGGCCGGCGAAATCAACACCGACGACCTGTCGCCCGCGCCCGACGCGACCACGCGTCCCGACATCCCGATGCATGCCCTGGCGATGCACAAGAACGCGCGCCCCGGCATCGTTCCCGAGGAAGACGGCAAGCGCGGCCCGGTGAAGTTCATCGAGGACCTGCGCGCGCGCGGCCACCTCGTGGCCTATGCCGGCGACGTGGTCGGCACGGGTTCGTCGCGCAAGAGCGCCACCAACTCGGTGCTGTGGTTCACCGGCGAGGACATCCCGTTCGTGCCCAACAAGCGCTTCGGCGGCGTCTGCCTCGGCGGCAAGATCGCGCCGATCTTCTACAACACGATGGAAGACTCGGGCGCGCTGCCGATCGAGCTCGACGTGACGCAGATGAACATGGGCGACGTGGTCGAGCTGCGTCCCTACGAAGGCAAGGCCCTGAAGGACGGCCAGGTCATCGCCGAATTCACCGTGAAGAGCGACGTGCTGTTCGACGAAGTGCGCGCCGGCGGCCGTATTCCGCTGATCATCGGCCGCGGCCTCACGGCCAAGGCGCGCGAAGCGCTGGGCCTGCCGGTCTCCACGCTGTTCCGCCTGCCGCAAAGCCCGGTCGACACCAAGAAGGGCTTCTCGCTGGCGCAGAAGATGGTCGGCCGCGCCTGCGGCCTGCCCGAAGGCCAGGGCGTGCGCCCGGGCACGTACTGCGAACCCAAGATGACCTCGGTCGGCTCGCAGGACACAACCGGCCCGATGACGCGCGACGAACTGAAGGACCTGGCCTGCCTGGGCTTCTCGGCCGACCTCGTGATGCAGTCGTTCTGCCACACGGCGGCCTACCCGAAGAAGGTCGACGTCAAGATGCACCATGAACTCCCCGAGTTCATGGCCAACCGTGGCGGCGTTTCGCTGCGCCCCGGCGACGGCGTGATCCACAGCTGGCTCAACCGCCTGCTGACGCCCGACACCGTCGGCACCGGCGGCGACAGCCACACGCGCTTCCCGATCGGCATCAGCTTCCCCGCGGGCTCCGGCCTCGTGGCCTTCGCGGCCGCCACTGGCGTGATGCCGCTGGACATGCCCGAGTCGGTGCTGGTGCGCTTCAAGGGCAAGATGCAGCCCGGCGTCACGCTGCGCGACCTGGTCAACGCGATCCCGCTGTACGCCATCAAGAGCGGCCTGCTGACGGTCGAGAAGAAGGGCAAGAAGAACATCTTCTCGGGCCGCATCCTCGAGATCGAGGGCCTGCCCGACCTCAAGGTCGAACAAGCCTTCGAACTGAGCGACGCCTCGGCCGAACGCTCGGCCGCCGGCTGCACGGTGCACCTGAACAAGGAACCGATCATCGAATACATCAACAGCAACATCACGCTGATGAAGTGGATGATCGCCGAGGGCTATGCCGACGCGCGCACGCTGCAGCGCCGCATCGCCGCGCAGGAAGCCTGGCTCAAGGACCCGCAACTGCTCAAGGGCGACGCCGACGCCGACTACGCGGCCGTGATCGAGATCGACCTGGCCGAGATCCACGAGCCCATCGTGGCCTGCCCGAACGACCCCGACGACGTGAAGACGCTGAGCGACGTGGCGGGTGCCGTGATCGACGAAGTGTTCATCGGCTCGTGCATGACCAACATCGGCCACTTCCGCGCCGCGTCGAAGCTGCTCGAAGGCAAGCGCGACATCCCGGTCAAGCTGTGGATCGCGCCGCCGACCAAGATGGACGCGCAGCAGCTGACCGAGGAAGGCCACTACGGCGTGTTCGGCAATGCCGGTGCCCGCACCGAGATGCCGGGCTGCTCGCTGTGCATGGGCAACCAGGCGCAGGTGCGCGAAGGCGCCACGGTCATGTCGACCAGCACGCGCAACTTCCCGAACCGCCTGGGCAAGAACACCAACGTGTACCTGGGCTCGGCCGAACTGGCCGCCATCTGCTCGCGCCTCGGCCGCATCCCGACCCGGGAAGAGTACATGGCCAGCACCGGCGTGCTCGATGCGTCCAGCGCGCAGATCTATCAGTACCTGAACTTCGACAAGATCGAGGACTACAAGAACGTGGCCGACTCGGTCACGGCCTGAGCCTGAAGACAGGCCGGACGATCCCCGCGATCGGTCCGGCCCGCGTCGACGAAGCCCCGCATCCGCGGGGCTTTTTTCATGGTGCTGGCGCCGGCGTTCAGAGCGTCGGCGGGTGGTTCGGACGCAGGTACTGCGTGCCCGTCAGTTCCATGGACACCCCCGCGGGGCCGCCCACCGCATGCGGCAGCGAGGTCAGCAGCGAGGTCGCGAAGTCGCCGCGGTAGAGCTTGGCGCCCTGGTGCGTGAGGTTGGAGTTGGCATCGATGTGGATCGATTCGCCCAGGCCCGACCAGAGGCGGCAGAAGCCGTAATCCTCCGAGAGATAGCGGCGCGTCACGGGGTCGACCATCACGTCGAAGAAACGGTAGTGCAGGCCGCGGTCGGCCTCGCCGATGCTGTCGGGCACGTAGTTGAGCTCGGGGTAGCTCGCCATCAGCCGCTCGAACACGCCGCGCTTGATCGCCATGAAGCCCGTGGGCGCCTCGGTCATTTTCATGAAGCCGTCGGGCTGCACCTCGAGCTCGACCTTGCCGCTGGCTTCCGAGGCGCTTGCATTGACGGTGTAGCGCGTGAAGGTGGCATCGAACTGCGCGCGCGTGGTGCCGGCCGCGACGCCTTCCTCGGGCCAGTCCTCGCGCTTGAGCGGGTAGACGCCGGCCGCGATCTCGTAGTCCGAGAGCAGCAGCCGGAACGCCGCCTGCGGCGAGAAGCCGATGTCGGCGTCGATCCAGAACAGGTGGGTCCAATCCGGGTTGGCGAGGAACTGGGCCACGCAGTTGTTGCGCGCCCGGGTCACGAGGCTTTCGCCCTGGTGGAACAGCACCTGCATCCGCATGCCGGCGCGTTCGGCCTCGATGGCAAAGTTCATCATCGACATCACGTAGTTCTGGAAGAACTTGCCGTCGTGGCTCGGCGTGACGACCACGGGGAAGAAGCGTTGGAGAGCGGAAGGTTCGAGCATGGCGGCTCCGGTTATCGGGCGGGGCGCTGCATCAGGCCGAGCAGCAGCGTGTTGTACACCTCGGTGGCGGCAGCGTTGCCGGGCAGGTAGCGGTCGATCAGGCCGCGCTGGCGCTCGCGGTAGGCGAGCGACTGCGCATCGTGCGCGTCGATCGCCTCGAGCACGCGCGCGCTGCCCGCGGCCACATCGTTGGCTTCGTAGTAGTAGCCGAGGTCCGCGCAGAGGTGGGCGTTGTGCACCAGCGGATAGCCCTGCCAGCAGGTCTCGAGGTAGAAGTAGTTGAGCGGGTTCTCCCACTGGTGCGAGATCACGATGTCGGTGTTCTGGGCCAGGAAGGTCGGCGTATCGTGCCGGCCCAGGAACACGGCCTTGTGCTCGCGCACCAGGTCGAGCTGGTTCATCAGGGTGATGAATTCCATGTTCTCGCGCGCCATCTTCTCGGCATTGGCCACCTGCAGCAGCGCGATCGCCTCGCGCCGCGCGCGGTAGGCCAGTTCGGCGACCAGGATCGGGTAGAGGCAGAACTTCACCACGTTGATGTTCGGCTCCATCACGCTGAGGCGCCGCGGTCCGACGCGCGGCTGGTAGACGCCGTTCTCGGGCAGCCCGCGCGTGCGCTCATCGAGGAACACCGGGCTCCAGACGAAGGGCACGGCGCGCGCCTCGATCCGGCGCAGCACCTCGAAGTAGGGCTGGCTGATGTGCGCCACCTGCGGAACCATCCAGATGTCGTCGTAGCGCTGGTTGACGAACAGGTTCCGGCCCCACAGCGGCTTGTTGAACAGCATCGATTCCATCGCATGCACGTACTCGAAGCCGCAGCAGTACGACACCAGCCGGGCGCCGCGCTGCTTGAGGTAGTCGGTCTGCAGGTGGTCGATCTGGCCGCCCAGCTCGATCAGCACGTCGACCTTGTCCTTGGCGCCCTCGAAGTTCGTCGTGGGCCAGCGCGCCTGGTCCCAGGGCAGGGCCGGCGTGATCGGCGTGGCCGTGGTGTTGACCAGCACCACCGACGCCACGCCGGGGCAGTGCTTGAGCGCCTCGGCCAGGAACACGGCGTTCTGCTTGATGCCGTTGTTCCAGAGTGTTTCGGCTTCGTGATGAAGACCGATGGTGATGCCGATGCGGAGGGAGTCGTTTGAATTCACTTTTGTTGCCCAATTGTTAATTGGCGTCATCTGCGCTTTATGGCGAGAAATAAATCACGGATGAATAAATGGATCCGTGAACAAGTTCCAGATTGGCGCGCATCGAGTGTGCTTTTTTACTCACCTGCCAAAGTTGGCGTTCGCAAGCTTCAACGTGAATTAATTCCACGTGATCGAAGAAAAAGTCCTTATGAAACAAGGGCTTGCATCGAATCTTCTGCCCCGTTTCGAACGCTGAGGGGATTCTATGTTTTCGCGGCGCTTTCACCTTCAGGAGACAATTGTTAATCAATGTGAATGCTAATTTGTGTCCTTTTTTGTGAACTAAATCATCGAAGCTTTTTGAGCGATTTGGTCTTTTGCGTTCTGAATGTAAACAAGTATGTACATTCCACCGCTCTTGTGAACAGCGCGGTGATTGGGATCTCGACGACGAGCGCCAAGCACGACCCTTCACATTTTTCCTGGGACCTACCGCGCCGGTCCTGAGATTCCACACGCAGTTGGCAGTCAATGAACAAGTCATATAGAAGTATCTGGAATGAGTCGCTCGGTGCATGGGTGGCCGCTTCGGAAATCACTTCCGCCCGAGGCAAGCGCAGCAGTTCGGCTGCGGTGATCGCGGGTGCCGCGCTGAGCGTCGCGCTGGCGTCCTTCGGCTTGATGGAGAGCGCGAACGCCTACATCGTCGGACCGCCCAACGGCGCCTGCAACACGGGCGCGAACACCGGTCCCGACGGCAAGGCCTACCCGGCGACGGTCGATCCGGTCGACGGTTCCGGCGTGTACTCGACCGTGGTCGGCGGGTGCTCGGCCAATGGCGGCGGCTTCCTGGGCGTCACGATGTTCGGGTCGTTCACGACGGCGCGCGGCAAGGGCTCCAGCATGTTCGGCATGGGATCGACCGCCGGGCAGTACGCCTCGGCCTTCGGCCTCCAGGCCAATGCCTTCGGCATCGCCAGCATCGCGATGGGCCAGAACGCCCTCGCTGCGAGCAACAACAACATCGCCATCGGCGCGGGCGCGAACGCGGCGGCGATCAGCGCGGGCACGGCCATCGCGATCGGTGCCAACTCCGTCGCCTCGTCCAACACCACGGTCGGCGATTCGCTGGCCATCGGCACCGGCGCCAAGGCCACGGCGCAGGACGCGGTGGCGATCGGCGGCCAGGCCAACGCGAGCGGCACCAATGCCCTGGCCATCGGTGGCAACGACGGTGGCGCGAGCGGCACCAATGCGTCGGCGATCGGCGTGGGCGCCAACGCAACCAGCAACTACGCGACGGCGGTGGGCGCCGGCGCGACCGCGAGCGGCACCGGCGCAACGGCCATCGGTGCCAGCGGCACCGCGGCGGCCCGTGCCCTGGGCGCCAACTCGGTCGCGATCGGCGGCCAGTCGGTCGTCGGCAGCGCGGCCGATTCGGGTATCGCCATCGGCCTCAACGCCAATGCGCAGTCGAACAGCACCATCGCCCTGGGAAGCGGTGCGAACGTCGGAGCCGGCGCGGATTCGAGCATCGCCATCGGCGCGAATGCGAGCGCGACCAGCAAGACGAACAACCTCGCGATCGGTGCCGGCGCCAAGGCGAACGGCGGCGGCGCGACGGCCATCGGCGCCGGCGCCAATGCCGCCTTCGGCAACGACATGGCCTTCGGCACGAATGCGACGGCCCGCGGCGACGCGAGTTCCCTGGCGCCTTCCACGGCCTTCGGCAACAACGCCAATGCCTGGGGCGGCAGTTCCACGGCCTTCGGCGTGTTCGCGCAGGCCTGGGGCAAGACCTCGGTGGCATTCGGCTATTCCTCGAACGCCGGCGCGGAGAATGCCCTGGCGGTCGGCACGCTGGCGAACGCCTTCGGCAATCGCAGCACCGCCATCGGTGCCGGGGCCACGGCCACGGGCGATTTCTCCTCGGCCCTGGGCCGCACGGCGAGCGCAACCGCCGCCGGTGCCCTGGCACTCGGAACGAATTCCGTGGGCGGCGCATCCGCCGCCGCGGCCGATTCGATCGCCATCGGCGGCCAGTCCAGCGTCGTGGCCGCGGCAACCTCCGGCATCGCGCTCGGTCGCGGCGCCATCGTCAACGGCGCCTTCGGCATTGCCCAGGGCGACGGCGTCGTCAGTGGCGCCACGGGGCAGAACGTCGCCATCGGTTCGTCGGGCACGACCGCGAACTCCAGCACCGCCGCGGGTGGCGCGGTGGCCATCGGCCGCGGCCAGAAGGCCACGGGCGACGGCGCGGTCGCCATCGGCGATCCCAACGTCTCGAACGGCACCGGTGCCGTGACGATGGGTGCCAACAACACCGCCGCCGGCAGCCTGGACGGCACGACCGCGGCGAGCGGCGCGGTGGCCATCGGCAATTCCAACAATGCGATCGGGCAGGGCTCGGTCGCGCTGGGCAACAAGTCCAACGCCACCGCGGCCGGCACGCTCGCCTTCGGCGACGCGGCCAGCGCATCGGCCGCCAATGCCATCGGTTTCGGCACCGGCGCAAATGCCGCGGCCGCGGCCGCCGTCGCCATCGGACAAAGCACCCTGGCCTCGGGCAACGCCAGCGTCGCGCTGGGTTCCGGTGCACGCTCGATCGCGGACGGCGCCATCGCCATCGGCAAGAACGCCACCATCGGCTCGAACACCGATGTCAACACCATCGCGATCGGGACCAACGCGAACAGCTGGGGCGGCAGCATCGCGCTGGGCACCGGCGCATCCGCCGACCAGATCGGCGTGGCACCCCAGAACGCCTCGATCGCGATCGGCGGCAATGCCACGACCGACGACCGGACCACCCGCAGCATCGCGATCGGCAATGGCGCCGTCGTCAAGTCGGCCGACCTGTCGGTCACCGATGCCGCGATCGCCTTCGGCGCCAACGCCGTGTCGTTGGGCTCGAACGCGGTGTCGATGGGCACCGGCGCCAACGCCGCCTATGCCAACAGCGTCGCGCTGGGCGCGGGCAGCGTGACGGGCGCCAAGGGACCGACCGGCAATGGCTTCCTCACCGGTACCAACGCACCCGCCTCCGAAGTCTCGGTGGGCTCGTCGTCCGCCCTGCGGCGCATCACCAACGTGGCGGATGGCGCAGCGCTGCAGGACGCCGTGACGGTGGCGCAGCTGAGCACGGGCATGAGCACGACCGCGAGCAGCATCAGCAGCCTCTCGACGTCGACCTCGACCGGCCTGAGCACCGCGACCAGCAGCATCGGCAGCCTGTCGTCGGGACTCAGCACGACGAACAGCCGGGTGTCGAGCCTGTCGACGTCGACCTCGACGGGGTTGAGCACGGCGACCAGTTCCATCAGCAGCCTGTCGACTTCGACGTCGACTGGCCTGAGCACGGCCACGAGCAGCATCGGCAGTCTGTCGTCGGGCTTGAGCACGACGAACAGCAGCGTTTCGAGCTTGTCGACTTCGACGTCGACGGGTCTCAGTACGGCGACCAGTTCCATCGGCAGCCTGTCGACCTCGACGTCGACGGGCTTGAGCACGGCCACGAGCAGCATCGGTAGCCTGTCGTCGGGGCTGAGCACGACGAACAGCAGTGTTTCGAGCCTGTCGACTTCGACGTCGACGGGGCTGAGCACGGCGACCAGCTCCATCGGCAGCCTCTCGACCTCGACGTCGACTGGCTTGAGCACGGCAACGAGCAGCATCGGCAGTCTGTCGTCGGGGCTGAGCACGACGAACAGCAGCGTGTCGAGCTTGTCGACTTCGACGTCGACGGGTCTCAGCACGGCGACCAGTTCCATCGGCAGCCTGTCGACCTCGACGTCGACCGGCCTGAGCACTGCGACGAGCAGCATCGGTAGCCTGTCGTCGGGCTTGAGCACGACGAACAGCAGCGTGTCGAGCCTCTCGACTTCGACCTCGACGGGTCTCAGCACCGCGACCAGCAGCGTCGGCAGCCTCTCCACGTCGACCTCCACGGGGTTGAGCACTGCAACGAGTTCCATCCGCAGCTTGTCGGCCTCCACCTCGACGGGGCTGAGCACCGCGACGAGTTCCATCGGCAGCCTGTCCACGTCTACGTCGACGGGTCTGAGCACGGCGACGAGCGGCATCACCAGCCTGTCGTCGGGCCTGAGCACGACGAGCAGCAGCGTGTCGAGCCTCTCGACTTCGACGTCGACCGGATTGAGCACGGCCATCAGCGGTGTCAGCAGCCTGTCCACCTCCACGTCGACCGGGTTGAGCACCGCGACCAGCAGCATCGGCAGCCTGTCCACCGGCGTGGGTTCGCTGTCCACGGGCCTGAGCACCGCCAACAGCAGTATCGGCACGCTGAGCTCGTCGATCAGTTCGATCTACAACACCGGCACCAAGTATTTCCATGCCAACAGCACGGCTGCGGACAGCCAGGCCGTGGGCACCGACAGCGTGGCCATCGGGCCGAACTCCAACGCTCTCGGAGACAGCAGCCTGGCCATCGGCAACGGCGCGCAGGCCAGCGGCCTCAGCACCGTGGCCATCGGCCAGGGCGCGGGCGCGGGCGGCCAGTCGGGCAACCTGGGCAACATCGGCATCGGCATTTCGGCCGGCACGAACGTGAACGGCAGCAACAACGCCGCCGTGGGTTCCCTGGCCGGCCAGAACGTGACGGGTGCGTTGAACGCCGCCTTCGGCTTCAACGCGGGCGGCAACGTCTTCGGTTCGAACAACACCGCCATCGGCGCCGGCGCCGGCGCCGGCGTGGGATCGGCCACCACGAAGGCGATCAACAACACGGCCGTCGGTACGGCCTCGGGCACCAACGTCAGCACCAGCCACAACGTGGCGCTCGGCGATGCCAGCGGCACCAATGTCTCGGGTGGCGACAACAACTTCGCCGCGGGCAGCAGCGCGGGCACCGACGTCGTGGGCGCCAACAACCTGGCCGCGGGTTTCCAGGCGGGCCAAAGGGTCACCGGCAACAACAACATCGCGATGGGGCGTCGTGCGGGGCAGGGCGTCACGGCCAGCAACACGATCTCTCTCGGCAACACGGCCAATGCCAGTGCCGACAACACCGTCGCCATCGGCGCCGGCGCGACGGCGAGCGTTGCCGACAGCGTGGCGCTGGGAGGCGGCTCCACGGCCAGCCGCGGGGCCCAGGCGGGCTACAGCGCCTACGGCCTGGCGGCTCCGCAGACTTCCAGCGGCGAGGTGAACGTCGGCAACCGGCAGATCACGGGCGTGGCCGCGGGCAGCCAGGCGCTGGACGCGGTGAACGTGTCGCAGCTGTCCACGACGGCGGGCTCGCTGTCCACGGGCTTGAGCACGGCCACGAGCAGCATCAGCAGCCTGTCGACCTCGACGTCGACTGGCTTGAGCACCGCGACCAGCAGCATCGGCAGCTTGTCGTCGGGGCTGAGCACGACCAACAGCAGCGTGTCGAGTCTGTCGACCTCGACGTCCACGGGGTTGAGCACCGCCACCAGTTCGATCGGCAGCCTCTCGACTTCGACTTCCACGGGTCTGAGTACCGCGACGAGCTCCATCGGCAGCTTGTCGACTTCCACGTCCACTGGCTTGAGCACGGCGACGAGCAGCATCGGTAGCTTGTCCACGTCGACCTCGACGGGGCTGAGCACCGCAACCAGCTCGATTGGCAGCTTGTCTTCGGGTCTGAGCACGACGAACAGCAGTGTGTCGAGCCTGTCGACCTCGACGTCCACGGGTCTCAGCACCGCAACGAGCTCCATCGGCAGCCTCTCGACCTCGACCTCGACCGGTCTGAGCACTGCAACGAGCTCCATCGGCAGTTTGTCGACCTCGACGTCCACTGGCCTGAGCACGGCAACGAGTTCGATCGGCAGCCTGTCCACATCGACGTCGACCGGCTTGAGCACGGCGACCAGCAGCATCGGCAGCCTCTCGACTTCGACGTCGACTGGCCTGAGCACGGCAACGAGTTCGATCGGCAGCTTGTCGACCTCGACCTCGACGGGCCTGAGCACTGCGACCAGCTCGATTGGCAGCTTGTCGACCTCGACCTCCACAGGTCTGAGCACGGCGAACAGCCGTATCGATGGCCTGTCGACCGGACTGAGCACCACAACCAGCAGCATCGGCAGTCTGTCGTCGGGCCTGAGCACGACGAACAGCAGCGTGTCGAGCTTGTCGACTTCCAGCTCCACCGGCTTGAGCACTGCAACGAGCTCCATCGGCAGCTTGTCGACTTCGACCTCCACGGGCCTGAGTACCGCGACCAGCAGCATCGACAGCCTTTCGACCTCGACGTCGACCGGCTTGAGCACCGCAACGAGCTCGATCGGTAGCCTGTCAACCTCGACCTCGACCGGCCTGAGCACCGCGACGAGCTCCATTGGCAGCTTGTCCACGTCTACCTCCACGGGTCTGAGCACGGCGACCAGCAGCATCGGCAGTCTCTCGACTTCGACGTCCACGGGCTTGAGCACTGCGACCAGCAGCATCGGCAGCCTGTCGACCTCCACCTCGACGGGCCTGAGCACGGCTACGAGCAGCATCGGCAGCCTCTCGACCTCGACATCGACCGGTTTGAGCACGGCCACTAGCTCCATCGGCAGCTTGTCGACTTCGACCTCCACGGGTCTGAGCACCGCGACCAGCAGCATCGGCAGCCTCTCGACTTCTACGTCGACAGGCTTGAGCACGGCAACGAGTTCCATCGGCAGCCTTTCGACCTCGACGTCGACCGGTCTGAGCACGGCGACGAGCAGCATCGATAGCCTCTCGACTTCGACGTCGACGGGTCTGAGCACGGCAACGAGCTCCATCGGCAGCTTGTCGACTTCGACCTCCACTGGCCTGAGCACCGCGACGAGCAGCATCGGCAGCCTCTCGACTTCTACGTCGACCGGCTTGAGCACGGCGACGAGTTCCATCGGTAGCCTGTCCACCTCGACCTCCACGGGCCTGAGCACCGCGACGAGCAGCATCGACAGCTTGTCGACCTCGACGTCGACCGGCTTGAGCACGGCCACGAGCTCCATCGGCAGCTTGTCGACTTCGACCTCCACGGGTCTGAGCACCGCGACCAGCAGCATCGGCAGCCTCTCGACTTCTACGTCGACCGGCTTGAGCACGGCGACGAGTTCCATCGGTAGCCTGTCCACCTCGACCTCCACAGGCCTGAGCACCGCGACGAGCAGCATCGACAGCTTGTCGACCTCGACGTCGACTGGACTTAGCACGGCAACGAGTTCGATCGGCAGCCTGTCGACCTCGACCTCGACGGGCTTGAGCACGGCCACGAGTTCCATCGGTAGCCTGTCCACCTCGACATCTACGGGCCTGAGTACCGCGACCAGCAGTATCGGCAGCCTGTCGACGTCGACGTCCACTGGCCTGAGCACTGCGACAAGTTCGATCGGCAGCCTGTCTACCTCCACCTCTACCGGTCTGAGCACCGCCACGAGCAGCATCGACAGTCTGTCGACCTCGACGTCGACCGGTTTGAGCACGGCGACGAGCTCCATCGGCAGCTTGTCGACCTCTACGTCGACGGGGCTGAGTACCGCGACGAGCAGCATCGATAGCCTCTCGACTTCGACATCGACTGGCCTGAGCACGGCAACGAGTTCGATCGGTAGCCTGTCGACCTCCACCTCCACGGGCCTGAGCACCGCGACCAGCAGTATCGACAGTCTGTCGACCTCGACGTCGACCGGCCTCAGCACGGCAACGAGCTCCATCGGCAGCCTCTCGACGTCGACCTCGACGGGTCTGAGCACTGCGACGAGCAGCATCGATAGCCTGTCGACCTCGACGTCGACTGGCCTCAGCACTGCAACGAGCTCCATTGGCAGTTTGTCCACGTCGACTTCGACGGGCCTGAGCACTGCAACCAGCAGCATTGACAGCCTCTCGACTTCGACGTCGACTGGCCTCAGCACGGCAACGAGTTCCATCGGCAGCCTGTCCACGTCGACCTCCACGGGTCTGAGCACTGCGACGAGCAGCATCGATAGCTTGTCGACCTCGACGTCGACTGGCCTCAGCACGGCAACCAGCTCGATCGGTAGCCTGTCCACGTCGACCTCGACTGGTCTGAGCACGGCAACAAGCTCCATCGGCAGCCTTTCGACCTCGACGTCGACCGGTTTGAGCACGGCCACGAGCTCCATCGGCAGCCTGTCGACTTCCACGTCGACGGGGCTGAGCACTGCCACGAGCAGCATCGATAGCCTGTCGACTTCGACATCGACTGGCTTGAGCACGGCCACGAGTTCCATCGGTAGCTTGTCCACCTCGACCTCCACGGGCCTGAGCACCGCGACCAGCAGCATCGACAGCCTTTCGACCTCGACGTCGACCGGGCTGAGCACTGCGACGAGTTCGATTGGCAGCCTGTCCACGTCGACTTCGACCGGCTTGAGCACGGCGACCAGCAGCATCGGCAGTCTCTCGACTTCGACATCGACGGGTCTGAGCACGGCGACGAGTTCGATCGGTAGCTTGTCGACATCGACCTCGACCGGTCTCAGCACCGCAACGAGCTCGATCGGTAGCCTGTCAACCTCGACCTCGACCGGCCTGAGCACGGCCACCAGCTCGATCGATAGCCTTTCGACATCCACTTCGACGGGCCTGAGCACGGCTACGAGCAGCATCGGCAGCTTGTCGACCTCGACCTCCACTGGCTTGAGCACCGCGACGAGTTCGATCGGCAGCCTCTCGACCTCCACGTCGACCGGCCTGAGCACCGCGACGAGCTCCATTGGCAGCTTGTCCACGTCGACCTCCACGGGTCTGAGCACGGCGACCAGCGGCATCGATAGCCTGTCGACTTCCACGTCGACCGGTCTGAGCACGGCGACCAGCAGCATCGGTAGCTTGTCGACCTCGACATCGACCGGTTTGAGCACGGTGACGAGCTCGATCGGTAGCCTGTCCACGTCCACTTCGACGGGCCTGAGCACGGCGACCAGCAGCATCGGCAGCCTCTCGACCTCGACGTCCACCGGCTTGAGCACAGCAACGAGTTCCATCGGCAGCCTTTCGACCTCGACGTCGACCGGTCTGAGCACGGCGACAAGCTCGATCGGCAGCCTGTCGACGTCGACCTCGACCGGTCTCAGCACCGCTACGAGCAGCATTGGCAGCCTCTCGACTTCGACGTCGACTGGGCTCAGTACGGCGACGAGTTCTATCGGTAGCCTGTCCACCTCGACCTCAACGGGGCTGAGCACCGCGACGAGCAGCATCGACAGCTTGTCGACCTCGACGTCGACCGGTCTGAGCACTGCGACGAGCTCCATCGGTAGCCTGTCCACCTCCACCTCCACGGGCCTGAGCACGGCGACCAGCAGTATCGACAGCCTGTCGACCTCGACCTCCACCGGCTTGAGCACCGCGACGAGTTCGATCGGCAGCCTCTCGACCTCCACGTCGACTGGCCTGAGCACGGCAACGAGCTCTATTGACAGCCTGTCGACCTCCACGTCGACCGGGTTGAGCACGGCGACAAGCTCCATCGGCAGCTTGTCGACGTCGACCTCGACGGGCTTGAGCACGGCCACGAGTTCCATCGGTAGCCTGTCCACCTCGACCTCAACCGGTCTGAGCACCGCCACGAGCAGCATTGGCAGCCTGTCCACGTCGACTTCGACGGGCCTGAGCACCGCGACGAGCAGCATCGATAGCCTGTCGACTTCGACGTCGACTGGCCTGAGCACGGCAACGAGCTCGATCGGTAGCCTGTCCACGTCGACCTCGACCGGTCTCAGCACCGCCACGAGCAGCATCGATAGCCTGTCGACTTCGACGTCGACTGGCTTGAGCACGGCAACGAGCTCCATTGGTAGCCTGTCGACCTCGACATCCACCGGCCTGAGCACTGCGACGAGCAGTATCGACAGCCTGTCCACCTCGACGTCGACCGGCCTGAGCACGGCAACGAGCTCGATCGGTAGCCTGTCCACGTCGACCTCGACAGGTCTGAGCACCGCCACGAGCAGCATTGGCAGCCTGTCCACGTCCACCTCGACGGGTCTGAGCACTGCGACCAGCAGCATCGATAGCTTGTCGACATCCACTTCGACGGGTCTGAGCACGGCAACGAGCTCGATCGGTAGCCTGTCCACATCGACCTCGACCGGTCTGAGCACCGCCACGAGCAGCATTGGCAGTCTCTCGACCTCGACGTCCACTGGCCTGAGCACGGCAACGAGCTCCATCGGCAGCTTGTCCACGTCGACCTCGACGGGCCTGAGCACCGCAACCAGCAGCATCGATAGCCTGTCGACTTCGACGTCAACTGGCCTCAGCACTGCAACGAGCTCTATTGGCAGTCTGTCCACGTCGACCTCGACGGGTCTGAGCACTGCCACCAGCAGCATTGGTAGCCTGTCCACCTCGACTTCCACGGGGCTGAGCACCGCGACGAGCAGCATTGATAGCCTGTCGACCTCGACGTCGACTGGCCTGAGCACTGCAACGAGTTCGATCGGCAGCCTGTCGACCTCGACTTCGACGGGGCTGAGTACGGCCACGAGTTCCATCGGTAGCCTGTCCACCTCGACCTCCACGGGCCTGAGCACGGCGACCAGCAGCATCGATAGCTTGTCGACATCCACTTCGACTGGCCTGAGCACGGCAACGAGCTCGATCGGCAGCCTGTCCACATCGACCTCGACCGGTCTGAGCACGGCCACGAGCAGCATCGGCAGCCTCTCGACCTCGACGTCCACTGGCCTCAGCACGGCGACGAGCTCGATCGGTAGCTTGTCCACGTCGACCTCGACGGGTCTGAGCACGGCCACCAGCTCGATCGGCAGCTTGTCGACCTCGACGTCGACTGGCCTGAGCACTGCGACAAGTTCGATTGGCAGCCTGTCTACATCGACCTCGACCGGCCTGAGCACGGCTACGAGCAGCATTGGCAGCCTCTCGACCTCGACGTCGACTGGCTTGAGCACGGCGACGAGCTCTATCGGTAGCTTGTCCACGTCGACTTCGACGGGCCTGAGCACCGCCACGAGCAGCATCGGCAGCCTCTCGACCTCGACGTCCACTGGCTTGAGCACGGCAACGAGCTCCATCGGCAGCTTGTCGACTTCGACCTCCACGGGTCTGAGCACGGCCACCAGCTCGATCGGTAGCCTGTCCACGTCCACTTCGACGGGCCTGAGCACCGCCACGAGCAGCATCGGCAGCCTTTCGACTTCCACGTCGACCGGCTTGAGCACGGCAACGAGCTCCATCGGCAGCTTGTCGACCTCGACCTCCACGGGCCTGAGCACTGCGACCAGCAGCATCGGCAGCCTGTCGACCGGCCTGAGCACGGCGACGAGCTCCATCGACAGCCTGTCCACTTCGACCTCGACCGGTCTGAGCACTGCCACCAGCGCTATCGGTAGCCTGTCGACTTCGACGTCCACGGGTCTGAGCACGGCGACGAGTTCCATCGGCAGCCTGTCCACGTCCACGTCGACCGGTTTGAGCACGGCCACGAGCTCCATCGGCAGCTTGTCGACCTCGACCTCCACGGGCCTGAGCACGGCGACCAGCAGCATCGGCAGCCTGTCCACCGGCCTGAGCACCGCGACGAGCTCCATCGGCAGTCTGTCCACTTCGACGTCGACTGGCCTCAGCACGGCAACGAGCTCCATCGGCAGCTTGTCGACCTCCACGTCGACCGGCCTCAGCACTGCCACGAGCAGCATCGACAGCCTGTCCACCGGCCTGAGCACCGCCACCAGCGGCGTCAGCAGCCTCTCGACCTCGACGTCCACTGGCCTCAGCACGGCGACGAGTTCGATCGGCAGCTTGTCGACCTCCACGTCGACTGGCCTGAGCACCGCCACGAGCAGCATCGACAGCCTGTCGACCTCGACCTCCACGGGTCTCAGCACCGCCACGAGCAACATCGACAGCCTCTCGACCTCGACCTCGACCGGCCTGAGCACGGCGACCAGCTCCATCGGCAGCCTGTCGGTGGGCCTGAGCACCGTGAGCAGCGGCATCGGCAGCCTGTCGATCGGCCTGAGCACGACGAACAGCACCGTGAGCAGCCTGTCGACGTCCACGTCGAGCGGCCTGAGCACGGCGACGAGCAGCATCGGCAGCCTGTCGACGTCCACCTCGAGCGGCCTGAGCACGGCAACGAGCAGCATCAACAGCCTGTCGACGTCCACCTCGAGCGGCCTGAGCACGGCGACGAGCAGCATCAACAGCCTGTCGACGTCCACGTCGAGCGGCCTGAGCACGGCGACCAGCAGCATCAACAGCCTGTCGACCTCCACCTCGACCGGTCTGAGCACGGCCACGAGCAGCATCAGCAGCCTGTCGACCGGCCTGAGCACCGCGACCAGCAACATCGGCAGCCTGTCGTCGGGCCTGAGCACGACGAACAGCAACGTCTCCAGCCTGTCGACCTCGACCTCGACCGGCCTGAGCACCGTCACCAGCGGTCTCGGCAGCCTGTCGAGCGGGCTGAGCACGACGAACAGCAACCTCAGCAGCCTGTCGACGAGCATCAGCGGGTCGGTCAGCGGCATCGGCAGCCTGTCGACGGGGCTGAGCACCACCAACAGCACCGTCACCAACATCTACAACAACGGCACGAAGTACTTCCACGCCAATTCGACTGCAGGCGACTCGCAGGCCATCGGCCAGGAGTCGGTGGCGATCGGACCGCAATCGGTGGCCAGCGGCGCGAATTCCTTCGCCGCGGGCAACGGCGCGAAGGCGACGGCCGACGGCGCGGTGGCGGTGGGCTTCGGGGCGCAGGCCACGGGCACCAACGCGATCGCGATCGGTACCGGAGCACTGGCCACCGGCTCGCAGGCGATCGGTGCGGGTGCCAGCGCGGGCGGCAAGGGCGTCGCGATCGGCGACGGCGCGGATGCTGGCGGCACCTCGAGGAGCGCGGCGTCGAACGTCTCGAACGGCACGGCCGTCGGCTTCAACGCGGTGGTCCAGCAGACCGGCGGCGTGGCCCTGGGCTCGGGCTCGGTGGCTTCCAGGGGCGCTGGCGTGGCCGGCTACGTGCCAGGCAGCGCCACCGCGGCGCAGGAGGCGGCGATCAAGGCCACCACCAGCACGCAGGGCGCGGTGTCGGTCGGCGATGCGGCCAACGGCCAGTTCCGCCAGATCACCGGCGTGGCCGCGGGCTCGGCCGACAGCGACGCCACCAACGTGGCGCAGCTCAAGGCGGCCTCGGCGGCTTCGAAGGCCAGCAGCGTGCAGTACGAGACCAACCCCGACGGGTCGGTCAACTACAACCAGATCACGCTGGGCGCCGGCCAGGCGGCGGGCGGCACGCGCATCAGCAACGTGGCACCGGGCATCCTGCCGGGCGACGCGGTCAACGTGCAGCAGCTGACCGACGTGCGCAACCAGATCGGCGACGTGGCGCGCGTCGCCTACTCGGGCACGGCGATGGCGTTCGCGATGTCGGGCACCTACCTGCCGACGCTCTACCCCGGCGAGAAGACCGTGGGCGTGGGCTTCGGCAGCTACAAGGGCTACAGCGCGGTGGCGCTGACCTTCAAGGCCCTGTCGGACGACGGCAAGATGTCCTGGGGCGCGGGCCTCTCGACCACGGGCAAGGAGTGGGGCATCAACGCCGGCATCGGCTGGAAGTGGAAGTAAGTCACAGGGAGAGAAAAGCCCCCTCGAAGGCTCCCGCGCCCCAGGCGCGGGGGCCTTCCTTTTTTGAGGGACACTCGCTGCCCATGCGCATCGGTATTTCAGTCCTCACCCACGCCGGCCAGAACATCTGGGAGAACGGCATGGGGCAGAACGTGCTGTTCCTGGCCCGGCTGCTGCAGCAGATCCCGTTCGTGGAGTCGGTCACGCTGATCGACGCGGGCGACCAGTCGGCGATGCCGCCGCAGGTCGATCTCGCGGCGCGCGGGCTCGCGATCGGCCGGGCGCGCGAGCTCACCGATGCGCTCGACGTGGTGTTCGAGATGGCGGGCGCGCTCGAGGTCTCGTGGCTGTCGTATTTCCGGGCCCGCGGCGGGCGCGTGGTGTTCCATTGCGTGGGCCAGCCCTTCGTGTCGCTGGCCGAGCCGATCCTCTTCTCCGACAAGGGCCACTTCAGCCGGCCCGACCGCTGCGACGAGGTCTGGCTGCTGCCCAAGGACCAGACCTTCGCGCCGATGATGCGCGTGTACAACCGCTGCCCGGTGCGCGTGGTGCCCTACCTTTGGTCCCCCGAGTTCCTCGCGCAGCGCGTGGCCGAGGTCGAGGCGGCGGGCTTCCGCTTCGGCTACGTGCCGCGCACGGCCGAGCAGCCGGGCTTCCGGGTGGCGATCTTTGAACCCAACATCTCGGTGGTGAAGGCCGGCACCTTGCCGATGCTGATCTGCGACGGCGCCTACCGCGCCGACCCGAAGGCGGTGAACTGGATGCATGCGCTCAACACGCTGCACATGAAGGACCACCCGACCATGCTCTACCTGGCGAACTCGCTCGATATCGTGCGCGAGCACAAGGCGATCTTCCATGGCCGGCACGACTTCGCGGGCTTCATGGTGCAGTACGCCGACGCGGTGGTGTCGCACCAGTGGCAGAACGACCAGAACTACAGCTACCTCGACGCGCTCTACGGCAACTATCCGCTGGTGCACAACTCGCCCTGGCTGCGCGACGCGGGCTACTACTACCCGGGCTTCGAGGTCGGCGCCGGCGTCGAGCAACTGCTGAACGCGGCGCGCCATCACGACGCGCAACTCGACGACTACAGGGCCCGCTCGCAGCGCGTGTTCGACGCGCTCGATCCGCTGGCGAGCGCCAACGTCGAGGGCTATGCGCAGCGGCTGCTGCAGCTGGTGGGCGGCGATGCGAACTTCCGCGCCGGAGGCGCCGCGCGATGAACGCCATGCCCGACAAGCTGCGCGTCGGCGTCTCGATCTTCATCCGCAAGGGCGAGCAGAGCCTGTGGGAGAACGGCGTCTACCAGAACTGCCTGTTCCTCGTGATGCTGCTGCTGCGCTCGCCGCGCGTGGCCAGCACGGTGCTCGTGGCCGGCGGCGGCGACGGCGCGCCGGCCGATGCGGCCGGCTTCCTGGCCGATTCGCCGGTGCCGATCATCGACATGGCGACCGCCGCGCAGGAACTCGACGTGATGATCGAGATGAGCGCGCAGCTCGGGCGCGACTGGGCCGTGGCCTTCCGCGAGCGCGGCGGCAAGATCGTGTCGATGCGCGTGGGCAACGACTACGTGATCGACATCGAGCGCATGATCTTCGACAAGCCGCATGGCCTGCTGCTGACGCTCGCGCCCTACAACGAGGTCTGGACGCTGCCCGAGTACGAGGCCACCTGCAAACCCTATTTCGAGGCCGCGTTCCGCACGCCGGTGCGCCTGATGCCGCACCTGTGGAGCCCGATGGTGCTCGAGCGCGCCATGGCGCGCAGCGGTGGCGGCAAGCCCTTCGCCTACGAGCCCGGGCGCCGGCACTGGCGCGTGGCGATCTTCGAACCCAACATCTGCATGGTGAAGACCAGCTTCATTCCGATGCTCGGCTGCGAGGCGGCGCACCGCGCGCAGCCCGACCTGATCGAGCGCCTGTGGGTCTACAACAGCTTCCACCTGCGCGAGAAGCCGCAGTTCGTCGGCTTCGCCCAGAGCCTGGACCTGGTGCAGCACGGGCTGGCCTCGTTCGAGGGGCGCTTCCCGGTCTACCAGGTGGTGCCGCCCAACGTCGACTGCGTGTTCGCGCATCACTGGGAGAACGGCCAGAACTATCTCTACTACGAGGCGCTGTACGGCGGCTATCCGCTGGTTCACAACTCGCACCTGATCGGCGACTGCGGCTACCGCTACCAGGGCTTCGACTGCGAGGACGGCGGCCGCGCGCTGCGGCGCGCCTTCGCCGAGCACGACGCCGACCTGCCCGGCTACCGCGAGCGCGCGCGGGCGCTGCTCGAGCGGCTCGATCCCGAGGGCGAGGAGAACGTGCGCATCTACACCGCCGCGATCGAGGCGCTCTACGCCTGAACGCGGCCGACTTCGGAACGACCCCCATGACCCCGACATCGCTTCTTCTTCGTCTACTGCCGTGCGCGGCGGCCTGCACCCTGACGGCCACCGCCTTCGCGCAGGGCGTGCTCGTGCCCCAGGCACCGCCCGCGCCGCCGCAGGACGTGCTGACGCGCGCGGCCACCAGCGTGGGCGTGAAGCGCTGCCTGCCGGCGATCACGCGGCTGTCGTCGCTCACCGTGCAGGGCAGCCGCAGCCACGACGTGCTGCTCGACTGGGACCGCAAGCGTCCCGACAGCGGCCCGGTGTTCTCGCTGATCGGCATCGAGTTTCCGAACGCGGGCGTGGCGGGCTCGATCACCGCGATTCCCGACGACAGCGGCAACTGCACGGTGGCGGCCGAACGCATCTCGGTGGCGCCCTTCACCT
>Ga0209902_100541_pt1 | contig 37201 bp, 34 predicted proteins | sample FECB27metaG_FD_188304 | JGI IMG/M metagenome (GOLD analysis project Ga0209902, IMG submission 188304) | Cyanobacterial communities from the Joint Genome Institute, California, USA - FECB-27 (SPAdes) (version 2) | ecosystem: Environmental > Aquatic > Thermal springs > Hot (42-90C) > Microbial mats...
GCGCGCGATTTCGGGTTTCGCCTGACGCTCGAGCCGGCCGGATTCCGTCGCCAGCGCGGATTGCTCACGCGCACCGAGATGCTGATCCCGCGCGCGCGCATCCAGCTTGCGCTCGTCCAGTCGGGGCCGTTGCGCAGGATGCTCGGCTGGCAGCGCCTGCGTTTCCAGACGCTCGGCACGAGCGGGGCGGCGGCGGACGGCGGCTTGCAGGACGCGGCGCCCTTTGCCCGTTCCGAAGAGGTCGATGCGATCCTGTCGGCCACCGGACGGTTGAGACGGCCCGATCCCGCGCAGCTTGCCCGCGTCTCCCAACGTCATGTGTGGAAGGCCGTGGCCCTAGCGGCGCTGGCGCCGCTGGTGGCCGTGATCGTCGCGAGCGTTGTCATGCCGGCGCTGATCTTGACCATATTCGCCGTTCCACCCCTGGTGGCCTTTGCGATCGTCGAACGGCGATGTCATCTTTATGCGCTCGATCGCGATCTGCTGTTCGTCCAGACGGGTTGGTGGCGTCGCAGGATCTGGATCGTTCCGATCGACGCCGTTCAGACGGTCACGATGCGGCGGTCGTGGTTGCAACGGGTGCTCGATCTCGCAACGCTCGAATTCGATACGGCCGGCGCCTCGTTCGGCGGTCCGGCGATCCGCGACGTTCATATCGAGCTGGCGGAAAAATTGGCGGATGCAATGACGGAACGAAACCGTAACGGATGGGTTTGACGCGCATGAGCGGCAGCGATGCAAACGGATCAGTCATCGATGCCGGCAGGAATTGCTGGCGCGTCGCGCATGCGGATCGTGCCGCGGTGATCGTCGACGCCTGCGATTATTTCCGCATCGCGCGTCAGGCGATGCTCAACGCCAGGCATCGCATCCTGCTGATCGGATGGGATTTCGACGCGCGTATCCAGTTGGAGCGATCGGAAGAAGAGAAGGACGGCGAAACGTTGGGCGCCTTCCTGCTGTCGATCGCGAAGCGTCGTCCGGAGATCGCGATCGACATCCTCAAATGGGACGTCGGCGCGTTGAAGCAACTCGGCCGCGGCGCATCCATGCTGTTTCTGGGCCGTTGGGCCATGACGAAGCAGATCAGCTTCAAGTTCGACAGCGCGCATCCGGCGGGGTGCAGCCATCACCAGAAGATCGTGGTGATCGACGACGCCTTTGCGGTGTGCGGCGGAATCGACATGACGGGCGACCGCTGGGACACGAACGAGCATCGCGACGACGATCCCTGCCGCCGCCGTCCGGCCGGGCAACCCTATGGCCCGTGGCACGACGTGACGATGGTGGTCGATGGCGAGGCGGCAAAGGCGCTCGCCGAACTGGGGCATGATCGCTGGAAGGTCGCGACGGGCGACGACCTGCCGCCGATCCCGCAGGACAATGATCCCTGGCCCGAAGAACTCGTGCCGCAGTTCCGCGACGTGCAGCTGGCGATCGCGCGCACCCGGGCCGAATGCGGCGACGTGGCCGAGGTGCGCGAGATCGAGGCGCTCTGGCTGGACCTGATCGCCGACGCCAAGCGCTTCATCTATATCGAGAACCAGTATTTCACGAGCGGAAAGCTCGCCGCGGCGATCGCGCGGCGTATGAAGGAACCGCACCCGCCCGAGATCGTGATGATCAATCCGATCCGCGCCGATGGCTGGCTGGAGCAAAAGGCGATGGACGGTGCCCGCGTGAAGCTGGTCAATGCCATCGACGGGATCGATACCGCCAATCGCCTGCGCATCTACACACCGAAGACGAAGGGCGGGCAGGACATCTATGTCCATGCCAAGGTGATGATCGTCGACGATCGCGTGCTGCGTGTCGGATCGTCCAACATGAACAATCGATCGATGGGCCTCGACAGCGAATGCGACATGGCGCTGGATTGCCGCCTGACCGGCAATGAAGGCTGTATGGACGCGATCGCGGCGCTGCGCACCCGGCTGATGGCGGAGCATCTGGGCGTCGATGAGGCCGTGGTGGCGGCCAAATTCGACGAGACGGCGTCGCTGATCGAGACGATCGAGCTGTTGCGCGGAGCGGGCAAGACGCTGGCGCCGCTCGTGCTGGAGCAGCCCGATGCGGTCGAGGACTTCATCGCGGAGAACGAACTGCTCGATCCCGAACGGCCGGAGGAGATGTTCGAGGCGCCGGCGAAGCGGGGATTGTTCAGGCGCTGGCGTCGGCAGACATTGCGGTGAAATAGGCCCGCATCATACTGCGCGACGGATAAAGCCAGCCCCCCGACGAACTGCACCCTCAGCTCAGGGCTGATCCGTCGCCATTGGAATGGATTTCGGCTTGGGACGTGCGGGGATCGGCACTGGTGCCTCTTCGGGTTCTGCCGCGGGCTTCATCAGCGCAGTACGGAAATCCTGCATGCTCACGCGTTCCTTACCGGTGCGCGGCGCGCGCGTTTCCTGCGCGGTGACGGTGCGCTGCTTCATGCAATCGCGCTTGTCCGTCCGGGCGAATTCGTCGCAGTTCCACAGCGCTTTTTCGAAGCCGGTCTTGCGGTCGCGCAGATAGCTGAACGACATGCCCGCCAGCGCCGTCGGATCGATCGGGAAGCTTCGCGGCGTTTCCGCGATCTCCGCCCATCCCATCACCTTGCAATGGTCGAGCGTGCCGCAGGCCGCGAGCGCGAGGCTGGGGAAGCTGTCCGGCGAAACCTTGCGGCCAAAGGGGACGATGAAGCTGTCGCCGTCGCGCACGATCGTCTTGTCGTAGCGCGCGAGCAGAGCGGGGTTCGCGACCGTTTCGAGCGCGGCGGTCGCGCCATCCGCCATCTGCACCGCGCCGCCGCGATGCGCATCGGACAGGCCGGCGAGTTGGCCGATCGCGGGCTCGCCGCCGGCATAGCTGTTGCGGAACGCGCCGGGCGTTCCCCACCAGCCCGTCCATCGGAAGAACAGGTGGGTGCCGACCGCCGCGACCTTGTCCAGGCTTGCGCTCCAATAGGGGACGACCCAGTCGGTGTGATAATGGGTCGAATGGCCGACGGAATTGTAGACGAAGCCGCCCAGCATCTGGCGCGCCACCGTACGCGCGCGTTCCCAGGCCTCGGTTGACGGAACGCGCCGCATCGCGCCGTCGCAGGTGAAGGTGAACTGACACCCGGTCCTGCGTTCGGATCCCTGGAAGACCACGCCGCAGATCGTCTTGGGAAAGGCGGGGTGGCGAAGCCGGTTGAGCACGACCTGGATCACCGCGCGCTGCCCGTCGGCATCGCCCGATCCGGCCTCGTACAAGCCGACCGCCGCCAGGCAATCGAGCGATCGCGCATAATCCGGTGAGGTCGAGGCCAGGAAAAAGGGATGCGCGGCGGGGTTGGGCGCCGTCGAGAAGGGCACCGCCTTGTTGATGGCGAGTGCATCCTTCGGCGCGACCGCCTTCAGCTCCAGCGGTTCGACCGGCGGGGGCGGGGTGGACGGGCGATCGTAGCGCGTGACGCTGTGGGACGGCATGACCGGATCGGTCCGCGCGACCATCCAGGCGCAGACGAGAAGCCCCACACAAAACACAGGCAGCATCGCCCGGCCGAGAATATCGGCCGGCGGCGACCCCGACACCGGGGCATCAGCACTGACAGTCGTCATCGATATGGGGCTTCGCCTTCCGCCTCAGCTCTCGGGCAGGAAATCCGGCACCGACAGATAACGTTCGCCGGTGTCGTAGTTGAAGCCAAGAACGCGGCTTCCCGCCGGGAGTTCCTCAAGCTTCTGGGCGATGGCGGCCAGCGTGGCGCCCGAAGAGATGCCGACCAGCATGCCTTCCTCGCGCGCGGCACGGCGCGCCATTTCCTTCGCGTCGGCCGGATCGACCTGGATCACGCCGTCGATCGCCTGGGTATGCAGGTTGGCGGGGATGAAGCCGGCGCCGATGCCCTGGATGGGGTGCGGGCCGGGCTGGCCGCCCGAAATCACCGGCGAGAGCGTGGGTTCGACCGCATAGACCTTCAGTGCCGGCCAGTGGCGCTTCAGCTCTTCCGCGCAGCCGGTGATATGGCCGCCGGTGCCGACGCCGGTGATCAGCACGTCGAGCGGCGTATCCGCGAAGTCGCGCAGGATCTCGCGTGCGGTCGTGCGGACATGAACGTCGATATTGGCGGGATTCTCGAACTGCTGCGGCATCCAGGCGCCGGGCGTCTGATCGACCAGCTCCATCGCGCGCTCGATCGCGCCCTTCATGCCCTTTTCCTTCGGCGTCAGATCGAAGCTGGCGCCATAGGCGAGCATCAGGCGGCGGCGTTCCAGCGACATGCTCTCTGGCATGACCAGCACCAGCTTGTAGCCTTTGACCGCTGCGACCATCGCCAGGCCCACGCCGGTGTTGCCCGATGTCGGCTCGACGATCGTGCCGCCGGGCTGCAGGTCGCCTGAGGCTTCCGCCGCCTCGATCATGGCAAGCGCGATACGGTCCTTGATCGAGCCGCCCGGATTGGCGCGCTCGGACTTCACCCAGACCTCGGAATCGCCGAACAGCCGGCTCAGGCGGATGTGCGGGGTGTTTCCGATCGTGTCGAGAATCGATGCGGCCTTCATGTCGCTGTCTCCTTCAGGGGTATGTCTTCTAGAGTTGTCGGCGGGGCAAAGGTCCGCGCGGCGCGCAGTTCAGGAAACCAGCGCGCCCAGAGCCCTGCCACCAATATGGCACCGATTCCGCCGACCACAACCGCCGTCACGGGGCCGATCAGCGCGGCGAGGAAGCCCGACTCCGCTTCGCCCAGCTCGTTGGAGCCCGAAACGAACAGGGTGGAGACCGCGCCGACGCGGCCGCGCATGTCGTCGGGCGTATAGATCTGGATCAGCGACTGGCGGACATAGACCGACAGCATGTCCGCTGCGCCGAGCAGGACGAGCATGGCGAGCGACAGGGTCATGTCCCGCGAGATGCCGAAAACCACGGTCGCCGCGCCGAACACCGCGACGCCGATCAGCAATTTCGTGCCGACGTCGTGGCGCAGCGGTCGCCAGGCGAACCAGAGCGCCACGGCCACCGCGCCGACCGCGGGTGCGGCGCGCAGATGGCCCAGCCCCTCCGCGCCGACATGCAGGATGTCGCGCGCATAGACCGGCAGCATCGCCGTCGCACCGCCGAGCAGCACGGCGAACAGGTCGAGCGAAATCGCGCCGAACACCAGGCGGTTGCGCCGCACATAGCGTAGCCCGTCCATCATCTGTTGCCAGGGGCGGGCCGCGCCCAGCATCGCGCTGCGCTTGATCGGGCGGATGGTCATCAGCGCGACGAAGGCGATGCAGAACAGCCCGGCGCACACCGCATAGGGAAGCGCGTGGTGGCCGGCATAGAGATAGCCGCCCATGGCAGGGCCGAACACCGATCCCGATTGCCAGGCGATCGAACTCATCGCGATCGCGGCGGGCAGCGACGCGGCGGGGATCAGGTTGGGCGCCAGCGCCTGAAGCGCCGGGCTGGCAAAGGCGCGCGCCACGCCAAGCAATGCGGCGACGACGAACAGCGCCGGCAGGTTGATCGCGTCGGTCCAGCTCAGCCAGCCCAGCGCGATCGCGCAAAGCGCCTCCAGTCCGACAGAGGCGCGCGCGATCCAGCGCCGGTCCACGTTGTCCGCGACCCAGCCGACGACCAGCGTCAAGACGAGGAGCGGCAGGAACTGCGCCAGCCCGATCAGGCCAAGCTGCAGCGCGGCTTCCCTGGGGCTCATGCCGAGCTGGCTTCGCGACAGGTCGTAGACCTGCCAGCCGATGACGATGACCATCGCCATCTGCGCCAGCGTCGAGGTCAGCCGCGCCACGAAATAGGCACGGAAATCGCGGAAGGCGAACGGGTGCGCGGGTTTGTCCACGGGCGCTTCCTAAAGGAAGGCGCGGCGCGGTGGGAGAGGCTTTTTCACGGCGCGTCGATCTCTTCGGTGCGCGGGTTGCGGATCGCGGGGTTGAGCCGCGCGATGCTGCACAGGCCGGCGATTGCGGCCATCCCTGCGGCCGCCAGCGCGGGCACGGGCCCGTTGCCCAGGCCGGCCGCGAGCAATGTCGCGACCAGCGTCGCGCCGATCGTCTGGCCGAGCAGGCGATTGGTCGAGATAAGCCCGCCGGCCGCTGCGGCCCGATGGATGGGCGCGCTGCCGATGATCAGCCGGGCGTTGGGCGACAGGAACAGTCCGGAGCCCATGCCGCACAGGCTCATCCGCCACGCGACATCGAAATAGGTCGGGTCGGCGGGGAGAAAGGCCATCAGCGTAAGGCCGGTCACCGAGATCGCCATGCCGATCCCGCCGAGCGCGCCTGCGGGATAGCGATCGGACAGTGCACCCGCGATCGGGGCCACGAACAACGTCGTCAGCGGCCAGGGGGCGATCATCGCGCCGACCTCCCCCGGGCTGAAGCCGAATTGCTGCTGAAGTCGGAAGGGCAAAGTGAGCATCAGCGTCATCGATGCGACGAACGATACGAAGGCGCCGATGACCGAAAGCGCGATCACCCGGCTGCCGAGCAGATCGACCGGCAGGATCGGGTGCGGATCGCCCAGCGATCGCCGCACGAACACCCAGCCGATCGCCGCGCCGGCCGCAACGATCGCCGCGGAGACCACCGGACTGTCGCCATGCACCCCGCTTTCGAGTCCCGCGATGACCAGGCCGAAAAAGCCCGCGCACAGCACTGCGCCGAGCATGTCGAACGGCTGGTCGCGCGGCACGGGTTCGGGAAGGGCGCGGCCGAGCAGCAACGAGACGAGACCGAAGGGCGCCGCCGCGGCGAACACCCAGGGCCAGGGCGCGACGCCAAGGATCAGGCCGCCGAGCGTAGGCGCGAACGCGATCGCGCTCGACACGACGACCGCATTGATGCCCATGCCGCGTCCGAGCTGCTTTTCCGGATAGGTGGCGCGCAGCATCGCGGAGGATACGCTGAGCGCGGCGGCGGCGCCCAGGGCCTGGACCGCGCGGACGGTGAGCAGGAAAGGCAGGCTCTTCGCGAAGAAGCACAGGATCGTCGCGATCGTGAACAGGATCTGCCCATATTGATAGAGCCGGCGATGGCCGATCCGGTCGCCCAGATTCGCGAACGGCAGCAGCGTCATGACCAGCACGAGCTGATAGATGGTGACGACCAGCACGGCCGCGGAATTGTCGACGCCCAGATCACGCGCGATCGTCGGCAAGGCGACCGTCGCGATGCCGCCGTCGATCACGAGCAGCGCAGTGCCGAACGAAATCGCGACGATGGCGGTATAGCGGCGCGGCAACGGGAGTCCGTCGGTCATGCCGGGATGAGTAGGAGGTTTGTGCGCGATTGGACAGGTGGCACGAGGGCACATGCAGACGCCCGAACCGTCATTCCGGCGAAAGCCGGAATCTCACTTCCTGTTTCAACTGCGGCACCAAGAAAAGTGAGATCCCGGCGTTCGCCGGGATGACGAACAGCCAACCGAACTCAGCCCAGCGAAACCTCGGCCACCTTGTCCTTATAATCTTCCTTCGGGTCGCCGAGCCCCAACATCATCTTCGCCCCGGCGAACAGGCTGTTTTCGTCGAGCCAGATCTGCGCGCGCTCCGGATCGAGCCGGATGAGCTCCAGATTGGGATCGGTCTTGCCGCCGGGAAACCAGGCGGCCACCCAGCGATTCCACAGCCGGTCGATCATCTCGCGATACTCCTCGATCACGAGATTGCCGTGAAGCGTCGCGAACAGGTCGTGACCCTTTGAAGTGAAATGCGCGATGGCGCGATGGCCCAGGCGCATCTCGTTGACCAGCGTGTTGTCCTTCGTGGTGAAGAACCAGATTGGGCTGCGATCCGCGTCCCCATCGGTCAGGCCGGTCATCGGCTGGGCATGGCCGTCGGCGATGCCGTCGAGCCCGAGCATCATGGTGCGATCGGACTTCAGCGCCTTCCAGAAACGGGCTTCTAGCTCTTGCGGATTGGACATGGAACGCTCCTCTGGATGGTGGAGCGGCAACGGGCGGCGACTTGGCCGGGTTCCGCCGATCAGGCGAAGAAGGTCGTCGCCCAGTAGAAAAGCGCGCCGATGACCGCTGCGGCCGGCAGGGTGACGACCCAGGCGACGAGGATGCTCGACGCGACGTTCCAGCGCACGGCCGACAGGCGTCGCGACGCGCCGACGCCGACGATCGCGCCGGTGATGGTGTGGGTGGTCGATACCGGAATGCCGAAATGGTTGGCGGCGAACAATGTGATCGCGCCGCCCGTTTCCGCGCAGAAACCCTGTGCCGGGGTCAGGCGGGTGATCTTCGATCCCATGGTGTGGACGATCTTCCAGCCGCCGAACAGCGTGCCCAGGCCCATGGCCGCCTGGCACGAGATCACCACCCAGAAGGGCACGTGGAAATCGCCCTGAAGCATGCCCTGCGAATAAAGCAGCACCGCGATGATCCCCATCGTCTTCTGCGCGTCGTTGCCGCCATGGCCCAGCGAATACATCGATGCGGAGACGAACTGCAGCTTGCGGAACCAGCGATCGGCGGCAAGCGGCGTGAAGCGCACGAACAGCCAGGACGTGATCAGCACGAGCATCAGCGCGAGGAACATGCCGATCGCGGGCGACATGAAGATCGCGGCGCTGGTCTTGAACACGCCGCTCCACACCACCGCGGCCAGCCCGGCCTTTGCGGTGCCCGCGCCCAGCAATCCGCCGATCAGCGCATGGCTGCTGCTCGACGGGATGCCGAGCGCCCAGGTGATAAGGTTCCAGCTGATCGCGCCCATCAAGGCGCCGAAGATCACCTGCGCATCGATGATGTCCGCCTCGACGATGCCTTTGCCCACGGTCTCGGCGACGTGCAGGCCGAAGAACAGGAAGGCGATGAAGTTGAAGAACGCCGCCCAGGCAACCGCATATTGCGGGCGCAGCACGCGGGTGGAGACGATGGTCGCGATCGAATTGGCGGCGTCGTGCAGTCCGTTCAGGAAATCGAACGCCAGCGCGATGATGATGAGCGTGACGAGCAGCGGAAAGGCGATGTTTGCGGCGTCCATGGTCCGGGCTGCGGCTCAGGCGTGATCGATCACGAGACCCTGGATCTCGTTCGCTACATCCTCGAACCGGTCGGTGACCTTCTCCAGATGGCTGTAGATCTCACGCCCGACGATGAAGGTCATCGGATTGCCGTTCTTCCCGCTCTTGTACAGCGCCTTGAGGCCGGCTTCGTGAAGTTCGTCGGCATGACCCTCCAGCCTGACCAGCCTTTCGGTGAGTTCGTGGAGGCGGGGGGCATTGATGTTGAGCGATCGCAGCAGTGGCATCGCCTCCGCAGTGATCCGCGCGGCCTCGACGATGATCGCGCTCATATCCTGCATCTGCGGTGCGAACTCGGTCACTTCGAACAGCTGGATCGCCTTGGCGGTCTGGTTCATCTGGTCGATCGCGTCGTCCATCACGCCGATCAGGTCGGTGATCGCGCTGCGATCGAACGGCGTGACGAAGATGCGACGCACGTCCTGCAACACGTCGCGGATGATGTCGTCCGCCTCATGCTCGCGGTCGAAGATCTCCTGACAATGGGCCGCCATGTCCGGACCGCCCTTCAGCAGTTTTCCAAGCGCGTCGGCGCCGGCGACCAGGGTCGCGGCATGTGCTTCGAACTGCTCGAAGAATCGGCCCTGTTTCGGCATCAACGCCTGGAACCAGCGCAGCATGGGTATCCTTTCCGCTCCCCGTCCGCGGAGCCATAAAATTGCGCGATAGAACGGGCCGGGTTCCGCGGGCGGTTCCCGGAAGGCCGCTATGATCGTCTTGAGATCGGGTTCGTCCACGGCCTCGGCCGCTTCGGGTACGGAGAACCAGCGCGTCTCGCGCTCGTCCTGCTCGGGCCAGTCGCCCGCCTGGCCGGTCACCGCCAGCGGAAACACCTCGACCGTCGCCAGCCTTGCGGATCCGTCGCGCCGGCGCTTGCGATATTGATAACGGCCCAGCGGCGCCGGGCAGGCGACGCCCGCGATACCGGCTTCCTCGAACGCCTCATGTTCCGCTGCGCGATGCGCGGCGAGCCCCTTGATATGATTGCCCTTGGGAATCACCCAGCGCCGCGTATCCCGCGAAGTGATCAGCAGGATGCGCATCGCGCCGCTTTCGTCGGTCGAATAGGGAAGGGCGGCAATCTGCCTGATGGTCGGGCTCCTGGTCTGTCACGAGCCTGTAGCGTAAATGTAATCTGATTGTCACAATTGATTGCGGATCGTCGCTCCAGCGAAAGCCGGAGCCCAAACGATCTTTCGATTTCGCCGAATTTCCGGGCCGCCTGGGCTGCAGCTTTCGCTGGAGCGACGGGGCCTTTTACGCCGCCGGTACTTGGGCGCCGACCTGCAGCATCTGACCGTCTGTGATGATCACGCGGTCGCCCAGCTTGACCTGAGCGAACAGCAGTTTCGCGAACTCGGTCGGCACGCCGATGCAGCCATGCGTCGCCGATCCCCATTTCACGTCGCTGCCATGGATCGCGACGCCGTCATTGGTCAGGCGCAGCATATAGGGCATCGGCGCATTGTAGAGGTTCGAGATGTGGTGCTTCTTCATCTGCGTGATCGGGAAGGCGCCGAGCGGGCTCGGCTTGTCGGTCGCGCCGTAAAGGATGACCGCGACGCCGATCTCGTAACCGTCGCGGAACACCGACAATGTCTGCGCGGTCAGGTCGACGGTGATCAGGATCTTGCCCGCAGGCACGCCATCGTCGTTCCAGACATAGTCGCCATGCTTGAGCGGTCCGTCGATCTTCAGCGCGGATTTGATCGCATAGTGATCGGCGTCGTCATGCTCGGGCGTCGCCGGTGCGGCCACCTTTGCGGGCTTGGCCGCGGGTTTCGCGGGCAGCGCCCGGGGCGCTGGTGCGGCGGCAACGGGCTTCGGCGCAGGGAGCAACTTGGTCGGAAAACCGCTCGCGGCGACGGCGCCGCCGATCAGCCCGACCGCCAGGAACGCCTTCACGCCCGTGCTGATCGCTGCCTTGATTGCCTTGCCCGTCATGCCGCTGCTCCGTGCGATTCACACTTTGTTTACTCAAAGTGCGCGCGGGCAGAAGGGGCGGATTCCGGCTGTGCCGCGGCGGGACGGCCGGCCATCCATAAGTTAACTGGTAAATGGCGGCGTTCAGGCGGGATGCGGATCGTCGGTCCGACGCAGCAGCCAGTCGCGGGCCTGATCCGATTGCTCGCGGCGATAGACTTCATAGGTGACGCCAGGGATCAGCTTTCCCTCGATCTTCGCGGCGGTGCGAAGCCAGGCCTCGTCCGCGATCAGCGCCACGCGGTCGATCGCGCGGATCATCCGGAAGACCAGCGGCAGGTGCTTCAGTTCCTCGAGTACCAGCCCGGGATGGATATCCGGCTTGCCGCGCACATCGGCCAGGATGTCGAGCCGCTCCACCGTATCGAGGATCGCGCCGATCTCGGCCAGGACGCGCGAGACGTCCTCTCGGGTCATCGGCCCGTCGACGACGATCTCGATCGCGGACGGAGTGAGGGGGGTGATGCTGAGCATGGCGAAATCCGTCTTGGTGGATGGAAGTAAAACACACGAGTTGAACGTCTTCTCCCGAAAGCGAGGAATGACGGTCACCCGATCGTGACGAAACTGTCCATTACCCGTTTCCGCCCTGCCTGCTCGAAATCGATCTCCAGCTTGTTGCCTTCGATCTCGGCGACGGTGCCATAGCCGAATTTCTGGTGGAATACCCTGAGCCCGATCGACATGTCGCTGCGCCCCTTGTTGCCCAGGCTCACTGCGCTGGCGCGTGATTCCATCACGCGTTGCGGGGCGGCCGAATAGCCGCCGGTGCTTGCCGCCCGCTGCCAGCCCGGGCCGCGGCCCGTGCCGCGGCCGACATTGGCGAAGGGATCCGCGCGCTCGGACCAGTTGGCGCGCCACAGGCTCTCGCCGCCCGACATGCTGCTCTGCGCCTCGACATGCTCGCCCGGCAGTTCGCCGACGAAACGGCTGGGAATGCTGCTGGTCCATTGGCCGTAGATGCGGCGATTGGCGGCGTGCAGGATCACGCAGCGGCGCCGCGCCCGGGTGATCGCGACATAGGCGAGCCGCCGTTCCTCCTCCAGGCTGGCCAGGCCGCCTTCGTCCAGCGCGCGCTGCGACGGGAACACCCCTTCTTCCCAGCCGGCGAGGAAGACGGTGTCGAACTCCAATCCCTTTGCCGCATGGATCGTCATGATCGTGACCTTCGCCTCGTCGGCGGTCGCTTCATTGTCCATAACCAGGCTGACATGTTCGAGGAACGCACCGAGCGTCTCATATTCCTCCATGGCGCGGACGAGTTCGTTGAGATTCTCGAGCCGGCCCGACGCCTCGACCGACTTCTCCGCCTGCCACATCGCGGTATAGCCGCTTTCGTCCAGGATCTGGCGGGCAAGCTCGGGATGGGGCAGTGCGTTCGCCATGTCGCGCCAGCGGGCGACATCGCCGACGAACGCGCCGAGCGCGCGGCGGGCCTGGGGGGTGATCTCGTCGGTGTCGAGGATGCGGGCCGCCGCCAGCGTCAGCGGGATGCCCTCGGCGCGCGCAAGCTGGTGAAGCCTGGTCATCGCCTTGTCGCCCAGGCCACGCTTGGGGACGTTGACGATGCGTTCGAAGGCGAGGTCGTCGGCGGGCTGGTGGACGATGCGGAGATAGGCGAGCGCGTCGCGTATCTCCTGCCGCTCATAGAAGCGGAAGCCGCCGATGATACGGTAATTGAGCCCGATCGAGATGAACCGGTCTTCGAATTCGCGCGTCTGGTGCTGCGCGCGGACCAGGATGGCGACGTCGTTGAGCGAACCGCCGCGCCGCTCATGCGTTTCGATCTCGTCGCCGACGCGGCGCGCTTCTTCCGGACCGTCCCAGACGCCGAGCACTTCCACCTTCTCGCCGGCATCCTCGGCGGTCCACAGCGTCTTGCCCAGCCGGCCGCCATTATTGGCGATCACGCCCGACGCAGCGGCCAGGATATGCGGCGTGGACCGGTAATTCTGTTCGAGCCGGATGACGGCGGCGCCCGGAAAATCCTTTTCGAACTTCAGGATATTCTCGACCTTCGCGCCGCGCCACGAATAGATGGACTGATCGTCGTCGCCGACGCAGCAGATGTTCTTGCTGCTCTGCGCCAGCAGGCGCAGCCAGAGATACTGGCTGGAATTGGTGTCCTGATATTCGTCCACCATGATGTATTTGAAGCGCTGCTGATACTGTTCCAGCACCTCGCGATGCGCCTTCAGGATCGTCAGCATGTGCAACAGCAGATCGCCGAAATCGCAGGCGTTGAGCGCGCGAAGACGCTCCTGATAGGCTTTGTACAACTCCTGCCCGCGGCCATTGGCGAACAGCTCGCTTTCGCCCGCGTCGATCATGTCGGGCGTCAGGCCCTTGTTCTTCCATCCGTCGATCACGCCGGCGAGCTGGCGTGCGGGCCAGCGCTTTTCATCGAGATCGGCGGCGACGATGAGCTGTTTGATCAGGCGGAGCTGATCGTCGGTGTCGAGGATGGTGAAATTGTTCTGCAGGCCGACCAGTTCGGCATGGCGGCGCAGCATCTTCGCGCCGATCGCATGGAAGGTGCCGAGCCATGGCATGCCCTCCACCACGTCGCCGACCAGTCGGCCGACGCGCTCCTTCATCTCGCGCGCAGCCTTGTTGGTGAAGGTGACCGACAGGATCTCCGACGGCCAGGCGCGCTTCGTGTAGAGCAGATGGGCCAGCCGCGCGGTGAGCGCGGCGGTCTTGCCGGTGCCGGCGCCGGCCAGGACCAGCACGGGGCCTTCGGTGGTCAGCACCGCGCGGCGCTGCGGTTCGTTCAGTCCGCGCAGATAGGGCGGGTCGTCGGCGGAGGGGGCAGGGAGAGTCACGCGTGAACAGTTAGGGAACATGCGCGGTCGGGGCAAGCCGTGCGATATCCCGATCGCGCGACTTGCCCCGGATTCGGGTGGTCGGATCGTTTCAGGCGGGAAACCGGTCCCCGCCCGTCGCACGATGCCCTATTGTTCGTCCGTCGCGATGCGAACCTGATTGCGGCCGTACTTCTTGGCCAGATACAATGCCTGGTCCGCCGCCTTCAGCGCGCCGCGCGGATCCTCGTGCGCAAGCACGTCCGCGATCCCGGCGGAAAAGGTGACGGTGGGCAGCCGCTTTCCGGTGACGCGGTTGACCAGGCTGCGCTGCGCCAGGTTGATGCGGCTCTCGTCGACAATGTCGAAAACCTGCTCGCCGGTCTGATTGCGGAACAGCATGACGAATTCTTCTCCGCCATGGCGGGCGACATGGCATTTCTCGCCCGAAATCTCCGAGAGGATCTCCGCCACGAATTTCAGCACCCGATCGCCGGTCTCATGACCATGTTCGTCGTTGATCGTCTTGAAATGGTCGATGTCGCAAAAGGCGATGGTCAGCGGTTCGCCGGCGCTGCTCGCGGCCTTCGCTTCTTCGGCCAGCCGCGCTTCGAAGGCGCGGCGGTTGGGCAGGCCGGTCAGATGGTCGTGCTCCGCGGCATGCCGGGCGCTGGCCAGGCTCTTTTCGAGCAACTGGACCTGCTTCTGCTGCTTGCGCAGTTCCTTCTCGACGTCGCGGGTTTCCTTGATCATCGATTCGGTGAGGCTTAGCAGCTTGATCAGCCCGCTCGCGCCGTCCTCGGCGGCGGGAAGATCCTCCGCCGCGCCCGCCAGCGCCTTGCCGTAATCCGTCGCGGAACTGTGCGACCGGTCGATCACATGCGAGACCTCGACCAGATTGGCCTCGATCCGCTCGACCATCGCGCTGAGCGCGTCGGCGGTGATCTCCGGCGTTTGTTCGCGCACCACAAGCGCTTCGGCCCAGCTGTCGGTGATCGCACCGTGCGTGCGCATCCGCGAAGCGACCGCGGTCGCGACCTTGTGGTTGTTTCCGGTCAGGTAATCATGCGCCAGGCTGAAATTGAGCGGCGTCAGGTCAAGGTCGTGGGCGAACAGGAACTCGCCGATCTGGTCGTACAGCCAGCGTCTGTGCTCGCTGGCGCGCGTAAAGCTCTCGCTGCCCGGCGTCTCGCCGTCGGGCACCGAACTGCCGGACCCTACCCAGCGGGCGATCCTGCTCGCAATGGTCTTGTGTGTGTCCATAATGTTTCCGGCCGAAGTTCGCCCTACGATCCCCACCGAGACGAACCCGACCGCTCCCCACCTTATGTTCGAACGGTTCCTCCATAGAGCGGAGTTGGCCGATCAACGAGTCCCTTGTTGGTACAGTCGTCGAGTTATTTTGAACCTGCGGTGTGGAGCGGGGCGTCAGGGTGTGACGCTGAGGGAATCCAGCACCCGGATCGCGACCGGATCGAGAGTCGCCGCGCGGTCGACGGGATAGCGGACCATCACGCTGGCCATCGCGCCGCTGCCGGTCTTGATCAGTCGGATGCGGATGCGATCGCCCTCGGCGGTCGCCGCGCCGCGATATTCGCGCTCGCCGACCATTGCGCCCTCGACATCGGTGGTGCCGTCGCGCAGCGCCTCGATCGCCTGCTGGAAATCTGCGTCGCCTTCATTGTCGGCGCCATAGGCGCGCAGGTCCGCCCCGATCTTCTTGTCCTCGAAGATGCTGCCATCCTCGTTGGCCGCCGCGGTAAGCTGCGCCCAGCCCTCGGGGATCATCACCGAAAAGCCGTATTTGCGGTTGGCATATGTGCCCACGGGCTCGTCGGGTTCACCCTCGAGAGCGGCGGGCGGTTCGCTGTCGACCGGGGTTACGGTGCGCGTTGCGCCCGCATTGTCGGGCGTCGCGGTCCGGTCGCAGGCCGCCAGGCCGATGACGGCCGCCAAGGCCCAGATAAAAGAAAGTCCCCGATCCAGCATGACCGATTTTCTGACACGCCGAATCAGCGGCGGTCAATCGGTCGTGTCAGGGAAATTCGAAGATTCTGCGCGAGTCAGGCCGCGTCGCCGATGCCGAGTTCGCCCAGTTTGCGATAGAGCGTCGAGCGCCCGATCCCCAGGCGGCGGGCGACTTCGGTCATGCGGCCGCGATAATGGCCGATGGCGAGGCGGATGACATCGGCCTCGATCTCTTCCAGCGGCCGCAGATTGCCGTCCGCGCGATAGAGCGCCACGCCGGCGCCGTCCGCCGCGGCGGTCAGGCGATTGCCGGGCATGCGCTCGGCAAGCGGACGGGGATCTTCCGCCTGGCGCGCGATTTCCGGGAAATCGGCGCGCGTCAGCGCATCGCCGTCGCACAGCACGGCAGCGCGGAAGAGCGCGTTCTGAAGCTGGCGGACATTGCCCGGCCAGTCATAGGACATCAGGACAGCCTGTCCCTCGTCGGTGATGCCCAGGCTGCGCAGGCCCGGCTGCTGCGCGATCCGCGTCAGCATGTGGCGGGCCAGCGCGGGAATGTCCTCCCGGCGTTCGCGCAGGGGCGGGATTGTCACCTGGACGACGTTGAGCCGGTAATAGAGATCTTCGCGGAAACGGCCCGCGGCGACTTCGTCGATCAGCGTTTTGTTGGTTGCCGCGATGACGCGCACGTCGACATCGGCGACCGCGCGGCCGCCGATCGGCTGGATCTCGCCCGATTGCAGCACGCGCAGCAATTTCACCTGGGCGTCCAGCGGCAGTTCGCCGACTTCGTCGAGGAACAATGTGCCCCCGTCGGCTTCCTGGAACTTGCCGGTATGGCGTTCGAATGCGCCGGTGAAGGCGCCGCGTTCGTGGCCGAACAACGCCGATTCGACGAGATTGCCGGGAATGGCGCCGCAATTGACCGCGATCATCCGCTTGCGTGCGCGGGGGGATGCGGCGTGGATGGCCTCTGCCACAACTTCCTTGCCGACGCCGCTTTCGCCCTCGATCAGCACGGGAACGCGTGCGCGTGCCGCCTTGGCGGCAATGGCGAGCGCCGCACGGAATTCGGGCGCGGATCCGACGATCTCGGCAAAGGCGAGCGGCTGGCTGATCTTTTCGCTGAGCGGACGCAGTTCGCCCGCGGACGCTCCGACGCCGACTGCTGCATCGAGCGCGGCAAGCAGGCGGTCGGGCGCGATCGGCTTGACCAGGAAATCGGTCGCGCCTGCGCGCATCGCCTCCACCGCGGTCGAAACCGAAGTGACCGCGGTCAGCATCAATATGGGCAGCGCCGGCCGGCGCGTGCGGATTTCGGTGATCAGGTCGCCTGCGTCGCCGTCCGGGACCCAGTGATCGAGCAGGATCGCGTCGAGCATCATGCCGTCCTGCGTGCCGAGCATCGCGATCGCCGTTTCCGAATCGCCCGCGAAAATGGTCCGCCAGCCGGCACGCGACGCCAGCGCCGAGACCAGCCGGCGTTGCGCCGGCTCGTCGTCGATCAGCATCATCACGCGTGTTCCGTTCGGCGTCATCGCTGCCCCATCCGTCCCGTATGGGGACGATATGGCACGGTGTTGGTAAAGGCCGACTTAAAATGGAGAGGGGGTTTCCGTGAAGGTCGGTCGAAATCCTCCCTGAAGGGGAGGGGAACCGTCCGCAGGACGGTGGAGGGGTTGGGCACCGCAGTCACCGCTGACGCGGCTCACCCCTCCACCATGGCTGACGCCATGGTCCCCCTCCCCTTCAGGGAGGGTCTACGGTTTACGAACTGGCGGTGGTTCCTCCACGCCGGGGCTTGAGGCGGTCGGCTTTGCTGGCTAAGGCACCCCTTCAGGGTTTGATGCTGGCAGGGGACGAAGAATGGCCGAGAACGGCGATATGAAGGCACATCGGCAGACCTATGATGGTTTCATCGGTCTCTTCAAATGGGGAACCGTTGCGAGCGCGCTCGTCGTGGTGCTCGTCGTCTACCTTCTGGCTAGCTGACGCTACGACATGAAGATCGCGGTCCTTAAGGAGGACGCGGCCGGCGAGCGCCGAGTATCGGCGACGCCGGAAACGGTGAAGAAATTCATCGGCCTGGGTGCGACCCTGGCAGTCGAATCGGGCGCGGGGGCGGACGCCTCGATCGCGGATGCGGATTATGCCGCAGCCGGCGCGACCGTCGGTACACGCGCTGCGACGCTGAAGGACGCCGATATCCTGCTCGGTGTCCAGGGGCCGTCACCGGCGAGCCTGAAGGGCGCCAAGGCCGGCGCATGGCTGGTCGCGGGGCTCAACCCGTTCGGCGAGCGTGCACGCGTCGACGATTATGCCAAGGCGGGCGTCGAGGCGCTGGCGATGGAATTCATGCCGCGCATCACGCGCGCGCAGTCGATGGACATATTGTCCAGCCAGTCCAACCTGTCGGGCTACAAGGCGGTGCTGGACGCGGCCGGCGAATATGGCCGCGCCTTTCCGATGATGATGACGGCGGCGGGCACGGTCTCGGCCGCCAAGCTGTTCGTCATGGGCGTCGGCGTCGCCGGGCTTCAGGCGATCGCGACCGGTCGCCGGCTGGGCGCACAGGTCTCGGCGACCGACGTGCGCTCCGCCACCAAGGAACAGATCCTGTCGCTCGGCGCCAAGCCGATCTTCGTCGAGAATGTTGCGGGTATCGAGGGCGAGGGATCGGGCGGCTACGCCACCGAGATGTCCGAGGAATATCAGAAGGCGCAGGCCGAGCTGGTATCCGCGCACATCGCCAAGCAGGATATCGTGATCACCACCGCGCTGATCCCGGGGCGCCCCGCGCCGCGGCTGATCAGCGACGCGCAGATCGCGACGATGCGGCCGGGCAGCGTGATCGTCGACCTCGCAGTCGAACAGGGTGGAAACGTCGAGGGCGCGGTCGCGGGCGAGGTCGTGGTGAAGCACGGCGTGAAGATCGTCGGCCATCGCAACGTGCCGAGCCGGCTGGCGGCCGACACATCGGCGCTGTTCGCGCGCAACCTGTTCAACTTTCTCAGCGCCTTCTGGGACAAGGAAGCGGGCCGCCCGGTGCTGCCCGACGATGACGAGATCACCCAGGCGATCCGGCTGACCAAAGATGGTGCCGTCGTCAATGCGAGGCTGCTGGGGTGAGGCTTGGCGCTTTGCACTTCTTTTGGATGGCGTCACTCGTCATGTTTGCGGGAGAAGCGCACGGGCAAGTCCCCGAATTTAGAATGGCATGGGTGGTTGTCGATGTACCTGAAGCGACCGGCCCCGTCATTGCGGTTAAGGGGAAGCCAATTCCGTTTGCGAAGATTGCTCCGGCCGACCCCATGTGGCTCGCGACAGAAGTGCGCGACACCAATGGAAAGGTAATTCTTCCCGCCGGCTCCATTTTGGCGAAGCATGTTTCTTTAAGCTCAATTGCTTGTGAACCGATGCGACGTGCTGGCCAAGGCTCCTTCGTTTGCCTGATTGATGGCGACGCCGATAATAAGTTTGATCGTTATTCGAGGATAGAAGCCCGACAGATTACCCAATTTACGTCGCGCAGCTTCGAGTATTTGGTTGGCGTTTTTTCCCCGAATGGAGGTGGTCCGCTCTCGCTGCCTGTTGGAGCTGACGATTTTACATCGGCCAGAGAGGTTTTTGGATTAGAATTGAGTGTGGTGCTGCTTAATCGACTGTTTTCGGGGGGAGCGGCCTTTGCGCTTTGCACTACGCGTGAGTGGAGCAAGACAATTTGGGGTAACAAGATCGAATCCGAACTCTGTAGTTCGAAAATATACGTAGACAAGGTCGCTGTCCCGACAATCCATCGAGAGGCGGGAGGGCGAATGGATTTCAGATTTCGGGATCCGCAGGGATTTGAAGTGTCTTTGAAGCATCCAACTATTGGCCTGCGTATATTTGGTTAAAGCTGAACAGTTCGATAGGCCGTGGTCGATGACGCCGCAGGGGATGGATTGAATATCGATTGATGAGGAATAGACGCTCGCTGGAGCTGCGAATGATCGGCGCGCCCGGTAGACTGTTCGATCGCTGCTCGCGAGCTGCCCTGGCGTTGCAAGACGATTTGCGATGGGCCGCCAATTATGTCACGGGCGGGAGATGTGAAACCGGGATATGGCGTTCTGGAGTTGGTGTTCGTTGAGGCTGACCAGGGGTTGTTGGGGAGAGAAGGTCAATGGATTTCATCAGTATTCTGTCGATCTTCGTGCTGGCGTGCTTCGTCGGCTATTATGTCGTCTGGTCGGTCACGCCGGCGCTGCACACGCCGCTGATGGCGGTGACCAACGCGATCTCCTCCGTCATCATCGTCGGCGCGCTGATCGCCAGCGCGGCGGCCGGCAGCGCCACGGCCAAATGGCTGGGGCTCATCGCCGTCGTCCTTGCCAGCGTGAACATCTTCGGCGGCTTTGCGGTCACCGAACGCATGCTCGCCATGTACAAGAAGAAGGAGCGCTGAGATGCACGAGGCCGCTCCGATCAACCCTTGGGTCGCGCTCGCCTATCTGGTGGCCGGCGTCTGTTTCATCCTAGCGCTTCGCGGGCTTTCCAGCCCGGCGTCCAGCCGCCGCGGCAATCGTTTCGGCATGGCCGGCATGGCCATCGCCGTCATCACCACGCTGATCACCCACGAAGTCGCGAGCATTGCCGAGATCGTCGGCGCGATCGTGATCGGCGGCGCCATCGGCCTCGTCACCGCGCGCAAGATCGCGATGACGGACATGCCGCAGCTCGTCGCCGCCTTCCACTCGCTGGTCGGCCTTGCCGCCGTGCTCGTGGCCGCGGCCGCGTTCCTCAATCCCGAAGCCTTCCATATCGTCGATGCGGCGGGTGAGATCTTCGCGGTCAGCCGCGTCGAGATGGGCCTGGGCATCGCGATCGGCGCGATCACCTTCTCAGGATCGGTCATCGCCTTCCTGAAATTGAACGGCAACATGTCGGGCGCGCCGATCATGCTGCCCGGCCGACATGTCATCAACCTGGGCACGCTTGCCGCGATCCTGGGTCTGATCGCCTATTTCGTGACCGATCAGAGCCCCTGGGTGTTCTGGACGGTGACCGCGCTCAGCTTCCTGATCGGTTTCCTGCTGATCATCCCGATCGGCGGCGCGGACATGCCGGTCGTCGTCTCGATGCTCAACAGCTATTCGGGCTGGGCCGCCGCGGCGATGGGCTTCACGCTGGGCAACAGCGCGATGATCATCACCGGCGCGCTGGTCGGCTCGTCGGGCGCGATCCTGTCCTACATCATGTGCAAGGCGATGAACCGCAGCTTCATCTCGGTGATCGCCGGCGGCTTCGGCGCCGCGCCCGAAGCGTCGGGCGGCGCCGCCAAGGTCGATCGCCCGTGGAAGCGCGGCTCGGCCGAGGACGCCGCGTTCCTGATGGGACAGGCCGAACAGGTCATCATCGTCCCCGGCTACGGCATGGCCGTCGCCCAGGCGCAACACGCGCTGCGGGAGATGGGCGACATGCTCAAGAGCCAGGGCGTGCGCGTGAAATACGCGATCCACCCGGTCGCGGGTCGCATGCCCGGCCATATGAACGTGCTGCTGGCCGAAGCGAACGTCCCCTATGACGAGGTGTTCGAACTGGAGGACATCAACTCCGAATTCGCGCAGACCGACGTCGCCTTCGTCATCGGCGCCAACGACGTGACCAACCCGGCGGCCAAGACCGACAAGACCTCGCCGATCTACGGCATGCCCGTGCTCGATGTGGAAAAGGCAAAGACCGTGCTGTTCGTGAAGCGCTCGATGGGCGGCGTCGGCTATGCCGGCGTCGACAACGATGTCTTCTACATGGACAACACGATGATGCTCCTCGCCGATGCGAAGAAGATGGTCGAGGAAATCGTCAAGGCCCTGGGCCACTAGTCATTCGGGTGAGGGCGGGCTGCCCTTCCGAAAGTCATTGCGAGCGTAGCGAAGCAATCCAGGGATGCACCAACCGCTGGATTGCTTCGTCGCTGCGCTCCTCGCAATGACGTTCCCACCGTCACACCCCCGTCACCGTCCATCGCGATGATGCTGCGTCACCGCAGGAAAGATCGCATGGACCGCACATCTTCGCTCGAACTCGGCCGGATCAAGGCGGAGATCGCCGACAGCTTCGACGAGGAGCTGGAGATGGAGATCGACGAAAGCCGGCTGGAGGCGCTACTCGCCGATCTCTCCGACCATCCCGAGCGCGAGCAGATCGAGCGGCGCATCTATTTCCAGGAGCTTTTCCGCCTGCAGCACGAACTGGTCCGGCTTCAGGACTGGGTGCAGCACAAGGGGCTGAAGGTCGTCGTGATCTTCGAGGGACGCGATTCCGCCGGCAAGGGCGGCGCGATCAAGCGCATCACCCAGCGGCTCAATCCGCGCGTCTGCCGCGTGGCGGCACTGCCGGCGCCGAACGAGCGCGAGCGCACCCAATGGTATTTCCAGCGCTATGTCGCGCACCTGCCGGCTGCCGGGGAAATCGTGCTGTTCGATCGCAGCTGGTACAATCGCGCCGGCGTCGAGCATGTCATGGGCTTCTGCACCGACGACGAATATGAAGAGTTCTTCCGCTCCGTGCCCGAGTTCGAGCGGATGCTGGTCCGTTCCGGCATCATCCTGCTCAAATACTGGTTCTCGATCACCGACGAGGAACAGCAGTTCCGTTTCAACATGCGCATCCACGATCCGCTGAAACAGTGGAAACTCTCCCCCATGGACGTGGAATCGCGCCGCCGCTGGGAGGATTATACCCGCGCCAAGGAAACCATGCTGGAGCGCACGCATATCGAGGATGCGCCCTGGTGGGTGGTCGAGGCGGTCGACAAGAAGAAGGCGCGCCTCAACTGCATCGCGCACCTGCTCGACCAGATCCCCTATGACGACGTGCCCAAGCCCGTCGTCACCTTGCCCGATCGCATGCGGCATGAGGATTATATCCGGCATCCGGTGCCGGCCGAACTTTATGTGCCGGATCGCTATCCCGAAGTGGGATGACGGCGGCATTTCGTCGTTTGTACGCACGAGCGGGAATCGCATAAGCCTAGGGCTCCTGACCTTTTGGAAGGAGCGGACCGTCGATGGTTGGACGATCGTTGCAGTATGGCTTTGCGCTTTTGCTGCACGCTGCGCTTCTGATGATCGCCGCGCCGGCACGCGCTCAGGACGATGATAGCTCCGGCAGTATCTGCGTAACGGCATTACTGCGCTGGAACGGTATGCCGGAAGAGGTCCGCTCCATTCGAACCAACCCGGTGCCGGAAAGCTATAGGAACGGTGCGCAAAACTGCGGCGGCCCGTTGCTGGCGTCCGATCTGATCGATTGGCACCGCCGCTTCGGAACCGAAGCTTCGGCACGGGCCGCGTTCGAGTTCGTCGAGCACCGCGATCGCCGTATGCGCGTGGGTGCAAAACTTGCTGTTGATACTATCGGGGCCGCTTCACGGAGCGGGGCAACCGCCGACTTGTCCGCACATTTCTACCGGCTTGGGGATCTGCTCGGTCCACCGGCATTGGCGATGACGATAGCCGAGACGTTCGATGCGAGGTCTTCGCGTGACAAGGCGGTCGAATGGCTGGCCGTTTTCGATGCTTTGCGCGCCCGGATCGGTCAGGCGCCGCCACGCAGCGAGGATATCCCTCCATTTCTCGTGCACGAGGCGTCTTCGTTCGAAGAAGGACTAAAGCAATCCGGCATAGACGAGGACGCGGCAGCGCTGCGAACACGCATTGCGCTTTTCGATGCCAGCCAAAGCTTGGCGGCGGCCGATCGCCAGCGCCTCGATTCGCTGATCGAGCGGCAAACGACACCGGCGCTGGGCAGCATCATGAGATTTGCTTTCGAGGCTGGCGGCGATTTCTGCGACGTGCCGGACTATGCCGAGGATGCCGTCAAGCGGGCTTGCGACGATGAGCCGCATTTCGAGCGCCACGCCATGACATTCCTGTTTCAAAAGGCCATGGCGAAACTGCTCCGTTACGATGATGGTCTCGCAGACGGTGTTCTCCGCCTCTACGAACGGAGCGGCAAGGATAGCGGCGGCTGGCAGGCACGTTTGACCGGACTTGATCATCGCGTCGTGATGTTGAGGTCTGCACGCGCGGAGATGCTGTTGCGCAAGGCGTCGACGGCAAAACGCCCCGGGGGCTCGCAGAACATCTACGATATGCAATACGCGCTGGGGCAACTCGTCGAGGTTGCGCGCCTGTTCAGTCCGGCGGACGATCCGGTGAGCTTCAGAAAAATCGCGACCCGCGCGCTGGTCGTTCACGCCGAGCTCGCAACGCTGCGACGGCAGTCCGGCGATGCTGCAGACACCCGGCTGGATCCGGCGATGTCTTATTTCCGGCTGGTGCTGCCCCGCCTCGACGAGATTGCCGGGGGACAGCTCTAGCCACGGTGGCTGATGGCGGGCTCAGATGATCAGCGAGAACAGCATATAGAGCCCGCCCGCCAGCACGATCGATACCGGCAGCGTGAGAACCCAGGCCATCAGCAGGTTGCGGATCGTGCTCATCTGCAGGCCCGATCTGTTCGCGGCCATGGTGCCAGCGACGCCGGATGACAGGACATGGGTGGTGGAGACGGGCAGGCCGAGCATGTCGGCGCTGGCGATCGTGCCCATCGCGACCAGTTCCGCCGAAGCGCCCTGCGCATAGGTGAGGTGCGATTTGCCGATCTTTTCGCCGACGGTCACGACGATCCTTTTCCAGCCGACCATGGTGCCCAGCCCGAGCGCGAAGGCGACCGCGATCTTGACCCAGGTCGGTATGAAACGTGTGCCCGCATCGAGCGACACCTTGTAGGTCGAAAGCGTCTTCGCCTCGGCTTCCGGCAGCGGAGCCGCCTTCTCCTTGCCGAGCCGCTTGATTGCCTCCGATGCGAGATACATGTCGTTGCGGATGTTGCCGACTGCGGCGGCGGGGATCTGCGTGAACGAACCATGGTCCTTCACCTGCTGGTCGACATCGCCGATCAGCGTGGCCAGCGCGGGGACGGTGGCGGGGGTGATGGTCTTTTCCGAGATATAGGCGGTGACGATCCGGCGCGCTTCGGCAGGGGCGGGCGCATCGGTCGGACGCCCGCCCAGTGCGGTCGCGGCGGCAGCGGAATTGGCGTGGAACTCGGCGGTGTAATGCGTGGGCACCGCGCGGTTGAGCGCATAAGCGGTCGGCACGGTGCCGATCAGGATGAGCATGATCAGGCCCATGCCCTTCTGCCCGTCATTCGATCCGTGCGCGAAGCTGACGCCGGTGCAGGTGAAGATCAGCAGCCCGCGGATCCACAAGGGCGGCGGCACGCCGTCCTTGGGTTCCTGATACAGCGCTGCGTTGCGGATGAGCAGCTTCATCGCGAGAAACAGCAAGGCGGCGACGCCGAAGCCGATCAGCGGAGAGAGCATCAGCGCCTGGCCGATCTCGGTCGCCTTGGTCCAGTCGACGCCCGACGTGCCGCTTTTGCCGTGGAGCAGCGCGTTGGCGACGCCCACGCCGATGATCGATCCGATCAGCGTGTGCGAGCTGGACGAGGGGATGCCGAGCCACCAGGTTGCAAGGTTCCAGACGATCGCGGCGATGAGCAATGCGAACACCATGGCGAAGCCGGCATTGGAGCCGACCTGCAGGATCAATTCGACCGGCAGCAGCGAGACGATGCCGAACGCGACCGCGCCGGAGGACAGCAACACGCCGAGGAAATTGAAGAAGCCCGACCAGACCACTGCGACGTTCGCCGGCATCGCATTGGTGTAGATCACGGTCGCGACCGCATTTGCCGTGTCGTGGAACCCGTTCACGAACTCGAAGCCGAGCGCGATCATCAGCGCGACGAACAGCAGGATGAAGGGCAGATAGGTGGTGGCGTGCACGCCCACGGCGCTCGCATCGGCATAGATGCTGTAGGCGACGTAGAGCAGGGCCGCGACGATTGCCGCGCCGAAGCCGATGGTGCCGATCCGCCCCAGCCCCTTGTCCAGATCGGGCCGTGCGATATGCGAATCCACTGTCGTGCTGGCGTTCATCCCGGCTTCCCCGCTCGTGAAGCCATCGCCCTAGACGGGGTCTGTGACAGTTGCGTGGCGTGCGTCCGGCTGGTCGCTGCACGGCGATGCCCGGCCGGCGGACCGCGAACCTGATCCAGAACGGAGGAGGCGTCTTCACTGTTCGCCGCATTGGCCTACATGCCGATCATGAAGCGATCCCAGCATGTGGCCGGCACCCCCCGTGCCTTTTCCCCGGCAGAAGGTACGGCGTGGCTGTCTTCCGCGCGTGCGCCGCTGTTTCGCGCGCTCGCCTTGTCCGAAATGCTCGATCATGGCGGGGGGCTGGCATCGCGCATCGCCGACGCCCTGGTCGAGGTCGAGGCGCTCGAGCGCGCCCTGCGAGAGAATGGGCTGGGCCGCGCCGACCCGATTCCTCCGGAACGGAGGAAAAAGCCGAGGCGGTTGGGGCCCGGCACGACACGATAAAATCGCTGCGGCGGATCGGCCGGGCGACCCGGATTCCCCCGCATCCCGCCGGGCCTCCGAACTTTAGTCCATTTCGGAGGTATTGCGGCTATGATCTGTCCGGTCTGGCTGCAATCTGCATCTCGGGGCAAACTGGAAAACCGGTGCTCTTATGCATGATAACGGTCCGATTCGGCCGAATCGGGATCGTGGGGTCAACAGGAGGACGGTGTGAGCGACGGGAGAACCGGATCGGTCGCGTATGGGGCGCGGTCCGACATACTGATCCTTGGCGAGAACCCGCTGGCCGTCGCGACCGCCAGGGCGGCGGTGCAGGGGATCGGCCATGAAGCCGTCGGCCCGGTCGGCCATGGCGATGCCGTCGGTCTGGTCTCCGATGGCGCCGCGCATACGATCCTGCTTGCCGCGGACGTCACCGACGGAGCGCCGCTCGATGCCGTGCTGGCCGCGGTCGAAAGCGCCGCGGAAGCCGGCCGCTGCAGCGGCATCGTGGTGCTGCCGATCGCGATGATCGATCGGGTCGCCGCAGCGATCTCGCATCCCTCGATCGATCTACTGTGCGATCCGACCCCGATCGAGCTCGCCTCTGCGCTGACGTTCCAGTCGGCGCGGCTGCAGCGTGTCGCCGATCTGTCCGGAGACGAGACGCGCCGGTTGCGCGATCTGAGCGAGGAAGTGGGACGGATTGCACGAGCGCTGGCCAACCTGTCCGAGGAAACGCGTATCGGGCAGAGCTTCGGCGAACGGCGCCGCGGTTATGAGGCCGAGTTTCGGCCGGATATTGCCGATGCCGGGGAAGAGGATGCGGTGACGGCGGAGGACGTCCGTCGGCTGATCCGCGCGCGGCGGCTGCGAGCACGCTTCTTCGATGCCGAACTGTTCGCCGATCCTGCATGGGACATGCTGCTCGACCTGGCGGCGGCGCGCCTGGAGGGAGTGCCGGTCGCGGTCTCCAGCCTGTGCATCGCGGCGGCGGTCCCGCCGACCACGGCGTTGCGCTGGATCCGGATGATGAGCGATCAGGGACTGTTCGTGCGCACCGCCGACCCGATGGACGGTCGTCGCGTCTATATCGAGTTGTCCGATCGCGTCGCGCAGTCGATGACCGCCTATCTGACGGCGATACGCCAGACCGGCCTGCTGTCCTGACGATGGTCCCTGGTGGGCGCTGACGGGCTCGAACCGCCGACCCTCTCGGTGTAAACGAGATGCTCTACCAACTGAGCTAAGCGCCCGGGCCGTTCCCCATGCCAGCGCGGGGCCGCCGGGGCAAGTCGATCCGGATCACACCTTGTCCGCGTAGAGCAGACGCCCGGTGCCGAGCATGCCCAGAACCTGAGCGAGCATATGCGGCGCGACCGCGAAACAGCCCTCGCTGCGGCCCAGCTTCCCCCAGGTCGCGATCTGGTTCTCGCTCACATAATCGGCGGCATGGATCACGATCGCGCGCGATTCGGCGTTGGTGTTGCCCGGATCCAGCCCGATCAGCCGCATCGCCTGGCCATGGATGCCCTGATACATCTCGCCCGTGCGATAAGCGCCGTCGGACGTCGCGAGCGAGCCCGGGTCGTTGGAGAAGCTTCTGAGCCAGCCGGAATGGCCCGGGTCCGATCCGCGGCCGTGCGCAACCAGATAGGAATTGGCCTGTCCGCCGATCAGATCGACGATGTGGAAGCGCAGTTCGCGCGACGCCTGGTTGAAATCGGCGATGGCGACGCGGTCGCGCAGCGCGAAATCCGCCGGGCGGGCGTCCAGCGTCGCGCGCGCCTTTTCAAGCAGCCGCGCATAGGGCTTGCCCGCGAAGTCGGGCGCGCGGCCGCTGGCGCGTGCGGAGGGTGGGGCCCATGACGAGAGCGGCGCGGCCGGGGGCGTCGTGGCCTCCGGTTCGGCACGCGTGACGGAAGGCGGCAGGACGGCGACGCCCAATCCGGTCAGCGCGAGCCTGGTGAAGCTTCTGCGGTCCATGCACGCATGCATATCGCCAAAGTTCCGGGCCGACCAGTCGCTCCGCCTTGCCGCCGGGGCGGTTCGACGCGACGAATTCGGTTAATTCGGAGATGCGGGGGCTGTCACCGATCATTCAACTTGTCGCTCCAGCGAAAGCTGGAGCCTATGCGATCCGTCCAACCGCTTTGCGGCTCGAAGATCGTATGGGCCCCAGCTTTCGCTTGGGCGACATCGAGTCAGGGTGCCCGAATTACTACCGAGCAGCCGCCTCGTTCGAAACCGGCGCTTCGGTCTCGTTCTGCGGCAGGCGAGAGGTGAGGCCGGTGGCGTCGGCGTCGTCGCGCATCTGCTCGTCGTCGGTAAAGGCCGGCGGCGGCGCGGCCGGGGCGACCTCGTTGGTCGCATTCTCCGCCGGCAGCGTCTCGTTCGGGACGCTCAGATCCTCCGGCATCTCGGCGGCTTCGTTGTTCTCGATCACCGGCTGTTCCGGTTCCTTGCTGCCGCACGCGGTGAGCGCCAGCGTGCTGGCGGCCAAGGTCAGGATCGCAATCTTACGCATACTCATTTCCCCTTAGAAGCAATGGCGATCGTCGCCGCACGGCGGCTCGACGCCTCGATCTTGCCCGCCAGCAGCTTGTCCCACCCATAGGGGTCGGCACGGAAGTTCATCGTTCCGTTGGTGCTGGCGAATGCCGTCCAGTAGAGCAGGTAGACCGCGACCTGCTTGGGCAGTTGTACCCGCTGGGTCTTGCCCGTGTCGATCGCCGCCTGGATCTGTCCGCCGAATTTCGGATCGTCCCTCATCATCAGCTCGGCAAGCGGAATCGGCTTTTCCAGTCGAACGCAGCCATGGCTGGCCAGCCGGTCGTAGCTGGAGAATTTCGCGCGCGACGGCGTGTCGTGAAGATAGACGGCGAAGGGATTGTCGAAATCGAACTTAAGCTGCCCCAGTGCGCTGTTCGGCCCGGCGGGCTGGACGATGCGCTCGCCCGTCTGCGGCGTGCCGACGATCTTGTAGCCTTCGCGGATCAGCGCGGCGCGCCCCTTTGGCCAAAGTTCGCGCTTGGCGATCGAACTCGGCACGTTCCACGGCGGATTGAGCACGATCGAATGGATGCTTGAAACCAGCATCGGCGTTTCGTTGGTCGGGCTGCCCGTGACGGCGCGCATCGACGCGACGGGGGCATCGCCCTCGAACACGGTCAGCACGGCGGCGGCGATGTTCACCTGGACGCGATTGACCGGCAATTCGCGCGGCAGCCAGCGCCAGCGCTCCATATTCGCCATGATCGCGGCGATGCGATCCTCGACCGGCACGTTGAGCTGGGCCAGCGTACGTGCATCGAGCGTGCCGGTGGGATTGAGCCCGTAACGGCGCTGCGCGCGCTGGATCGCGTCGGACAGCTTTTCGGTCGCGGTGACGCCCTTGTCCTCGATCGTCAGCCGCGCGCGCACCGCAGTCGGCGCGGAGGCGGCGACCAGCTTGGGCCAGCCGCCCGCGTCGCGGATCTCCTCATAAGTGGCGAGGCCCTTTTTCAGCCCCTCATAACCCGCATAGGGCGGGGTCAGGCCCGACGCCCATTGCGGCAGCCGGTCGGCGGCGACGGCGGCGGCAAAGGCGGGCAGCGGATCATAGGCGGCCGGGCGCAATGCCCAGATCTCGAGGAAATCGCCGGTATCGACACGCCCGGCATGGAGCGCGCGGGCACGGTCGAGCGCGGCACGGACAAGCGCGTCGCCGCTCAGCGTCTGGCGCTGCATCGCCGCGGCGGTCAGGCCGTGATCCGCGCCCCCGGCGAGCCAGGTGGTGAGCCAGGCCGACTGGGCCGGCGACAGGGTCGGCAGCGGGATCGCCGGGACGGCGGGCACCACCACGGGCGGCGCGACCGGCGGCTGTTGGGCGGGCGCGGCGGGCTGGGCCGGTTTCGCGGGGCCGCCGGGCTGGCCGGGGACGAGCTGGGTCGGTGCGGTCTGCGCGACCGCCGGCGCCGTCAGCGCGATGGCGGGCAGGGTGGCACCCAGGACATGGAGGAACTTAAAGCTACGCATATCTGCACAGATAGCGCGTCTGCGTGACCGATCAAATCGCGATTTGCACGAAATGTGGTGCAGAAAGTGTGGAGGCGGGGTTTTATGTAGATTCAAACCCGATCGTCACCCCAGCGAATGCTGGGGTGACGTTGGGGGAATCAATACCGCGCGCGCAACGTCGCGAACAGGCTGCGGCCCTGTTCGGGGAAACCGTCGGTCAGCACATAATATTTGTCGAACAGGTTGCGTCCGCCCACGCCCAACGTGATCTGCGGCGTCACCGCATAGTCGATACGCAGCCCTGCGGTTACATAGCTGCCGGTGCGGTAATAGACCGGCGTCAGGCCGTTCGCGGACGCAGGCGTGACGGTCACGCGGCTGGACGCGAATTCGGCGCTCGGCACCACTTCCAGTCCGTCGACCGGCTTCCACGACAGCCAGGCGAAGCCCTTGTGATTGGGCACGTCGGTCAGGCGGAACGGGCGGATCAGATTGCCGGTGGGCGGCGTGCCGACATCGAAGCTGCGATGGATATAGCTGTAGTTGATGCCGGCCTGCAGCGTCGCGGACAGGTCCGCGTCGATGCCGATCTCTCCACCGTAATAGTCGGCCGATCCGTAATTCTCGCGCCGGTTGAGATTGGCGGGCGTGCGGACGGAGACCAGCGCGTCTTCGAGCTTGCTGTAGAAGATCGCGGCGGTCGCGCGGACCGTGCCGAAGCGATGCTCGCCGCCAAGCTCGGCGGTGGTCGCGCGTTCGGGCTTCAGGTCTGGATTGGCCACGGCCGTGCCGAACTGGCTGCTGAACCGTTCGAACAATGTGGGAAAGCGCACGCGCGACGACAGGCTGAGATGCGCGGCGGCGCCGCTCTCGCCTTTCCAGTCGAGCCGCCCCTGCGCGTTCCAGGCCCCAGCGTTGCGCAGCGCATAGCTGTACAGGCGGCTGGCGCCGGTCTGGCCCTGCGGCACGCCATATTCCTCGGCCGCGTCGAGATCGCGCCAGTCATAGCTGGCGCCGACCGTCAGGCTCAGCGCCTCGTCGAAGGCGTAGCGGTTCTCGGCGGCGATGCTCCAGGTCCGCTCGATGCTGGTCTGGACGGGCTCGGGCACGCTGGTCGACAGGCCGGGACGGCTGGTCTGCGATTCCTTGTGCTCGTCTCGGCGATAATGGAATGCCAGGCTGAAGGTGTCGGCTGGGGTCAGCGCCACCGCCAGTTCGGCCGATCCGCCATAGGCATTGTCGTCATAGGGGCTGTCGAACGCGCGGTTCAGGATCTGCGTGGTCTGGGTGCGATCGTCGAACGAGCGCAGCAGATTGTCGAGCTTGTTGTAATAGGCGCGCGTCTTCACCGTCGCCTTGTCGCCCAGCGCGGTTGTCGAGAGGAAATAAAGGCTCTCGATGTTCCAATAGGGCCAGGCCCAGTTGCGCAGGCTGACATTGCTGGTGTCGGTCAGATGCAGCGGCGCGTTCTTGGAGCCTTCCTGGCGCGTATAGCTGATCGCATATTCGTCGGTGGCGTTGGGGGTGAAGCCGATCTTGGCGTTGACGCGCCAGTCTTCGGTACGGCTGAAATCGCGCTCGCCGCCATTCTCGTTGACCGTCGGGGTGAAATCGCCGGGCAGGTCCCAATGATCCTGGAAATTGCGCGCGAAGCTCGCCTGCGCATACCAGCGTTCCTGGCGGGTGCCGACCAGGCCGAAGACGGTGTAGCCGTTATAGTCGCCATCGCGGCCGAGATTGAGCACGCCGCGCGCCTCCGCCTCGAATTCGCGGGTCGGCTTGCGCGTCACCAGATTGACCGCGCCGCCCATCGCGCCGGGGCCATCGAGCACCGAGGCATAGCCCTTGGCGACCTGGATCTCGGCAATGTCGGGGGTGAGGAAGCGGCCATAGTCGAGCCGGTTGTCGGCGGGCAGGTAGACGCGGATGCCGTCGATCGACAGCGGCACCTGGAACCGGTCGAAGCCGCGGACGAACAACAGACGCTCGTTGCGCGATCCGCCGCTATTGCCCGCGGTGACGCCGGGGATGAGGTTCGCCGCGTCATCCAGCGTGTTGCGGTTGAAGGTCTCGATCGCTTCCTGCCCCAGCGTCTCGGCGCCGATCGCCAGCCCCTGTGGACGCTGGCCCACGACGACGATCTGACCCAGTTCGAAACTGCCGGTCTCGCCCGTTTCCTCCTGAGCGAGGGCCGGAGCGGAGAAGAGCGCGACGACACAGGTCGTCGCAAGCAGGATGGCGCGCATATGAATACCCTTTTCAGCGGCGTCGATTGCCGACGTTCGGGGCGCCGTATATGGTGGGATATAGCATGCTGTATATAGCGGAATATCGTGTTCCGAAGCGGAGGGCCAATGCGCGTGAAAATGGTGTCGGCGATCATCGCCGCGACGATGCTGGCGGCGCATCCCGCGCTGGCACAGCAGGCGCAGCCCGATTGCCCCGCCGATGCGGCGCCGCTGCCTGCCGAGTTGTCGGACTGGGCGAACCGGACGACCCTTGCCGCCGCGGCCGATGCGGCGGGACTGGCCGGTGCGACGCTGGCCATCGGCAAGCCGGTCGACCTGACGCTGCTGCCGACGCCGAACGTGCGCTACGCCGTGCGGCCCGAGAATCCGGGGGGCTCGGTCAGCAACGGCGGGCTGGTCGGCTTTGCCGTCGAACGTGCCGGCACCTATCGCATCGCGCTCGGCTCGGCTGCCTGGATCGACGTGATTCGCGACGGTGCGGCTGTGACCTCGGTCGCGCACGGCCGCGGCCCGGCCTGTTCGGGCATCCGCAAGATGGTCGATTTCGCGCTCCAGCCGGGCAGCTATGCGCTGCAGATCGCGGGGAACGGCAGCCCGAGCCTGGCCGTCATGATCGCGCGCCTGCCCTGACTCCCCGGTGATGCGCGTCGGACCATTGCGCCTGGCCGTCGCCGCGATTCTGCTCGCCGCGGCCGGTCCTGCGGGGTGGACATGGCCAGACGGTCGAAATGCGCCGAGGGTGCCCGCCGACAATGCGATGAGCACGGCCAAGGTGGAGCTTGGCCGGCGGCTGTTCTACGACGCGGATCTCTCGATCGACGGCAGCATGTCGTGCGCGACCTGCCATGTGCAGCGCCGCGCCTTTGCCGACGGCAACGCCACGCATCCGGGCGTGCACGGCGATCCGGGGCGGCGCAACGTTCCCGGTCTGTCCAACATCGCCTGGGCGAAGAGCCTAACCTGGGGCGATCCGCGCGTCCGGACGCTTGAGGCGCAGGTGCTTATTCCGGTGACGGGGCTTTCGCCGGTCGAGATGGGCATGAACGGCAAGGAGGGCGAGATTGCTGCCCGGCTCGGCCGGGATGGCTGCTATGTCCGCATGTTCCGCGACGCGTTTCCCGAGGCGTCGGGACGCATCGACATGCCCGCGGTGGCGAAGGCGCTGGCGGCGTTCCAGCGCACCATGATCTCGAACCGGTCGCCCTATGATCGATGGCGCGCAGGCGAGGGGGCCGCGTTGAACGAGGGCGAACGCCGCGGCGAGGCGGCGTTTCGCAAGACCTGCGCCTCCTGCCATGCCGGGCGCGATCTGAGCGATGGACGTTTCCACGCGATCGGGCCGGGATCGGGCGATCGCGGCCTGGGCGAGATCACCGGGCGCGCCCGCGACGACGGGCGTTTCCGCACGCCGGGGCTGCGCAACGTGGCGCTGACCGCACCCTATCTGCACGATGGCAGCGCGCCGACCGTCGCGGCGGCGATCGATCGCCATATCGGCATCGCGCCGCGCCTCGGCGATCGGGAAAAAGCGGAGATCGCGGCGTTCCTCGGCAGCCTGACCGATCGCGCCTTCACCGGCGACCGGCGCCTGTCGCTGCCTCAGTCGGCGTGCGGCGTGACGCTGTGACCCTTGGGCTCCAGCGGCTCGGCGCGCAGCAGCGCCTCTAACCGGGTCAGTTTCATGCCCGCGCCCGCCGCGTCGAGATCCCTCTCGACCGCGCGATAGAGCTGCAGCACTTCCTGGCCATGTGCGGTGAGCCGTGCGCCGCGGTCGTTGCCGCCGCCGGCGACCGTGTCGACCAGCTTTTCCGACCAGCAACGGTTCATCGCGTCGACCAGCAGCCATGTCCGGCGATAGCTCATGCCCATCGCCTGTCCCGCGCGCGAGATCGATCCTTCGCGATCGATCGCGTCGAGCAGGTCCGCCTTGCCTGGCCCCATGGCGATCTCGTCGCCGCAATAGATCTGCGCCTTGATCTTGAGGTGGCCGACGGTCATCGCGAATATCCCATGGCTGCCACGGCATCGGGCGGCGCATCGACCAAATAGCGGGTCTGCGCGGCCGATCAAATCGCGAACTGACCAAGGCCATGTTGTCTCCGGTTGCCGGCCCGGCTAGTCGGAAGACCGGGCTGGGGAATGCGATGCGACGCTGGACGATCATGACGGTTGCGGCCTCGACGGGGTGGCTCGCGGTTCTCGCATCCGCCTCTGCACAATCTCCGGCGTCGGCGCCGGCACCGACACCACAACAGACTCCGCTGCCCGCGCTGGACGTGCCGGACAAGGATCTCGGCGACGCGCGCAAATATGTCGTGTTCCACAAACCCAGCGTGACGCAGGAACAGGCCGAGGCTGATCTGCGCTTTTGCTGGCGTTTCCTGGCGCGCGGCGCGCAGCGCACCGCGCCTGGCTTCGTGCCCTGGTCTCGCGCCGATGCGCCCCGGCCGGCGCCGCAAACGGTCAACCCCTATGGCCTGGTCGGGGACGTCATGCTGGCGATGATCTCGGGCCCGCTCGATCGCAGCGTACGACAGTCGCGGCTTTACCGCTGCATGCTGCCGCGCGGCTATGTCCGGTATCGCACCTCGGAGGCCGTCTGGAAACAGCTCAACCCCGACGATCCCGTCCAGTCGATCCGTGCCCAGGCGCGCATCGCCGCCGGGCCGACGCCGCCGACACCAAGGGTGATGCCATGAAGAAGCGCTCGCTAATCCTTGCGGCGTTTCTGGCACTGGGCCTGACCACCCCGGTTTGCGCGAAGCCCGATGCATCCGCCGATTTCCGCCAGATCGCGCCGGGAGAGCCGCTGATCCTTAAGCCCGATCGCGCCTATGTGCTGCTGCGCTTCGATACCAGCATCAGCAAATTTTCCGCCGATATCCTCCGCGTTCCCGATCAAGCCGAAATGCAGGCCTATGATACGGCGAAGCGCGCCGCCCATGCTGCGGCAGGCAGCAAGGCCGGGCCGCTCGAATCCTTCGGCTTCGCCTATCAGGGGCGTCCCAATTTCTATGAACTGGCATCCCGGAAACCGCTGGTTTCGGCCGGCAAAACGGCGACGGTGCTCGCCGAGGTCACGCCGGGCGATTACATCTTCTACGGCGAAGGCTTTGCCGGTTTCCTCTATCAGTGCTTCTGCCTCGGCACCGTCGGATTCACGGCGCAGGCGGGGCAGGTGACCGATCTGGGCACGATGATCGTCGCCCGCGCCGCCGACCCTTCGCCCGTTCCCGAACTGGCCGGAGAGGTCGATCAGGGGCCGAGCGCCACGATGGACTATGTGCTCTGGGCGATCGCGCTTCGTCCGGGGCGTGCGGGCGAAGGCGTTCCCGCCGGCCTGGACCCGGCGAAGACGTTGCCCGCCCGCTTTCGCGCCATCGGCCCGTTCGTCGATCCCAACACGCTGCTGATCAGCCGGCTGGCGGCTATTCCCGGGGTCCTCGCTTATGATGGCGGCCGCGTGATCGACGTGGCGACCGGCCAGGAGGCACCGCCGAACTAACATCCGGACTGCGATCCGGCGTCAGTCCAGAAAGGCGCGTATCATCTCCGCCACTTCGCCTTCGCGCTCGCGATGGGGAACATGGCCGCAGCCTGGCAGGATGCGCGCCGTGCCGGGGCCGGTGGACAGGGTGGCGATGCTTTCCGGGTGGCGGGTCGATCCGAATTCGTCGGCATCGCCGTGGATGGCGAGCACGGGGCAGCGGACGCGCGGCAGCACATCGTCCAGGCTCCAGCCCGCAAATGCGGGGGACAGCCAGGTCTCGACCCATGCGTCGAGCACCCATTGCGCCTTGTCGCCATGATAGCGGACCAGGCGGTCGATCTGTCCGGGTTCGGCAAAGCCGCGTGCCGCATCGCGGATGCCCGCCAATGTGCGGTCCTCGACAAATGCCTGTGCGGACATAGTTACGAGCGCGCGGCATGCGTCCGCATATTCGCCGGCGATCGAAACCGCCATGCCGCCGCCGACGCTGTGGCCGAGCGCGACGAACGCGTCGATGCCGAGCGCCACGCGCACCGCGGCGAATCCGTCCCGCGCCTCGGTAATGACGAAATCGGCGTCCAGCCGTCCGGGATGGGCGTCGGACCGGCCGAAGCCCAGCCGGTCATATGCGATCACCCGCCGTCCCGTGGCCTGTGCGAGCGCCGCCGGAAAATCGCGCCAGAGCGCCACGCAGCCGAGCGAGTCGTGGAGCAGGATAACGGGTGCGGCGTCACCCGCGCCGGGCCAGCTTCGCGCGAACAGCCGCCCCTTGTCGGTCTCGATCCAGTGTTCGAGGGCGGGTTGGTCGGCCGTGGTCATAATGGTTCGCGATCAGACAGTCCGTGACGGCGCGATCCGTGGCGCAGCGTGCTGAGACATGCAAGTCGGGGATTTCAGACCCGGCGGCACCGGACGTAGCGGGGTTCTCCATCGACCACGAGCGATGCGCTGTCGTCGTCGACAAGCAGGGTAGCCGCCGCCGATGCGAAACGCCGGCCGATCGACGACGACCGCTGTGCCAAGGCATGGACGCCGCCCGCGGTGGTCACTTGCGCCTCGGCATCGGCGTAGCGGACCTCGAAGCGCATGTCGTTCGCACAGGCGAAGGTCGCATCAGGAACGTCGGAGGCGGCGGCGCAGGCCGAAAGCGGCGTCATGACGAGCGCCGCCATGACCGCCCAGCGGCGGATCAATGCGCGCCGCCCCGTACGCCCGCCGGGGCGCGCGCCCGCGCCTGGGCCGCGTCCAGCGCGGCGATGCGGCGGGCATAGCCGCTGGCGAGCCGG
>Ga0209902_100542_pt1 | contig 37104 bp, 29 predicted proteins | sample FECB27metaG_FD_188304 | JGI IMG/M metagenome (GOLD analysis project Ga0209902, IMG submission 188304) | Cyanobacterial communities from the Joint Genome Institute, California, USA - FECB-27 (SPAdes) (version 2) | ecosystem: Environmental > Aquatic > Thermal springs > Hot (42-90C) > Microbial mats...
CTTCGAGCGCATCGCGCAGATGGTCCTCCCTGTTCTCGTATTGATTGTCGCCTTCTGCAACACGAGCAAGCGTTCGGTTCCAGCCTTGGGCACGAGCAAGGCCCTCAGATCGGAACAGCCGTCGGGCAACTGCCCAAGGCATCCGGGCGCGCATGCTGCGAACAACATCAACAGTGGCCAAGTCTCACCCTCTCGATCGGTTTGGCGCCATCATTGCCGCTGGGAAATGATCTGACAAGCTGAGTCGGTAATTGCCCTGTTCAGCGATTATCTGCATATGCGCCAATACCGTGATAGTATTACGGCAGTGGTCCTCTTAATCGCTGGTGAATTGGGCTGTTGTTCGTTGCGCCTGAAGGAGTTCAGTGCGCTGTCATCATAATCTGCGTATGTCGCCCGCGATGGCCGCTGGCATCACGGATTGCCTGTGGTCGCTGGAAGATGTGGTTACGAAAATTGACGAAATGGCCCCTGTCCGACAGGCGTGCGGGCCACACAAGAAGCGCGATCAAGCAGCTTGAGTGCGGAGGGTCAGTAGTTCATAAAGCCGGATTGCGGCATCAACCGAAACGGCTTTGGCTATGACTTGGATGCCTGCTTCGGGTTCGTCGTTATTCATCTCGTAGATGAAATATCCATAGTCGCCACCGAGGCCTTTGCCGCCGGCTTCCCGGTAGCTTCCTGCCGACAACGGGGACACGCAAAGAGTCTTGTTGCCATCGACCGGCGTTGAGAGGAACATATCTTCCATGACCAGCCCCAAACCGAAATACGCCTACAATGCCGATCCGCGCATGTCGGCAAATCAGCTCTCGGATTACCTAGGCGCGACTCCGCCTAGGCGCAAGTCGATTATCAGGGATGCAAAATATCCAAAGACGTCTGTCGTGGCCCGCTACAATGGAGCGCGCGAAGCCATCGGATCATATTTATGCGACGACCTTAGAAATTCCAAAGTATTGTTTGACGGAATAGAATCTATAAAGGTCCGTGAAGCCAAGTTGACTGCAACTGATTGGACTAAGCAGGACTGTGCTCTGTCTGTTGAGGCTATTGCTGCGTTCCATAGCGCCTATAACGCCTTCGGCCTCGCGAAGATAAGCTGCAAGCCGGTAGTGACCAAACAGCCGAAATTGCAGATCGAGGGCGTCGATGTGAGCGTTTCACTTGACACGACGACTCATCGCATCGGGAAGGGTGAGGAAAAATGTGTCGGCGGACTTATCCTGCTGTTTTCGAAATCCGACGCGTCGGCGAAGAGCCGCGAAGAACGATGTAAAACGAGCGCTGTCCTAGCCGCTGTGTTTGCGGAGAAGCACCTTTCATACCTAGGAAAGGCCGATCCCAAAATTTGCTTCGCGTTAGATGTGTTCGGAAAAAGGATGATCGTTGCGCCCAACATGTTCCCCACCAAACTCGATCACATGCGTGCCGCTTGCGAGGAGATCGCATTGCGCTGGTCGCATATTGGGCCCCCGGCCGATTACGATGGTCCCGACGCATAAGTCAAACTGAGGCACCGCCGCGGGTTGTGGTTCGTTGTGCTTGAAAAGATTTAGTGGACCGTCACCGGAATCACGAAATGCGGTCTCTCGCGGAGCATCTGCGCATGCTGAAACAACTATGAGGGACAGATGGGAGCCGCCAAATCCAATCCGGTCGCGATCACCATGAAGGGGCCTGGCCGCTTCGATCCCACCTATCAAAGCGAGGTTGAAGGTGATCGCGGCCTGCACCATGCGCTGGCCTTCGAGCGCGTCACTGGATGGCCTACCCATGGCACCTATGTCGGCGAAGAGGCCATCCGGTTTCACAATGAAGGCCCTGGCCAATGGACCTTCGATATACGCGGCATCATGTCCGCCGCTCAGCACAGCCAATGGGTCACTCAGCCGATCGTTATGACCCGCGCCGACTGGCCGCACTCGGCCGTTAACAACAGCGGCTATTTGGAGATCGGATGCACCTGCATGGGTGCCGAGGGCGTTGCTGCCGCCGGTATCGCGACTGACTCTGACAGGATCGCCCGAGCAGAGGCGATCATCAGAGCGAACAAAGCCTATCTCGCCCTCGTTCCCACCCGATCGCTGCCCCATTTTCCTGCTGCGGCGCTGCGCCGCTACGCTTTTGGGCGATGTGTGGTGTTTGCTGAGGCACTATCGCGAATCAGGAGGCTTCCCGCGGTAGCCATGCTGCCCGAAGCACTAGCTGACTGGGCTGATGTCGACCCCGATCAGATGCAGCACGCCGCGATCCTGCATCCGGATGGCGAACTTGAGGATGTGTGGGGCAAATTTCCACCCGCTGTTATCGCTGAACGCTATGGTTTCGCGCGTTGGCGCTTGTGCGAAGGCACGCATCGCGAGATGATCGAGGAAGGAATTTCCGAACGTCCGGTAGTGCTCGACGAGATCGCGGAGGCTGAGGCTCTGATCCGGGAGCATCCCATCCCTGGCATCATTGACAGATATTAAAAATCCCAAGGACGCGATCAGACGCAAGCCACCAGGCTCCACCTCCCACCCATCAAACCGTCGGCACAGTCCCCCCATCAATCACATACTCAGCACCCGTAATGCTCCCCGCACGATCGGACGCCAGAAACGCGATCAGGCTGGCGACTTCCTCCGGCGTCGAAGGCCGGCCGATCGGGATGCCGCCGAGCGATGCCATGATCATTTTTTTGCTCTCTTCGATATCCACGCCATGCTCTGCGCCCAGCCGGGCCGCGAAGGTGACGGACGCTTCGGTCTCGATCCAGCCGGGCGATACGCGCACGACGCGCACGCCCTTGGGCGACACCTCCTTGGACAGGCTCTTGCTATAGGTCGACAGCGCCGCCTTGGCCGCCGCATAGGCGGTGGTCGCATCGGGCAGGGGAAGCTGGCGCTGGATCGAGCTGACATGGATCACGACGCCGCTGCCGCGTGCCGTCATGTCCGGAACGAGCGCGTGATCGAGGCGCACCGCGGGCATCAGGTTGAGATCGATCTCCCGCTGCCAGTGCGTATCGTCGAGCGCGGCGAAGCCGCCGGCGGGGGAGGACGATCCGCCGAGCATGTGGACGATGATGTCGACGCCGCCCAAGCGATCGCGCACCGCGTCTGCCAGCACCGCGCAATCCTCGGCGCGGGTGAGGTCGGCGGCGACGAAGTGCGCCGCGTCCAGCGTGTCGGGCTTCGTCCGGGCTGTGGTCAGGATGCGCGCGCCCAGTTGCCGGAACAGCGCCACCGTGGCGGCGCCCGCGCCGCGCGTGCCCGACGTGATCAGCGCGCGCTTGCCGGTGAGATCGATGAACGGGGTCATGCCGTGATCTCCAGCTCGGCGATGCTGTCGCCATCCAGGACGAAGGCGTAGCGGAGGTCGAGGGGGCTGCCGGGGAAGTCGCCGACGCAATGGCTGGTGACGATCGACCGGCCGCCATCCTCGGCGATCGCGACTGGCTCGGCGGTGTAGCTGTATTTCGACGCGACCTCGGCCTTCCACCGGCCGATCGCGTCGCGCCCCGCATATGTGTGGCCATCGTCCCTGACGATCGCCGCCGGGGTGAAGCATGCGGCGAACGCCTCGGCGCCCTGCGCCCCGTCCGCTTCAAAGCTGTCCGCCTCGAAATAGTCCGCGATTGGCCTGGGGAGTGTGATCGCCATGTGTTGCCTCCTGTGATGACGAAGCGGGTTGCTCCGTCCTGCTGTCGCCAATCTAGCTATCGACAAGCCCGCCGATAATCGGGACAAAGGGGGATGAAGCGTTGCGATTAGAGGGATAATGACGCGGCAGGGCCTGATCGAGCTGGATGCGGTTCTCGCCATCGCGCGCCGCGGGTCGTTCCGCGCCGCGGCGCTGGAGCTCGACATGTCGACGACAGCGCTCAGCAATGCGATCGGCAAGCTGGAGCGCGAGCTGGGCGTGCGCCTGTTCAACCGGACGACGCGCAGCGTTTCGCTGACCGATGCCGGGCGGCGCTTCGTCGGGCAGGTCGGGCCGGCGGTGCAGGACATCCACGACGCGATGAACGCCGCGCGCTCGCAGCAGGAGACGCCGTCGGGAACGCTCAGGATCAATGCCTTCGCGGCCGGCGCGCGCGAGATCCTCTCGCCGCTGATCCTCAACTATCTGCGGCTCTACCCGCAGGTGCATATCGATCTCGTCACCGAGGGCCGGCTGGTCGACGTCGTCGCCGATGGGTTCGATTTCGGAGTCCGGGCCGGGGATCTCGTGCCCAGCGACATGATCGCCGTGTCGCTGGGGCCGCCGCGGCGCAACCGGGTGGTCGGATCGCCCGGCTATTTCGGGAAACATGGCAAACCGCTGGTCCCGCCGGATCTGCTGCGTCACGCATGTATCCGCATCCGGCTTCCCAATGGCGCGCCCTATCGCTGGCAGTTCGAGAAGGACGGCCGGCCGCTGCAGATCGACGTCGCCGGCCCGATCACGCTCGACGAGGCGAGCCTGTCGCGGACCGCCGTGCTGGAGGGGGTGGGTATCGGCTATTTCATGGAATCGGACGTGCGCGACGATCTCGCCGCCGGCCGGCTGGAGGCTGTGCTGGAGGACTGGACCCCACCGCTCGCGCCATTGTCGCTCTATTATCCCGGCCGGCGGCATCCATCGGCCGCGTTCAAGGCATTTATCGATCTTGCCCGGCAGGTTTCGAAGGATGCTGTCGGCAAGGGATAGCGCGCACCACCGCGCCGCCCCCACGCTAGCACGCCGGCTGATGGAACGCGCCGATGCCGCGCTCTACGATTCCAAGCGCGCGGGCGGCAACCGCGTGACCGCCGCCTGGCCGGTCGACTAAGCCGCTCAGGCGGCGCGGACGGGATCGGGCTGAAGGGGCGAGGCTGGTCGGGTTCACGCGGAGCCGCGGAGCCGCGGAGGTCAGCGTTCGCGCGTTATTCTATCATTCGGAAACTGACGACTTGATCGTGAGTTCACGCCGTATCTGGCCCAAGGCAGCCGTCACGCGATGCCGATCGTCTATGACACGGCCCAATTGCAACTCGCCCTCGCTCTCCAGCAACGTCAAGCGATCGGTGGATGTCGTACCGGCCTTGAAATTTGTCAGCGTGAGTAGAGCGACCCAATTGCCTTCACGATCAAGGGCGATCTTGGTGACGCCGTGGCAAAGCATGGCTCGCAGGCCATCATGGGTGCGAAACTGCGCGATTGCCGCGCGTGCGGTCCTGATATGCCCGGTCTGCGGCTCGGCTGCCGTCAGAAGCGCCTCCAGCCGATCATAGCGCTGTCCGACCAGGTGCGGGTATTTGACGCCTTTTACCGCAATACTGGCCGCGTTGAGCACTGACAGCGTCTCAGTCACCGCCTGCTCGCAGCGCGCGAAATTTTCGACCATCTGTCCGCGCCATTGGTTGAGGCGTGCACAAGCCTTGTCGAAATCGACCAGCGCTATTGTCTCGGTAATCTTGATCGGCGCTTTCATGGATGCCGGCATAGCTGCGGCGGGTTGAGATAAAGTGAGCGTGGCAGCGACCTTCGAGCGGTTGCCGTGACGATGCATTGATCAGGGGACTTTGTGCATCCTCACCCCTCCACCGAAATCACTTTCTTCACTTCCTCGGTCCTGAACCCGATCACCGCGGGCCGCCGCACGCCGGGCAGCGCCGCGACGTCGTAGAGTTCGCGCACCACGCCGTCGATGCGCACCCATTGGACCATGTCGCCGGATTTGAGGTCGATCACCGCCAGGCCGCAGCGCGCCTCCGCGCCCCGCGCGGTCAGCGCGTCCTGAAGTGGCAGGCCCGCAAAGGTGCGGTTCTCGCGCGGCAGCGACAGGCCGATCACGGCATGATCGCCGACAAAGGCCAGGCCGCGCGCGAAGCCGGGGCAGAAGGCGACGGGTTCGAACCGGCCCGATGCGATATCGACATGGCCGAATTCGCCGGTTCCCGAATTGAGCAGCCACAGCCGCCCGCCGTGCAGGCGCGGCGAGTGGGGCATGGACAGGCCGTGGGCGACGATCGCGCCGCTTTCCACATCGATCAGTACGCCGCCGTCCGCCCGCCGATCGCGCCAGCCATCGGCGACGTCGGATCGCGCGACCGCCGTCACGTAGCGCGGCCGTCCGTCCGCCATCGCCATGCCGTTCAGATGGCAACGATCCTCGGCGGCCAGCCGGGATATGAAATCGGGCGTCCATAACGGCTTGAAACTGTGGCCGTCGCTGACCTGCGCGATGCACGAGAACAGCGTGTTGACGAACACCGGCCGCGCGGCCGCGTCGAAACCGACATCGTGCGCGTCCAGATCGCCCGTCACCCATGCGGCATGCGGCGCATAGACGGCGTCATGGCCGTCCGGATCGGCCTGACCGGGGGGCAGGATATTGTCGAAGCGGTGGATCTGGAATTCGGTGGTCAGCGCCAGGCTGCGCGCATCCGCGCCGACGGCAAGGCCCATCGCGCGGGGAAAGGTGCGCTCGAACACCGACAGGCGCCCGTCGCCGCGTATGCCCAGGAGGAACAGCTTGCCCGCCTGATAGGTGGTGAAGGCGATCGCCGCGCCCTGGGCGGCGAGCCATTCGGGAAAATGCCGGGAGGTGGCGAGGTTGAATTTCTCCGCGTCACTGTGCTGGCCCGTCAATGCCCATCCCCCGAATGCCTGGCACCGGGATTTAGCAGCGCCGCCCGGCCGCGCGTAAGAAATTATGTCCGTTGCATTTTCCATATGGTTTATGACGACTTAACCAAGGATATAGTGGGTCAGGGTCGCTGTTTGCCCTCGCAGGGGCGCTTTGTCGGTATGTGGGGGATGCAGCCATGTTCGGTACCGTCGATTCGTTTGGTCGCGACGTCGTAAAGGTCGCGACTCTCAGCACGACACAGGGTTTCAACATCATCGGCGACCTTGCCGGCGACCAGTCGGGATGGAGCGTGTCCGCCGCCGGCGACGTCAACGGCGACGGCATCGACGACATCGCGATCGGCGCGCGGTTCGCCGATGGCGCCGGGTCCAATTCGGGCGAAGTCTATATCCTGTTCGGCAAGACCAGCGGGTTCGGGCTGGTCGACCTGACCGGGCTCGCCTCGCGGCCCAGCGAGGGCTTCATCATCCGCGGTCCGTCGACCGACTCCTGGGCGGGCGCCAGCATCGCTTCGGGCGACGTGAATGGCGACGGATTCGACGATGTCGTGATCGGATCGCCCAGCCGTTTCTATGCCGGGGGCATCACCGGCAACACCTATGTCGTCTATGGCAAGGCGTCGGGCTTCTCCACGGTCAATCTGGCGGGGCTGGAGAACCGCGCGGCGGAGGGTTTCGTCGTCCGCGGCATCGCTTCCCGCGATTCGGTGGGCACCAGCGTGAGCACCGCCGACGTCAATGGCGACGGGTTCGACGACGTGCTGATCGGCGCGCCCGATATCTCGGCGGGCGGGGCGACCAACAACGGCGTCGGCATCGTCATCTTCGGCAAGGCGTCGACATCGGGCCTGATCCAGCTTTCGACGCTGCAGACGCGGCCGCAGGACGGCTTCTTCATCTTCGGCGATGCGAACGGCGACTCCGCAGGGCATAGCATCGCGTCGGCCGGCGACGTGAATGGCGACGGTTTCGAGGATATCGTCATCGGCGCGCCCTATGCCGATGTCGCGGGCAATGCGGGCGAAGCCTATGTGATCTTCGGCAAGGCATCGGGTTTCGGCACGATCGACCTGACCGGCCTCGCCTCCCGCCCCGCCGAGGGATTCATCATCCGCGGCGACAATGCCTATGACAATGCAGGTTACAGCGTCTCTTCGGCGGGCGACGTGAATGGCGACGGCTTCGACGATCTGCTGATCGGCGCGCCCGGCAACGAGGATGGCGGCCAATATGCCGGCGGCGCCTATGTCGTGTTCGGCAAGGCATCGGGCTTCGGCACGATCACGCTCGCCACGCTGGCGCCCACCGCCGGCTTCATGATCCAGGGCGGCCAGAATGACGAGTTCGGCAAGATGGTCGCGGCCGCCGGCGACGTGAACCGCGACGGCTATGCCGACATCATCGTCGGCGCGCCGTTCGGCAGCGACGGCGGCCAGAATGCCGGCGAAGCCTATGTCATCTTCGGCAGGGCCGGGCCGATCGGCACGCTCAGCGGCGGGCGGCGCATCATCGACGTCGACACGCTGGCCCCCGCGGACGGCTTCATCGTGCAGGGCGAATTCACCAGCCTGGTCTCGCGCCGTTCGGTCGCCGCCGCGGGTGATTTCAACGGCGACGGCGTCGACGACATCCTTGTCGGCGCGCCCTTCAGCGATCAGGGCGGCAACGATGCCGGCGAAACCTATCTGATCTTCGGAAAGGCGGCGCCGCCGCCCGCGGTGATCCGCCTGGCCGATCTCAACGGCGCGAACGGCTTCGTCATTCCCGGCATCGATGCCGACGATCTCAGCGGCTTTCCGGTCGCCGGCGCCGGGGACGTCAATGGCGACGGCTATGCCGACATCATCATCGGCGCGATCAACGGCGATCCCGGCGGGCGGGCGAATGCGGGCGAAAGCTATGTCGTGTTCGGCAAGGCCGGCGGCTTCGGCGCGGTCCTGCCGCTGTCTTCGCTGAACGGCACCAACGGGTTCAGGATGAACGGCGTCGACGCGGCGGATCGCAGCGGGCGTTCGGTGGCCTCGGCCGGCGACGTCAATGGCGACGGCTTCGACGACGTCATCGTCGGCGCCTATGCCGCGGCGCCGGGCGGCCGCCTGGGCGCGGGCGAAAGCTATGTCGTGTTCGGCAAGGCGGGCGGCTTCACCGCCGATGTCGAGCTGTCGGCGCTCAACGGCACCAACGGTTTCCGCATCGACGGCATCGATGCCGGCGACGCGGCGGGCTTCACCGTGGGATCCGCCGGGGATTTCAACGGCGACGGTTACGACGATCTGATGGTCGGCGCCTGGTCCGCCGATCCCGGCGGTCGTCTGAATGCCGGCGAGACCTATATCGTCTTCGGCAAGGCGAGCGGTTTCGGCGCCAGCATAAACCTGTCCGCGCTGAACGGCACCAACGGCTTCATCGTCAACGGCATCGCCGCCGACGACCGCAGCTCGCGCAGCGCGATCGCCTCGGCCGGCGACATCAACAAGGATGGTTACGACGATATCGTGATCGGCGCCTATCGCGCGGACCCCGCCGGCCGCACCAGCGCGGGCGAGACCTATGTGATCTTCGGCAAGGCGGGCGGCATGCCCGCGAACCTTGAGCTGTCCGCGCTCAACGGCACCAACGGATTCCGCATCGTCGGTATCGACGCCAATGATTTCAGCGGTGGATCGGTCTCCAGCGCCGGGGACGTGAATGGCGACGGCTATGCCGACATCATCATCAGCGGAGAGGGCGGCAATAGCGGGCGCGGCGAAAGCTATGTCGTGTTCGGCAAGGCCGGCGGTTTCGGCGCGTCGATCGAGCTGTCGTCGCTGAACGGCACCAACGGCTTCCGCATCGACGGCACCAATATCGGCGATCTGGCGGGCGAATCGGTATCGTCGGCGGGCGATTTCAACGGCGACGGTTTCGACGACCTGCTGGTCGGCGCCTATGGCGCGGATCCCGATGGCCGCACCGATGCGGGTTCCACCTATATCATCTTCGGCAAGGCGGGCGGCTTCGGCGCCAGCATCGCGCTGTCCTCGCTGAACGGGGTCAACGGGCTCAGGATCGACGGCATCGATACGCTGGACGAAAGCGGCCAGACCGTCGCCGCGCTGGGCGACGTCAATGGCGACGGCTTCGACGACATCGCGATCGGCGCCTATCTGGCCGATCCGGACGGGCGGGTGAGCGCGGGCGAAACCTATATCGTGTTCGGATCCAGCACGGTGCGCACGCTGTTCGCGACCGACGATGCGTTCACCGTCGGGGCGACGGGGCAGGCGACCGGAAACCTGCTGGCCAACGATACGGCGCGCGCCGGCATCGTCGCGGTCGGCGGATCGCCGAAGCTGGGCACGGTCACGCTGGCGTCGGGCGCGCTGCTGACGATCGGCACGGACGGCGCCTATACCTATAACCCCAACGGCGCCTTCACGCTGGGCCGCGGCGAAACCGCGACCGACAGCTTCAGCTACAGGATCACGGGCGGCGATACCGCGACGGTCAACGTCACCGTGACCGGGGCGACCACCGTCGAGCCGCCGGAATCGACCAACGCCAACAACCGCATGATCATCCAGTCGGGCAAGGCCGCCTCGGTGATCGAGGGCGCCTATAACGTGTTCGGCACCAACGCGGGCAGCGAGCGGATCACCGTCTATGAAGGGACCACCGCCATCCTGCAGGGCGATTTCGCGCGCGGCGGCGATGTCGTGGTGGTCAAGGGGCCGGCGGGCGATTTCAGCGCGCAGCTCCAGGGATCGAACGTCGTCCTCCAGAGCCTGGTCGAAGGGATCAAGGTCAGCATTCCGGTGGGCACCGTCGGCCTGACCGTGCGGTTCGAGAATGCGCAGGGCCAGCTCGTCGACGATCGCATCATGCGTTATGACGGCAGCAAGATCGTGCTGGGCGCGCAGACCGTCACGACGGCGCAGGACATGCTGACCGACTATGTCCCTCCGGCGCCGTTCGGCCCGCCGGTGGCGGCCGCGATCGAGATTGCGCCGGCGACCGTCGAGCCGCCGGTATCGACCAGCGCCAACAACCGGCTGATCGTGCTGCCCGGCAAGACGGCCGGCCTGATCGACGGCGCCTATGACGTGTTCGGCAGCAATGCGGGCAGCGAGCGCGTCACCATCTATGAAGGGACGACCGCCAACTTCCAGGGCGATTTCGCCCGCGGCGGCGACACGATCGTGTTCAAGGGGCCGGCGGGCGATTTCAGCGCGCAGATTCTGGGATCGTCGGTCGTGGTCAAGAGCCTGGTCGAGGGCATGCAGGCCATCATCCCGGTCGGGACGGTCGCGGTGACGCTGCGCTTCGAGAATGCGCAAGGGGTGGCCGTCGACAATCGCGCGCTGCTTTACGACGGCACGAAGGTCGTCATCGGCACCCAGACGATCACCGGCGTCAGCGACGACCTGACCGACTATGTCCCGCCGGCGGGGCCTGCCGTCGCCGGGCTGGAGATGTTCACGGGCTGGCAGCCGGTCTGACGGCCAGCCAGCCGTCCAGCGGCCGCACGGTGGCGCAGGCCGGCCCGTCGTCATTCGCGCGGCCGGGCAGGCGGCAGGCGAGGACATCGCCGGCCAGCGCCCGATCGACCAGCGCGGCCGGGATGTCGTGGATGTCGATCTTGGCGCGCCGGCTCCAGATCGATGCCGCGTCGCCCGCCTGGCCGCCGATCGCGATATAGACGAAGCGCCGCGCCGGTCCCTCGCGCCGGACGAACGGGCCGGTCATCTTCGGCCCCGGCGCGATCCGCACCGGCACGTCGAACGACAGCGGCGCATCGCCCGCGACCACGGCGCCGACCGGCGCGCTTTTGTCGTCCTGAAGGCTGTAGGTGACGCCCGCGACAGGATCGTCGATGGTCAGCCTGAGCGTGATCGTCGGATGCGGCATTCGCTGCGCGTCTCCATCGGTGTCGGTCCGGGCTGCTTGTAGCCGTGCCTTCCCCGGCTGCCTATCGCGCGCGGCGGTTCCGCCCCCCGACAATAGTCGCTTGAGATCGGTGCGCATGCTCGAATAGACCAAGGGACAAAGAGAGGGGCCCGGACATGACGACGAGACGAGACTTTGTGAAAATGTCGGCTGCGGCCGGCATCGGCCTGAACCTGGCATCCGCTGCGCAGGCCGCGCCGCCGGCGGGCAGGGCGCGCGCGCCGATGCGCATCCTCATTCTGGGCGGCACGGGCTTTATCGGCCCCTATCAGGTGCGTTACGCGGTCGAGCGCGGACATAATGTCACCGTGTTCAATCGCGGCAAGCGACAGGCGGATCTGCCCGCGGGCGTCACGCATCTGCAGGGCGACAGGACCGGGCAGCTCGATTCGCTGAAGACCGGAACATGGGATTGCGTGATCGACAATTCCGCCACCAATCCGGATTGGGTGCGCATGTCCGCCGGGCTGCTGCGCGACCGTGCGAAGATCTATTGCTACGTCTCGTCCGCGAGCGTCTATTATCCCTTCCTCACCACCGATATCGACGAGAGCGTCAAGCCGCGGCTGGAAGTGATCGCGGATGACGCGGCCAGCAATTTCGGCGTGAGCAAGGCGCGCTCCGAGGTCGAGGCCGAAAAGGCGTTCCCAGGCAAGGCGACGATCGTGCGGCCGCATTATATCGTCGGGCCGGGCGATACGACCGATCGTTTCCCCTATCTGCCCCAGCGCGTCGCGCGGGGCGGCGAGGTGCTGGTGCCCGGCCGCCAGTCGGACCGGGTGGAGCTGGTCGACGTCCGCGATCTGTCCGAATGGATGGTGCGGATGATGGAGGATCGGGTGACCGGGATCTTCAACGTCGCGGGCCCACGATCGACGCTGTCGATGGGCGAGCTGATCGGCGGCGTGCGCGCGGCGGTGAGCGGGCCGAACCCGGTGAGCTTCACCTGGATCGACGACTATGATTTCCTCGCGAAGCACGGCGTCACCAGCATGGTGCCCTGGGCATTGCCGCGCGGCAATTTCGTGGGCTTCTCCAGCGTCAGGTTCGACAAGGCGCTGGCGCGCGGCCTGACCCATCGCCCGCTTGCCGAAACGGTGCGCGACACGCTGGCCTGGTGGAATTCCGACGCCGTTCCCGCCGAGCGGAAGGCAAAGGCGAGTTTCGCCCTGACACCCGAGAAAGAGGCGGAAGTGCTTGCCGCGTGGAAGGCGCGGGGCGGGGCGTCCTAGGGGGGCGCCGGCATACGCCCTCTCCCCTTCAGGGGAGAGGGTAAAAAAAGCCCGCTTATCTATTCATGCGCGGCGTTGTGCGCCCGCTTGACGTCCCGGACCACCACGCCCGTCGCGGTCAGCGTCATCGCGACGCCCTCGCTGCGGGGATCGGCGGCGCCGGTCCATTGGCCGTCGACCATCTCGACCGCATTGGCCTTCAGCCCCAGCGGGCCGGCGCGGACCTGTTCGCCGAGCGCGGCGAGCGCGGGAAGCATGGCCTCGAGTTGGGTGTTGCGTTCCACCACGCCGCCCGGCCCGGGCGTGTAGATCAGGCCCATGCCGATCGCGTCCTGCGCGCTCAGCTGCCAGTCGAGCACGCCGATCAGCGCCTTGGCGACCTGCGCGATGATTGTCGATCCGCCCGCCGCGCCGATCGCGATGCGGACCTTGCCGTCGGGACCATAGACGATCGTCGGCGACATCGAACTGCGCGGGCGCTTGCCGCCCTGGACGCGATTGGCGGCGAGATAGCCGTCCTTGCTGGGCGAAAGATCGAAATCGGTCAGCTCGTTGTTCAGGATGGTGCCGTCGATGGCCAGGCCCGATCCGAACACGTCCTCGATCGTCGAGGTGACCGCGGCGACATTGCCCTGCGCATCGACCGCCGACATGTGCGAGGTGCCATGTTCGGGGCCGGCCTCGACGCGGACGCGCGGCGGTGCGCCGGCGGGGGTGCCCGGGGCGATCGACGCCATCGTCGTTTCCGGTGAGATCAGCGCGGAGCGCGACGCGATATAGGCCGGATCGAGCAGGCCCTTCACCGGCACGGAAACGTGATCGGCATCGCCCAGATAGGCGTCGCGATCCGCATAGGCGAGCCGCTCGCTCTCCGCCAGCAGGTGCCAGGCGACCGGATTGTCCTTGCCCAGCGCGGCCATGTCGAACCGTTCGAGCTGCTTGAGGATCAGCAGCACGGTGATGCCGCCGGACGAGGGCGGCCCCATGCCGCAGACGCGATAGGCGCGATAGCTGCCGCAGATCGGCTCGCGTTCCTTCGCGCGATAGGCGGCGAGATCGGCCATCGTCATCTTCGACGGATTGACCGACGCGCCGTTGACGGTGGCGACGAGCTTCTTCGCGGGCGCGTCATGATAGAAATAATCGGGCCCCCTGGCGGCGATCGCGGTGAACAGCGCCGCCTGTTCGGGATTCTTCAGGACCGTGCCCACCGGCTTGGGGGTTCCGTCGGAATTGAAGAAATGCGCTCGACCCCAGTCGGAGATGATCGCCTTGCCATAGGTGCCGATCGAATTGTGCAGGCGCTGGCCGATCGCGAAGCCGTCGCGCGCGAGCCGGATCGACGGCTGAAGCAGCGCCGCCCAGGGCAGTTTGCCGTGCCGGGCATGCGCCATCGCCATCATGCGCAGATTGCCCGGAACGCCGACGCTGCGTCCGCCCGGAATGGCGTCGCCATGCGGCATCGGCTGGCCGTCGCGGAAGAACCACTCGCCATTCGCCGCCGCGGGTGCGGCCTCGCGCCCGTCAAAGCTGGAGACGGCCGCGCTCTTCGCGTCGTGATGGACGAGGAACCCGCCGCCGCCGATGCCCGAGCTTTGCGGCTCGACCACGTTGAGCGCGAACATCATCGCGATCGCGGCGTCGGTGGCGCTGCCGCCCTGGCGCAACATCTCGATACCCGCCTCGGCCGCGCGCGGATCAGCGGCGGAAACCGTACCTGCGGTGACCGCGGCTTTTTCGGTGGGCGATTTGGCGGTCGCGGCACCGAGCGGCAGGCTCAGGGCGGCGAAGACGAACAGGGCGTGGCGGATCATGAATCCCCCATGCGCGAGCGAAACGCAGAATGCCATAGGGCGATGCGGCCCATCGGCAGTTTTGCGAAGGCAGCGGTGCGGACGGGGTCAGCGCCGATGATGTTCGGCGATCTGCGCTTCGCTTAGGCGATGCAGGGCTAACCCTCCCGCCCGGTCTCCGCAATGGCAAGCGAGGGCCGGCCGGCTTCCCCCCGAAACCCGGTTGTGCAAGATGTCCGGCAACACCCGTCCGCCGTGGAGACCGTCATGCGCCGCACCGCAATCGCTGCAACCCTGCTTCTCCTTTCCTCCACCGCCGCCGTCGCGCAGGATGGCCCGGCGAAGCCGGGGCTTCAGGCGAAGGATCTGTTCGAGCTGCAGACCGTGTCCGATCCGCAGATCCGGCCCGGCGGTGCGACTGTCGCCTATGTCCGCGCGAGCGGCGACGTGACCAACGACCGGATGAGCCGGTCGATCTGGCTGGTCGACCTGGCGAGCGGCGCGCAGCAGCCGGTGGCGGCGGGGGCGGGGCAATTCTCCAGCCCGCGATGGTCGCCCGACGGCAAGCGCCTTGCCTATGTCGCGTCGGCGGAGGGTGAGAAGCCGCAATTGATGGTGCGCTGGATGGAGAGCGGCGCGACCGCGCGCCTCGCCATCCTGCCGGAGGCGCCGCGCAACATCGCCTGGTCGCCCGACGGCAAACAGATCGCTTTTGCGATGTTCGTGCCGGGCAAGGAACCGCGGCTGGGCGCAACGCCCGAAAAGCCGGCCGGCGCCAAATGGGCGGAGCCGCTGCGCTTCACCGACAAGCTGGTCTATCGCACCGATTCCCAGGGGCTGCTCCAGCCGGGCAACACCAACATCCATATCGTCTCCGCATCGGGCGGCGCGCCGCGGCGGCTGACGACCGAGCCGTTCAACGACGACGGTCCGCTGTCCTTCACGCCCGATGGCCGCTTCATCGTCTATAGCGCCAACCGCAAGGCGGACTGGATGCTCGACCCCAACGAAAGCGAGATCTGGCGCCTGCCGGTCGAGGGCGGCGTGCCCGTGGCGCTCACCGATCGCGACGGACCGGACGCCGAGCCCGCAATCTCGCCCGACGGCCGGCTGATCGCCTTTGTCGGCTATGACGATCGCAAGTCGAGCTATCAGGATTCACGGCTCTACGTGATGAATGCCGACGGCACCGGCCGCCGGGTGCTGACGCAGGATTTCGATCGCGACGTGCAGGATCCGCGCTGGAGCGAGGATGGCCGCTCGATCCTGGTGCGCTATGTCGATCGCGGCGTCGGCAAGGTCGCGCGCGTCGGGCTGGACGGGCGGATGACCGTGCTGGTCGAGCAGGTCGGCGGCGGCAGCCTGGACCGCCCCTATAGCGGCGGCGAATATGACAGTCTGGGCGGCGTCATCGCCTATACCACCGCGGACGCCAGCCATCCCTCCGATCTCGGTATCTATCGGCAGGGCCGTTCGACGCGGGTGACCGATCTCAACGCCGATCTGTTCGCCGCGCGCCGGCTGGGCGAGATCCGGCCGCTTGCCGTGACCTCGCGCCGCGACGGTCAGAAGATCGACGCCTGGATGGTGCTGCCGCCCGATTACCAGCCGGGGCAGAAGCGTCCGATGATCCTGGAGATCCATGGCGGCCCGGCCAGCGCTTACGGTCCGACCTTCGCGACCGACATGCAGCTTTACGCCGCCGCCGGCTATGTCGTCGTCTATCCTAATGCGCGCAATTCCAGTTCCTATGGCGAGGCGTTCGGGCGCTGGACGCGCGGCGACGACCCGTTCGCGGATTACGAGGATTTCATGAGCACGGTGGACGCGGCGATCGCGGCCGGCGTCGCCGATCCCGACAATCTGTTCGTCACCGGCGGATCCTATGGCGGCTATGCCTCTGCCGCGATCATCGGCAAGACCGACCGGTTCCGCGCCGCCGCGCTGCAGAAACCGGTGATCAACTGGGTCAGCAAGATCCTGACCACCGATATCGCGGCCTATCAGCACGAATATACCTATGGGAAACAGCCCTGGGAGGACCCGCAGGTGCTCTGGCGCAATTCGCCGCTGTCGCTGGTCGGCAATGTGAAGACGCCCACTTTCGTCCTGGTCGGCGAGCGCGACTATCGCACGCCGATCAGCGAGTCCGAGCAATATTACGGCGCGCTCCAGTTGCGGCAGGTGCCGAGCAGCCTGGCCGTGGTGCCAGGTGCGTCGCATGGCGGGCTTGCCGCGCGCCCATCCCAGTCGGCGGCGCGGGCGAGCGCGATCATCGCCTGGTTCGATCGCTATCGGAAACGCTGAGGCGCCCGAAAAGAAATTTGCGGGGCGGTGTCGATTCCCGCCATCCTCGTTCGTCGTCCCGATGCCAGGCCATACGGCCGGTTCAGACAAGGAGACAGGCCATGCGCGTTATGGTGTTCGTGAAAGCCACCGAGGACAGCGAAAAGGGGACGCCGCCCACGATGGAGGCGTTCGAGGCGATGGAGCGGTTCAACGAGGAACTGGCGGCGGCGGGCGTGCTGCTGGCCGGCGCCGGGCTCAAGTCGAGCGCAGAGGCCAAGCGCATCGTCTATGAGGGCGCGGACCGTTCGGTCGTCGACGGGCCGTTCGCCGAAGCCCGCGAACTGGTCGCCGGTTTCTCGATCTGGGAGGTCAAGGACATGGACGAAGCCGTGGCCTGGGCAAAGCGCGGCCCCAATCTGATGCCGGGCCGCAGCGAGGTCGAGATCCGGCCCTTCTTCGAAGCGACGGACATGGCGGAGGTGCTGGGTGCCCTTGGCGACGGCGCCCGCGAGAAGCTCGGCGTCGCCTGACGCGGGGCTGTCGGCGCTTATCTGCCGCGTATCGGCAGGGGCGGCAGCTTCGCGGAGGGCAAGGAGAGCTTCAATTCGCCGGCGATCGTCGGGGCGATCCGTCTCATGTCGATCGTGCCCAGATTCCGTCCGGGGGCGATGCCGGGTCCGGTGACGAAGAAGCACGCATGCATGTCCGGGCGCACTGTCCGTGTCGAAAAGGCGCCATGCGCGCCGCCCTTGTCGTCCCTGACCAGCGGCCCCGTCATCGCATTGCCCATGCGATAGCCGGGTCGGAAAGCGATGAGGAATTCGGCATCGGCGGCCAGTCCCAGCCCCGCGATCTCGCTGCGGGCATGGATGCGCGCGATGCCGTTCGCCGGATCGCGCATCAGCTTTCGCAGATAGGCCTTCACGCGATCCTTCGTCGCCCTGTCCGCGGGATCGCGCAGCACGATCATCGCGGAGCCGCCGACATACCAGGCGAATGCGCGCCATGATGCGACCGCCCTTTCGGGCGCGTCGCCCAGCGTGACGAAGCCCGCTTCGACCAGCGCCGCGTTCAGGTTCACCTGATGCGACACCTGGAAAAAGCCGTGATCGGAGACGATGGCGACGACGCTGTCGGGGTGGATCCGCCGTTGCGCCGCGACGATGCGGCCGATCGCGGTGTCGATCCCCTCCAGCGCGGCCTTCGCCTCGGCGCTCAGCGGGCCGCTCTGATGCTGGCGATGATCGAGCGAGACGAAATGGATCGTCAGCAATTCGGGGCGTTCGCGTTCGATCAGCGCGACCGCGTCGTCCCCGATCCGGCGGTCATCCTCGTCGTCACCGGTCATCAGGTTGAAATCGATGTCCCGCGCCTGGGCGGTGACCGGCCAGAAGATGCTGCCGGTCTTCAGTCCGGCCGCCTTTGCCGCACCCCATAGGGTGGGCGCGGCGATCTGCGCATAGAGGCTGTAGCTTTTGGGCAGCGTCGCCGAGGGTTCGAAGGGGCGGTTGTTGTAGATGCCATGCTCGCGCGGCAGCACGCCGGTCACGAGCGTGGTGTGATTGGGGTTGGTCACCGTGGGGTTCACGTTGATCACCCGTTCGGCATGGGCGCCCTGCGCCAGCATGCCGCGCAGCACCGGGATCTTCAGCCCGTGCCGGTCGGCGCGGAGCACGGCATCGGGCATCAGTCCGTCGATCGAGATCATCAGCACGGGATGGCGGACGGCGGCCGCCGTTGCGGCATGCGGCGCCGGCTCCCGCTCCCGCGCGAGCGCCGGCCCCCCGGTCAGGGCGAGGGCGATCGCGAGGGAAATGCTGCGCCGATGCTTCATCGTCAGAACCTGTGCTCGAATTTCAACCGGAACTGGCGACCGCGCGGATTGACCGTGCCGACGAAGAAGCCTTCATCCTCGTCCGCCACCGGCGGCCATGCGTCGAAGACGTTGTTGACGCCCAGCGTCAGCGCATTGCGGTAATCCTGCCCCTCGCCGCCGCGGCCAAAGGCATAGGTGATGCGGAAATTGTGCAGCGTCGCGGGTTTCACGCGCATGTAATAGCGCTTGATGCCGTTGTCGTTGAACACGGTGATGCTCTTGGGCCGGCCCAGCGCCTCGTAGATCGCCTCCGTCGTCGCGGCGGAGGTGTCGGCTGACGCCCCGTAATAGGTGGTGAACCAGCCGGCGGACCAGCCGCCCTTGCGCCAGTTGAGCGCGAGGTTGCCGATCCATTTGGCGCGGCCGTCCTTGCCGAGCTGATCGATGACGACGCCGTCGTCCGCCAGTTCCTCGTCGCGCTGGATGTTGCGCGTCGCTTCGCCGCGCAGCGAGAACTGGCCGAAACCGAAATCGGGCACCTGATATTGCAGGCCGAAATCGACGCCGGCCAGCCGGCGCGAGCCGAGATTGATATAGTCGTTGATCAGGCTGGTGATCTCTCCGACCACGGCGCGCTTGGTGGCATTGCCGGTCTGGGCGGCGTTGTAGGCGGCGAAGGCGGCGCGATCGGCATCGGTCGGCGCGCGGCGGGTGACGCGGTTGCTGCCGGCATAGCCCGGGGTGCCCGAACCCAGATCGATCTGGTCGATCGACTTGCCGCCCGCCAGAGCGGCCTGGGTGGCGAGATCGAGCGCGAGTTCGTCGAGCGCGAGCACCTGCGCATTGCCGAGCGCGGTGATCGCGTCGCGCTGATGCATCTTCCAGTAATCGGCGGTGATCGAGAGCCCGGGCACGCCGGGAACATCGAGCACGAAGCCGGCGCCCCAGTTCTTCGCCTTTTCCGGGTTCAGCCGGTCATTGCCTTGGCGGAAGGTGCGGCGCGGGCCGTTATTGTCGACGGCCGCGTTGGTGACATCGGACCGATAGGGATCGGCGGTATAGTTCACGCGCAGCAGCGGCGAGGTGTCGGTCTGCGCCAGGTTCGGCGCGCGGAAGGATTGATTGTAGGACCCGCGCAACCTGAGCCAGCGGGTCGGCGCCCAGAGGACGCTGAACTTGGGCGTCGTGCTCTCGCCGTGGATCGAGAAACGTTCGTGCCGCACCGCGGCGCCGATCTCGAAATGCTCGGCCAGGAAGAAGCGGTTATTCTGCGTGACCAGCGGCAGCGCGAATTCGGCATAGGCCGATTGCACATTCTGGCTCGCATCGATGTCCGAATTGGGGCTCATCGCGATGAAGTCGTTGTCGTCGTCGCGCAGATAGGGGAAGTCCGCGCCCGAACCCGCGGGATTGAGCCCCGCATAAGGCGCCTTCCAAGCGCGATAGCTTTCCCAGCGCATCTCGGCGCCGGCCGCGACCTGAATGCGATCGCCGCCCCAGGGAAGCTGCCACAGCTCGCCGGCAAGCTTGGCATCCCAGGTGATGATCCGCGTTTTTCCGTAGCGATTGTCGGTATCGTACATCGGCTCGGTCACCGAGGCCGGGTTCACATAGGCCTTGTCGACGACGACCTGGTTGTTCACCACCTTGAAGGTGACCGGGAACGGATTGTACGCGGTGGCGTCTGTGCGGTTGAGCGCCCTGCGCAGCAGCGACTCCCGATAGATGTTCTTCTCGGTCTCGTGGCTGTACGCTCCGGAGACGAGCAGGCCGCTTTCCCACGACCAGTTGTCGCCGAACCGGCCGCGTGCGCCGGCAAGCGCGCGATAGAAGCTCGAATCCACCTGGATGTAGCGATCCTTGGTGCCCGGCGGGATCAGGCCGGCGACGATGGTGACGTCGGCGGGCGTGCCCAGGATGCGCGGCGTGCCGTCCGCATTGGGCGCGCCCGCGGCGTCGTAGAAACGCACGCCGAACGGATTATAGGGGTTGGATGCGGGAATATAGAGGCCGGGCTCGTTGACGTTCTGCATATTGGCTTCTTCGCGCTGGCTGTTCGCGCGCGATCCCGAATAGAGCACGTCGCCGAACAGGGTGACCGCGTCGCTCAGCTCGTGTTCGACGAACAATGCGGCATTGACGCGCTTCAGCCCCGGCACCAGCGCGCGGTGCGGCAGGCGATTGTCGTAATATTCGTCCTCCGGGCTGCCCAGGTTGCGTGACGGCGTCGTCTGCTTGAAATTCACTGCGCCGTTGGCGTCGGGATAAAGGAAGAACGTGCCGTCCGCGGCCATGGTCGCGACGCCGCCCGTGGGGGCGGTCGCGGTGGAGATGCCGCGATTGCCGACGGGCCGCGATCCGTTGAAGGTCAGGAAATCGGACTGGATGAAGCCGCGGCGATACTGGCCGTAATGGTTGATCGTGCTGCCGTTATCGAGATCGTTGTCCAGCGCGAAGGCGGCGCCGGTCGCCGGGTCGGTGACGGGCAGGCCGTTCCACGGCGCGGGCAGCTTGCGCGTGCGGCGAAGGTCCGACTGGCTGCCCCATTCGCGATCGGCGAACAGCAGGTCGTTGCGCTTGAACAGGTCGAGCGAGATGCCGATCGTGGTCCGGCCGAACCGGAAGCTGTCGGCGGCGGTCAGGCGATATTCCTCCGCACCGCCATGTTCGGTGAGCCCGGTGTCGAATGCGATGCGACCGCCGCCCGTGCCGGGCACGATGATGCTGTTGATGACGCCGGCTGCGGCGTCGGCGCCGTAGATCGCCGAGGCGCCGTCGCGCAATATCTCGACGCGCGAGAGCAGGGCGGTGGGGATGACATTGGCGTTGGGCGACAGTGCGGGCACACCCTGGTCGGTTCCGGACAGCGGGTGCGGCGCGAAGCGGCGGCCGTTGATCAGCATCAGCGTGCTGCCCGCGCCGATCCCGCGAAGGTCGATCGATGCGACGTTGCCGCGGGCGCCCTGCGACGCGATCGTCGCCTCGTTGATCGCCGGTGGACCGGCGGAGGGCAGGGTCGCGAACAGCTCGGCGCCGGTGGATCCGCCGCGCAGATCGATCTCCGACCGGTCGATGACGGAAACGGGCAGCGCGCCTTCCTGTGCACGGCGGAGGTTGGACCCGGTCACCACGATATCCTCGCCCGTCGCCGCGTCGCCATCGGCGGCGACATCGGCAGGGGCGGGCGCGGCCTGCGCCTCGGCGGCGGATGCGATGGCCAGCACGGCCATGATCGCGGTGCCGCATAGGATCGAATGACGAGACATGATGTTTCCCCCGGAATCTCTGGACGTGAAGCAGTCTCGTTCGAAAGGGCCGGTCGCCCGTCGCAGCGGCGCTGCGGACAGTGTGGCGATACAGCGGCTCTCCGACGTCTGCCTGTCGCAGACCGGATAGGAATTCTGCGTGACTCTATTGTTGTCGGATGAGGCGTGCTTTACCGATATATTCAACGAAAATTTCGGTGGATGTGCTCGTGACCCTGAATCAGCTCCGCAGCTTCATCGCGGTCGCCCGCTATAACGGCTTCACCGCCGCGGCCCGCGCGCTCAAGATGAGCCAGACGACGATCACCTCGCAGATCCAGACGCTGGAGGAAGAGCATAAGGTGCGGCTGTTCGAGCGTCGCGGACGGCGCATCGAGCTGACCCAGGTCGGCGATCAGCTGCTCCAGATCGCGCGGCAGATGATCGACCTTGAGGATGATGCCGCGATGATGCTGAAGGACAGCGCGGACCTGCGCAGCGGCACGCTGAAGATCGGCGCGGTCAGCCCGTTCCACGTCATCGAGATGATCGAGGCGTTCAACACCGGCTATCCCGACGTCTATCTGTCGACCGCGCTCGGCAATTCGGAAGCGGTGTTGCGCGAACTGGGAAATTACGGCTGCGACGTCGGCATATTGGCGCGCGACACCGACGACGATCGCTATCATGTGCAGCATTATGCAAGCTATCCGGTGATGGCCTTCGTCCATCGCGATCACCGGCTGGCGGCGCTCAAGTCGATCGAGCTGGCCGATCTCGCCAGGGAGAAGCTGCTGATGCGCGAACGCGGCTCGACGACGCGCCGCGCGCTGGAGGACGGCCTGGCCGCGATCGGCGCCGCGCCGCGCGTCGCCATGGAGATCGGCAGCCGCGAGGCGATCCGCGAGGCCGTGATCCGCGGGCTTGGCATCGGCACCGTCTCGGAATCCGAATATGTGCCCGACGAACAGCTCCATCCGCTGCCGATCGCCGGCGCGCCGGTGCTGACCCATATCTATGTCTGCTGCCTGCGCGAGCGCCGTCGCAGCCGGATCATCGCGGCGTTCTTCGACACGCTGAAACAGACGAAGACGGGGAAGCGGCGGGGGTGAGGTGGGTGACTACGGGTACAATAAACAACGAAATTTCCGTTTATTCAATCGATCATCCACGGATCTTATGATGTCATAGCTGTCATGAACCACCGCTAGCGATGGGATCCCTTCCCATTTTCAAGCGGATATCCATGACTTCGATCCCAGCGCCGTCGCCCGCCAACCACGCCTTCCGCGGGCCCGTTTTGGCGGCCATTTTCGACTGGGCGGGCACAGTGCTCGATTTCGGCTGCATCGCGCCCGTCACCGCCTTTCGCGAGGCGTTCGCGCTCGCTGGCGTTGAGATCGGTGAGGCCGAGGCGCGTCAACCCATGGGGGCGGCAAAGCGCGAGCATATCGAACTGATCCTGGCCCAGCCCGAGGTGCAGTTGCGCTGGCAGGGCATCCGGGGCGCCGGCTCGACACAGGACGATGTCGATCGGCTCTATGCCGATTTCCTGCGGATCGACGAGGTGAATTGCGCGACATACAGCGCGATGATCCCCGGCGCGCTCGGGACGGTGGCCGCATTGCGCGCGCGGGGCGTTTCGATCGGCAGCACGACCGGCTATCCGCGCAGCGTGATGGACGGCCTTGCCCCGCTTGCCGCCGCGCAGGGCTATGCGCCCGACTGCTGCGTCACGGTGAGCGACGTCGCGCGCGGCCGGCCCTGGCCGGACATGCCGCTCGCCAACGCGGTGGCGTTCGGCGTTACCGATGTCGGCGGTTGCGTGGTGGTGGACGACAGCCCCAGCGGCCTTGTCTCCGGCCGCGCGGCGGGCATGTGGGCGGTCGGGATCGCCGTCAGCGGGAACGAGGTCGGCCTGTCATTCGATGACTGGCAGGCGGCGGACGACGCTGCCCGCCAGCGGATGCGCCTGGCGGCACGCACGAAGCTGGAGGCGGCAGGCGCGCATTACGTCATCGACACCGTCGCCGACCTGTTGCCCGTGATTGCCGCCATCGACGCCCGGCTGGCCGCGGGGGAGCGTCCGTGACGGACTGGTCCTTTCACAATCCCGTGCGCCTGCATTTCGGTCGCGGCGTTTTCGACGATGTGGCGGACGCGATCGACGGCCGCCCTTATCTGCTCGTCACCCACCCCGATGCACCGATGCAGCCCTGGCGTTCGCATCTTGCCGGGCTGGCGGGTGCGCCGCTGGCGTCGATCGACGATATCGAACCCAATCCCTCGCTCACCATGCTGCGCCGGATCTGCGATCGCCTCACCGCCGCGCGGGTCGATGCCGCGCTGATCGTCGCGCTTGGCGGCGGATCGGTGATGGACACCGCGAAGTTCCTCGCGGCGGGCCATGGCCGCTACACGCCGGTCGTCCATTATATGGAAAGCGGCTTGCCGCCGGAGCGTCCCGCGCTGCCGATCGTCGCCATCCCCTCGACAGCGGGCACGGGCAGCGACCTGACCCGATGGGCGACGATCTGGGATCCGGAACGGCGGCGTAAGCTCTCGCTGGATCGCAACGATCTCTATGCGGAGGCGGTGTTCGTCGATCCGCGGATCACCGAAAGCCTTCCCTGGTCGATCACCCTGGCCAGCGGTCTCGATGCATTGTCGCACGCGCTGGAAAGCCTGTGGAACGTGCACGCGAACCCGATCACGCGCAGCTTCGCGGTGCCTGCGGCTCGCGACATCATGACGGGCCTGCGCCGGCTGAGCGAGGATCCCGACGATCGCGACGCACGAAGCCTTATGGCGCTGGGTGCGACCCGCGCAGGCCTTGCCTTTTCCAACACGCGGACCGCGCTGGCGCACAACATCTCCTATCCGGTCACGCTCGATCACGGCATCGCGCACGGGATCGCCTGTTCCTTCTGTCTGCCCGAAGTGATGGCGGCCGCGATCGGCGCGGATGCGGCGTGCGACGCGGCGCTGGCGGAGGTCTTCGGCGATCTCGACGCCGCGCCCAGCCGCCTGCGCGGCTTCCTGAGCGCGCTCGGCGTTGTCGCACGACCCGAAGAGCTGGGCATCGCATCCGCCGAATGGCGCGAGATCGTCGACGCCGCCTTTGCCGGACCCAGGGGACGCAACTTCATCGGCGCGCGCGAACGCTTTCCGGCCGCGGCCATCCCCGATGTCGCGGAAGCGTAACGTGGCAAATGCAGAGGAGGCGACCATGAGTGCCGAAACGACCGTCGAGACCGACGCGCTCGCGCGCCTCGACAACATGCCCTGGACCCGTTTCCACACGACGCTGACCATTGCGCTGGGCGTGGGATGGGCACTCGATTCCTTCGAGACCAACATCATCGGCAGCATCTTTGGCGTGCTCAAGACGCAGTGGAACCTGTCCGCCGCGCAAGGATCGCTCGCGGTCAGCATCTGGGTCGTCGGCATGCTGATCGGTGCGATCGGTTTCGGCTATCTGGCCGATCGCTTCGGGCGCAAGCGCCTCTTCCTGGCGACCCTGCTCTGGTACGGCGTATTCGCTACGGGCACGGCTTTCGCCTGGGATTATGATTCCTTCCTGTTCTTCCGCTTCATGACCGCGCTGGCGGTGGGCGGCGAATATTCCGCGGTGACGGCGACGATGGGCGAATTCTTTCCCAAGGCGCATCGCGGCCGCACCGACGCGCTGATCCTCTCCGGCTTTCCGCTGGGCGCGATGGCGTCGGCGGGGGCGTCCTGGCTGCTGTTCAGCTGGTTTCCTCCCGAGATCGGCTGGCGCATCGGCTTCGGCCTGGGCGCCGTGCTGGCGCTGTTCTTCCTCTGGGTGCGGCGGGCGATACCGGAATCGCCGCGCTGGCTGCTCCAGCAGGGGCGCGTTGCCGAAGTGGAGGCGATCGTCGACGCCGTCGCCGCCACCGCAAAGGGCAGTGCCGCGTTCGAGCGCGCCGGGCGCCGCTATGCGTCGGCCCGGTTCGTCCCCGTCAAGCCGTCCTTCCTGCGCAATCTTCGTGAACTCGGCACCGGCTATCGTCGACGCTGCGGGCTGGCGAGCGTCCTCAATTTCTCCCAGGCGGCAGTCGTGTATGGCGCGCTGGCGCTGATGGCGCTGGTGATCCTGCCGGAAATGAATGTGCCCGCCGCGGATCTGCCGCTCTATTATTTCTGGGGCAATGCCGCGGCGCTGCTCGGCGGCCTGGTCGGCGCGGTCTCGGTCGAGGCGCTCGGGCGGCGGACGTCCCTGCTCGTCAGCTACAGCCTGACGGTGCTCGCGATCCTGCCGCTTTATGCCTTCACCACGCTGCCGGGCATGGTGTTCAGCTATTGCCTGATGCAGTTCGGCGTCACCTGGGCCTATATCACCGCCTATGTGATCGCGGCGGAGATCCTGCCCACGCGTTTGCGCGCCACCGGCCTGGGCGTCTCGGTCGCGATCGGCCGCGTCGGCGCGATGCTCGCGCCGCTGCTGCTGACCGCCGCCTATCAGTCGACCGGCGCGCCATCCTCCGCATTGATCGTCCTGATCATGCTCGCGCTTCCGGGGCCGATCGCGGCGGCGATGTGGTGGTTGTGGGGCGAGGAGACCCGCAACGTTTCGCTGGAGGAAGGGAGTGCGGAGGCATCCGACGGGCGTGTCCCGCGCGCCCGGTCGGTGCGGTTTCCCTTCTTCGCGGCATGATTGCGATGGAGTGCTAATGTATTAGCATTGACTAATATATTAGTATCAACTAATCGATCGGCATGATCGAGCCCGTTCCCATCGATGCCGTCCTGCGCACGCTCGCGGATCCGACGCGTCGCGCGGTGTTCGAGCGGGTCGTGAAGGCCCGCGAGATCACCGTGATCGAACTCACCCGCGGAAGCGGCGTGACCCAGGGCGCCATTTCGCAGCATCTCAGATCGCTGAAGCGCGCCGGCCTGGTCGCGGAGCGGCCGGAGGGGCGGAACGTCCATTATCGCGCCCGGCCCGAGGGGCTGGCGCCTCTGTTCGACTGGTTGAGCCATTACGACCTGTTTTGGCGCGACCGGTTCGCCGATCTGAGAAACCTGCTGAAGGAAATCGATCCATGAGCCAGCCCGCAGGACAGTCCGCCACGCGCGAGATCGTCGTCGACGAGGTCTTCCCCCATGCGCCCGAAACGATCTGGAAGGCGCTGACCACCGGCGCGCTGATCGCACGCTGGCTGATGGAGCCGGACGGCTTCGCCCCGGTGTTCGGGACGCACTTCACCTATCGGACCACGCCGGCCGGCGAATGGGACGGCCTGATCCGCTGCGAAGTGCTGGACGTGATCGAGAATGAACGCCTGGTCTATGCGTGGACGGGCGGGCACGAGGCCAATATCGGCTATGGATCGCGGCTCGATACGGTCGTGACCTGGACGCTGTCGCCCGCCGAGGGCGGCACGCGGGTGCGGCTGGTCCATTCCGGCTTCGTGCTGCCGACCAACGAGACCGCCTATTCCGGCATGAGCGAGGGCTGGAAGAAGGTCGTCCGCAATCTGGACGATATCGCGGGCGAACAGGCGACGACGACGGTTCATTGAGCGTCACGGCACGCGCGGCTGGAGCATCCTTTCGGCGCTTCGCCTGTTGATTGCGCAATCCCGTCCTTCGACGAAAGGGTCGATCCATGGAACATCTGTCTTTTCCGAACGAGAGCGCGGATTACCGCGCGGCGCGCAATGCCCTGCTCGACGCAGAGATCGCGCTGCGCCGACAGATCGAGGCCGTGGCCGCACAGCGCCGCGCGCTTCCGACGGGCGGCGAAATCCCTGAGGATTTCGCGTTCGAACGGATCGGCGCCAACGAACGGCCGGAAACGGTACGGCTGTCCGAACTGTTCGGCGACCGGCCGAGCATCCTGCTCTACAGCTTCATGTACGGACCTGAACGCGATCAGCCCTGCAACGGCTGCACCCATACGCTCGACGGCCTCGACGGCAGCGTGTTCCACGCCGATCAGCGCTTCACCACCTATGTCGTCGCCAAATCGCCGATCGCGCGGCTGCAGGCGCTGGCGCGCAAGCGTGGCTGGCGGAACCTGAAATTGCTGTCGACCGCCGGCAACGATTATTCCCGCCTTTATTTCGGCGACACCTCGGGCTTCGGACCCGCGATGCGGGCCGAGCGCGGCTACGAACCAGGGGAGAATTGGGACGAGCCGATGTACAATGTGTTCCGCAAGGACGCCGACGGCACGGTGCGCCATTTCTGGGGCAGCGAACTGCTCTACGCGCCCGAGGAACCCGGCCAGCATCATCGCGCGGGCGATCTGGTCGATCCGGTCTGGGGCCTGCTCGATATGAGCCCGGAAGGGCGCGGCGACTTCTTTCCGAAACTGAGCTACTGAGCGGACGCGCGCACCGATCCGCCGACCCCGATGGGCTGTCGTTGACATATCCGATTGGGACAATAGGGTCCTGATCAGGATAAAATCGGTTCTGCAAGAGCCGCGTCGAAAGAGGGTATCGTGAGGACATTGCGGCTGATCGGAACGGCTTTCGCGCTGGCGGCGGCGCTGCCGTCCATGGCACAGAATGCGCCTGCGGCGGCGGTTCCCGATGCCGCGAAGATCGACATGCAATGGGGCGTGAAGATCCCGCTGCGCGACGGCGTCGCGCTCAATGCCACCATTTATCTGCCCAAGGGGCAGGCGGCACCGGCACCCTGTATCGTGACGATGACGCCCTATATCTCGCAGAGCTATCATGATCGCGGCGTCTATTTCGCGGCGCACGGCCTGCCGTTCCTGACCGTCGATGTGCGCGGACGCGGCAATTCCGATGGCGAGTTCCGCCCGCTGATCCAGGAGGCGAAAGACGGTTACGACGTCGTCGAGTGGATGGCGAAACAGCCCTGGTGCAACGGCAAGGTCTCGATGTGGGGCGGCTCCTATGCGGGCTACAACCAATGGGCGACGGTGAAGGAAGCCCCGCCGCACCTTGCGACGATCGTGCCCGTGGCATCCGCCTATCCCGGGGTCGATTTCCCGACGCGCAACAACATCGCCGCGCCCTATCTGATGCAGTGGCTTACCTTCACCTCGGGCAAGACGTCCCAGGCGAATATCTTCGGCGATCCCGCTCTCTGGTCGTCGCTGTGGCGCGCGCGGTTCGAGAAGGGGGAGGCGTTCAGCACCCTGCCACGGATTTTCGGCGGCGAGCAGAAGACGCTCAGCGAATGGATCTCGCATCCCCAGGTCGACGCCTGGTATGACAGCTATGTGCCGACCGCCGACCAGTTCCGCGCGCTCGACCTGCCGATCCTGACGATCACCGGCAGCTATGATGCGGACCAGCCCGGCGCCTTCGCCTATTACAAGGAACATATGCGCCTTGCCGCGCCGGAGCGCCGCGCGAAACATTATCTGATCGTCGGCCCCTGGGATCATGCGGGCACGCGCACGCCGCAGCCCGAGGTGGGCGGCGTCAAGTTCGGCCCGGCCAGCATGCTCGACCTGCCGAAACTCCATCTCGACTGGTATGGCTGGACGATGGCGGGCGGGCCTAAGCCCGACTTCCTGAAGAAGCGCGTCGCCTATTACGTCATGGGTGCGGAGAAGTGGCGCTATGCCGACACGCTGGAAGCGGTGACCGCGGAAGAGCGCCCCTATTATCTCGATTCGACGCGCAACGCGACGCAGGTCATGGCGTCCGGCGCCCTCTCTCCGGCGGGGGCGGGGAAGGGCGCGGCCGACAGCTATGTCTATGATCCGCGCGACGTGTCCGGCGCGGCTCTGGAGGCGAGCGTCGATCCGTCGTCGCTCACCGACCAGCAGCTCGTGCTGGCGGGCGAGGGCAAGCAGCTCGTCTATCACACGCCCGTCTTCGACAAGCCGACCGAACTGTCGGGCTTCTTCCGCCTGGCGGCCTGGATCGCGATCGATCAGCCAGACACGGATTTCCAGGCATCGGTCTACGAGATCAACGCGAAGGGCGAGAGCATCCTGCTGACCAACGACGTGATGCGCGCGCGCCACCGCGAGGGCCTGCGCGCGGCGAAGCTGGTCACGACGAAGGACGCGTTGCGCTACGATTTCAACAGCTTCACCTTCGTGTCGCGACAGGTGGCAAAGGGCAGCCGTCTGCGGCTCGTCGTCGGTCCGATGAACTCGATCTACACGCAGAAGAACTATAATTCGGGCGGCGTGGTTTCCGACGAGACGATGAAGGACGCCCGGCCGGTCACGGTGAAGCTGCTCCACGACAAGGCGCATCCGAGCGCGCTCTATCTGCCGATCGGGCAGGCTGAATAAGCCCCCGGCAGAACAGGGCTCAATCCGGATCGAGCAACCGCGGGCCTGCGCCCTGCCGGCCGAGTTCGTCCTCCGGATTGCGCAACGGGCATTCGTCGATCGACAGGCAGCCGCAGCCGATACAACTGTTCATCTGGTCGCGCAGCCGGGTGAGCCGCGCGATGCGGTCGTCCAGTTCGTCGCGCCATTCGGTCGAGAAACGCTCCCAGTCCGCGATCGTGACCTTGGGCCCCTTGCCGAGCGTCGCCAGCCGGTCGCGGATCGTCGCAAGCGCAATGCCCGCGCGCTGGGCGACCTTGATCACCGCGATCGCGCGCAGCACGCCGCGTCCGTAGCGGCGCTGATTGCCGGCGTTGCGCTCGCTCCACAGCAGGCCCTGCGCCTCGTAGAAATGCAGCGTCGACACCGCGACGCCCGCTCGCGCCGCGACTTCGCCGACGCTCAGCAGCCGATGCGCGTCGAAGGGGCGGGTGCGAACGGCCATGCCAGAAAGTCCTTTACCTCAATATTGGTTGAGGTTTTATAGGAGCGCTTCCGATTCGATAAGGAAGCATTTCTTGGCCCATCCGCGCCGCCCTTCCGGCACAGCAGCCGACACCGTCCGGCGATCAGGCGGCGATCATCCGGACGAACAGTCTGGCCAGCAACGCGCCGATCTCGCCCGGATCGCGGCCGGTGACGATCGCCTCGTCGGTGGCGCCGTGCAGGCCGTGGAACATCACGACCGACACGCTGCGCGGATCGTCGACATGCCATGCGCCCGCCGCGGCGCCCGCGGCGAGCAGCGCGGCGAGGTCGAGCACCACCGGCACGTCGCCCATCGCTTCGCGCAGCGGCATCTCCGCGCCGTGAAAGACGACGTCGTGCAGCGCGCGCATGTCGAAATAGGCCTCGACCGCGGTCGCGATCCAGGCGGTCAGCCGGCTGTTCCAGTCGCCGGCGTCGCACGCGTCGACGACCGCGGAGACGCGCGCCTGGAATTCGTCGGAGAAGCGGGTCCGCAAGGCGTCGAGCAGATCGGCCTTGGTCTCGAAATAATGGTAGAAGGTGCCCTTGGCGACGCCGGCGCGCGCCGCGATGTCGTCGACCGTCGTCGCCTCCACGCCATGCCCGACGAACAGCGCTTCCGCCGCATCGACCAGCGCGTTTCGCCGCGCATCGGCCATGCGTGGCCCCATCGGCGCGCCGGCAAGCCGCGCCTTGAGCAGATCCATCCTGCTGCGTCGTCCCGATCTGGCTTCGCTCATGTCACGATCCTGCACGTTCGATCGTCATAGTGCGAGCCACTTGACCGTAACGATCTTAGATAATAATCATTCGCAATAATATCGACTGATAGTCGAATTCTGACGAGAGCGCGAGACCCATGACAACCGAAACCTCCGATCCGTCCATCCCGGCACGCCCCGGTCCTGTGAACGGCCGTGCCATTGCGATCGCGATTGCCATCGTCGTGCTGTTGTTCGGCGCGCTCTATGCCTGGCGCGCGGCGCGATCGGCCGCACCGCCGCAGGGCACGCCGCCGCCCGTTGCGGTCGCGGCGATCACGGTCTTGCCCACCGACGTTCCCGCCGCGCTGGAAGCGGTCGGTTCGCTGCGCGCGGTTCGGGAAGTGATGCTGGCGCCCGAGGTTGCCGGCCGTATCGTCGCCATCCGGTTCGAGGCGGGCATGCCGGTCGGCGCGGGCGCCTCGCTCGTCCAGCTCTACGACGCACCCGAACGCGCGGATCGCCGCGCGGCCATGGCGCGCGCGAACTTCGCGGGCGTGCAGCTCGCCCGCTCGCAGGAACTGGCGCCCACCGGCGCCGAGCCGCGCGAACTGCTCCAGCAGCGCCGCGCCGAACGCGATCAGGCGCTGGCGTCGGTGCAGCAATTCGACGCGCGGATCGCGCAGAAACAGGTGCGCGCACCCTTTGCCGGCGTGCTCGGCGTACGCCGCGTCAATCTGGGCCAATATCTCAATCCCGGCGACGCGATCGCGACGCTGACCGCGCTCGACACGCTCTATGTCGATTTCGCGCTGCCACAGCAGGAACTGTCGCGGCTGCGCGTCGGCGCGACGGTCGGCGTGACCGCCGATGCCTGGCCCGGCCGCGTCTTCACCGCGCGCGTCAACGCGATCGAGCCGCGGATCGGTGCCGACACGCGCAACGTGACGGTGCAGGCGATCCTCGCCAATGGCGATCGGGCGCTCAGGCCCGGCATGTCGGTGACCGCCGCGCTCGACCTGCCGCCCGAACGCGGCGCGCTGGTCGTGCCGACCACGGCGATCCAGACATCGGCGTCCGGCGACAGCGTCATCGTGATCCGCGGACCCAATGCGCGCAGCAAGGGCAAGGCGGAGCCGGTTCCGGTGACGACCGGGCGGCGCATCGGCGACCGGGTGATCGTCACGCGCGGGCTGAAACCGGGCGACGTCGTCGTGACCGAGGGGCAGTTGCGCGTCCAGCCGGGCGCCGAGGTCAGCGTCGTTTCCAAGCCCGCCACCGGAGCACGCTGAGATGCGCTTCACCGACATCTTCATCCGCCGCCCGATCCTGGCGGTCGTCGTCAGCCTGTTGATCCTGTTGATCGGCGGCAGCGCGATGTTCCTGCTGCCCGTTCGCCAATATCCGAATATGGAAAGCGCGACGATCGTCATCGACACCGCCTATCCCGGTGCGACGCAGGACGTGATGCAGGGCTTCGTCACCACGCCGATCGCGCAGGCGATCGCGACCGCCAACGGCATCGAATATCTCAGCTCCATCTCCAGCCAGGGCAAGAGCCAGATCAAGGCGAAGCTGGTGCTCAATGCCAATGCCGACCGGTCGATGACCGAAGTGCTGGCCAAGGTGCAGCAGGTCAAGTTCCGCCTGCCACCGGGCGCCACCGATCCGGTGATCACCAAGATCACAGACGGCGCGTCCGAGATCCAATATGTCTCGTTCACCAGCGACACGCTGAGCGTGCCGCAGATCACCGATTTCGCGACGCGCGTCGCGCAGCCGCTGATCACCGCGGTGCCCGGCGTCGCCTCCGCCAATATCGGGGGCGGGCAGGCGCTGGCGATGCGCGTCTGGGTCGATCCCGACAAGCTGGCCGCGCGCGGGCTTTCGGCGGGCGACATCGCCGCGGCGCTGCGCGCCAACAATGTCCAGGCTGCGCCCGGACAGCTCAAGGGCGCGAACACCGCGATCAACATCACCGCGGGCACCGACCTGACCGGGGTAGAGGATTTCCGCCAGATGGTGGTGAAGAGCGGCGCCGACGGTCTCGTCCGGCTGGGCGATGTCGCGACGATCGAACTGGGCGGCCAGAATTACGATTCCAATGCGACCGCGGACGGGCGCGTCGGCATGTATATCGGTATCGCGCCGACACCCGACGGCAATCCGCTGGAGATCATCAAGGGCGTCAATTCGCTGCTGCCGGGCATCCAGAAGGTCGCGCCGCCGGGGCTGAAGGTGTTCAACCAGTTCGACGTCGCGCATTTCGTCAATGCCTCGATCGACGAGGTGACGCGCACATTGGTCGAAGCGGTCGTGATCGTCGTGATCGTGATCTTCCTGTTCCTGGGATCGCTGCGCGCGGTGATCATCCCGGTGATCACCATTCCGCTGTCGCTGGTGGGCACCGCCGCGCTGATGCTCGCCTTCGGCTTCTCGCTCAACCTGCTGACCCTGCTCGCCATGGTGCTCGCCATCGGGCTGGTGGTCGACGACGCGATCGTCGTGGTCGAGAATATCCACCGCCATATCGAAGAGGGGTTGAGCCCGATCCGCGCCTCGCTGGTCGGCGCGCGCGAGATCGTGACGCCGGTGATCGCGATGACGATCACGCTGGCGGCGGTCTACACGCCGATCGGCCTGATGAGCGGCCTCACCGGCGCGCTGTTCCGCGAATTCGCCTTCACGCTCGCCGGATCGGTGATCGTCTCGGGCGTGATCGCGCTCACTTTGTCGCCGATGATGAGTTCGCTGCTGCTCAACGCCAAGGTCAACGAAGGCCGCTTCGCCCAGACGATCGAGCGCAACATGGCGCGGGTGACCGCGGGTTACGGCCGGCTGCTCGAACGCACGCTCGCCGCGCGCGCCGCGGTGCTCGTCGTCGGGCTGGGCGTCCTCGCGACGATCGTCGTGCTGTTCGCGGGCGCGCAACGCGAACTGGCGCCGTCGGAGGACCAGGGCGTGATCTTCGTCGCGTCCAAGGGGCCGCAATATGCCAATATCGATTACACGTCGCGCTACGGCGCCGATATCGACCGGCTGTTCCACAGCCTGCCGGAATATCTGAGCAGCTGGTTCAGCAACGGCACCGACGGCACGAACAACGGCTTCGGCGGCGTGATCCTGAAGGACTGGGACAAGCGCACGCGCTCCGCCGACGCGATCCAGGCCGAGCTCAACATGCGCGGCGGCGGTATCACCGGCATCTATGCCACCGCATTCCAGCCGCCATCGCTGCCCGCGGGAAGCGGCGGTCTGCCCGTCCAGATGGTGATCCGGTCGTCAGACGAATTCCCGGAGATCTATGGAACGCTGGAGGGGATCAAGGGCGCGGCCTGGGGCAGCGGGCTGTTCGCCTTTGTCGACAGCGACCTCGCCTTCGACAGCGCGGAGGCGCGGATCACCGTCGATCGGGCCAAGGCCGGTCAGATGGGCGTCTCGATGGAGGCGATCGCCGACACGCTCGCGATTCTGGTGGGCGAGAATTACATCAACCGCTTCAACTGGCACGACCGGTCCTATGACGTGATCACCCAGGTGCCTGCGGACAAAAGGCTGACGCCCGACAATCTCGGCCGCTTCCATGTGAAGGCCGCGTCGGGCGAACAGGTGCCCTTGTCGACGGTGGTGCGGATCGACATGCGCGCCCAGGCCAACAAGCTGCCCCAGTTCAACCAGATGAACGCCGCCACCCTGTCCGCCGTGCTCGCGCCCGGCGTCACCATGGGCCAGGCGGTCGACTGGCTGAAGAGCCAGCCGGTGCCGGCGGGAACGACGATCGACTGGCTGTCGGACAGCCGCCAATATGTGACCGAGGGCGATCGGTTGACCGTCAGCTTCGGTTTCGCGCTGATCGTCATCTTCCTGGTGCTCGCCGCGCAGTTCGAGAGTTTCCGCGATCCGCTGGTCATCCTGGTGACCGTGCCACTCGCGGTCTGCGGTGCGCTGGTGCCGCTCTATCTCGGCTTCGCGACGCTCAACATCTACACCCAGATAGGTCTGGTGACGCTGATCGGCCTCATCTCGAAGCATGGCATCCTGATGGTGTCCTTCGCCAACGAGATCCAGAAACATGAGGGGCTCGATCGGGTGGCGGCGATCGCGCGCTCGGCTGCGGTCCGCATGCGGCCGGTGCTGATGACGACCGCCGCGATGGTCGCCGGCCTCATACCTTTGCTGTTCGCGAGCGGGGCGGGGGCCTCCAGCCGCTTCGCGATCGGCATCGTCGTGGTGATGGGCATGCTCATCGGCACGCTCTTCACTCTGTTCGTCCTGCCGACGGTCTACAGCCTGATCGCCAAGGATCACCGCGCCGAGGCGCAAACACCGCGCGAGCACGAACTCGCCACGGCGGAGCTCGCCCATGCATAGGATCCTCACCGCACTCATGCTGATGTCGACCGCCGCCTGTGCGGTCGGCCCGGACTATCGCGCGCCGAAATCGGCATCGGCGGCGCCCGGCGCCTTCGTGACGACAAGCCCGTCGGTCGATCCTGCCATGGCGCTGCCCGATCATTGGTGGCGGCTCTACGACGATCCCGTGCTCGACACGCTGGTCGCGCGGGCGCTGTCGGCCAACACCGATCTGCGCGTCGCCTCGGCGAACCTCAAGCGCGCTCGCGCTGTGCTGGGCGAGGCTCGGGCCGGCCGCCTGCCGACCACCGGGATTTCGGGTTCGGCAAGCTATGGCGATGCCGTTCCGGGCAATATGATGCCCGGCGCGTCTGCGACGCAGTGGAACTATACCGGCGGCCTGTCGGTCGCCTGGGAAGCCGATCTGTTCGGCCGTGTCGGCAGTGCGATCGAGGCGGCGCGCGCCGACATGCAGGCGGTGGAGGCCGCGCGCGACATGGTGCGCGTGACGGTCGCGGCGGAGACCGCGCGATCCTATCTCGACGCCTGCGCGCTTGCCGAAGCGGCGGCGATCGCGCGCGAGTCCGTCGATACCGCCGAACGCAATCTCGGTCTGGTGACCGCGCAGGAACGCGCCGGCTCGGTCGGCAAGCTCGATGTGGAGCGCGCCGCGACCGCGGTGGCGAACGCCCGCGCCGCGGTGCCGCCGATCGATGCGCAGCGCAGCGTCGCGCTGTTCGAACTGGCGGCGCTGCTCGGCGAAACCCCGTCGGGCGTGCCGATGGAGGCTGGCCGTTGCGTCCGCGCACCCGCACCGGTCGCCGCGCTGCCCGTCGGCGATGGCGCGGCGCTGCTGCGCCGCCGGCCCGATCTGCGCGAGGCGGAACGCATGCTCGCGGCCGACACAGCGCGGATCGGTGTGGCGACGGCCGATCTCTACCCGCGCATCAGCCTCGGCGCGTCGGGCAATTATTTCCGCAACGACACCGTTCGGGGAAATGACAGCTTCTCCTTCTCGCTGGGGCCTTTGCTGTCGTGGAGTTTCCCCAATGTCGCGGTCGCGCGCAGCCGGATCCGCCAGGCCGAGGCGCAGGGAGAAGCATCGCTCGCCGCGTTCGACGGCCGCGTCGTCACGGCGCTCAAGGAAGTCGAACAGGCGCTGACGCTCTATAAGGCGGAGCAGGACCGCAACGCGGCGCTCGACGAAGCACGTGTACGGGCCGAACGCGCGTTCCGCTTCGCCGACGCGCGCTACCGCGCCGGATCGGTCGCCTATCTCGACGTCCTCGTCGCCCAGCGCGAGCTGATCGAAACCCGCGCCGCGCTTGCCGCCTCGACACAGCGGCTCGGCTCGGCGCGGGTCGATCTGTTCAAGGCGCTCGGCG
>Ga0209902_100543_pt1 | contig 37086 bp, 40 predicted proteins | sample FECB27metaG_FD_188304 | JGI IMG/M metagenome (GOLD analysis project Ga0209902, IMG submission 188304) | Cyanobacterial communities from the Joint Genome Institute, California, USA - FECB-27 (SPAdes) (version 2) | ecosystem: Environmental > Aquatic > Thermal springs > Hot (42-90C) > Microbial mats...
CGACTATCTGCAGGGAGAGACGGTGCGGATCCTCTACGTCCATGTGCCGGCCGCGTGGCTCGGCATGGGCGGCTGGACCGGGATCGCGATCGCCAGCCTCGCCCAGCTCGTCTGGCGCCATCCGCTGGCCGGCATCGCCGCGCGCGCGATGGCTGCGCCCGGTGCGCTGTTCACCGCGATCTGCCTCGCCACCGGTTCTATCTGGGGGCGTCCGGCCTGGGGCACATGGTGGGAATGGGACGGGCGGATGACGTCGATGCTCGTCCTGCTGTTCCTCTATTTCGGATATATCGCGCTTGCCAATGCCGGCGAGGATCGCGGTGGCGTCAGCCGCGTGACCGCGATCTTCGGACTGGTCGGCGCGATCAACATCCCGATCATCAACCGTTCGGTGGTGTGGTGGAACACGCTGCACCAAAAGGCGAGCATCACCTTCACCGGCTCGAGCATCGATGCCTCGTTGCTCTGGCCGCTGGGCTTCACCACGCTCGGCTTCTCCCTGCTCTTCGGCGCGATCGTACTGATGCGCATGCGTGCTAGCCTGGCGCAGATCCGCGTCGAGGCACGGCTGAAACGGATGGCTGCATCATGAATCACTGGGCCTATGTCGTCGCGGCCTATGCGCTGACCGTCGTCGCCACCGCCGGCGTCGCGCTTTTCGCCTTCGCATCGATGCGTCGCGCGGAGCGGACCGCCGACGCATTGAGGCGCGACGCATGAAGGCTAAGCATCAACGGCTGACGCTGGCGCTCGTGGCGCTGGTCGCGATGATCGGCGCGACCCTGCTCTCCATGTCCGCGCTGAAGGATCAGGCCGCCTATTTCTATTCGCCGGCGGACGCGCGAAAGGCCAACCTGCCGGCGGGACAGGCGATCCGGCTCGGCGGCATGGTCGAAAAGGGCTCGATCGTCCGAGCGCCCGATGGCGTCACTATCGATTTCGCGATGACCGACGGTCAGGTCAGCGTGCCCGTGCGCTTCAAGGGGATCGTGCCCGACCTGTTCAAGGAGGATTCGGGCGCCGTCGCCGAAGGGCGTTTCGATGCTGCGGGCGTCTTCATCGCCGACAATATCCTCGCCAAGCATGACGAGCGCTACATGCCGCCTCAGGTCGCCGGCGAGATGCACAAGACGGGCAAGGTCGAATGATCGCGGAAGCCGGCCTGGCCGCGCTCTGGCTCGCCTTCGCGCTGGGCGCGCTTCAGTTCTTTCTGGTGCTGCTGGGCATGACTGGCAATCGCGGCGAGTTGCTCGGCGCGGTCCGTCCGGTCGCGGTGGTGCAGGGCCTGTTCGTCTGCATCGCCTTCGGGTTCCTGATCTGGCTGTTCCTGCGCTCCGACATGTCGGTGAAGCTGGTCGCGATGAACAGCCATTCGGCCAAGCCGTTCATCTACAAATTCGCGGGCGCCTGGGGCAATCACGAGGGCTCGATGCTGCTGTGGGTGTCGGTGCTCGCGGTCGCGGGCGCCGGCGTCGCGCTGTTCGAACGGCGGCTGGAGGAACGGACGCTCATGGCGACGCTGGGCGCGCAGGCGTTCATCGGCCTCGGCTTCTACGCATTCCTGCTGTTCGCTTCCAATCCCTTCGCACGGTTGAACCCGGCGGCACCGGAGGGGCAGGGGCTCAACCCGCTGCTCCAGGATCCCGGCCTCGCCTTCCACCCGCCGACGCTCTATTTCGGCTATGTCGGGCTATCGATCGCCTTCTCGTTCGCGGTCGGCGCGCTGGTGACGCGCGATGTCGGCGCGGCCTTCGCGCGCGCGATGCGGCCGTGGGTGCTCATCGCCTGGATCTTCCTGACCATCGGCATCACGGCGGGAAGCTATTGGGCCTATTACGAACTCGGCTGGGGCGGCTGGTGGTTCTGGGATCCGGTCGAGAACGCCTCGTTGATGCCCTGGCTCGCCGCGACTGCCCTGCTGCATTCGGTGACCGTGCTCGCGACGCGCGACGGATTGCGCGCCTGGACGGTGATGCTGGCGGTCGTCGCCTTCTCCATGTCGATGATCGGCACCTTCCTGGTGCGGTCCGGCATCCTCACCTCGGTTCATGCCTTTGCGGTCGATCCGACGCGCGGCAGCTTCATCCTTGCGCTGCTCGCCATCTATATCGGGGGCGCGATGGTGCTCTACGCGCTGCGCGTGGGCACGGTGAAGGAAGGGTCGCAGTTCGACATGGTCAGCCGCGAAGGATCTCTGGTCGCCAACAACCTGTTGCTGTCGGTGATCCTCTGCCTGGTCTTCTTCGGGACGATGTATCCGCTGATCACGGAATCGCTGGGCTTCAAGGTGTCGGTGGGCCCGCCCTATTTCAACCTGGTCACCGGACCGATCGCGCTGGTTCTCGTCACGTTGATGGCGGTGGGCCCGTTGCTCAAATGGCGGCGGGACGATCTGAAGCCGGTGCTCAATCGCGTCGCGCTGCCGATCCTGCTGTCCGCATGCACACTGCTCGCGCTCGTCGTGCTGGCGCCGCGCACCCATATCCTGCCGCTGCTCGGGCTGGTCGTCGCCGCCGGCGTCGCTGCCGCCAGCGTCGCGCCATTGTGGAAGCGCAACCTGCGCCGTACGCCCGGCTTCGTCTGGGGCATGGTGATCGCGCATCTCGGCATAGCGGTCAGCCTGGCGGGCATGGCGGCGGAAAGCAGCTTTACGAAGGAGACGCTTGTCGCGGCGCGCCTGGGCGAAACCGAGACGGTCGGCCCCTTCACCGTGCGCTTCGACAAGGTGGAGCCGATCGCCGGCCCGAACTGGACCGCGCTGGAAGCGACGCTGACCGTCACGCGCGGCAACGGCAAACCGTTCGAGCTGAAACCGCAGGCGCGGATGTTCCCGACGCCGCCGACCGAGACGAGCGAGGCCGCGATCGCGACCCGGATCGATGGCCAGCTCTACACGGTGCTCGGCAAAGAGGATGAGCAGGGGCGCTGGCAGCTCCGCTTGTGGTGGAAACCCTGGGTGACGCTGATCTGGCTTGGCGGCGCGATGATCGCGTTGGGCGGGCTGCTCTCGCTCGTCGGGCGCGTGCGGCGCGAACGCCGGGCGCACGATCGAAAGGCCTATGCGTGATGAAGAAGCCCTGGCTCCTCTGGCTGCCGCTGGCGCTGTTCGGCCTGTTCTTCGGCATCGTCGCCTATGGCCTGATGAATCCGGCCGAACGGACGATCGATTCCAAGCTGGTCGGCAAGGCGTTGCCGGAATTCTCGCTGCCCGCCGCGACCCAGGGGATTGCCGGGCTGAGCCATGCCGATCTCGCCCGGGGCGGCGAACCGCGCCTGCTCAACATCTTCGCAAGCTGGTGCCTGCCCTGCATCGCCGAGGCGCCGGTGCTCGAGAGCATGGCCGCGCAGGGCGTGCAGATCGACGCTATCGCGATCCGCGACCGTCCAGAGGACGTCGCCGCGTTCCTGGCGCGTCACGGCAACCCCTATAAGCGGATCGGATCGGACGTAGACAGCCGCGTCCAGCTGGCGCTCGGATCCTCGGGCGTGCCGGAAACCTTCGTGATCGATGGCAAGGGCGTGATCCGCTATCAGCATATCGGCGATATCCGGCCCGAACATGTGCCGATGATCCTCGATCAGTTGCGCAAGGCACGATGAGGCGCGCGCTCGCCCTGATGTCGTTGCTGTTGCTCATGCTGGCGCCCGCACCGGCAATGGCCGATTCCGCGATGCCCGCAGCAGCGCTTGCGGATACGCAGCTTGCCGATCCGAAGCAGGAGGCGCAGGCCGCCGCGCTTATGGAGACGCTGCGCTGTGTGGTCTGTCAGGGCCAGTCGATCGCCGACAGCGATGCCGAGATCGCCGGCGATATGCGCGCGATGGTCCGCGAGCGCATCCAGCGCGGCGAAACGCCCGACCAGATCCGGGGCTGGATGATCGAACGCTATGGCGAATGGATCAGCTACGATCCGCCGCTGTCGGGCCGCACGGCGTTGCTCTGGATCGCGCCCATCGTCCTGCTCGGCGCTGGCGTCTGGCTGGCGCGCGGTCGTTTCCGGCGGAGGGCGCGATGATGGGCTGGATCATGGTCCTTGCCATGGCAGGAGCGGCATTCCTGGCGCTCTGGCGGATCGGACGCGTCCCGCGGCCGACCTGGGAGTTGATCGGCGCCGGCCTGTTGCTGGGTCTGGCCGGCTATGCGTGGCAGGGCAGCCCCGGTTTTGCCGGCACGCCGGTCATGGCGAAATCGGCCGCCGCGGACATCGATCCGAAACTGATCGAGCAGCGCAAGGCGATGATGGGCAGCTTCGGCACCGAAGCGCAATGGCTCGACACCGCCGACACGTTCGGCCGGCTGGGGTCTGCGCGCGATGCGGTGACGGTGATGCTCGGCGGCGTGCGCGCCTATCCGAAAAGCGCGGACATGTGGGTCGGGCTGGGCAATGCGCTGGTGAACCATGCCGACGGCATGATGACCCCGGCCGCGCAATTCGCATTCCAGAAAGCGGCCGACCTGTCGCCGCAGCATCCCGGACCGCCCTTCTTCATGGGGCTGGCGCTGGCCCAGTCCGGGCAGTTCGACCGGGCGGAGGCGATCTGGACTGCCTTGCTCGCCCGCACGCCCGTGGAAGCGCCCTGGCGCGCCGACCTGGAATCGCGGCTCGGCGCGCTCAGGATGCAGATGGGCAAACCGCCGCTGCCAACAGAACCCGCGCCCAAGCCCGCACCGGATCAGCGCGCTTCCTGAGGACTGGCGTCCGCAATGACGCAGCGGGGAGGCTCGATTCCCGAGCCTCCCCGCTGACGACGAACGAAATCCCGAACAGCAGTGCGCGTTCGGTGGAAGGGATCAGTTGAACGGCAGGTCCAGCGCCTCGGCGACGGCCTGATGGCGGATCTTGCCGCCCGACACGTTGAGGCCGGCCGCCAGATGCGGATCGGCCGCCATCGCGGCTTCCGCGCCCAGATTGGCGAGCTTCAGCGCGAACGGGAGCGTTGCGTTGTTCAGCGCGAAGGCCGATGTGCGCGCGACCGCGCCGGGCATGTTGGCGACGCAATAATGGATCACGCCTTCCACTTCGAACACCGGATCGTCATGCGTCGTCGCATGGCTGGTTTCGAAGCAGCCGCCCTGGTCGATCGCGATGTCGACCAGCACCGATCCGCGCTTCATCGTCTTCAGCATCTCGCGCGTCACCAGCTTGGGTGCCGCTGCGCCCGGCACCAGCACCGCGCCGATCACCAGATGCGCGTTCTTCACCGCCGCGGCGATCGCCGCCTTGCTCGCATAGGCAGTCTTGATCTGGCTGGAAAAGAACATGTCGAGTTCGGCCAGTCGATCGTTGCTGATGTCGTAGATGGTCACGTCGGCGCGCATGCCGACCGCCATCTGCGCCGCGTTCACGCCGGCGACGCCGCCGCCCAGGATCGCCACGCGCGCAGGGGCCACGCCGGGCACGCCGCCGAGCAGCACGCCGCGGCCGCCCTGTTCCTTCTCCAGATAATGCGCGCCGACCTGGATCGACATGCGGCCGGCGACTTCGGACATCGGCTTGAGCAGCGGCAGGCCGCGGCTGGGCGAGGTTACGGTCTCATAGGCGATGCAGGTCGCGCCCGACTTCATCAGGCCCTCCGCCTGCGGCTTGTCGGCCGCCAGATGGAGATAGGTGAAGAGCAGGTGGCGCGATTCGAGCAGGGCGATCTCCTGCGGCTGCGGCTCCTTCACCTTCACGATCATGTCGGATCCGGCGAAGACCTCCGCGGCGGTCGCCGCGATCGTCGCCCCGGCCTCGACATAGGCGGCGTCGTCGAAATCGATGCCGCTGCCGGCCTTGGTTTCCACGATGACCTGATGGCCGGCGGCGGTGAGTTCGGCGACCGACGGCGGGGTCAGGCCGACGCGATATTCGTGGTTCTTGATTTCCTTGGGGACGCCGATGCGCATGGTTTCCGCTCCTGTTCGGGATTTTGCCCAGAATAATCCTGTTCGACCGGGAAGTGCTTGCAAATTTCGTTCGCGGAACGACCTGGATCGGGATCATATTGCGTGGTTCCCGGATAACGCGCACAATACGTCTCTATGGACCTAATCGATCGCAAAATTCTTGATCAGCTCGTGATCGACTCGGCGCTGACCAGCGAGCAGATCGGCGCGCGCGTCGGCCTGTCGCCTTCGGCGGCGCATCGCCGGGTGAAGGCGCTGGAGGATGACGGCCTGATCATCGGCTATCGCGCACGCCTTTCGGCCGGGGCGCAGGGCAATCCCTCCACCGTGTTCGTCTCGGTCACGCTGGTCGATCAGCGTCAGGCGACGATGATGGCGTTCGAGGCGGCACTGGCGAAAACCGCGCAGGTCCGCGAGGCGCATCTTATGAGCGGCGAGTCCGATTACCTCATCAAAGTGCTGGTCCGCGCGGACGAAAGCTATGAGCGCGTCCATCGCGAGATACTTTCCGCGCTGCCGGGCGTTCATCGGCTGGTGACCCAGTTCACCATCCGCACACTCGCGGCGGGCGATTGACGCGAGCAGGCCATGTTGCTGTGCGATGAACGAGGTGCTAATGGCGCCGAGCCCCAATGGCGGGGCGGCTGAGAGTCGGTCTTTTATGGCCTTTTTCCTAGAATTCCGGGCGCGCTGACGCCTCCATGAGCACATCGGCAACGGATGCGGAGGCGCACGAGTCTTCGCACGGTACGGCCAGTCAGCCTCTCGCGAAGCTGGCTGTGGCGGCGATCGGCATTGTCTTCGGCGATATCGGCACCAGCCCGATCTACGCCTTCCGCGAGACCTTCACGTCCGAGCATCACCGGCTGATGCCCGACCAGCTCCATATTTACGGCGTTCTCAGCCTGATTTTCTGGTCGATGATGATCGTCGTGACGATCAAATACGTCACCATCATCATGCGCGCGGACAATAAGGGGGAGGGCGGCAGCCTGGCCCTGCTGGCGCTGATCAACCGCGAGACCGGCAGCACCAAGCGATGGACCGCGCCGATCATCATGCTCGGCGTGTTCGCCACGGCATTGTTCTACGGCGATTCGATGATCACGCCGGCCATGTCGGTTCTGTCCGCCGCGGAAGGCCTGGTCACCGTCGATTCGCGCTTCGAACCCTGGGTTCTGCCGATCGCGGTCGCCATCCTGATTTTCATCTTCTCGATCCAGGCGCGGGGCACCGCGAGGGTTGGGCAGCTCTTCGGCCCGATCATGCTCGTCTATTTCCTGACGATTGCGGTGCTCGGGCTGGTGCAGATCGTGCGCGACCCCTCGGTCTTCATCGCGCTCAACCCCTGGTATGCCGTCCAGTTCTTCATGGCGGAAAAGATGCTGGCGTTCCTGGCGCTGGGTTCGGTTGTGCTCGCCGTGACCGGGGCCGAGGCGCTTTACGCCGATATGGGGCATTTCGGTCGCAATCCGATCCGCGTGTCATGGCTGTTCTTCGTGCTGCCCGCGCTGATGCTCAACTATCTGGGGCAGGGGGCGATGATCCTGTCGCTCGATCCCGCGGGCGCGGCTGAGGCGATCAAGAATCCCTTCTTCGTGCTCGCGCCCGAAGGGCTGCGCCTGCCGCTCGTCATCATCGCGCTGATGGCGACGGTGATCGCCAGCCAGGCGGTGATCTCCGGCGCTTTCTCGCTGACGCAGCAGGCGATCCAGCTCGGCTTCATGCCGCGCATGCAGATCCTCCACACCAGCGCCAGCGCCGCCGGCCAGATTTATATCCCGGTGATCAACTGGGTGCTGTGCGTGGCCGTCATCCTGCTGGTGCTGTTCTTCGGATCGTCGAGCAACCTTGCCGCCGCCTATGGCATCGCGGTGACCGGTGCGATGTTCATCGACACCTGTCTGCTCGCGGTCGTCCTGTTCTCGCTGTGGAAATGGAACAAGCTGGGCGCGGGGCTGGCGCTCGCCATCTTCCTGGTCGTCGATCTCGCCTATTTCGCGGCAAACCTCACAAAGGTGCCCGATGGCGGCTGGTTCCCGCTCGCCGTCGGCTTCTTCGCCTTCACGATGCTCACCACCTGGTCGCGCGGCCGCAAGCTGATGATCGAACGGATGCGCGAGGCGGCGATGCCGGTGAAGGTGTTCGTCACCTCCGCCGCGAATTCGGCGACGCGCGTGCCCGGCACCGCCGTGTTCATGACCTCGACCGCCGATGGCGTGCCCCATGCGCTGCTCCACAATCTCAAGCACAACAAGGTGCTGCACGATCGCGTCATCCTGCTGACCGTGAAGATCGCCGACGTGCCCTTCGTCGTGCAGGAGAATCGCTGCATGCTCGAGGACCTGGGGCAGGGCTTCCACCGGCTGGTCATCAAGTTCGGCTTCATGCAGGAACCCGACGTGCCCGCCGCGCTCAAGCTGGTCACCGGCTGCGGTGCCGAGTTCAAGATGATGGACACCAGCTTCTTCCTGGCGCGACAGACGCTGCTGCCCTCCGAACGGCCGGGCATGGCGCTGTGGCGCGAACGGCTGTTCGCCTGGATGATGCGCAATTCGGAAAGCGCGATGGACTTCTTCAAGCTCCCGACCAACCGCGTGGTCGAGCTCGGCAGCCAGGTAGAAATATAGACACCGCGCCGATCATCGTATCGGCGCTGTTCGGCCCGGCCGATCACGCAAGGCTGACCGCACTCCGGCGCGCGCATTTTCCGCCCGGGCGCAACCGCCTCGACGCGCATCTGACCCTGTTCCACCATCTGCCACCCTCGGTCGCCGCCGAGCTGAAAGAGAGGCTGGCCGAGGAAGGGCGGGACAGGCCGCCCGCCGCGACGATCGCCGGCATCATGGATCTTGGCCGCGGCACCGCGCTGCGCATCGACAGCCCCGGCCTGGAGGATATCCGCGAAAGACTGGCCGATGCGTTTCGCGGCCTGCTCGTGCCCCAGGACCGCGCCGGCTGGCGGCCGCATGTGACGATCCAGAACAAGGTGGAGCCGGTCGAGGCAAAGGCACTGCAGCGCAGCCTGTCGCGCGATTTCAGGCCGTCTCCGCTGGCGATCTCGGGCCTTGCCGCATGGCGCTATCGCGGCGGATTTTGGGAAGCTTTGTCGCGGCATCCGTTCCGCGGTTGACCGCCCCGACACGGCCCACTATAGCCCGCCTCCGCGCCACGGCGCGCGTCCCTTGGGGCGGAGTAGCTCAGCTGGTTAGAGCAGCGGAATCATAATCCGCGTGTCGGGGGTTCAAGTCCCTCCTCCGCTACCATCCTTCAGTGGCTGGTATATCCCTGCGGCCAAGGCGGATGCGCCTCAGGCGCTGACCCGGCCTACCAGTTTTCGTATCATTGCGCGGACTTCGGCCGGCGTGTCGCCGCTCACCACCTCGATATAGCCGATCCCCGCCCGGCGTAGCGCCTCACGCTTCACTGCGTCGCGTGCCGCTGTGTTGTCGCTCTGGTGATGCCCCTTGCCCTGCATCTCGATCGCGTGGAGCGGGCGGCAATCGCCATCGACGATCAACAGGTCGACGCGTTTGGAATTGACCGCGAAAAAAGCTGCCTCGTTCGGGCTCGAAATGATTTCGCCCAGCGACACCTGACCCATCGCGCGCCAGCCCGGGCTTTCCTCGGCCAATGCCTTGTCGAGTACCGAGAGCAGGCGCCGCTCGCCCTGGTTGAGCAGGGGACGGGCGGCAAACTCGGCCTCCATCACCACGCGCAACTGATCGGCGGCCGTCGCCACCGGATCGATCCTTCGCTCAGGGGTGGGAAGCGGGGAGACCGTGCCGGCCCGCCCGCCCGATTGACCGCGTCCGCCCCGCGGCTTCCACGCCTTCCAGCGCCTGCGCCGTTCGGCGCGGTTCCAGCCCTCGACGATCCGTTCCGCCGCCATACCGATTGCGGCGCCCACGCCAAGCACGAGCAGCAGCAACAAGGGTTTGTCGATCAACGCGGCGATTTCGGTCGGCATGCCGGGCATCCTGGCACGGGGGTTATTACCAACGTGTAACGGTGGCGATCGCCGAGACGCGTTATGGAAGCATTGATAGGCTGGGCGTAAGATAAAGCCAGGTGGCGATCCTAACACCGCGATGGGAATTTCAACAATGATCGGATCGGCAGACGGTAACATCTTTCGGAAGCGTCGTCTCGATGAGGCTGAAATGAGGCGACTGATCATCGGAAAGAGCATCTCGTACAGCCCGCCAGGGTGGGCCGACGCTGGTGCTCATGAAAGCTTTTACGATGACGGTCGCTGGCAGGGCGCACGCTCGTCGCGAGGGCCAATTCCATTTTCTGGCCGATGGAGCATCGAAGCCAACCAGATATGCGTCATCGCGGAAACGAACACGCTTCCTGCGAAGTTTCGCGAGGTGCCGTTTTGTCGATCATTCTGGCTGGATCCACGGACCGGGTCGATTCTAACGCGTCATCTCATGTTCCACATCACCAATACCCAAAATCAATTGCTCGCCTTATGGATTCGGCCACCATGAATTGCGGTAACAATCACGTCCGTAATCCCATTGATAAGGCTGGGCGCAAGATAAAGTCAGGGCGGCGATTGTGACATTGCGATGGTGATTTATACAATGATCGGATCGGCAGACGGTAACATCTTTCGGAAGCGTCGGCTCAATGAGCCTGAAATCGGGCGTCTGATCATCGGAAATAGCATCTCGTACAACCCGCCAAGGTGGGCCGATGCTGGTGATCATGAACGGTTTAATGACGATGGTCGCTGGCAGGGCGGGCTCTCGTCGCGCGGCCCGGTTCCCTTTTCTGGCCGATGGAACATTGAAGCCGACAAGATATGCGTCATCGCGGAAACGAACAGGCTTCCCGCAAAGTTTCGCGAGTTGCCATTTTGTCGATCGTTCTGGCTGGATCGCAGAGCGGGTCGATTCTGACACATCATCTCACGTGTCATATCTCCAACCTCCACAACCAGCTGCTCACTGTAAGAATTAGGGGGCTATGAGCGGGATTACGATTACGGTGACACGTGTCACCGTAATCGCCGGCGATTGCCGCGCTGGTTCGCGTGATAGGGAAGTCCTGGCAGTATGAGGCGAGGTAGGCGAGCTATGTATACCGTATGACACAATTAGCGGATTTGGTGAACTGCACCGTAATCTGGGCGTGTCGATCTGTCCTGTGCCATGATCGCGAGCGGCTTCGCGCTCAAATGGGATCGGTATTGGCGGGGGCGGCAATGCCAATCGCAGCGCGCCGAATAGCTGTCCGCGCTGGAGGTGGATGATGTTGACGATGATGTTGCTGGCGGCTGCCGCAGTTCCGTGCGCCGATCCCGACGACATGACAATCCAGGGAAGGCGCATGCTGGAGAGGGGGCATCGCTGTTCGGTGCCGCGCTATGTCGCGCCTCTTCTTGCCGCTCCCGCGCCGCTGCCGCCTGAGCGCCGGAAGGCCGTCATCGCATTTTTCGAAACTCGCCTGGTGGATGCAGCTGCTGCACGCTGGAAGTGGCCCCTCCAGTCAAAGTCGACCGGCGCCTATTGCGGTTGGGTCGATATGAAGGACAAGACCGGACATTCTTCGGGATGGACGCTTTACACCGTGGACTTTGATCGCGATGGAAATGTCGAGCGCGGCTACATTGGGACTCGAATGGACGCCGTTTTTGTCAAAGCCGTTTGCGGGTCAAACGGCTACGACATAGAATCGCCGCCCGTCGACTGATCCTTCCTTTTCCCCGATTGCTGGAACTTTCGTGGCTGGCCGCGCCGGCCACGGCTTGTGCTTTCGAAAGGGGGGAGAACGCCCCGGGATTGGAGGATTTGACCGACGCAGTCGATCGATGCGGGTGTGTGTTCATTGATCTGCTTCATCGGACCGGTCGCGTCTCTCGCGACGCAGGTGAAGGTGAGCATACCGATAAAGTCGCGACCTGATCTATCAGTACATTCCTGTCATCGGGAAAATATGCAAAGGTGGCTGGCCCGGTTTCTCTTATGTCAACCTCGCTCCTGCGAACTGTTCCGCATATAACTGGCCTTCCGGATTCAGTGCGGACAGTACGAATATTTGAAAATTCTACTGGCTCCGGGCCGCTTATTTTCCGTACAGCTCTCTCGGCAGCTCTATGTTCGGCTTCATTGCATCCGCTGGTGAGTAAGCTGAAGCTGATAATCGACAGGGTAATGGCACCCCTGCTTTGGAGGAAAGCGTTAATCATGAACTCAAATCCCTTGTATCCGCCATGACGGTTCGGGCTGGGGTTAGGTCAGGCCAAGCCGAAGATAATTTCGATATGCCTCGCGCATACTCGATCGGAGCTGCTCTGTCGCCCATTGAGGAACCCAAAATTACCGTGCCAGTTTACTAATAATCGAACTAAATTCGGTCGCCGGGCCGCGCTTATGCAGAGCGAGTATGCGGCCGGTCTTTGCTTCGATATCCGCGATTCAGGTGGTGCTTCCGACGGGGCTGCCGGATGTTTCGGAGTGCGGAATGGCTCAGCGTGCGGCCTGATGCTTCGGCAAGAAATGTCGAAAGGTCGATACGATGTCCATCCGATGCGATGGAAGCAGATCCCGCAATATTTCAAACCGCGCCCGACGCCCTCAGTCCCGCGATCTCCACATCCGACAGCCCGACCAGTTCGCGCAGTATCTCGTCGCTATGTTGGCCGATCGTGGGCGGTGCGGCGTAGCGGTCGACCGGGGTCCCGCTCAGCCGCATCGGGCTGGCCGATAGCGGAACCGTGCCCACCGTCGGATGCGGCACGTCGAAGAACAGGCCGCGATGCTTGACCTGCGGGTCGTCGACGATCTGGTCGGCGCGATAGACGGGCGTCGCCACGATGCCGCGATCGCCGAGATGGCGGGCGAGGTCGGCCTGGCGATAGGCGCCGATGCGATCCTGCAGAATCGCCGCCAGCGTATCCTGGTGGCGGACGCGGTCCATTCGCGTCGCGAAGCGCGGATCCTGTTTGAGTTCGGGCAGGTCCAGCGCGTCGCACAGCTTGCGGAAATCGGCCTCGGCGCCGGCCTGGACGTTCAGATAGCCGTCGCTGCACCGGAAAAGCTGCGCCGGGGCGGAGCCAGGGGAGCGGGTGCCCAGCCGTTCGGGGATCTTTCCGTCCAGCGTCCATTCGATCGTGCGCGGCGCCATCGCCGCCACGCCGACGTCGAGCAGCGCCAGATCGATATATTGCCCGCCGCCGCCCGCATCGCGGTGGCGCAGCGCCGCGAGGATCGCGATCGCGCCGTACAGGCCGGTCATCTCGTCGATGATGAACACGCCCACGCGCTGCGGCTCGCCATCGGGATCGCCGGTGACCGCCATCATCCCGCTCATGCCCTGGAACGCCGCGTCATAGCCGGGCTGATGGGCATAGGGGCCGGACTGGCCGAACCCCGTGATCGAGCAATTTTCCACTACGCATCGACCACCGAGCTTTATGGCGTGCCGCGCGACAGCGTTGCCGCCGACATCGTCGCGCTGGCCGGCGGGATCGATCCGCTCGTCGACCGCGCGCGGGCGCGTGTCGAGGCGGGCGAACCGCTCGAGGCGATCCATCTGCTCGACATCGTCCGCAGCGTCGATCCGGACAATCGCGCGGCCGCCACGGTCGAGATCGCGGCGCTCAACCGGCTGCTCGACGCGGGCAAGGGCGAGAATTTCAGCGAAACCATGTGGCTCAAGGCGCAGATCGCCAGGGCGGAAAGGGTAATCGGGCCATGACCACGGAAAACGGCCAACTGCTCGACAGATGCGCGATCGACGCGGTGCTGACGCGCTATGCGCGCGGCGTCGACCGGATCGACATCCCGCTGATCAAATCGGCCTTCTGGCCGGGCGCCATCGACGAGCATGGCACGTTCAACGGCCTGGCCGACGATTTCGCGGATTATCTGAATCAGTCGCTCAGGGCGTTCGCGGTGTCGAGCCATGTACTGAGCAACCTGCATGTCGAATTCGACGGAGATCGCGCCAATGTCGAAAGCTATTTCACCGCCACTCATGTAATGAAGCCCGAACTGGGCGGCTTCCGCTTCGTGCTTGCCGGCCGCTATCTCGATCAGATGGAGAAGCGGGGCGGCGAATGGCGGATCGTCCATCGCCGGCTGGTCCGCGACTGGGCCGATATTCCCGAAGAGGGGCAGGCGGTGCATGATCTGCTCGACAGGATCGATCGCCGCGGCAAGCCCGCGCCGGACGATCCCTGGTATGTCGAGGTTGCCGGGCGACGGCCGGAATTCGGCGCCTGATCCCTGTCGGGCGGGCGCCGCTTAGGCTGCGTAGGTTTGCGTGGGTTTCGGCGAAGGATCGTGACGGACCACGCCGCCGCCGCGCCGCTTGGCGATGTAGAGCGCTTCGTCGGCAAGTGCGATGAGCCGCTCCAGGTCGTCGGCCTTGTCGTCGGAGATCGCGTAGCCGACACAGGTCGAGATCTGGATCGCATGACCTTCGATCTGGAAGGGGCGGCTGATCGCGGCGGATACGCGCTGGGCCAGCAGATTGGCTTCGTCCGGGTGGCCGATCCCGCACTGCACGATCGCGAACTCGTCGCCGCCAAGCCGGGCGGCGGTGTCGCTGTCGCGCAGGACGCGGGCGATCCGTCTGGCCACGGCGCCGAGCAGCGCGTCCCCCACCGGATGGCCGAAATTGTCGTTGACGGGTTTGAAGCCGTCCAGGTCCAGGCAGTGCACCGCCACGATCTGCGTCCGGGCGCTGGTCGTCACATTCTCCTCGAACCATTCGCGCAGGGCCAGCCGGTTCGGCAAGGCGGTGAGCACGTCCATCCGCGCCATGTTGCCGAAAGTGATGCGCCGGCCGATCTCCTTGATCATGTGGCGATGCCGGTCGAGCAGGCTGCGGACGCCGCCGGCCAGCAGCGCGGCCGACATCGCGCTGGTCGCCCAATAGATCGCCTCGCCGCGGAACAGGGCGGTGACGATCGCGGGAACCAGCGCGACGATCATGCTGGGTACGGCGATCCAGGGGCGGAGCCCGATGCCGGCGGACACGCCGGCGCAATAGCCGATGAGCAGGCAGATGGTCAGCATGTGCGCGCCGGGCTCCGGCAGCATGAAGGCGCGCATGCCGAAAATGCCGAGAACGACTGCGAAGGCGAGATAGGCGACGCCGAATCGACGATCGATAAGTCGCGCGCGCGCGACGTCGAACGCAGGATCGAGCGCTTCGCGTTTCCAATAGGCGGCAACGAACAGCCGCACGATGGAGGCGATCGCGCCGGCCAGCACGATGACGGCGATGATCGGATCCTGCGCCTGCCAGGCGATGAGCGCGCCGCCGCCGACAAAGCCGATCGACATGATCACCGATGGGACCAGCGCAGTGAAGACGCTGCGCACGAGCTCGACATAGATGCCGTCGAGCATGGTGTCAGCGCGACCGGACATCTGCCTCCTCGTCGTTCTGCGGAACATCGCCGGGCCGGCGGGCTTGCCGAACCGCGATATCCGTCCATTGCGGATTTCTGCGCCCGTATGCCCCGATCACCGCAAAATCATATGTTCGCAAAGTGTAGGGTTGGTTAACTCGGGATCAATGGCGCGTCCTTCGCCGACGTGCAATCCATATCCGACCAAAATGGTTCAGCTTGTCCGACCGGCACATCGTCAGGCGATACGCTCGGGCATCTCGGCTGCATCCTGAAGGTGCGCGGTCGCCGGCGCCATCGCTTCCCAGGGGAAGACGAACCAGTCCTTGGTCACCGAACGATCGATGGTGCGCGATCGGTAATCGACGCGTGCGATGGAGCGGACATTGTCGAGCAGCACCGCGAAGCGCACATTGTCCGATACGCCGCCTGCGCCGTCGATCGCTGCCCGCAGATGGGAAATGGTGCGGCCCGAATCGTTGATGTCGTCGACCACCAGCAATCTTCGGCCCTGGCCGGACTTCGTCGCCAGCCTGGCGAGCAGGTCGTCGCCGAACCCCTGGATCTTCGCCGAATGATCCACCGACAACAGCGAGATGCCGGTCGCGTGACTGAGATAGGCCCCCGGCACCAGCCCGCCGCGGCCCACGCCGATCAGAAAATCGGGTTGCCAGTCGTCCTGCGCCAGTGCGGCCGCGATGGCGCGCACGTCGGAAACGAAGTCCTCATAGGGAATGGGGGTGAAGGTCGGCATCAGCTCTGTCCCGTGGCCCAGGCGTCGATATCCGTCACATGGCGCGCAATCCCGACCTCGGCAAGAACCGAACCGGCAAAGCTTCATGGCGATGTGGGACGTGACAGGGGAAGGGGGCTTGAGACTATCGTCGCCACTCCCTAGCTGTGCCGCATGCGCGGGGGCAGGGATATCGACTGGAAAGCCTTGGTGACGGGAATCGTCGCCTATGAACAGCCGTTCGCGGCGCTCGATGGCGAGCGTTTCGAACGCATCGAGCGAGGCTTCGGCGCCTATTATCAGGTCGATCGCCTGTCGTCGGACGCCTTCGGCTTTTCACGGGGCGAGGGCTATACGCGGCTGCCGCGCTGGGATGCATTCGGCTATGTCGACAGCGGAACCGTCACGCGCGTGCGCAACGCCGCGACCGAAGTACCGGATTATGGCGCGAATATCGCGGTGCTGCCCGCCGGCTGGAAAGCGATCCAGTTCAGGCTCAACATCCGCGTCATCCTGATCATCTGGGCCGCGCTGATCGCCGGAGTCCGCGTCTTCGCGGTTTCCGACGGCGCGGTGTGGATGTGGGTTGCGGGGTTCGTGGCGATCGCGATCGCGCATGTCCTGCTCGTCATGCGCAGCCTGGATGAAAAGCTGAAACGCTGGATGGCGCGGTCGACCTGGAATTGAACGTTACGGGAGAAACCCCGAATCCGTTCGTGTCGAGCCCTTCGACTGCCCGCAGGGCGGGCGCTCAGGATGAACTTCGGCCTATAGGCCGAAGTCGAGACACGCTGCGCGAGCCCCGAACGTCCCTCGACTTCGCTCGGGACGAACGGTGTGGTTCCGGCAGAACGCGAAACGTCAGTCCGCCCTCACTCCACCTTGAACGTCAGCCCTGCATTCGCCTCCAGCCGCGCGACCAGTGCGTCGCCCATGGCGCTTGCCGGCGTCCAGATTCCGCCATCGCCCTTCACGTCGCGCAACAGGCACAGCGCGCTTTCGGCGATCATCTTGCTGGTCGAGCCATAGCCGGGATCGCGATCGCCGGTGACGACCAGCTTCATCGTTTCGCCGCCGGGCAGTTCCTCGGCAGTGAAGACGATCTCGTAGAATCCGTTTTCGCGTTCTTCCTTGCTCGGGCCTTCGCCGGGCTCCGGCGACGCGTCACCGCCAAAGGGGTTGAGCTTCGCCAGCGCCTCGACCGCGGCATGCGCGGCTTCGCCCAATGTGGTCAGCATCATCTCGTCATAGACCAGATCCTCGCCCCAGGCATGGCCGAGCAATTGGTTCGAACGATGGACATTCTTGGTGTTGATCGGCGCCATGATGAACGGCACGGCCCACACGCCTTCCGAACGGTCATATTCGGGGACGAGGCCGCTCGGCTGGTGCGGCCCGGAAAAGCCGGGCGTCAGAGAAAAAGGATCCTTGAGCAGCCGCACGACGTCGAGGCTCTTGGTCGCCGCAGCCATGGTCGCCTTCATGCTCGCGACCGTGCCGCCCGACGCACCGCCCCGCATCTTGCGCACGCGTCCCTTGATCCGAGGGGCCGGCTTGCCGTGCTTGGCGATCACCGCCTTCTGAAGCTGGTGGACGCCCATGTCGAACGGGATCGAGTCGAAACCGCAGGAAAAGACGATCCGTGCCCCCGATGTCTTCGCGGCGGCTTCGTGCGCGTCGATCATGTAGCGCATCCAGGCGGGTTCGCCGCACAGGTCGACATAGTCGGTTCCCGCCTGTGCGCAGGCGGCCACCAGTTCGTTTCCGTAGAGCTGGTAGGGGCCGACCGTAGTCAGCACGACGCGCGACTGCGCCGCCATCTGCGCAAGGCTGGTCGGATCCGACGCGTCGGCGGTAATCAGCGGCGTATCCGCTGGCGCGTCGATCTCGTCGCGGATGCGCGCCAGCTTGTCGAGCGAGCGCCCGGCCATCGCCCAGCGCGGCGCGTCCGGCGCCGGATAGTTCGCCGCCAGATATTCGGCGACGAGCCGCCCGGTGAATCCCGTCGCGCCATAGACGACGATATCGAAGTCACGCCCGATGCCGGCCATTCCACTCTCCTTTGCCATGGAGAGTGCATGGTGAACGGGGGTCGTTCAACCCCCCGCTGCGATCAGACCCTGGGCGTTTCGCGCACCACCACCGGTTCGCGCTCCACGACCACCGGCTCGCGCTGGACCGCGACCTCGCGACGGCGCGCACGCAGGCTGTCCAGGCTGTGGGAGACGCCATTATAGGCGAACAGGATCAGGAAACCGCCGGCAAGCGCGATATTCTTGAGGAAGCTCGACATCTGCATCGGATCGGCGAAATTATTATGCGCGGTCAGCGCGGTGACCACGCAGAAGCCCGCGAGCAGCAACGCGAACAGCCGCGTGAAGATACCGAACAGGATGGCGAAGCCGGCGACGAGCTCGAAGATCGCGGCCGGCCAGGCCAGGCTGGCGGGCAGCCCGATCGACGTCATGTAACCCGCAAAGCTATTGATATCGCTGACTTTCCCGAAGCCGGCGAGAATGAACAAAGCTGCCAGCAAGATGCGGCCGATCAGCGCGACGAAACCGTTGATTACGATCATGGCGTCCTCCCTGTTTCCTGCGGATTCAGGCTAACCCGCAAACAGCCGCGCGCCAACCTCTCCGCACAACGCGCGCAAACCGGCGGATTTCCTCAAACTGAGCGAGAAAATTCATTGGAGGCGATTTCATCAATATGACATTGAACTGTCATAAATCTGAAACAGAGACGTCATGCAGGCGTCATGAAAGGAGCTGGGACGATGAAAAAGCAGACCGCAGGCGCGTTGCTGGCGGCTTCGGCGATGATGATCGGCGGCGCGGCGCACGCGCAGGACGCCAATCCCTATGGTTACGACCAGATCGCCGCGAAGAATCTGCAGGCGGCGGAAAAGCGCCTTGTCTCGCAGCGCGAGGCCGAACCGAACGAACCGTCGGTCCTGATCAACCTGGCCTATGTCTACAAGAAGACCAATCGCGTCGCAGAGGCGCGGTCGCTCTACGACGCCGTGCTTGCGCAGCCCGACGTGCTGATGGCGCTGGGCAGCGGCAAGCCGGCCTGGAGCCACGCGCTGGCGATGAAGGGCCTTGGCCGTTCGACGGATTTCGCGGGACGTTAAGCCAATTTCAGTCGCTCCGGCTTTCGCTGGAGCGACTGGTGGAATTCACAGCTTCGGCAGCGTCACGCCGAGTTGGCCCATATATTTGCCTGCGCGGTCGGCATAGCTGGTTTCGCAGGGCTCGTTGCCCTTCAGGAACAGGAACTGACAGGCGCCCTCGTTCGCATAGATCTTTGCGGGCAGTGGCGTCGTGTTCGAGAATTCCAGTGTGACATGGCCTTCCCAGCCGGGCTCGAGCGGCGTCACGTTCACGATGATGCCGCACCGGGCATAGGTGGATTTGCCCAGGCAGATCACGAGAACGTCGCGCGGCACCCGGAAATATTCGACCGTGCGGGCCAGCGCGAAGCTGTTCGGCGGGATGATGCAGACGTCGGTCTTGCGGTCGACGAAGCTGTTCGACGCGAAATCCTTCGGATCGACGACGGCGCTGTCGACATTGGTGAAGATCTTGAACTCGTCGGCGACGCGCGCGTCATAGCCATAGGAGCTCAGCCCATAGCTGATGCAGCCGTCGCGTCGCTGCGATTCCACGAACGGCTCGATCATGCCGGTGGTGGTCGCCTGTTCGCGGATCCATTTGTCACTCAGAATCGACATGTGTGTTTCCCGTCATTCCCGCGAAAGCGGGAATCCCGCTTTGCTGGTCACCGATGGTAAGAGAAGCGGGATTCCCGCTTTCGCGGGAATGACGCAAGGGGCAATGTTCATCCGATTCCCAGATCCGCCGGGCCAAAGGCATGGGGCAGGAGATCCGACAGGCTGTGCGTCTCGACGGTCGCGCCATCGGCTGAAGCGCAATGGATCGTGATGTCGCGGCCCGAAAGCTGAGCCGCCTCGTTCAGGATCTGCCGGCACCGTCCGCAGGGGCGCACCGGATCCACGCCGGCGATCGCGCCGTCCGCGCCAAGCATCCCGCCGATCACGCCGATCTCGATCACCCGGCGCAGCTTGCCCTCGCTGTTCGCCTTCGCCAGGGCCACCGTCTCCGCGCAGAGCGACAGGCCGTAGCTCGCATTCTCGAAATTCGTGCCGGTTACGATGCTGCCGTCGTCGAGCAGCAGCGCGGCGCCGACGCCGAAGCGCGAATAGGGGGCGTGGGCATTGGCGGCGGCATCGCGCGCCGCGCCGATCAATCGTGCCGCAGTCTCGTTCATGGGTGCACCACGTTCCAATCCACCGGACCTTCGATCCCCTCGATACGCCGGATGGACGAGGCTTGCCACATCACCCAGGGGCGCTCGCCATAATTGGGCGGCAGGAACAGCCGCCTCAGCCACAGGGTACGCTGGATTCCGCGGCTGACGGCATAGGTCTCCTCGAACTCCGCCGTGACGTACAGGATGGCGGGCTTGCCCGCATGCGCCTCGATCATCTCCAGGAAGGTCTTCAGCTCGGCGATCAGCACCTCGCGTGACGGACGCGCGGCGCAATTGCCGCCGAACTCCAGGTCGACCGCGGGCGGCAGCGCCTCTTCCTCGCGCGGGACCGTCGCGATGAAGTTGGTCGCCTGGTCGCTCGCGAGACGGCACAAGGTATAGAAATGATAGGCGCCGTGCTTCACGCCGGCTTCGGCCGACTGGCGCCAATTCTCCGCGAAGCGCGTATCGCGATGATCGGCGCCTTCGGTCGCCTTGATATAGGCGAACTCCGCGCCTGCGGCGCGAACGCTCGGCCAGTGGATCTCGCCCTGGTGATGCGAGACGTCGATGCCCTGGAGCGGATAATCCTTGGCGGAGGGGCGCCATTGCAGCGCGTAATTGTAGAGCGCGCCGGCCAGTGCGCCGAGCGCCGCAAGGCCCAAGGCGGCGAAACCCAGCCGCCGCTTCCACGTCCGCACAGCCATGCCCCCGCCTTACCCCTTGATGTGCAGCACGCAGATCAGCGTGAACAGCCGTCGCGCCGTGTCGAAATCCACCTCGATCTTGCCCGCCATCCGCTCGACCAGCAGTTCCGCCGCCTCATTGTGGATGGCGCGGCGCGCCATGTCCACCGTCTCGATCTGCTGCGGCGTCGCATTGCGGATCGCCTGGAAATAGCTGTCGCAGATCGCGAAATAATCCTTGATCGGCCGCCGGAAGCGACCGAGCCCGAGGATCACGGATTCGAGCGGGCTGCGATCCTCTCGTCCGATATCGATCGCGAGCCGCCCCTCCTCGACGCGCAGGCGTACGACATAGGGGCCCTTGTAACCGTCCTCATGCTCGCGCTGCGGCGCGAAATGATTGCCCTCGAGCAGGTCGAAAATGGCGATGCGCCGCTCCTGCTCGACATCGGCGGAGCGCCAGACGATGGTCGCCTGGTCCAGTTCGACGTCGATGATGCGCGGGTCCGCCATTGGGGGGCTTTATCGGGGAAGGGCACCTGCCTCAACACCTTGTGATTCCGCTTTGGCGGGGCGTGCCGATGATGGTAGAATTCGTCCACAGAGTTTTCCACAGCCTTGCTACGGGTTGAGCGCGCACCCCGGGTGGGCGAGAAGCGAGATATGGCCGAACCGTTCCGAATCGTCAGCGCCCATGAGGGCGAACCACCCGAGGTGCCGCATAATATCGAGGCGGAGGCGGCGTTGCTCGGCGCGATGATGATCGACAATCGCGTCGCGGAAGACGTGATGCAGAAATTGCGCGGCGATCATTTCTTCGAACCGCTGCATGGCCGGATCTACGATTCCGTGCTGAAGCTGGTCGGTCGCAACATGGTCGCCAACCCGGTCACGCTGAAGCCGATGTTCGAAGCCGATGAAGCGATGCGCGAACTCGGCGGGCCGGCCTATCTGGCGCGGCTGACCGGCAGTGGCGCCGCGCTGATCGGTGCGCGCGATTTCGCCGAGCAGATCTACGAACTCGCCCAGCTTCGCGCGCTGATCCAGGTCGGTCGCGACCTGGTGACCAAGGCGATGGATACCACCGACGAGGTCAATCCCAAGAAGCAGATCGAGGACGCCGAGGTCGCGCTATATTCGGTCGCCGAGGAAGGCGGAGAGAGCGGCTCGGTCAAGTCCTTCCTCCAGGCGAGCCGCACCGCGGTCGAGATGGCGGAGAAGGCGCTGAACGCGGGCGGGGGGCTTTCCGGCGTCACCACCGGCCTCAACAGCGTGAACGAACGCATCGGTGGCCTGCATCACTCCGATCTTATCATCCTGGCCGGCCGACCTGGCATGGGCAAGACGTCGCTGGCGACCAACATCGCGTTCAATGCCGCGATCCGCTGGCAGCGGGACATGCAGGATGGACTAGAGCCGAAAAAGTCGGTCGGGGCGAAAGTCGCGTTCTTCAGCCTGGAAATGGCGGCCGACCAGCTCGCGACGCGTATCCTTTCGGAGCAGTCGGGAATTTCGTCGGAAAGCCTGCGCATGGGCAAGATCAGCCAGCAGGAGTTCCGCAATCTCGCGCGCGCCTCCGGGGAGTTGGAGGACCTTCCGCTCTTCATCGACGACACGCCGGGCCTGACGATCGCGGCGCTGCGCACGCGCGCGCGCCGGTTGAAGCGGCGGCACGAGATCGGCCTGATCGTGATCGACTATCTTCAGCTTCTGCAGGGCTCCGGGCGCAGCAGCGACGGCAATCGCGTGCAGGAGATCTCCGAGATCAGCCGCGGCCTCAAGACACTCGCCAAGGAAATGAACGTCCCCGTGATCGCGCTGTCGCAGCTCAGCCGCGCGGTGGAACAACGCGAGGACAAGCGCCCGCAGCTTTCCGACCTTCGCGAGTCGGGCTCGATCGAGCAGGACGCCGACATGGTCTGGTTCGTCTATCGCGAGGATTATTATCACTCGTTCAAGAAGCCGGCCGAGCCCGATGCGAATTCGACGGCGGAACAGCATGACGCCTGGAACACCTGGCTGCAGGAGGATTTCAGGATCAGCGGCATGGCCCAGTTGATCATCGCCAAGCAGCGTCACGGCGCGACCGGATCTGTGCGGATGCGGTTCGACAGCAAGATCACCAAATTCTCCGATCCGATCGACGACGACCGGCTGCCCCAGCAGTTCAATTGATCGGATCAGCGCCGGACGAAGCCGAGCAGCCGGAGTAGCAGATAAGTCGCGATCGACGATGCGATGGCAAGCATGCCGGCGATCAGCGTACCGTTGTCGCCGGCCATCGGCAGGCCGCCGGTGTTTATCCCGAAAAAGCCGGTGACCAGCGTGGCCGGCAGCATCAGTGCGGTCATGATCGACAGGAAATAGATGTTCTGGTTGGTGCGCTGGGCCGCCTGCAGGTCGAGCTCGTCGCGCAGCAGCCGTAACTGGCCCTGCACCGCGACGACGTCTCCGTCGACGGCATGGAGCCGCTGGTGGAACCGCAGCGCGACCGGGGCCAGCGTGCCGGGCAGGGCGGGATCGTCATGCAGGCGTTGCAGTGCGGCACGCATGCCCGCCAGCATCCGGTGGATCTGTGCGGCGCGACGGCGCACCGCGACCAGATCGCGCGTGTCCGACAACGCGCCGTGGGTGAGGAACTCGTCCTCGTCCTGAAGCAATTCCGCCGTCATGCCCGCGACGATCGCCGCGAACCCGTCGGATAGCGACCCCTAGAGCAGGGCGAGTGCGTCGGCGCCGTTGGCGAGAGGTTCACCGGCGAGCAGGCGCTGGCGGACGATATCGGCGGAATGCAGCGGATGGAAACGTCCGGTGACGATCATCGTCGGGCCGATCGCGACGTGAAGCGCGCCGATCCGGTTGGTCTGATCGATATCGAAATCGCGCTCGAAATCATGGAGGACCATGCCGATGCTGCCCTTTTGAACGATGGCGCGCTGCACATCGTCCTTGGACAGCATGAGATCGCGGACAAGCGGCGGCAGCTTCGTCCTTTCGGCGATCCAGCGCAGGCTGCGATGGTCGGACAGGTTGAGGTGCAGCCAGCGAAAGGCGCTGTCGGCGCGTTCCTCGCAATCCTCGATCGATATGGTCCCATCGTCGCCCGCCGCGCAGCCCCAGATCAGGCCGGGCCGCATCACGGTCTCGCCGAGCGACAGGAAATTTTCGGGCATCGGTCGGCCCTCCCATAAAACCGAGGGTTAGGATGGCCGTGTGACGGTTCCGTGACGGGCGCGGCGGTGGAGCAGCGTTGCGGCGATTGTCAGTGCCGCGATCGCCCAGGGCGCCTGGCCCAGAACCAGATCAAGCGCGCGCCCCAGCGGATTGTGGAGTCCGGTCAGGCGCTCCGCCAGCCAGGCGAGTGCCGCGATCGCGGCGAAGGCCGATCCACCGATGCGGAAGATACGATACCAGCCGGTCTGGGCGAGCAGGATCAGCGCGGGCATCGTGCAGGCGACAACCAGGAGCTGGACCGCCTCGATGCCGAGATTGAATCCCAGGATCGACAGCGCTTTCTCTCCGGCATCGAGCCCGTAATTGCCGATCAGCGTTGCGAAGGCGAGGCCGTGGACCAGCCCGAATCCGCCCGCCACGATCATCTCGCGACGCGGGAAGATCGGATAGAAGCCATGGATGGCGGAGATCAGGATCGAAAGCGCGATCAGCGATTCCACGGGCTGGGCGGGCAATTGCCAGTCGAAGAACGCGCCGCCGATCAGCGTGACCGAATGGCCGATGGTGAACGCGGTGACCACGCCGATCAGGTGACGGACAGTGACGCGTAGCCCCGCATAGCCGCTCCACCGCCGGCCAAGCGCGACCAGCGGGGCGGGGATCAGCAGCGTCATCAGGAACAGCAGATGGTCGTGCCCCTCCGCGATATGATGCATGCCCAGCCGGATCGAGGCAAAGAAGCCGCGAAACGCGCTGGCGTCCCCGCGATCGACCATCAGCGTGGTGCGGCCGGGCTGGAGCCCGCCGATCAGCATCGGATCGTGCCCGACATGCCCGCCGGCAAAGTCGCGGCCGATCAGAACCAGCGCGAAATGATTGGGCGCGCTGTCGATCACCGGAGACCAGCGCAACACGAACGATCGCGTCGATGTGTCCGGTGGTGGGCGCAGCGTCGCGACGAAACGCAGGTCGGGCGGGCCGGCGTCGTAGCCGAAGCGCAAATCGGATAGCGCGACCGACCAGATGCGTCCGTCCGTGCTCGTCGCGCCGATGCGCGGCGCCAGCCAGCGGGCGATCGCGGCCGGATCCGCCGGCTGGCGGCGCGCATCGAGCGGCAACTTCATGCGCATCGCATATTCGAGCTCGCCTTGCGGGATGATCGCATGCGCGGTCACCCGATCGGGCGCGAAATCGAGCGTGATCTCGCTGTTGGGCGTCAGGTGCGCCGCGGCCGGGCCGGCGAGGAACAGCAGCAGGACCAGGCCGAGCAACGCATGGCGGAGGTGAGGCATGGTCAATGTCCGAACCAGATCAGCGGCGCGCGGGGATCGAGGATGCGCGGATTGATCGCTTCGGCGCGCGACCGTTCGACCTGCACCTCGTCGCCGCGACCGAGCATCGCCAGGGCTTCGGCGGCAAGCATATGCTGTTCGGCGGACGTCCAGCCGGTTCTTGTCACTGCCCTCGCGATGCTCAGCGCGTCGTCGGCGCGGCCATTGGCGAGCAGCGCCCAGCCGAGCGCCACCGCCGATGCGCCATGGGGACGGGCGCGATAGGCCGACCATGCGAGCGCGAGCGCGCGGGGAGCGGACCCGAAGGCGAGATGATGTTCGAGCGCATGTGCCTGTGCCGCTTCCGGAAAGCTCTTCAGCCGCGCCCCCCAGATCGCTGCCGCCTGCGCGATGAGCGGCTGGGCTGCCGCATGATCGCCCTGCGCCCTGTAAAGCGCGGCAAGCGCGTCCATCGTTTCGGGCGCGCCCGCATGCGCGATTGCCGCCCGATAATATCGGATCGCGCCGGCCGTATCGCCACGCAACGCCGCCATCTGCGCGCGGTTCTGCTCGACTTGCCAATAGCCGGGGAAAAGCCGGTCGGCCCGGGCGAATGCCGCGTCGGCCTGGATCCAGCGGCCGGCCTGCAGCAGCAGCGTGCCGCGCTGCAGAGCGAGGCCGGCCGCAGCCTGGGGCGTGGTGAAATTGCCCATGCGTTCCGCGCGGTCGAGATCGGCGAAGGCGCGATCGCCGCGGCCCATACGCGCGTCGAGTTGCGCGCGCCGCGCGAACAGGCCGGCGCTCGGCGAAAGCGCTTCCGCTGCGTCATAGCGTCGCGCCGCCTCGGCATAGCGGCCGCGATAGAGCGCGATGTCGCCGCGCATCGCTTCGGCCTCGGCGCGGATTTCGGGTTCGGCGGGCATCGCATAGCGGTCGATCTCCGCCAGCATGGCTTCGGCCGCCGCAAGGCGATGGGTGAGCATCGCGAGCGATGCGGCGGCAAGATGCGGTCCGGCGCGCGGTCCGGCCGCGGCGAAGGCGCGGTCGAGCGCGGCGCCAGCTTCCGCGAAATCGTCATAGCTGCCGGTCAGGCGCCCGCGCGCCATCAGCAGCGTCGCGGTCCGCTCCAGCGCCAGCCAGTCGTCTGGTCGCCTGGCCGCGTCGGCGCGCGCGACGGTCAGATCCCGATCGAGCCGCGCGATCGCGTCGTTGCTGTTCGCGGGCGCGACCGTCGGGGGCAGGATCCGCGCGACATGGCCGGGTGCCGGCTGGCGCGGCCAATAGGAGACCGCCAGCGCGGCGCCGGCGATCAGGCCGGCCGCAACCAGCAGCCGTGTCGCGCTCAGGCGGGCGTGGCGCAGGAGACGAGGCTGAGCCGGGCGAGGTCGTCGCCCAATATGTTGTGGAGGCCGGTCAAGGTCGTCTTCATCTCGGCCACCCAGCGTCCGGTCGCGTCTTCGCTCGGACTGCTGTCATTATAGGGATTTTTCGCGGACGTGCCGATCAGCGCGGTCGCGATTGCCGGCATGCCCATGCGGTCGACCGAGATGAAGGCGGAATCCGGATCGGTACGGAAATTGTAATTCGCAGCACTGCCGCTCGCGATCGGCGGCTTGCCGAGCGGCGGCGCCAGATAGGGGAATTCGGTGAGGAAGGTCGCATCGTTGCGGCCGGGATTGAGCGGCAGATCCGCCAGCGTACGCGGATTGTGGCGACGCATGTCGAGCAGCAGGAACGACAATGTGACGTCGACCACCTGATCCTGAAGGCGGCGGCCGTTGGGGAAATTCGGTGGCTGGCTCAGGTCCAGCTTCACCGTGTCGGGCACGATCAGCGCGGTCACGCTGTTGCCCGGCGTGACGATCTGGTCGAGGCAGGGCTGGACGTTGAAGCTGGTCGGCGTCGGTGTCGGGGTGGGTGATGTCGGCGTCGGTGTCGGCGTCGGGCCAGGCGTCAACGTCCCGCCTTCGCCGCCGCAGCCGGCGAGCGGCAGGACGAGCGCGAGTACCAGCGCGCTGATCTGCGAGCGAAAGCGGCGCATCAGATATTCCCCCCGAAGCGCGCGCTGGTCGCCCAGATGTCGAGCGGATGCGTGCCGTTCTCGAGCACGGATCGCGGCATCTGGATGACCACCGCCGTATCGTCTTTACCCGCGAAGAAATCGCGGTCGTTGCGCATCTGCAGCGTACCCGAGGATCGCGTGGCGCGGAAACCGAGCAGGTCGAAGTTGAACGGATCCTCGAACAGGCCGGCGCGCAGCATCACCGGGCCGCTGGTCAGGTTGGTCTCGACGGGGCCGGAGACGATCGCGGCGGCGGCTCCGGGCACATTCTCGAACTGGACGCCGTTCGCGGTGCCGTTCTGGCCGAAGCGGATACGGATGACGAATTCCGGATCGCTGCGCGCGCCGGCGTTGGAGATGTTGACCTTGTACAGCACGTCGCGATCGTAGCTCGCGGCCTTGCCTGCCTGGGGCCCGGCGAAGGTGACCGCGATGATCACATTGCTGGACGTGTGCCAGGCATAGACGTCCGCAATGTCCGCGGCGAAATCGGGCAGCGTGTCCAGATCGGGGTCGGTCCGCGTCGGCGGATCGAGATGGTCCGCGGCGACGGTCGGGCTGTCGCCGGAGAGAAATGCGATCGGGATTGCCAGCGCGAGCGACCCGGCGGCTAGCAATCCTGTCCTGAACGAGGATATCGGCACGCGCACTTCCCCCTGGCTTCGGCAGGCTGACGGGTTGCGACCGTAAGCCGATCCTGCGCCTCACGCGGGCGCTGGGAACGACGGGGTTGAGACTAACCCGTTGGCGTCGGGGCTCAAAGGGGAAAATTGGCCAGCGCGATCTTGCGCATCCGTGCATTGTCGTTCCAGCTTTCGCTGGAGCGACAGGAATTCAGAACACCGGCTGGTTCGCGGGATCGTCCGGATCGGCGACGGGCACGTGGATGCCGCATTCCACCTTGTCCCAGCCGCGCCAGCGACCTGCGCGAGGATCCTCGCCGGCCTGGACCTTGGACGTGCAGGGCGCGCAGCCGATCGAGGGATAACCCTCCGCCTCCAGCGGGTGGCGGGGCAAGTCGTGCGCCTCGAAATAGGCGTCGAGTTCGGCCTTGGTCCAGTTGGCCAGCGGGTTGACCTTGAGCCGGTCGCCGTCGAGCTCGAAGCGCGGCAGGCCCGTCCGCGTCGACGACTGGAAACCCTTGCGGCCGGTGATCGAGGCGTCGAAGCCGGCGAGCGCCTTTTCCAGCGGCGCGACCTTGCGGATCTCGCAGCAACCATCGGGGTCGTAAGACCAGCGCAGCCCGGTTTCGTCCTTCTTCAGGATGGCTTCGGGATCGGGCGTCAGGATCCGCAGGTCGGTCAGGCCCAGCTGTTCGACCAGGTCGCCGCCATAGGCCAGCGTCTCCGGGAAATGCTTGCCGGTATCCAGGAACAGCACTGGTGTGTTCCGCGCGGCCTGGCTGATCATGTGCAGCAGCACCGCCGATTCCGCGCCGAAGGACGAGACCGCCGCGACGTCGCCCAGCATGTTCTCTGCCAGCAGCACGCGCAGCATCTCCGTCGGCTCGACGCCGCGGAACATGTTGTTGAGCCGGATGGCGTCGGCCGTGGTGAAACGCGGGCGGACGTCGATACGATCGCGGGTGCGGGTCTCAGCCATGACGCAGCTTCCATACGGGCACCGCGCCGTCAGCCGCCTTTTGATAGACATGGTCGTAACGCGCGAGCGACGCTTCCACCACGGCGGGGTCGAGCGGCTTCTCGGGCGCGAAACTGTCGAAACCGCAGCGGCGCATGAACGCGATCTGGTCTACCAGCACGTCGCCCTGGGCGCGCAACTCGCCCTGATAGCCCGCCTCGCGCAGGATGCGCGCCGCCGAATAGCCGCGGCCGTCGCGATAGCCAGGAAAGGCGACTTCGACGAGCGCGAGGCGGTCGAGGTAAGGCAGCAGCGCGCGCGCATCCTCGTCGGGCTCCAGCCTGACAGAGGTCGCGTTCGACTGATCGAGAAACGCATCGAGCGTGACCGCGGGCTCTTCATGCGCGGCGTCGGTGCGGAAGGTCAGGGGATCACCCATAGATCGCCTCCTTGAAGGGGTCGAGGCCGACACGGCGATAGGTATCGACGAAACGCTCGCCGTCCTCGCGCAGGGCCTTGTAGGTATCGGTCACCTTCTCGACCGCATCCACGATGCCGTCCTCGTCGAAGCCGGGGCCGGTGATCTTGCCGAGCGACACGTCTTCCGCGCCGGAGCCACCGAGCAGGAGTTGGTAATTCTCGGTGCCTTTGCGATCGACGCCCAATATGCCGATATGACCGGCATGATGGTGGCCGCAGGCATTGATGCAGCCGCTGATCTTCAGCTTCAGTTCGCCCAGGTCGCGCTGCCGGTCCATGTCGGCGAAACGCTGCGCGATCTTCTGTGCGACCGGGATCGACCGTGCATTGGCAAGGCTGCAATAATCCAGGCCGGGGCAGGCGATGATGTCGCTGATCAGGTCCAGGTTCGCCACCGCGAGGTCCGCTGCGTCCAGCGCCTGCCACAGCGCATACAGATCGGCCTTCTTCACATGCGGCAGCACGATATTCTGCGCATGGGTCACGCGCAGTTCGTCGAAGCTGTAGCGTTCGGCCAGATCGGCCATCACGTCGATCTGGTCGGAGGAGGCATCACCGGGGATGCCGCCCACCGGCTTCAGGCTGATATTCGCGATCGCGTAACCCGGTTGGGCATGCGCCACGACATTCTGGTCCACCCACAGGCGGAAATCCGGATCGCTCAGGTCCAGTTCGTCGCTCAGCCCGGTCTCGAAGGCGGGCGGCGCGAAGAACGCGGTGATGCGTTCGAACTCGGCGAGCGGCGGATCGATACCCAGAGTCCGGACATGCGCGAACTCCTCCTCCACCTGGCGGCGATATTCGTCGGCGCCGATCTCGTGGACCAGGATCTTGATCCTCGCCTTGTAGATATTGTCGCGACGGCCGTGGCGATTATAGACGCGCAGGCACGCCTCCAGATAGCTGAGCAGCTCGTCCGCAGGCACGAACGCCTTGATCTCGGGCGCGATCATCGGGGTGCGGCCCATGCCGCCGCCGACGAAGATCTTGCCGCCCAGTTCGCCGGCCTCGTTGCGAACCAGTTCGATGCCGATATCGTGGAGGCGCATCGCCGCACGATCCTCGGCCGACGCGATCACCGCGATCTTGAACTTGCGCGGCAGATAGCTGAACTCGGGATGGAAGGTGCTCCACTGGCGCAGCAGTTCCGCCCAGGGGCGCGGATCCGCGACTTCGTCCGCGGCCGCGCCGGCATATTGATCCGAGCTGATGTTCCGGATGCAATTGCCGCTGGTCTGGATGGCGTGCATCTCCACCGTCGCCAGATCGGCGAGGATGTCGGCCGCGTCTTCCAGCTTGATCCAGTTATACTGGATGTTCTGGCGCGTGGTGAAATGCCCGTAATCGCGATCGTACTTGCGCGCGATATGGGCCAGCATCCGCATCTGGCGGCCATCGAGCGTGCCATAGGGAATGGCGACGCGTAGCATATAGGCGTGAAGCTGCAGGTAGAGACCGTTCATCAGCCGCAGCGGCTTGAACTGATCCTCGGACAGCGCGCCGGACAGGCGACGATTCACCTGGTCGCGGAATTCCTCGACCCGGGTGTCGACGATCGATTGGTCATATTGGTCGTATTTATACATGTCAGATCACCCAGTTGCCGGCGGCGGGGTCGGCGGGTTTCAGTGTCAGGTCGGGGCGGACGGTCGGGCCGAGCGCGCGAACGCGGTCCTTGATATGCGCGGGGCGGGGGCCCTCCGGCGTGGCGGTCGCCTCGATCACATAGGGGGCGTTGACGCGGCGCGCGCCTTCCTCGGCACGGGCGATGCTCTCGCCGTCTTCGCCGACATCGGCCGCGTCCTCGACATGGCGGGACCAGTCCGTGCCGGTCCACCAGATCACGTCGCCCGTCGGCAAATCATTGCCCGTCAATATCTTCACGCAAGATGCTCCGCTTGTTTCTCGAATGCGGCCAGCCGGTCCTCGGCATCGGCGCGCAGCACGACTTCACCCACCACGATCAGCGCAGGGCTTTCAACCCCGTCGCGCGCGACCATGCCGCCAAGATCGGCAAGCAAGGTGCGCAACGCGCGACGATCCGGGCGTCCGCCCTTTTCGAGCACGGCGACCGGTGTGGCGGGCGAAACGCCGTCGGCGATCAGCTTGTCGGCGATCTGCTCGGCGGTCGCGACGCCCATATAGATGACGAGGGTGCGGCCCTTGCCGGCCAGGCCCGACCAGTCCTGCTCGGTCAGCCCCTTGCACTGGCCGGCGACGAAGCTGACCGCGCTCGACGCCTCGCGGTGGGTAAGGGGCAGCATCGCCTCGGCGGCGCAGCCGATCGCGGCCGAGATGCCGGGAATGACCTGAACGGGCACGTCCGCCGCGCGGCATGCCTCGACCTCTTCGCCGCCACGGCCGAAGATGAACGGATCGCCGCCCTTGAGCCGGATCACCGTGGCGCCGCCCAGCGCCTCCGCGACGATCAGCGCGTTGATCGCTTCCTGTGCGAGCGTGTGGCGCGCGCGGCTCTTCGCCACGGAGATCAGCCTTGCATTGGCCGGCGCCAGCGCAAGGATCCGCGGATCCACCAGCCCGTCATGCACGATCACATCCGCGCGCCCGAGCGCACGAACGGCCTTCACCGTCAGCAGCTCGGGGTCGCCGGGGCCGGCACCCACAAGGATCACTTCGCCGGAAGTCAGGTCACGCAACTTGCCATCCATGCGCGGACAGATGGGCGTTCGCGCGCGCCAACGCAAAGCAGGGATTTTTTGGGGGGCGCTAGTTGAGCTTTGCGCTCGCCAGCGCGGCGGCCGCGACCTCGCCATCCTCGGCCGACGTGCCGCCGCTGATGCCGAGCGCGCCGATCACTTTCCCACCCGACAGGATGGGCACGCCGCCCTCGATCGCGACCGCGCCGTCCAGGCTGAGCACGCCCGCGCCGTTCTTCGCGACCGAGTCGGCAAAGACCTTGGTCGAGCGGCGGAAACGCGCGGCCGATCGGGCCTTCTGCTGGGAAACGGTGATCGACGCCATCTGGGTGCCGTCCATCACCTCGAGCAGGATCGGCTCGCCGGACGGCAGGACGACCGCAAAGGCCATCAGGAAATTGCGGGCCTTCGCTTCGCGGTGCGCGGCATCGACGATGGTGCGCGCCTGGGCCAGGGTGACGGCCGGACCGTAGGGGCCGGGGATCTGCTGGGCCGAAGCGGGCCCGATCAATGCCGCGGCCAGCAGCGACGCCGCTGCCAGTTGGAATTTGCCGATCATGATATCCCCTCCACTGATTTTGCGGTGGGATAGGTGCGGGATCGCCGGCACGCAACCGTCACGCTCAGGGGTCGCGCAATCCGATGCCGATGGACGCGCGGGCCTGTTCGGTTTCTGAAGAGGCCACGGGATAAGCGCAATAATCCGCCGCATAATAGGCACCGGGCCGATGATTTCCCGAAAAGCCGACTCCGCCGAACGGCGCATTGGAGCTGGCGCCGTTGGTCGGCCGGTTCCAGTTGACAACGCCGGCGCGGATATTCGCCCAGAACCGGTCGTAGAGCGACGGCGCTCCGCCGATCAGCGATGCCGACAAGCCATAGCGGGTCTTGTTTGCCTCGATCATCGCGTCCTCGAAGCTCGGCACGCGGATGACCTGGAGGATCGGGCCGAACAATTCGACGTCGGGACGGTCGGGCACGTCGGTGACGTCGATGATGGCGGGCGTCAGGAAGGGGCGGTCGTCGACCGGCCGGTCGAGCCGGCGAAAGGGTTTCCCGCCCTTCATCATCAGCCCGAGAAAGCTTTCCTGAAGCAGGTCTGCCGCACGGTTGTCGATCACCGGTCCCATGAAGGGCTGGGGCTCGTCATGCGGACCGCCGACGATGATGCGATCGACGATCTTGCCGAGTTCGGCGAGCACCGCATCCTGCTTGCCGTCCTCGACGATCAGCCGCCGCGCCGCCGTGCAGCGCTGACCCGCGCTCGTGAAGGCGGATTGCGCGATGACCACGGCCGCCGCGTGGATGTCGGTCGGATTCCACAGCACGATCGGGTTGTTGCCGCCCAGCTCCAGCGCCAGGATGCGGTCGATCCGTTCGGCATAGAGCCGGCTGAGCGCCAGGCCGGTCGGCGCGGAGCCGGTGAAGAGCAGGCCATCTATGCCATCATGCGCCGCTAGCGCCTTGCCCTGCGCCGGCCCCCCGACCAGCAGCCTGACAACGCCCTCGGGCACGCCGGCTGCATAATAGCATTCGACGAGCATCTCGGCCGTCGCGGGGGTTTTTTCGGACGGCTTCAATATCACCGCATTTCCCGCGATCAGCGCGGGAACGATGTGTCCGTTGGGCAGGTGCGCCGGAAAATTATAGGGGCCGAGCACGGCGAGCACGCCATGCGGCTTGTGGCGAAGCGCGTTGCGGACGCCCAGCGCGCCCTCCAGCCGGCGATGGGCCGTCCGCTCGTTATGTGCGGAAACCGATATGTCGACCTTGTCGATAACTGCCTCGACCTCGGTGCGCGCTTCCCATAGCGGCTTGCCCGTTTCGCGAGCGATCCGATCCGCGAATTCGTTGAGGCGAGAGCGCACGACATTGCCGAAACGACGCATCGTTTCGATACGCACGGTCAGCGGGCGCGACGCCCATTCGGCCCATGCACCGCGCGCGATATCGACTTCCGCATCGACGTCACCGATCGCCCCGCGCCACAGGATGGCGCCGGTGGCGGGTTCGAAAGAGACGATTTCCTGCGGGTTCATTCAATGCTCTGGTCGGTCGAACCCATCTCCAGCACCTTTCGGCGGCGCAGGTCAAGGCGTGGTGCGGTAGGGCGCCTGTCCCATCGCGGCACCCATCCGCCGGATCGCCACGACCTTGTCGTCGAGCGCTGACCAGTCGTCGGCGTCGGCGATCCTCGCCCAGATCGCCTCGACCTCGTCGATATGCATCGAACACGGAGCTTCGTCCGCCCAATAGGGATGGTCGAGCGATCGCGCCGGCGAATAGGCGCTGACCGCCTGGCGGAAATCGTCGAACACGGACGCGGCATAATGCGTATCGGCGGGGGAGGGCGCGCGTCGATCGCCGCCTGCCCAGTCGAAGAAGAAGCGATCGATGCCGACGGTCCCTGTCATCAGTGCCGCCTCCATCGCGCCGATCAATGCCTTGTCCTGCGCGTCGCCCAGCGGAGCGACCCCCAGCCGCCAGAGCAGGCTGCGGATCAGCGCACCTTCATAATGCTCCGCATAGGGCTCGATCGCGGGCACCAGCGTCTCCGCATCGGCGACGAGCCGCAGCGCGACGGCGAGCTGGATCACGTCCCAATGGATTGCTTCCGCCTGGCGCCCAAAGGCGTAGAGGCCCTGATGGTCGAAATAGGCCGCGGTGAAGGCTGGATCATAGTCCGGCGTGAAGCGCCACGGGCCATAGTCGAAGCTTTCGCCGGTCACGTTGATATTGTCGGTGTTGAGCACGCCGTGGACGAAGCCGGCGGCGATATAGCTGGGGGCAAGCGGCGCTACACCGCGCACGACATGCGCCAGCAGCCGCGCCGCGCCATCCTCGCCCGGCGTATCGCCGAAATAGCGATCGAGCGTATAGGCGATCAGCCGCTTCATGCCGTCGATATCGCCGATATGTGCGAGCCGCTGGAAACTGCCGATGCGGATATGGCCGTGGCTGAGCCGCACCATCACCGCCGAACGGGTCGGGGACGGTTCGTCGCCGCGGTGGAGCGCCTCGCCGGTCTCGATCAGCGAGAAGGTCTTCGACGTATTCACGCCGAGCGCCTCGAGCATCTCGGTCGCCAATATCTCGCGCACGCCGCCTTTCAGCGTCAGCCGGCCGTCGCCGAAGCGGCTCCACGGCGTCTGGCCCGATCCCTTGGTGCCCAGATCCATCAACCGGCCGTCCGCGCCGCGCATCTGCGCGAACAGGAAACCGCGACCGTCGCCCAGATCGGGATTGTAGATGCGGAACTGGTGCCCGTGATAACGCAGCGCCAGCGGCTGGATCAGGTTGCCCGGCAGCGGATCGAAGCGCCCGAAATGCGCGATCCATTCGGCGTCGTCGAGCCCGTCCAGTCCGACGCTCGCCGCCGCGCGATCGTTGCGGAAGCGCAGGATCGTCTGCGGAAAGTCCGCCGCGCGGACGGGATCGTACATCGTATCGCCGAGCGCGAGGATCGCGGTATCTGGCGTGTAAGGAGTTGCTTGCCGGGCGCTGTCCATATGGCGATATGGGGGCTGAGACAGCAAAGGCGCAACCATGGCCGCGTATAGTGACGGATATTGGTGGTCGAACGACAATCTGCGCCTGCATTATCGGGATTACGCGGGCGATACCGCGCGTCCGCCGATCCTGTGCATCCCAGGGCTGACGCGCAATGCGCGCGATTTCGAGGGGGTGGCGGAACGGCTGGCCGGGCAGAATCGCGTCATCTGCGTCGAGCTGCGCGGGCGCGGCGACAGCGCCTATTCCAAGGATCCGATGAGCTATGTGCCGCTCACCTATGCGCAGGATCTCGATCGGCTGATCGGCGAACTCGCGCTCGACCGGCTGATCCTGTTCGGAACCTCGCTGGGCGGTATCGTCTCGATGTTGCTGGCCGCCACGGCGCGCGATCGGCTGGCGGGCGTTCTCCTGAATGACGTCGGTCCGGTGATCGAACAGGCCGGGCTGGAACGCATCCGCACCTATGTCGGCCGTCCCGGCGCCTGGCCGACCTGGATCCATGCCGCGCGCGCGGTCGCGGAACTGAATGGCGAAGTCTATCCTTCCTATGGGCTGGAGCAATGGCTGCGCATGGCGAAGCAGCTCTATCGCCTGAACGCCCAGGGCAGGATCGTGCCCGATTACGATGCGAAGATCGCCGAGCCGTTCCGCGCGCCGGGCGGCGAAGCGGGAGTCGATCTGTGGCCGGCGCTCGACGCGATGGTCGACCTGCCGATGCTCATCGTGCGCGGCGAGCGATCGGACGTGCTGGGCGCCGGCACGCTGACGCAGATGAAGAAGCGCCTGCCCAATGCCAAGAGCGTCGTGGTGCCCGGCGTCGGGCACACGCCCACGCTGGAGGAGCCGGCCGCGGTTCGCGCGATCGACCGCTTCCTTGCCGCCATTCCCGGCTGAGGACGATGGCGCTCAACATTCTCCACCTCCATTCGAGCTTCGACCTTGGCGGGAAGGAGGCACGGGCGGTTCGCCTGATGAACGCGTTCGGAAACCGCGCGCGGCACACGATTCTGAGCGGCGTGCCCGGTGCGCTTGGCGCGCGGGCGGCGATCGAGTCCGGCATCCGCGTCGATTTTCCGGAAGATGCGCCGTTGCTGACCGGCCGGCCGTCGGTTGCGCGCTACCAGGCGATCGCGCGCTATATGCGGCGGTTCGATCTGGTGCTCAGCTATAATTGGGGGGCGATGGACGGGGTGATGGCCCGCCGCCTGTTCGGACAGGGGCTGCCGCCGCTCATCCACCATGAGGACGGGTTCAACGAGGACGAAGCGGTACGCCTGAAGACGGAGCGCACGATCTTCCGCCGGATCGCGCTGCCCGCCGCGCATGCGCTGGTGGTGCCCTCGACCACGCTCGAAAGAATTGCGTTCGGAACCTGGAAGCAACCGGACTGGCGG